>Ga0164309_10000289_pt1 | contig 29406 bp, 19 predicted proteins | sample Whisoiple_247_MG_FD_109984 | JGI IMG/M metagenome (GOLD analysis project Ga0164309, IMG submission 109984) | Soil microbial communities amended with fresh organic matter from upstate New York, USA - Whitman soil sample_247_MG | ecosystem: Environmental > Terrestrial > Soil > Unclassified >...
ACCTGCCTCGTGCCGACCGACGGCCAGGACGTCGGTCGTCCCGAACGCCTCGATCTGCAGACGATGCTCTGGCACTTCCTGCATTTCCGCATGGAAGTCGTCACCAGGCGACTCGAGCACGAGCTCGGTGCCCTGGAGAAGCGCATTCACATCCTGCGCGGCTTCGAGACCATCTTCGATGCCCTGGACGCGATCCTGAAGATCATCCGCCAGAGCGAAGGCAAGGCCGACGCCGCCGGCAAGATCATGCAGCGCTACTCGCTCGACGCCGAGCAAACGGACGCCATTCTGGAGCTCAAGCTCTACCGCCTCGCCCGTCTCGAGATCCTGGTCATCCAGAAGGAGCTGAAGGAGAAACGCAGTCGAGCCACGGAGATCCGCAAGCTGCTCGGCGAAAAATCGGGCGGCGGAAAATGGCAGCTCGTCCGCAATGAGCTCGAGGAGAGCCAAGCCATGGTCAAGGCCCAGGGCGGCAAGCGGCGCACCATCATCGAGGCGGTGTCCGAGGAGCCGGAATTCTCGGCCGAAGAGCTGATCGTCGACGAGGACGCTCACGTCCTGGTCACCACCGATGGCTGGATCAAGCGCCAACGCGAGATCAAGGACACCAAGAGCACCCGTGTGCGAGAAGGCGACGCAGTCCTCGCCTGCTTCGCGGCCTCGACCCGGGCCACCGCAATCTTCTTCACCAATCTCGGGGCCGCTTACACCGCGCGGGTGGCCGACATTCCTTCGACCACGGGCTATGGCGACCCGATCCAGAAGCTGTTCAAGCTCAAGGACGGGGAGCGCGTCATCGACGCCTTCTCGCTGGACCGGCGCGTGGTCGGCGACACCACCGAGCGCGAAGGGTATTTTCCCGAGACGTACGGCTTTTCGGCCACCAGCGATGGTATGGGCGTCGCCTTCGGTCTGGCGGGGCTTTTGGACGCCTCGACCAAGAGTGGCCGCCGCTACATCAAGCTCGGCGAGGGTGCGGAAGTCGTGGCGACGACGCTGGTGCACGGAGACGAGATCGTTTCCGTCGTCACCAAGGAGCGACGCGCGCTGCGCTGTAAGATCGACGAGGTCAGCTTCCTCTCCGGACCAGGCAAAGGTGTAGCCCTGCTCAAGCTCGGGCCGACGGACCGCGTCGTCGCCGCAGCAGCAAAGGTGAAGGGAGCGCCGCCTCTGGCGGTGGTTACGGCACAGGGCGGAAGCCACGAGGTCACCCCGAGCGCCGTCGAGCTCACCGCACGCGCCGGACGGGGCAAGGAACTGATCAAGCGCGGCGAATTCACGGAAATGGTCCGCCCCCTGCCCGATGCCCCCGCCCCGCTGCCGACGACCTGAGGAATCACGATGACACAGCGCTACGACGCGGCAGACATCACCGTCCTCGAAGGACTCGAGCCGGTGCGCAAACGCCCCGGTATGTACATCGGCGGCGTCAGCTCAGCCGGCCTACACCACCTGGTCTGGGAGGTGCTCGACAACTCGATCGATGAGGCGATGAACGGACACGCCAAGGAGATCGTCGTGACCCTGCACGCCGATGGTCGCAGCGTCACCGTTTCCGACGACGGTCGCGGTATCCCGGTCGACATCCACCCCAAGCTGAAGCGCTCCGCGCTCGAGGTGATTTTCACCACCCTGCATGCCGGCGGCAAATTCGAGGGACAGAACTACAAGACGTCCGGGGGACTCCACGGCGTCGGTGCATCGGTGGTCAATGCCCTATCGAGCAAGCTGACCGCCCGCGTCAAACGCGGCGGCTTCGCCTATTCGATGGATTTTTCCCGCGGCGTTCCGCAGGGGGCGCTCAAAAAGGAGGGCGCGGCCAAGGGTACGGGCACCACCGTCTTCTTTCATCCCGACCCAACCATCTTCCCCAAAACGGACTTCCAGCCCGAGACCATCTACGAGCGGCTGGAAGTGGCGAGCTATTTGCACAAGGGGGTCAAGCTCGAGTTCCAGGACGAGGTCAACAAGAAGAAGAGCTCCTTCTTGCACACGAGTGGGCTCTCCGACTTCGTGCAGCGCTTGGTGCGAGACCGTTCGGCCAAGGCGCTCCTGGAGACCCCGTTCGCACTCGACAAGGAGGGCGAGGTCGGCGTGCAGCTCGCGCTCGCCTGGACCGAATCCACCGACGAAGTCGTCCGTAGCTACGTCAACGGCATTCCCACCGGATCGGGCGGAACCCATGAAAATGGGCTCAAGAATGGCCTGGCCAAGGCTGTTCGCAACTACATGGAGACCCACAAGCTGACGCCACGTGGGATGACCATCACCGCCGACGACATCCGAGAGGGACTCGTCGCCGTCCTCAGCGTCTTCGTGCCCGAACCCCAGTTCCAAGGCCAAACGAAGGACCGACTGAACAATCCGGAAGTCCAGGCGCTCGTCGATGGGGCCGTTCGCCCGGCACTCGAATCGTGGCTGAACACCAATCGCACGCAGGCTGAGCAGATCGTGATGCGGATCATCCTGTCCGCTCGTGCGCGTGAGGCCTCACGGGCCGCATCGGCGTCCATCTCGCGCAAAACCGCGACGAGTGGTCGCCTCACCCTGCCCGGCAAGCTCTCGGACTGCACGGCGCACGATCGCAAGGGCACCGAGCTCTTCATCGTCGAGGGCGACTCTGCCGGCGGGTCGGCAAAACAGGGCCGAAATCGAAACAAACAAGCCATCTTGCCCCTGCGCGGCAAAGTCCTGAACACGGAAACCTTGCCGCTCGGCAAGGTGCTCGAGAACCGCGAGCTCACCGATCTGGTCACCGCGCTCGGCTGCGGCATCGGCAAGGATTTCGATCTCGGCAAGCTTCGCTACGAGCGCGTCATCCTCCTCGCCGATGCCGACTCGGACGGGCATCACATCACGACCCTGTTGCTCACCTTCTTCTTCCGGCACCTGACCGAGCTCATCCGCGCCGGCAACGTCTTCGTCGCGGTGCCGCCGCTCTACCGGATCGACGTCGGCAAGGAGACCTATTGGGCTCCGGACGAGGAAGCGCGCACGCGCATCTTGGCCGAGCACACCAAAGGCAATCGCAAAGCGGAGATCACGCGCTTCAAGGGCCTGGGCGAGATGATGCCCGACGTCCTTTGGCAAACGACCCTCGACCCGGCCCGGCGCCGCCTCTTGAAGGTCGAAATCCAGGACGGCCTGCTCACGGACCGGGTGGTCAGTGATCTGATGGGGAAAGACGCTTCCGCCCGTTTCCAGTTCATCATGGAAAGCTCGGCGCAGGCAGATGACCTCGATGTGTGAAAAAGTCGCTGGAAAACCGGCCTGAAATCGGGGAGCGGAGCTTGAGACGGCGGCCGCTCTGGGCTAACGCCCTACCCCACTTTCTCATGCGATCGGCGTCCCCAGTCCCTGCGCGCGGCCGAGCGACCCGAGCGCGCAAGCCCTGGGTGCGCGGGCTGACCGGACTCGTCCGGCATGGGGCCGTTTGGCTGGGATTCCTGGCCACCCCCGCTTGGGCCCAAACCGCGGCCCCGGCTCCCGCCGCGGCGAGCGCGGACGCGAATCCGCCGAGCCCAGCAGCGCCCCCCGCAGCTCCCGAGCCGCCCGCCGCTGGCGCAGACGCCCCCGCCCCGCCGGATGCCGAGTTCCCCGGCGAGCCAGCTGGCGACGCCACCGACCCGCCCGTCACGCAGGGACCGACGCTGCCCCTCTCGGACCTCGAGCGCGCGGAAGGTCTGCCGATCGAGCGCATCGAGGTGACCGGCAACCGCCGCGTGCACAGCACCGACATCGAAAGCTACCTGCGGCAGAAGGTCGGGCAGCCTCTGCGCGGTGAGCAGCTGCGGCGGGACGTGCGCGAGCTCTGGCGGGCCGGCTTCTTCGACGACATCGAGGTCGACCTGCGGCAATCTCAGACTGGCGTCACCCTGCGCTTTCACGTCAAGGAGCGGCCCGCCATTCGCGCCGTGGAGTTCGAGGGCAACGAAGAGGTCAAGAGCGACGACATCGCGGAAGCCATCGAGATCAAAGTCGACACGATCCTGAGCCCGCCAGCCCTGCGCCGCGCCATCCAGAAAATCCGCGACATGTACGCCGAGGAGGGCTACTTCCTGGCGGAAGCGGACTATCGGGTGACCTCGGGCCGGAACAACGAAGTCACGGTCAAGTTCATCATCCAAGAACACAGCCAGGTCTCGGTGCGGCGCATCACCTTCATCGGCAACGAGCAGGTGTCCACCGAAGAGCTGCGCAAGGTGATGTTCACCGGCAACCCCGGGTTCTTCGCCTTCGGGTCCGGCGGGCCGTTCCGGCAGGACGCTTTCGAGCGCGACATCGCGATGATCAGCGCCCTCTACTACGACCGCGGCTACCTGCAGGTCAGTGTCAACACCCCGCGCGTGATGCTGACGCCCGACAAGAGCGGCATGGAAGTGTCGATCACCATCGACGAAGGACCGCGCTTCAAGATTAGACAGCTGCGTGTGCTCGAGCAGGGTGCCGATGGCCAGGAGGTCGAGCCTCTCGGTGGACGGCGTGCGCTCCGCCTGATGGTCCGCGGCGAAGCCGGCGACTATTTCAACCGCGCGCAGTTGCTCGAGGATCTAGAGCTCATCCGCGCTCTGTACCGAGACGCGGGCTACGCGAACGTGCGCGCCGAACCGGTGACCAACGTCGATCCTCGGACCAACGAGGTCGATTTGGTCATCCCGGTCGAACGCGGCCCGCTGGTCTACTTCGAACGCATCGAAATCCGCGGCAATACGAAGACCCGCGACAAGGTGATTCGGCGTCAGTTCGAGATCCACGAAGGCGAGACGTACTCGCAGTCCAAGATCGAGCGCTCCAGGCGCCGGGTGACGGCGCTCGGCTATTTCGAGCGCGCAGATTTTTCGACCGAAGAAGGCTCGGCGCCCGACAAACTCACGGTCTACGTCGACGTGTCGGAAAAGCCGACCGGCACTTTCCAGGTGGGCGCTGGCTTCTCCAGCATCGAAAACTTCATCGCCACCGCCCAGGTGCAACAGGCCAACCTGTTCGGCAATGGCCAGAGCCTGAGCCTCAACGGACAGTTCTCGGGCATCCGCACCCAAGGCACGCTGACCTTCGTCGAGCCGTACTTCCTGAACAGCAAGTTCAGCATGAGTGCGAACATCTTCGACCAGCAGTACCGCTACACGGACTTCTCGCAGCGCAGCCAAGGTGGTTCGCTCACCATCGGCTATCCACTGATCGAGCCCGAGGTGAACGTTGCGCTCACCTACAACGCCGAGCTGGTGAGCGTCTCCACCAGCACGGGACCGACGTTCCTCGGCGGCACGTCGGCGCAGACGAGCAGCTTCTCGCAATTGCCCCTGGCGAACCTGTTCAACGACGGCTTCACCTCGAGCTTGCGGCCGAACATCTCCTTCGATTCTCGCGATAATCGCCTGTTTCCCACCTCCGGCGTGTACCTGAACTTATCGACCGAGCTGGCAACCACGGCGACCGGCTCGGAGAATCAGTTCGTCCGCACGCGCTACACGGGCCGTTTCTACGTCAAGATGCCGTACGGTGTGCTCAAGCTGAACACCGAGGCCGGCTTGGTCACGAGCCCCCTGCGTGAAGGCGTGCCCATCTTCGCCCGCTTCTTCTTGGGCGGCATCTTGGACGTACGCGGCTTCCTGTTCCGAACACTCGGCCCGCGCATGCCTCTGACCGAGCGGACGGATCCGAACAGCCCGCCGATCAAGAATGGTGCGAACATCGGCGGCAACCTGATGTACTACCAGAACCTCGAGTACGAGTTTCCCATCTTCGAGGCAGTGGGCCTGAAGGGCGTGGTCTTCACGGACCTCGGCAACGCGTGGAACCTCGAGGCGAACTATTGCCAGGCCGCAGGCGGGACGGCGCTCTACCCGGAGGTCAGCCCTTGCTTCAGCGCGGACAGCCTGCTGCACGTGCGCGCTTCCTGGGGTTTTGGCTTCCGTTGGTTCTCACCAATGGGCCCCCTGCGCTTCGAATGGGGTTTCCCGTTCTACCACCTGCCCTACGAAGAGCCGTTCCGCTTCGAGTTCACCATCGGCAACTTCTTCTGAGTGCCGTCTGCTAAGCTCGAGGGCATGCCGGGGTCCTCCGACCACACTGCTCAGTCGAGTGCTCTCGCGCAGACGCCGCGAGCGACGCAGGAGCCGGACAGTGTGGCTCGTGATACGCAGCCGACCGGCGCTCCGGCTCACTCGACGCTTCCCCCCGAAGATCCGGCGCCGAGCGGAGCGAGCGAGACCTCGCTACCGACGTCCGAAGTTCAGTCGACCCCGAGTGACGGCGAGCACAGCACGCTCCACTCAGCCTCTCATCCGGGCTCGAGCCCGGGGAGCCACTGGGACGAGCGGCGCATCCTACATCTGGAGCGCGAGCTCGATCAGCTGTCCGCCCGCGAGCGGCTGCTCCACAAACGCTTGAGCGATCTGTCTTCGCGCATGAGGTGGCTTTTCGTGGGCGGCCTGCTTCTGGCCCTGGTGCTCGGCACGTGGCTCGCGCTGCGCGGCTGAAGAGCGGGCGAAATCGCCTTCTTTTCCGCCTCGATCGACCCCAGAACGAGCCGCAACCGAAGGGGCGCGCCGCGGCAGCTCGACGCGGTCTTCAAATAACGGAAATCATTGGTATTTTTGGTCAACTAAAACGCTCGTTCGGGGTTGTCAGGGGGGCGCGAGTCCGGTAGCGACCAGGGTGGTTGTTCCATGACTGACGAAGCGATTCCGCCAGGCGCTGCTGGCCCCACCGGCGGCTCCCCTCACCTGCAGCCCGTGAGCATCCAGGAGGAGATGCGCTCGTCGTACCTCGACTACGCGATGAGCGTCATCATCGGGCGCGCCATTCCCGACGCACGCGATGGTCTCAAGCCCGTGCACCGGCGCATCCTGTACGCCATGCGTGGGCTCAACCTCACGCCCGGCGGCTCGTTCTCCAAGTGCGCCAAAGTCGTCGGCGAAGTGTTGGGCAACTACCACCCACATGGCGACGCCAGTGTCTACGACGCGCTCGTCCGCATGGCTCAGGACTTCGCCATGCGCCACATGCTGGTCGACGGCCAGGGCAACTTCGGCTCCGTCGACGGCGACGCGGCTGCAGCCTACCGCTACACGGAGTGTCGGCTGGCGCGGCTGGCGATGGAGCTGCTCACCGACATCGACAAGGAAACCGTCGATTTCGGCCCCAACTTCGACGAATCCAGGCAAGAACCGCTCGTTCTACCAGCCCGTTTTCCGCACCTGCTCGTGAACGGCTCGGGCGGCATCGCGGTCGGCATGGCCACCAACATCCCGCCGCACAACCTGCGGGAGATCATCGACGCCACCATCCACTTGATCGAGAACCCGGACGCCAGCGTCGAAGACCTGATGCGGTTCGTGCAAGGTCCGGACTTCCCGACCGGCGGCATCATCCACGGCCGCGCCGGCATTCACCAGGCGTACACCACGGGCCGCGGCTCGATCATGATGCGGGCACGCACCGAGGTCGAGAAGGTCCAAGGCAGCGAGGGTCGCGAGCAGATCGTCGTTACGGAGATCCCCTATCAGGTCAATAAGGCTCGCTTGGCCGCGAAGATCGGCGAGCTGATTCGCGAGAAGCGCGTCGAAGGCATCCGCGAGGTCCGCGACGAGAGCGATCGCGATGGCATGCGCCTGGTCATCGAGCTGAAAAAGGACGCGTTCCCGCAGGTCGTGCAGAACCAGCTCTTCCGCCTGACCGACCTGCAGGCTTCCTTCGGCATCATCAACCTGGCCATCGTCCACGCTCGCCCCAAGACGATGACGCTCAAGGAGACGCTCGAGGTCTTCGTCGAGCACCGGCGCGAGGTCGTCAGTCGCCGTACGCGTCACGAGCTCAGCCGTGCCGAAGCCGCGCGTGAAATCGTCGAGGGCCTGGGCATGGCCGTGACCGAGGTGGACCTGGTCATCAAGACCATCCGCAGCTCGCGCGACCCGGACGCGGCGCGCGAAGCACTGATGAATTTGCCGCTGCGCGGGCTCGAGGACTTCGTGCGGCGCGCAGGACGACCGGAGGACGAGATCCGCGCGGCGCGCGAGCGCGCCGACTACCGACTGAGCGAGCGTCAAGCCAAGGCCATCTTGGAAATGCGACTGTCTCGCTTGACCGGCCTCGAGCAGGAGAAATTGGCTCAAGAGTACGGCGAGCTGTGTGCAGAAATCGCCCACTTGCGCTCGATCTTGGCCAGTGAGCAGCTGCTGATGGAGCTCATCGTGACCGAGCTGCGTGAAGTGGCAGAAAAGCACGGTGAAGAGCGACGCACCTCGATTGAAGAGAACGAGACGGAGATCGGGATCGAAGACCTGATTGCACCGGAGGACATGGTGGTCACCATTTCGCACTCCGGGTACATCAAGCGCACCGCGGCAAGCGCCTACGAAGCACAGAAGCGCGGCGGCAAGGGCAAGCGCGGCATGCAGGCGCAGGACGACGACTGGGTGAGCCAGCTGTTCATCGCCAGCACCCACGCTTACGTGTTCTTCTTCAGTGACCGCGGCAAGGTCTACGTGCGCAAGGTGTTTCAGGTGCCCCAGGCAGCCCCGAACGCCAAGGGCCGCGCGATCGTCAACTTCATCGGCCTGGAAGAAGGCGAGCGTGTAGCAGCCATCGCTCCCGTCGCCGCCATGGAGGAGGATCGCTACGTCATCACCATCACCAAGGGTGGCAAGATCAAGAAGACGCCGCTCTTGGATTACAAGAACTTCCGCGAAAAGGGCATCATCGGCGTGCGCATCGAGGACGACGACCTCCTGCTCACGGCGGCCATCACGGACGGCACGCGCGACCTTTTGATCGCGACGCGCCTCGGGCAGTGCATTCGCTTCAATGAGGAGCAAGTCAGGCCGATGGGGCGCAACACCGCGGGCGTGAAGGGCATCGAGCTCGACGAGGGCGATCAGGTCGTCGGCCTGGCCGTGTCGGATCCGGAGCGCACCCAGGTGCTGTCGGTGTGCGAGCGCGGCTTCGGCAAGCGCACGCCACTCGATGACTTCCGCGTGCAGAACCGTGGCGGCAAGGGCATCATCCTGATCGACGCGTCGGACCGAAACGGTCCGGTCGTCGGCATCGCGCTGGTCAAGGAGGACGACGACCTCATCCTGATGACCGATCAGGGACAAACGATCCGCACGCGCGTCTCGGGAGTGCGCGAAACGGGCCGAAATGCGCAGGGGGTGCGGCTGATGAACGTCGCCGACGACGAACGCATCGTGGCCATCGAAACCGTCGCCGAGCGCGAGGAAGGCAGCAGCGGTAGCCTCGTGCCGCCGGCCTCCCTGGAACCACCCGCCGATCTCGATGGCGGATCGGGCGAATCCGACGCGGCAGAGGACGACGGCGCAGCCGAGGTCGATGGCGGCGAAGAAGGCTAAGGCGCCTGCGCGTTCGACCAAGAAGGCGACGAAGAAGGCCAGCCCGCCTGCGCTCTCGGCCAAGAAGGCAGCGAAGCAGGCGAACTCGCTTGCGCTCTATCGAACGCTCGTGGTGGCTCACCCCGATGCCCACTGCGAGCTCGATCATCGTTCGCCCTTCGAGCTCTTGGTCGCGACCGTGCTGAGCGCCCAGAGCACCGACGTACAGGTCAACCTGGTGACCCCGGCCCTGTTTCGGGCCTATCCCGGCCCGAAGCAACTCGAGCAGGCCAAGCCCGCCGACGTCGAAGCCTTGATCGGCCGCCTCGGCATGTTCCGTCAGAAGACCAAAAGCCTAATCGGCCTGTCGCGCGCCCTGGTTGCCGAGCACGCCGGTCGGGTTCCGACCTCACTTGCCGAGCTGGTGAAGCTCCCGGGCGTCGGTCGCAAGACTGCCAACGTCGTGCTCGGCGTGGCATTCGGCCAGCCGGAGGGCGTCGTAGTCGACACGCATGTGGCACGTTTGGCGCAACGCCTCGGTCTGAGCGACGAGACGACGCCCGAAAAGATCGAGCAGGATCTGATGGCGCTCCTACCCAAAGGCGAGTGGGACCGAGCGAGTCACACGCTCATCTTCCACGGCCGTCGCATCTGTTCGGCGAGAAAGCCGGCCTGCTCCACCTGCCCCGTGCACGCCGCGTGTCCGAGCGCATTTCACGCCGAGCTGGTGGGCCGGAAACCGGCGCGCGTCCGCACTGGGTAGGCGACCAGCTCACGCTGCGGCACCAAACGGTATCAGGGCCCGACCAGCAGCGACGGACAGTTGGTCAAGGTCTGCGACTGGTCGAGCGGAGCGTTGACGTTGACCCAGTACGTGGCCATCGCCGCTAGCGAGAGGTCGAAGGGCAAATCCGTGTCGGTGTTGACGTTGTCGGCGTGGGTCACGATCAGCGTGAGCTGGTTGCAGCCGGGCAGCACGGCCCCGTTGGGGGTCCAAACGAACGTTATGGAACGCTCCACCGCGCCGGCGCCCCCAAGACCGAGGTTGGCGTCGGGAGGACGGGCGGTCAGGCTCCCCTTCTTCTGCAGGTCCTGAATGGGCCTATTGTCCTCGCTCGCCATGTTCCAGTTCGACCACAGGAACCAGCGGATGCCGCTGTCAGCATCCACCGACGTGAAAGGAACGGTGAAGTTCACGCTCTCCGTGCCTCGCACGTTGAGGACCGCGAACGGCGGCGGCACCGCGCCGTTCAGGTCGAGATTCGGACGCTCGGGGCTCGGATCGGCGGGCAACGGCGCAGGCGAGAAATAGCAACCCGAGGCCAGCACGAGGGACGGGACAGCGAAGAGGACACAGCAGCAGACCCAACGCCCTAACGACCGTCGAGCTGAGTGCGCGGGAAACCTCACGGAATCACTCACTATCACGCGGCACCGGCGCCGCAAAGTGGCACTACGGAGTGGGCTCGACGGCGGGGTCGACCACCGGTTCGATTCCGGCCACCGTGCGGTCCTCGGACAGCGCCTGAGCCAGCCGCTCGCGGCGCTCGCGCACGATCCGCTCCACACTCTGGGTGGTCATCGTACCGGCTAGCACCTCGGGATCGGCGAGCAGCGTCTTCTGCAGGCGGACGTTGGTGCGAATGCCACCGATGATCGTCTCGTCGAGAGCACGCTGCATGCGGGCAATGGCTTCGCGCCGCGTCGGCGCATGAGCGATGACCTTGGCCAAGAGCGAGTCGTACGCGGCGGGCACGACCCAGCCCCCGAACACTCCCGAGTCCACGCGGATGCCCGCGCCGCCTGGCGGGTGGTATTCGGTGATCTTGCCCGGCCAGGGTGCAAACGTGTCCGGATCCTCGGCCATGATGCGGCACTCGATCGCGTGACCACGAAACTTCCAGGCGCGAGTATCGGGCAGGTCGAGCTTCTCACCCGCAGCAGCCCGGATCTGTTCGATGACCAGATCCACGCCAGTCACCATCTCGGTAACCGGGTGCTCCACCTGGAGCCGAGTGTTCATCTCCATGAAGTAGAGCTGTCCACTCGGGTCCATCAAGAACTCGAGCGTGCCGAGGCCAACGTAGCCCGTCTCGCGCAGGGCCCGCCGGATGCTCTCGCCGATCTTGGTGCGCGTCTTGTCCGGGAGCGATGGGCTGGGCGCTTCCTCGACGAGCTTCTGATGCCGGCGCTGCAAGGAACACTCGCGCTCGCCCAAGGTCCAAACCTGACCATGCGAGTCGGCGAGAGCCTGGAATTCGATGTGCTTGGGCGCCTCGACCAGGCGCTCGAGGTACAGCTCCGCACTGCTGAACGCCTTGGCTGCCTCGGCGGTCGCCGACTCGAATCCGCGTCTGGTGTCGTCGTCGTTCCGGGCAATCCGCATGCCCCGCCCACCGCCACCACCGCGCGCCTTGATCATCACGGGGTAGCCCACGCGATTCGCCTCGGTGACCGCGTGTTCCGCGTTCTCGAGCGCCTCCGAGCCTGGCAACAGCGGCAGCCCGAAACGGGTCGCGGTCGCACGAGCGGCCAGCTTGTCGCCCCACAGTCTCATCGCCGCCGCAGACGGACCAATGAAGGCCAGGCCGCACTTGACCACGACGTCGACGAAACGCGGGTTCTCGGAAAGAAAGCCGTACCCAGGATGGATCGCGTCCGCCGCAGTGATCTCCGCCGCACTGATCAGCGCCGGAATGTTCAGGTAGCTGGCACTGGACGCGGCAGGACCGATGCAAACGGCCTGGTCCGCGAAGCGCGTGTGCAAAGCGCCAGTGTCCGCCTCCGAGTGCACCGCGACCGTCTTGATGCCGAGCTCACGACAGGCGCGGATGATGCGGATGGCGACCTCGCCACGATTGGCGATGAGAACTTTCTTGAACACGGCCGCGTCCTAGGCCTTCTTGATTTTGAAGAGCTTCTGCCCAAATTCGACGCTGGTGCCGTTGTCGACCAGAACCTCGAGCACCGTGCCGGACAGATCGCACTCGATCTCGTTCATCAGCTTCATCGCCTCGACGATGCACAAGGTCTGCCCTTTGGAAACCGTCTGGCCGACGTCGGTGAACGCCGGAGCCCCTGGTGAAGCCGAGCGGTAGAAAGTGCCTACGAACGGGGAAGTCACGTAGGCTGCGCCTTCGTCGGAGCTCGCGGCGACCGGGGCTGCCGCTCCAGCGGCCGGCGCCAGGGCCGGAGCGGCGGCGAGCACGGGCACGCCACCCGAGAACGACAGGCGCACGCGGTGCGCTTCGTCCTCGTATTCGAATTCACGCACGCCGGCTTCGTCCAGCGTGGAAATCAGGGCCTTGAGGTCCTCCAAGTCGATCTTCATGAGGGGTGGCGAAAGCTAGCCCGGGGCGCCGCCGACGCGCAACCCGGTCAAAACCTGTCAGATTGGGCCGGCCAGATTGTACCGGGGCGCCAGCGCGAACCCGACCGCGCGGCGACACCGCCTAGGGCGTCCGCGCGAGCAAGAGCGCTTCGAGGCCCAGGCGATACGAGTGTGCACCGAAGCCAGCGACGCGGCCGACGCAGGCAGGTGCCACGCAAGAGCGACGCCTGAACGCCTCTCTCGCATCCGGATTGCTCAGGTGAACTTCCACGACCGGGACGTCACAAGCCCTGATGGCATCGTAGAGCGCGTACGACGTGTGGGTGTACGCCCCGGGGTTGAAGACGACGCCCAAGAACCCCTCGTCCCCCGCCGCGCCGATCCAGTCGACGAGCTCTCCCTCGTGGTTACTCTGCCGACAGTCGACGGTCGCGCCTCGGCTCGCCGCAAACTCGGCGACCATGGCGTGGATCTCCGCCAGCGTCTGACTGCCATAGATGGCAGGTTCGCGCCGACCCAAACGCTGAAGGTTCGGACCACTCAAAACCAGATAGCGAAGCGTCATCGCGGGCCTCGAGCCTCTCTCGGAATAGCTCGTCAGGACAGCTCGGCCTTCAGCTTCGGAGCGAGCACACGTAGGGCGAAGCGAGCCTTACCCACGTTGCCGTCCGGCGCGAGGAGCATGGCCAGGAAGTAGTTGTGATCGATGATGCGGACCACCGTGGTCAAACGCTCGCTGCGGAAGGAAACCTCCTCCGTTCCGCCGGCGTCGAGCATTTCCGCGGCGCGTTGAATCTGCTTGACCAGCACGCTCACCTCGGCGCCAACGACCTCGATGTCGAACGGCGACTCGCCGGAGACGAAGGAGTCTACGGGGATCCCCTCGAAGTCCATCAGGACTCCGGCGTAGCTCTGACTCCCATTGACCGCAGCTTGGAGGGCTTCCTTGAACATTGCTGATCTTCGACTCCTCCACCATGGTACGCGAGAGTGCGACTCATGGCGAAATAGGTGGGCGAAATAGGTGGGCAGGCAGGACGGCCCGGGCGCCTTGACCGCTCGCTGGCTCGCTCGCTACCCTTTGGTCTGGGGCGGGGGTTGCCCCGGTCGGGGGCTAGGTCCTCCGGGGCACCTCGCGAGGGGGAGCCCGCTACCAGGGGGACGGGATGAAGGGACGGTCGAAGGACTCCACACGGACGCTCGTGGAGCGGATCCTGGCTGGGCATCGCCCGGGCGGGCCGAGCGAGCCGAGCACGGACGTGGAAATTCGCGGCGATGGTCGCACTTGCAAGGTCGACCAGCTGGTCCTCGGTCAGATGCTGGGGAACGTCCTTGGGGCGGCGCGCGCGCACGGGGATAGAACGAGCGCGGTGGAGGTCGCCGTTGCTTACCCACCGGAATGCATCTCTTGGGACGGCGGCGCCACCGCGAGTCGAGTGGACGACCAGGGCACGCCGTCCGGCTTGCTCATCGCGCAGCCGGGTGCTGGCTTCGCGCCCGTCGTTCACCTGGAGCGCTTTGCCGCCCCGGGCCGCGTGGCCGTGGTCGACGATCCGCGGCTGGCGGTGCTGGGTGCCATGGGCATGCTGACCTTGGTGCGAGGCCAGGAGGAGCTCGGAGCGGTGCTCCGCTCCGGCAGCTTGACCCTGGCCGATCCGGTCAGCGTGCTGGTGGCCGTCACGGGACGCCTCAGGCCGTTCGTCAGCGTGCGTGATGCGGGCCTACAGCTCATTCGATCGGCAGCGCGCGAGGTCGTGCAGGAGGTGCAGAAACGTACCGGCTCCGCCGTGATCCTCGAGTTCGGCGGACAGAGTACCAAGCACCTGTCCGTACCCGACCGCGCAGTGCTCGCTTCGATCGCACCGCGCTTGGGTGCGCAGGGAGTCCTGTTCCCCGCCGACGACAAGACCGAGACCTTCCTGCGCGACCAACGTCGTTCGAAGGCATTCCGCGCGGTGGCCGCGGACGGCGCCAGCTACGAAGCGGTCGTGCCACTCGACCTCGGAGCGGTGGACCCCCTGGTTCTCGACGCGAGCGGCGAGGTCCTGCCCGTGCGTCTGCTGGAAGGCAAGCCGATCGGACAGGCGCTCTTGGGCGGTGACTCGGGGACGACGCTGCGCGATCTCTACACCGTCGGCTCTCTGCTCAAAGGGAAGCGCTCGCCGGGTGGGCTCGAGTTCCTGTTCGCTCCCCCTTCGCGCCAGTGCCTGGAGGTCCTGACGCGTGACGGCGTTCTCTTGGACCTGATCGCTCTGGGCGCGCGCATCGTGGAACCGGACCGGCGCGTGCTCAGCGGTGAGTGCTATCCCCCGCTGACCGGCGAGCTGTCCGTAGCGACGTTCGATCCGGTGAGCGACGGAGCGCCCAGTTCGCGCGTTGCCGTTTCCTGCGAAACGTTGGCCTTCGCTCTGGTCCACGGACAGCTCGGCGACCCGCGAGGTTTCCGCCGCCAGGTTCGCGTGGCATTGCCTCGCCAACTGCCCACGGAGGACACCCTGCTGCTCGGTGGGTCCAGGCGCGATGCGGCATCTCGCCGCGGGCGGCCCTCCGACATCGACGCGTGACTTCAGTGCGCCTTCGGCGCCTGGAACTGGAACACGACCTCGGTCTGTCGCACGAGCCCGAGCTTGTCCCGCGCCACCCGCTCGACCTCGCGCGGCTCCGAACGCACGGCCTGAGCCCGCGCGCGTAGCTCGTGGATGCGTTTGGTCAGACGAGAAATCTCCAGCTCCACTTCTTCGCGCTCGTGCTCGAGACGCTCGAGGCGCGCTGTGCCGCCCGTCGAAATCAACAGCCAGGGTGTTCCGACTCCGCCGAGCGCAAGCACCGCGAGCGGGAGAACGCGCTGCACAATGGCTCGCAGTCGTCGCGCACCGACCGTCGTGCTGCGCGATCTACTAGAGGAAAGGACGTCCTGCCGCGCCTTCATGGACCTTGCCCGCACACTAGTGAGGGGTGCTCGTACCGGCCAAGAATGTCGCAGAGTCAGATTTCGTTTTGAGTGGACGACGCGGTATGGTCCGCCGTCTTTTTTCACCGGGCAGAAGAGCTGCCGGGCGGCCCCCCGGCGGCACGACGCCTCCCTGGTGCCCCCACCCCCGACTCCCCCAGACGAACCATGAAGCAACTGGAAACTCTGCGTGCTGAACTCGAGCGACTGTTCGCCCTCGATGAACTGTTGGACCTGAGCCGAGATGTCCTCGGATTCGATCCCGATGTAGTCGGAGGTCAGACGAATGTCGCCTCGTTCGCGGGCGCCTTGCTCGCCTACTGCGAGAGGCAGGATGCCACCTTGGCCCTGTGCGACGCGCTCCGTAACACCGACAAGGAGCTCAGCCCCACCGTCGCCCAGATTGCGAGCGGCGAGCTCGCGAGCGAGGCCGAGCTCGGCGTCGGCGACGAAGTAGGTCCCTACCGCGTTGCGCGGAAACTCGGCGACGGGCGTCTCGGCACCACATACCTGGCCAAGCAAGGCGGACTCGACGTGCGGCTCAAGGTCCTGCACCCAGAGGTCACCAGCGATCGCGCGGGGTTGCATCGCTTCCTCACCCTCACCCGCCTGGCCAACAAGGTCGACCACGCGGCGCTGCCCGAGCTCCTCGGAGCCGGCCCGGTGGAGGATCGCTACATCGTCGCCCACCGCTACGTGGAAGGCCAGACGCTGGGGACCCGCGTGGCCCGCACCGGCGCGATGCACATCAACGAAGCCAGAGTCATCCTGCGCGCGCTGGTCGAGGCGATCGTTGCCCTTCACGACGGCCAGATCGTGCACGGCGCGCTGTCCTTGGACAACGTGATCACTTTCCGCACGCCTTCCGGTGAGCCCGGGCTGGCGGTCCTCGACGCGGGTAGCGGGCGCCTGCGCATCCGTCAGAGCAAGCGCCGCACCGGCCTTGCCTCGACTGGCGCCAATCCACGCACCGTTTCGCCGGAGCAGATCCGCGGCGTCGACGCCGAAAAGGCCAGTGACCTCTACTCGCTGGGCGCGGTCATGTTCGAGCTCTTGAGCGGAAAGCCGCCGTTCGAAGGCGACATCCTGGACATGGCCTTCGGCCACCTGTCCAAGACGCCTCCTCTGGCGAGCAGCGTGGCTCCCCGTGGTTGGGTGACGCAGGAGATCGACCAGCTCTTGGCTCGGCTTCTCGCCAAAGAGCCCGCCAAGCGCGGCTCGGCGGCACAATTGCTCGACGCGCTCGATTCGCTCGGCAAGCCGAAGGCCGAGGCCCTGAGCAGCGAGCAGGTCGACGTCCTGGAGAAACAGTTGCTCGCCGATCCGAGCAACGTGGAGCTATCGATGGCGCTCGAGTCCGCCGTCGGCCAAGGCGCGAAGCCGGAGCGCATCGGGCAAGCGTTCCGCTTGGTCGCTTCGCTCATCGACGACGAGGACGAATACGAGGTGAAGGCCGGCTTGCTCAGGCGAGCGGCGCGCCTGTTCGAACAGGAAGCCACCACGCTCGAACGCGCCGAGGCGGCCTACCTGGAGCTGCTCGCCATTCAGCCGCGCGACCAGGTGGCGATCGCGGGCCTCGAAGAAGTCCGGCGGCGCCAGGGCAAGCACGAGGAACTGCTCGAGATGCTCTTGGCACGCGCCGAGAACGCGACCGGTCCAGAAGAGCGTGCGCGCGCGATGGGCGAAATCGGTCGCATCTACTTGAAGGACCTGAGCGACCAGGAGCAGGCCGTCGTGGCCTATTCGCAAGCCCTCTGCGACGACCCGCAGGACGAGTACGCCGAAGGCATCGAACGTGCGGCAGGCAGCACCGAGTCCTTGTGGGCCGAGGCGCTGTCCGCCGTGCACGAGGTGGCCCATAGCCCTGCCGTGCCAGCAGAAACCCGGGCGCGCCTGCTCTATTTGGCCGGGACCTGGTACCGCACGAAGCTCAGCCGCCCGGATTTGGCACTGCCCTGCTTGCAGGGCGTCCTAGCGCTCGAACCTGCCAACGAACGCGCCCTGGTCGGACTGACCGACATCTATCGCAAAGCACAGCAGTGGCACGAGCTCGGCCGCATCCTCACTCACCGCGCCGACGCCGCACCGACTCCGGGGCAGAGTCGCGAGCTGCGCGCCCAATCGGCCGAAGTCTTGGAAATGAACCTGGGCGACCTCGCGGGTGCCCGGCCGATCTACGAACAGATCCTCGGTGAGGACCCGGCCCACGCCCACGCCGGGACCGGTCTGTCCCGAGTTCTGGAAAAACAAGGCGACTTCGACGCCCTGGCGAAGCTGCTCGAGCATCAGGCGACGGCGCAAACCGGTGCCGACGCAGTGCGAACGCTCTGCCGCTCGGGTGAGCTTTACGAAGACCGCCTGGACAATCCAGCCAAGGCCGTCGAGGCCTATCAGCGCGCGCTTGGCATCGAGAAGGAAAATCTCGACGCTCTACGCGGGCTCGAGCGCGTCTACACCAAGGCCGGCAAATACAAGGAGCTGGTCGAGGTCTTGGAGCGCCAAGTGACGCTGTCCGCCACGCCGCGCCAGAAGATCACGCTGCTCGAACGCATCGCCTCGGTTCACGAGGAGGAGTTCTTGGACCACACCGCAGCGGCTGCAGCTTTGCGCCGAGCCATCGAGGCGGATCCAGGACGCGTGCAGGCCATGGCCGCTCTGGTGCGCCATTTGCGCGTGATGGACCGCTGGGAGGAAGTCAGCCAGCTCTACCAGCGCCAGCTCGACCTGGTGGACGAGGACGGCGAGAAGATCAGCCTCGCCATGGCCTGGGGTCGCGTCTTGGGTGAGCACGTGGGTTCGCCGGAGCGCGCCATGATGGCCTACGAGCTCGTGCTCGAGATGGATCCCCAGCACGCTGGGGCACTCGAAGCCTTGGCCCGCCTGCGCGAGTCGACCGGTGACGCCAGCCGGGCGCTCGAAGCCATCCTGGCGCTGGCAGACAAGGCCGACACGCCGGATGCCAAGGCCGAACAGTACCGTCGTGCGGCCCAACTGCTCGAGTCACGCGGTGACCGCGACGCTGCCATCGAGCACTACCGAAACGCGCTCGACGCCACCCCCGGGGATCGCTCGCTCAGCGCGGCCTTGCGCGCCGCTTACGTGAAGCGGGGCGACATCAATGCAGCGGTCGATCTACTCGAGCGCGAGATCGAGGTCACCGACGGCGACCTGGCCCAGGCGCGCTTGGCCGGCGAAATGGCGCGACTACAGCGCCAGGGCCTGAAGGACAACGATCGCGCCGAGAAGAGCGCCAACCGCGCCCTACGCCTCGACCCGGGCAATCAAGATGCGCTGCTCGTTCTGGGCGACGTGTGCTTCGAGCAGGGACGTTTCGTGGAGGCGATGACGCACTACGGCCGCGTTGCCGACCGCATCGAAGGCTTGGGCAAAGAGGTCGCCGTCCCCGTCCTGATTCGTTACGTCGACGCTCTCACCAAGGCGGGCTCCACGGAGAACGCGGTGGCCACCGTGGAGGTTCTGCTCCGCCTCGCCCAGGACGACCGAAGCGCGATGGCGCGCGTGACCCAGGTGGTGTTCGAGCACGGCACGCCGCAGCGTGCCGTCGAGCTCTTGAGCTCGTTCTTGCGCCGCTTCGAGAAGGAGCTCGGCGAGATGGACCGGGCGCTCGCCACCTATCGACTCGGCGAGAGCATGCGCAAGGGCGGCAACCCGCGCGGAGCCATTCCGCGCTTGGAAGAGGCCGTGGAAATCGACCCCGGCCTGCCGGATCCGCTGCGCGGTCTGGCCGCTGCCTACGAGCAGATCGAAAACTACGCCGACGCGGTGCGCACCAAGACGCGCCTGTTGGATCTGGCGCTCGGCGAGGAGCGCTTCAACCTGCTGGTGGAGATCGGCGACATCTTCGGCACCAAGCTGAAGGACCGCACGCAGGCTGCCAAGAGCTACGTCACGGCGCTCGAAGAGCACCCCGACGATCGGCGCATCCTGTCCAAGCTGATGCAGCTCTACAGCGAGGACAAGGACTGGAACGAGCTGGTCGAGGTGGTCGTCAAGCTGGCCGAGTTCGTCGACGAGCCGGCGCAGAAGGTCAAATCCCTGCTCACGTCGGCGCTGGTCTCCGGCCGGCAAACGGGCGACGTGGCGCGCGCCACGGGGTTCTTGGAAGACGTCTTGGAGCTCGATCCGAGCAACAAGAAGGCCCTGTCCGAGCTGATGGATCTGCAGAAGCAGGCCGGAAATTTCAACGCGGTCGAGGACGCACTCAAGCGCGTGCTGAAGAGCGCCGAGCGTTCGAACGACAAGGCTGCCAAGCTCGCCGCACTGGACGAGATGGCAACCCTCTACCAGAAGCATCTGGTGGACCCGGCGGCGGCAGCCCAAGCGCTCGAAGCCGCGAATGAGCTCGATCCAGGTAACAAGACCCGCCTGGATCGCCTGGCTCAGCTCTATTCGTCGGACGTTGCCCACTTCAAGGACAAGGGCATCGCGCTCCAGGAAACGCTCTTGGCGCAAAATCCGTACCGCCAGGACGCGTACAAGGCTCTGCGCAAGATCTACACCGTCGCCCGCGACGCAGACGCCAGCTGGGCGCTCTGTCAGGTGCTCAGTGTCCTGCGCTTGGCCGAGCCCGACGAACAGCGCTTCTACCAGCGCATGCGGGCCGAAACGGCCGCTCCCGCGCAAGCGGCCTTCACCGAGGAGGACTGGTACCAGCTGGTGCTCCACCCGACGCTCGATCCGCTCCTCACCTCGATCTTCGGCCTCATCGAGCCCGCGGTCGTGCGCGCTCGGGCGAAGAGCTACGCGGACCTCGGCATGACGCAGGACCTGATGATCGACCCGACGCAGCATCCTGCGCCGCTCGCGCAGACGCTCTACTACGCCGCCGGCGTCCTCGGGGTGCCCCTTCCCTACGTGTTCGCCAACCCAGCGGACCCAGGTGGGCTCTCCTTCCTCTACGCCGAGACTCCCAGCCTATCGCTCGGCCGAGTCGCGCTGAGCCCCGAGGTGCCTCCCCAGGTGGCCGCCTTCGTCGCCGGCCGTCAGCTCGCCTCCTTGCGACCCGGCCTTTATCTGCGGCATTTCGTGCAAACCGGCACCGCCATGAAGGCGTGGCTGTTCGCTGCCATCAAGCTCACGTCGCCGCAGTTCCCAGTGGCCGGTGACCTCGAAGGCGCCGTCGCCGAAGACCTCGCGGCCCTCAAGCAGTACCTGCCGACCGATGCTCGCGATCACCTCGCCTCGGTGGTGTCCAAGCTGCTCCAGTCCGGCACCTCGCTCGATCTCAAGCGCTGGGTGGCGGCAGTCGACCTCACGGCCGACCGCGCAGGGTTCGTCCTGGCCCACGATCTTCAGACCGTGGTCGAAGTGGTCCAAGCCTCCGAGGAAGGCGCAGCGGGCGTGTCGAACGCCGACCGGCTCAAGGAGCTGGCGCTCTTTGCCTCGAGCTCCCGCTACTTCCAGATGCGGAGGCGCCTGGGCATCACGGTCGACAGCTGAGCGGCGCCGCCGTCTGGCCCGGCTCACTCGCGCGGTTCGACGCGAAACGACACCTGGCCGACCTCGCTCGGACCCTCGGTGACGACCCGAAAATGCCGCAGGAAATCGCGCACGGGCATATTCACCTCGGAGGCGAATCGGGCGACGGCGGCGTTTCGTGCTGCTTCAATTTCGGCTATAACGGAATTGATCCGGTCCATCGTGTCGGCCTCGCCGTATCATGAAACCCCTGGCACGTGTGAAGTATTTCGCCGAAGGTGGGCGTGGAGCGACTTTTCCACCGGCGTTTTCGCGGCGTTTGCGGGTAGCCTGCCGATTTTTGGCCGATAGGCCCAAATTCTGCGGATCCGGGCCACCCGCCGGAGCATGAGGACAGCATGCAGCTCGGTCGAACGTGTCTGTGGGCCGGGGCCGGCCTGCTCGCCTGCGGGCCCAGGGCGGGTGGGCCCCCTCCCTCGGGTGGCGGGGGCGACCAGCCGGCGAGCGGGGGCGTCTCGGCCACGACCGGCGGAGGACCGAGCAGCTCGGGTGGGGCGCCGGCGAGCGGAGGGTCGGATGGGGCCCCGGCCGGCGGCAATCCGGCCGCGGGTGGATCGGCGGCGACGGGAGGATCGAGCAGCGGCGGCTCGGGCGGTGCTGGCTCGGGCAGTGCTGGCTCGGACAGCGGCGGCGCGCCGGCGGTCGACCCATCGTGCGGGGCGGGCGTCTGGCAGGGGCAAGAGCCTGCTCACGTCCCGCTGTCGGGCAGCACCTTCGCTCACGATCCCACCATGATCCAAGCGGGCGGGACCTACTATCGCTTCTGGACCGGCGATTACATTCCCGTCGCGACGTCTAGCGACCTGTCGCACTGGGAGGAGGCGCCCTCGGTCTACGGCGGAGAGTACCCGAGCTGGGTGGCGGACTGGCTCGGCGACGTGCCGGGTGAAACCTTCAACTTTCCCTGGGCCCCCGATGTGTCCAGCTTCGGTGGCCAGGTGCACCTGTACTCGACGTTTTCAGCCAAATTCGGCGACAACATCTCGTGCATCACGCACCTATCGACACCGAACCTCGAGACGACCCCGTTTCAGGATCACGGTCCGGTGATCTGCAGCGAAGGAAGCGAAAGCTACAACGCCATCGATGCCGACGTCGGCTTCGATGACGACGGTGCGCCGTGGTTGGCATTCGGGAGCTTCTGGGACGGCATCATGGCCGTCGAGCTGGAAGCGGACGGCTCGCTGACCTCGGACAGCCTGACCAACTTGGCCTGGGCCAGCGAGATCGAAGCACCGGTCCTGCTGCGCCGGTGCGGCTACTACTACCTCTTCGTCAGCCACGGCTTGTGTTGCCCCGGCGAGGGCCGCAGCGTGGACGATCTCAGCTACCGCGTGGTGATGGGGCGTTCCGACCACGTGCTTGGGCCGTATTTGGACAAAAACGGCATCGAGATGACGAGCGGCGGCGGCACCCTGATCGTCGAAGGCGACGGCGTAACCTGGGCCGCAGCTGGTCACAGTGACGTGGTCGTCGATGGGGATTCGCTCTACCACGTGTACCACGCCTACCGACAATCGAACGGAGCGGCCGAGCTGCGCATCGCCGAGCTCTGGTTCGACGAGGATGGTTGGCCCGTGCCGCACGCGCCCTAGCCGGTCAGCGCCGGACGCCCCTCACACGCGATTGACGCTGACGACGCCGCTCAGCTTCCCCACTGCGCGCATCACGCTCTTGAGGTGGTTCAAGTCGCTGCACTGGAAGGTGAAGGTGTTGTGAGCGCGGCCATCGTCGTCCGAGCGACAGTTGGCCTCGCTGATGTTGACCTTCTGGCTCGACAGGGTCTGGCTGATGTTGGCCAAAATACCCGGCCGATTGTTGGTCACGACCGAAATCGACACGGGCCGCGCGACCTTGGCGCGCGTGTCCCAGCTGACGTCGATGCGCCGCTCGGGCTCGGTGTTGTAGGCCTTCTGGCATTCGCGGCGGTGCACGGTCACGCCGCGGCCACGGGTGATGAAGCCGATGATGGTGTCGCCCGGCAGCGGGTTACAGCACTTGGCGTAGCGCACGAGCACGTCGTCCAAGCCGGACACCCGAATGCCACCGCTGAAGTCGCCACGCACCCGGTTGACGAGTGCCTCGAGCGTGCCCGCCCGCAGCTCCCCCTGTTGCTCGTCAGGCGTCTTGGCCTCCTTGAGGCCAGCCACCACTTCGTCCGCACCGACGCGGCCGTAGCCAATCGCCAGCAAGAGCTCGTCGAACGTCCCCGCCTTGTGCGCCTCGACCATGCGCTCGACCGCTGGCTCGTTCTTGAGCAGCTTCTGCATCGACAGGCCCGCGGTACGCATCTCGCCTTCCAGCAGCTCGCGGCCCAGATTGATGCTCTTGACCCGCTTTTCCGTGCGCAAAAAGGCACGAATGCGATTTTTGGCCCTGGTCGTCGCGCAGCTATCGAGCCAATCCTTGCTCGGCCGCTGCCCCGGGCTCGTCATGATCTCGACGACGTCGCCGTTCTTCAGCTTGTGCCGAATGGGTACGATCTGCCCATTGCAACGGGCGCCCGAACAGTTGTGGCCGACTTCGCTGTGAATGGCGTAAGCAAAATCGATGGGCGTCGAACCGCGCGGGAACACGAGCACGTCGCCCTTGGGCGTGAACACGTAGACCTCGTCCGGGAACAGGTCGATCTTCACGCTCTCCAGGAACTCCGCCGGATCCTTGAGGTTGCGCTGGTAGTCGGCGAGCTCCCTCAGCCAGCCGAACTTCTTGGCATCTTCGGGGTCGACGCCACCACCGCCCCGCGCCTTGTACTTCCAGTGCGCAGCAACGCCTTTTTCGGCTACGCGGTGCATCTGCTGGGTGCGGATCTGCACTTCGATCCGCTGACGTCCCGGGCCAATCACTGCCGTGTGCAGGGACTGGTACATGTTCGGCTTGGGCAGCGCGATGTAGTCCTTGAAGCGCCCCGGAATGGGGGTCCAGCGCGAATGGATGGCGCCGAGGCAAGCGTAACAGTCCGCTTCGGATTCGACGATGATGCGGAAGGCAATCAGGTCGAACAGCTGCTCGAACTCGCAGTCAGCATCGCGCATCTTGCGGTGAATGGAGTAGAGGTGCTTGGCCCGCCCTTCGACCTGCACGTTGAAGCCTTGCTCGGCCAAGCGTGAGGTGATCGTCCGCGCGGTGCTCTCGATGTAGCGCTCGCGCTCCTTGACGCTCTTCTGCAGCTTGCCCTGGATCTCGCGGAAACGCTCGGGATCGAGATAGCGGAGCGACTGATCCTCGAGCTCGCTCTTGATGCCGTTCAGGCCCAGACGATTGGCGAGCGGCGCGTAGATTTCCTCCGTTTCACGCGCGATGCGCTCCTGCGCGTCGGACTTCATGTGCTCGAGCGTGCGCATGTTGTCGAGCCGATCGCACAACTTCACGAGCAGGACGCGGATGTCCTTGGCCATCGCGATGACCATCTTGCGGAAGCTCTCGGCCTGGCGATCCTCTTTCGAAATGAAGTTGATCTTGGACAGCTTGGTGACGCCATCGACCAGCTCGGCCACCTCTTTGCCGAAGTCCCCCTCGATATCGGCGATGGTCGCGACCGTGTCCTCGACCACGTCGTGCAGGAGGCCGGCACACACACTGGCCGTATCGAGCTTCAGATCGGCGATGGCTTGTGCCACGCGCACTGGGTGGGTGAAGTAGGGCTCACCGCTCTTGCGGATCTGCTCGCGGTGCGCCCACTCGCCGTAGTTGTAGGCCCGACGAATGAGCTCCAAGTCGGCCCCCTCGTGGTAGGCATGCACCTTCTGCAAGAGCTCGTCGACGGCAGTCACGTTGCTTTCAATTTAAGTCCGATACAGCCGAAACCAAGTCGCCCCATGGAAGCCGAAGAAAGCCCATCCACCCAGAACGGAATTGGGATCTACGTGCACTTTCCTTGGTGCCTCAAGAAGTGCCCCTATTGCGACTTTCTGAGCATTGCAGTGCCCGAGGCCGCACCGGGGGTGACGGCCAATGCTGCGCAAGCCCGTGCGCAGCTGCCCCATCGCCCGTACGCCGACGCCGTCCTCTGCGAGCTCGACCGCCGCGTGGCTCGTCTTCCCCACCCCCTGCCAGCTGCTACGTCGGTTTTTTTTGGCGGGGGCACGCCGTCGCTCTGGGAGCCAGAGGAGCTCGGCCGGGTCCTCGCTGCCATTCGGGGCACCTTCGACGTGCCGCACGACCTCGAGGTCACCGTCGAGTGCAACCCGACCAGCGTCGACGAACGGCACTTCGAACGCTTGCTGCACGCGGGCGTCAACCGGGTGAGCATTGGCGTCCAGGCGGTGGACCAGGAGCGGCTCTCGTTCCTCGGCCGCTTGCACGACCCCGCTGGCGGGCTCGAAGCCCTGCGCACGGCGCGGCGGGCAGGGGTCCCGCGTGTCTCGGGCGACCTCATCTTCGGCGTCTACAAGCAGGCACCGGCCGACGCGGTGCGGGACGTCCAGCAGGTCTTGGAAACGGGCGTCGACCACCTGAGCGCCTACGCGCTGACCATCGAGGACAACACGCGCTTCGGGGCGCTGCATCGCACGGGGCACCTGCCCCTTTTGGAAGACGAGCTGGTCGCACAGTCGTTCGAAGCGGTGGCGCATGCGCTCGAGGCGGCCGGCTTCGAGCACTACGAGGTGAGCAACTACGCGCGCCCGGGCGAGCGCTCGCGGCACAACGTCGGCTACTGGCGCGGACGCGACTACTTGGGGCTCGGCACCGGCGCCGTCGGCACGGTGACCTTCGCGAGCCAGCACCAGCCGAGCGGACGCCTCCGCTACAAAAACCTGCTCTCGGCCGAGCGCTACCAGGCGGCGTTTTCGCCGGATAGTGCCAGCAACCTCGACCCATTCATCGAGCCGCTGACCGAACGGGAGCAGCTCGATGCCGAGACCTCGCTCCGAGAAGGCCTGATGCTCGGCCTGCGCATCCGCGAGGGCATCGACACAGCGGAGCTCGAGCGGCAAACCGGCGCCGTATTCTGGACCGCCGCGCGCGAGCGCTCGGCCTCGCGCCTGGTCGAGCGCGGCCTACTTCGCAAGGACGGCGGCCGCCTCGCCATTCCACACGCGCATTGGCTCTTGGCCGACGGCATCGTGCGCGACCTCTTGTGAAGCGGAGGGCGAAGCGGAGGCCCGGCGGAAGGATCGACCGTCGGCGATGAGTCCCGGCCAACTTGCCAGTGCCTCGATCGCACGCTCCGCCACGGCCTGGTAGCGGTCGCGCTTGCCCAGGCGCTTCCCTTCCCAAGGCGGCAAATGGGAAAAGGTGATGTTGGACGGCTGGTAGTCGTCCGCGTGGCGGCTCGTCTGGCGCAAAAGGCCCGCGTGGGCCGTTTCTTCGGGAAACGGCAAGGGTTCCTCCCCCCGAAGCGCGGCAGCGATGAAGTGAGCCGCGATGTAGCCGCCCGCCGCCGCTTCGACGTAGCCCTCGGTGCCGATGATCTGGCCAGCCAGGTAGACGCCGGGAGCGTTCGTGAGCTGCCACGTCGGGCCGAGCGCGCGCGGCGCATTGACGAACGTGTTTCGGTGGATCGCGCCGAAGCGCTGAAACTCCGCCTTCTCGAGCCCAGGAATGGTGCGAAACACACGCTCCTGCTCACCCCACTTCATCCGCGTCTGAAAGCCCACCATGTTGTAGGCGGTGCCGGCCGGGTCTTCCTTGCGCAGCTGCACCACTGCTGCCGGCCAGCGACCGGTCTTCGGATCGGTGATGCCGACCGGCTTCATCGGGCCGAAGGCGAGCGTCTTGTCACCGCGCTCCGCCATCACCTCGATCGGCAGGCAGCCTTCGAAATAGCGCACTTCTTCGAACTCGCTCGGTTCGACCTTGCCGGCAGCGCGTACGGCCGCCACGAAGGCGGCATACTGCTCCTTGTCGAGCGGGCAGTTCAGGTAGGCGTTCTGCTCCTCTTCCGTCTCGCCCTTCTCCCAGCGCGAGGCAAAGAAGGCCTTGTCGAAATCGATGCTCTCCGCGCTGACGATGGGCGCGATGGCGTCGTAATAAGCGAGGTGCCCGCCGACGAGCGCCGCCAACTCCTGGGCCAGGGCATCACCGGTGAGCGGCCCGGTCGCCACGAGCAGCGGCCGCTCCGTCGGCAACCGTTCGACCTCCCCCGTGACGAGCTCGATGAGCGGGTGCTCGCGCAGGCGCGCCGTCATGGCCGCGGAGAACGCCTCCCGATCGACGGCAAGTGCACCACCAGCCGGCACCTTGGTCGCCTCGGCCGTCTCCATCACGAAGGAGCCGAGCAGGCGCATCTCCTCCTTGAGCAGGCCAACGGCGTTGCTCAGCGCCGCGCCCCGAAAGGAATTCGAACACACGAGCTCGCAGAACGAATCGCTCGACTGCGCCGGCGTGCGGGCCTTGGGCTTCTGCTCGAGCAGCCGCACCCGGATCCCCCGCCGGGCCAGCTGCAGGGCCGCTTCGGAGCCGGCCAGGCCTGCGCCAATGATGGTGACAATCTCGGCTGTCATGGGAACCCGGGCTCGGGGGCGTAGCCCTCGGCGCCAGGCCGAGCAACCTCGAGGTGGGACACGGAGATCAGAGCCGCGCTGACGACGGTGCCAGGTTCATGCGGGGAAGACGCGCGGGGCACGGAACCTGCAGGGAAAGCCTGCTTCACATGGGATGGCTTTCGAGGCAGGGGTTCGGCCTGCTCTGCGTGCTCTCTTGCGCTGGGGTCGCGCGCGCGACGCCCAACGACGAGGGCACGGCGGAGACGCCGAAAGGCCGATACACAGAGCCCAGGCTCGCGATGCGGGGGGGCGCAGAATGGGGCGTCCTGTCGGCGCCCATTCCGCTCGATGGGAAATATCGCCGCCCCGACGGCACCGCTAACGCCACCTTCTACGAGCCCGGCACGAGCCGTGAGCTCATCGCCGGACGGCTCGAGGCGGGAGCCGCGACTCAGCTGTCGCACGGCCTGGGGCTGGTTGCCCGGGGCGGCGTGGTCTTCGGCAGCTCGCCGCTCGAGACGCGGTCGACAACGGTCGCAGGAGTCCAGATGGAGTACGGGAGCCAGCAGATGTTCTTCGCGCTCGCCGGGGGCATGGAATTCCAGTTCCTGGAGCGCGCCCTCGGCGTGGGGCTCGACCTCGGTTGGGCCGGAACCTGGGACCCAGGTCGGCCGACGACACCAGTTGGGCTCGAGCTCACCAGGTACTTCACCTCCGGGCCCTACGTTCGCTTCTCGGCCATGGCCCGGCTGCCCTGGCGCACCCCCATCGGTCTCGGCCTCTACGCCGCCTTCGACACCTACCTCACCTACGGCGGTGGGGTGGACTTCAGAGCCCAGACTCGCACATCGGTCGGGGCCTTCTTCGAGCTGGACGGCAGCCGATGAACCAGCAAACGCGAGCTGCCCTGCGCATCGTGGCCCTCGCGGTTACCGGCTACCTCTGCCTAGCGACGAGCGCACCCGAGGATTGGTTCCTCCGGTCAGCGCACGTTGACCTCGCGCCGCCGACCGCACGCATCAAGGTCACGCTCGATGCCGAAGCCGTGATCATCATGGGCCCCGGACTGCTCGCCATCCAGTCGTCGAGTGGCAGGAGCTGGACCTCCGGGGACCTTCCGACTGAAAGCGACGGCTACTGCTCCGCCTACCATCGAGAGGCGACGTTCTGCGAGGAAGTACCGAACGGCAGCGCGACTCTCGAGTACGATCTCTTCGTCCAACCACTGGCGCCGAGCGCAACGACCACACGCGTCGAGGTGATCGCCGGCGGGATCGGGGAGCGCCTACAGGCGAAATTCGGCGTGAACATCGAGGTCTTGCCATGAAAGGCTCCCTCGCGGTCCTGCTGCTGACCTATTGCAGCGCCGTACACGCAGCACCACCAGACACCGGCACCAAGCCGGAGCCGAAGGCGCGTGCGCTCGGGCCCGCGCTGGCGATCCGCGGCGGGGCGGAATGGGGAACGATCCATGCACCGCTCGCGGTTGCAGGCGATTACGTCCGGCCCAACGGTAGCGCCAGCGTCAACTTCTACGACTGGAGCCCAGCTCGACAGCTCATCGCGGGACGACTCGAGATCGGGCCTACCATCCAGCTGCCACGTGGTAACGGGCTGTTTGGTCGCGTGGGCATGGTGTTGGGAGCTCCCCGGTCGAGACACAATCGCTGGTCGTGGCCGGGGTGCCGATCGAGTACCCGAGCCAGCAAATGTTCTTCGCCTTCACCGGAGGGGCGGAGGTGCAGCTGCTCCGCCGCATGCTGGGGCTTGGCTTCGACTTCGGCTGGGCCGCCAGCTGGGACCCAACGCGACCGACGTTTTCGGACGAGCCTGAGCTCGTGCTCGTCCGGCACTCGAGCTCAGGCCCGT
>Ga0164309_10000291_pt1 | contig 29327 bp, 15 predicted proteins | sample Whisoiple_247_MG_FD_109984 | JGI IMG/M metagenome (GOLD analysis project Ga0164309, IMG submission 109984) | Soil microbial communities amended with fresh organic matter from upstate New York, USA - Whitman soil sample_247_MG | ecosystem: Environmental > Terrestrial > Soil > Unclassified >...
CTGGAGTTACCGGCGTTGTGTTCTTGATGATATTCTTGACGCAATAGGAAGAGCTGTACGGATTTGTCGCCACGAGGCTCGCGATATGTTCGTGTTCCTCGGCGCTGAGCTGTCGTTCCTTCTTGCACTCCATGATGCATCGCGACAGTAGCCATACGGAGTCCGCCTGCGTTAACAGCCCTTCGAGCAGGTCATGTCTGCCACAGCATCGAAGTCCACGAAGTACCGCTGCGTGTAGGATCGGAACATGCAGCTCGTTGAGTACGATGTCCGGGGCGGCTTCATTGCTGGCCCATCGATGGAAGGCCAATCTGTCGTATAGCCAGCTGGCAGCCTCCTCGCCTGGCACCATGCCGTATTCGTCGCCCGCCAAATCGTCGATGATGCTGCCTAAGAGCCCGACAAATCGCTCGCGGCTTGCTAAAAAACGGGAACGTAACGCGCGTGCTTCCTCCAAAAGCAGAGGCGCCAACAACGAGTGCCCGTAGAGCGATGGATGCGTGTCGCCGCTGAACGTCGAGCGTTCCTTTAGAACCGCTGGATAGATCCTACACAGTGCCTGCTCGAAGGGGAGTTTCGAGGCCGCAAGAATGGCCATGCGGCGCAGTTGCCAATGTCGCGTGGTATCAATTGCTACATCCACGAGATGGTCGGCTTCTGAGCTGGCGCGCAGTCGATTTGCAAGGACGGTTCGCCAGATTGCAGTATCCGTTAGGTGCTCCCACAAATCTTCAAAGCGCGACATTTCTGTCGGGCCGCTCGCAACTGCCGCCACGAGCATCTGTGCAGCTATCCGAGGGTGCGTTTCTGACATGCCGAGCGAGAGCAGCACGGGTAGTGCGCGAGCCGACCTGCGAGAGAATAGGCTCAGGGACGCGAACGCGCGAATGGTCGGCCAGGGATGCTGCAATTGCCGCAACAGGAAAGCAGTGACCTCGGTGCCGGGCAGTTCACCTAGCTTTGAAACTAGCGGACCGAAGAGGGCACCGTCATCTTCTTTGGTTCTCTCTGCCAGTGTTTGCTCAAAGATCTCGATTGCCCCATGCCACGGACGAACGGTGGCGTGCATCAACAAGACCCAGCGCCAAAGCTTCATGTGCTCCGGATCCGAGCGTGTGAGCCCGTCGAACAGCTCCGCAATGTCGACCCCAAGATGCAGGAGGATGCTCAGGTCGCCCATGCGGTCGTCCTGGTGCCTTTGCAAGTCGAATAGTCGCGCCCGATAGCGTGACGGCTCCGCGGCTGTCGGAAGGAGTGCGGGCACAAAAGTTGCCAGATTTCCGAGCCGAGTGCGCTTTCCAGCGTACTGCTCGGCGAGGCGAACAGCCCTCGTGTTACCCAAGAACACAAGCACACGAAGCGCATTCTCAAGAACTACATCGTCGTTCTGGCCTTGTTCGAGAATCAGCAAGCATTCTGCTTCTAGTGAGTGTCGAAGTGCCCAAACCCAAGTTTCGAGGCCGCCAAGCAATACCGCTTTCGAGACGATTGTCTGACTGACGTCGGGAAGCGGGATCGCGGCGAGCAATTCTGCAACGTGCTCGCTCCGTTGAAGGCGTAGCGGTGTTTCAAGCGAAGTACCCCAAATCCAACCTCCACGGCGGCGGTTGCCTGATTCCGGGACTTCGTAGTCCGCAACAAAGGAGAGGACCGGAGTGAGGACCTCTCGTCGAACGTCGAGCAGCAAGATCGAAACAAGGCGGACTTTGATCTCATCGGGTTGCGCTGCAAACAATTGCAGCAGGCCGGGACTTACGACAGCCGAAGAAGTTCGGGTGCCCTGCGCTATGTATTCCAGAGCGTCGTGCCGTTCTGGCTTGAGCCGTTCCAGACCGAACTTTACCAGTGCCTCAAGCTTGGTAGCATCACAGGCGAGCACTGCCTCGCTCATTATCCACGCCCAGCGATAGTCCGATTGAAAGCGTGCCTCTTGGGCGTGCATTGCCTCGAGCAGCGTCTCTGCCGTTCCAGGGTTACCGAGCTTTCCGAGAAGTTCTGGCACCAAGTGCGCGCCGTCGAGTAAATCGGCACCGACGAGCCACGCTACAAGTTCGTCGGAGCTGACGAGCTTATGTTTTACGATATAGGGCGCCAGAGCCGTTCGTTGTTGACCAGTAAGGAATGCTTCCCGCGCTGAGCGGTGGGCCTCGTCGTTCCGCCCGGCATGCTCCAGGTGGTAAACCAACGCGATTTGATTCCGTTCCTTCGCGTAGTGTTCGGCGAGAGCAGCGTGGGCGAGCCTCCGCGTTTCCAGGGGTGTCAGTCGCTCCAAACCTGCACGCACGGTCTCGTGCATTTCCAAGAGATCGGAATCGTGCTTGCGCAGAAGTCCACGCTGGAGCAACTCGCGGATGCCGTCTGCTATCCTCGAACCAGGGAAAATACTTTCCGCCTCCTCACGTCCAAATGGCAGGGCGAAGCAGACCATTCGATCCGTCGACTCACGCAGCTCAACGGAGATGTCCAGATAGCGCGCGCGGTCCGCTTGTGCGAGGGCTTGGTCGCGAGGCAGAGCCGCAAGCTCCTTCATTCGTTCCAGTGACGCACACCGAGCAAGTGCGTCCGCAAGGCGCGCATAAAGTCCGGCGGAACGTCCTCCCGTAACAGACTCAAAGATAGCCCAAAGCTCAGTTCTATCGGGCGCGATCGTACCGAATTTCCCCACGAGTTCGAGGAACTCATCAAAATCAAATCCTGGAAGGTCTAGCGGCGCTGGCACACCGCGAGCCGCTCGGTCAAGCGCGCTAAGGACCCGGAACGCGCTTTCTTGTCCGAACACCACAAGGGCGAGAGGTGGCGCCAATTCCTCCAAGAAAATAGCCAGCTGACGAGCGAAGGCGTCGCTGCATGTCCCTTCCACAAGGTCCATCAGGAGCAAGATTGACACCGAGGATTCACTCAAGCTGCGTGCCAGCGCGCGCAGGGCTCGTTCATCACTGTCATTGTGGTTTGCAACTAAAGCGAATGGCGCACTTTTGCCGAATCGACGTAGGTGGAACGCGACTCCGGCGAGAACGTCGCGCAATTGATGTTCGGGGCGAACCTCAATGTAAAGCACGTGCGCCGCAGTGCTCGCGGTCCTCGCCTGCGCCAACACCGCGCTCGCAAGCTTCGTTTTCCCCGAGCCCGAAACGCCAGTCACCTCTAGCGGGCCGCGAAATGCGGTATTCAGAATTTGCGCAATAAGCGCGCCTCGTCGCAGTTCAGACGGTTCAAGCGCTGGAGGCTCGGCCACCAGGTTCATTCGTGGCCAGACGCTCCGCAGCTCTAGTTCGAACTCCTCTCGGTCGATCCATCGGTCTCTTTGGGTCGCGACGTCCTGAACAAATCCTCGAAGGTTCCTGATTAAAGCATTCTTCACGACATCAAGGGTGAGGCCATGACGTTGCGCAAGCTGTTGCTGTACTCGTTCCCGGATTTGATGCTCTGAACCATAAGTGCAGAGCGCAGTAGTGCGCGCAAGCGCTCCCGGTAGCTCTGCGTGTATCGCAGCCATCGCGTCGCGATACTTCTCGCAATCTGCCGAGGGGATGGACTCGGCCAAGCTCGCGATCACGAACGCATCCATGGTTGCCCTGATATCTGATTCAGGATCCACGCCGCCTGGTACTGGCGGCCGCCAGTGGTCAAGGCGACTCTTAGCTTTGTCCCTTGCGCTCTTCGACTCCGTGGGTCTGGCTGCCGCAGTTAGGGCCGTTTGATTCCGAGCCAACAGATGGAGGACCGTGAGGTAGTTCGATGTCGAAACGGAAGGTGCGGAAAGACCCGCCGCTAGGAGTTCCGCGATTGCGCTATCGACTTCATCTCCTAGGATCCACTTCTGACGGTGTCGGTTTCCCCGTAGGCGGTTCATCGTGCCAGGAAGAAGGTCTCGCACAACGTCCACCACGCTCCACGGATTGTTGGTCTGCTGACCGTCGGCGTTCTCTCGTGGCTTCTTGATTTGCACGTACTCCCGCACCAGGGCGTCCTGTTGCTTCGCGCTCAAGACCAGATCGTCATCCCCTTCGGGTCGAGCGAGCGCGTCAGCGACATCTTCATGGCCGTAATGCTGAAGCAACACGTCAAGCGTTACAGTTACCTGGTAGTCGAACCCTCTCAGTGCATGCAGGCCGCCTGACATCCTCGATACTTTCCTCGTTGAAGCCACCTTCTACACGGCGCGCGCGCCTCCCGAAACCAATGTCCGTGCTGGATGCCAGCGCCGAACGGCTGGAAAAATGACTATGCCAACTCCCCGTCACGTTGGATTCGCCTGCGCGGACGGGCAATTCAGGGGTTGGCACTCTGCGATCATTCGAGACGGATACCCGGTCGCCCGCGTCAGCCTTGACCACCTTTAGGCCAGTCATGTTCACGACTCCGTCGCCGCTGGCGATTCGGTGACCGACAGCTGATCGCGGCGGTATAAATGCAGTTTTCCCAGGACGCTGGTCGTCCGGTATTCACCTCCGAATTTCGCGGGCCGGGGATTGCTCCCGAGCATAGGGTCCAGGATGATCTGTCAATGGGCTTTCATGCCGAATCGCTCCTCCTGAGGGTTGATGACTTGCAGACCAGACTTGAATCATCGGAGCGCGCCTGGGTCCGCGAGGATCTCGCGGCCCTGACCCTGGATATTTGTGAAAGCGTCGCACCGATACTGCAGATTTCACGCCTTGAGACGGCGTTCGGCGACGACGCTCAGTTGGATGCTGGTGCTCTCAGGCAGGCCGTGGACCTTCTGAAAGCCATTCCTTCTGATGACTACGATATGCCGTGCTCGGCAGAGTTCAGCGCGGTCGCGCGATTTGAGGCGCTCGATCATGTCGTCAAAAGCGCTGAGGAGGCCGTAAGCTTGTCCGAGCTTGAACTAGCCCTGCGCCTTCAGCTTCTCGGTGATGCGCAGTTTGACGGCCTTCTGCTTGCGCTAAGGGGGCATGACGAAGACGTGCGTCGTCGCTTGCGTGACGATGTTCGAAGAAAAATGGCGATGCTGGACGACGCCCAGGCTCGGGCACTGCTTGCTCGTTATCAGAGCGAAACAGACGCGGACCTCGATGTCCGTATAGAACTGCGTGCCGATATTCTTAGCGCTGCTGACTTCAAAGTCTCTTCGGGCGACGAAGCTCGTGACAAGGCGGCTGACTACATCGTTGTGCACAGACCTCGACTCGAACGCGCAATGCTCGAATCAGGTCGCAACTATTTCCCTGCTGATTTCCTCGGCATTGCGCGAATTCTGTCGTGGACCTCGGGTCGGAAGAGCGACCTAAAACGCGGCGATGTTGACGTCGTTACATCGGCGAGTCGGGTTTCGGCCTGCTGGGGATCAACCCTCGCTGCGAAAGATCGCAGAGCCGCGCTTGCCAGCGCACTTGGTGTTCATCCGGACGGCTACATCGTGGCGGGCCGAGGAGCTACGCAGGCGCTGTCTATGCTTGGGCAAACGGTGCCGACGCCACGCGCGCTAGTTTCCGAATTGAAGAAGCTCCTGCTGCTTGCTGTAGCTGCATCTGCCGATTCGCCAGTGGAGCTTGCGCTACGAGGTTACAAGTCCGGCGCGGAAATAATGGCGAAGGAAAGCCGCGAGCAGTTCATTTCTCAAGACGAGGAATGGCTACAGCGACACGTGTGTAGGTTTCTGGCCGAACGCGGGCACCACTCGTTCGGGACGAAATTTGCGCGCAACGAAGTGGACCTTCGCGCCGCCGATCGAGCGGGGGCCTTGGTTATCGAAGTGAAAAAGGTCACTGATGACGCCCCAAGTCCCGCGGTCGTGCGCAAGTGGTTTTCTCAGCTCCATAGCTACATGGATCAGGAGCTGCTACGAAATCGAGGCGTACTCCTCATTTTCAACTTTAGCTCGACACCCGTTTTGGCTCCGCCAACCCTTCTGAATGGGCGCATTTTGATGGTAGTCCTTAACCTTTGCCTCGAGACTGCCAGCACTCGAAAGTCCAGCATTGTCATCGAGGAATCGTCCGACCCAGATCAATTTGTCCGTGTGTTCCGAAACGGCTCTTAGTGCTAGTACGTCGCCCCTGAGGGGGGCGCGCCAGCGAATGCCCCAACCGGGAGCCAGACGCGGAGGCTCACTGCCACTCATGAGCCCGAGGGATATCCACCGCGTGCCAATTCGAACCGGCATGGGCGTTGAATGCTGTTATTCCTTGTCGTGTGGATCCTCGCGAACTTGACGAGCTGAACGCAGCGGTGATCGCGCATTGCGCATGGTTGAAAGCTGAGAAGGTGCACCTGCGCGTGCCCGCTCCGGAGCTGTTGGCTGCCGACCTGCTCCACCTGTCGCCGATGGCGCCGCGCAACCCCGTGATTGAGGCTGTGGTCACCAGCCTGCACGCGCTTTGCGCTCTCCGTACGCGTGCAAACGTCAGGGAATTGAGGGCGAAAGCTCGAAAGCACGCTGTCCGTGTTGGGAAACTTTCGACACCCAAGGAGCGCGCAGAGGCAAGGCGGATCGCCAAGCAAGTCGAGATCGTCAACGAGGACTCGCACTTCGAGCCGCTGAAGCCATCAATCACGGAGCTCGCGGTGCGGCTCCGCACGGCTGTTCGAAAGCTAGCGGACTTCCAGGCTGCGCTCCGGAAGCGGCACGCCAAGTTCATCAAGGCCGGGCTCGAGGGCGTCTCCGGTGCGCCTCGTGACATCGCGTTGGCGCGGTGGGTGATGCTGCGATGCGACGCGCTCGAGGCGGATCTCGAGTTCTTTTCGACTGAGATCGAGGGGCCGGTTGCGACCGCGTCAATTGGTCGTCCGGGGCCCCCGAACAGCAAGGCTTGGTTCCGCGTGCAATCCGCCGCAAAGCTTGGACTCAAAGAGGCAGGTGCTGGAAGTGCACTCCTCCTCCAGTTGTTTCCATCGCCGGGCACGAAGGGAACGGACCCCGAAGCGTCGCGGCGAAAGATAGATGCGAATCGCAAGGCGGTAAAACGTGCGAAAAAGCGAGTAAGTTTAAGCGGCTAGCTGCTTTCTCAACTAGTCGCGCCGGCGAATTCTGGTCCACTTCTCAAGCGTGGGCGGGCAGCGCGAACATGCTGGCTATGCCGAGTGAGTTGCTGTTCCTCGAAGAAGTTGCAGAGATGACGCGCGTTCCCGTGAGTTGCGTTAGGTTTTGGCTTCGTACCGGCAAATTGCGGTACCTGAAGCCAGGCCGCCGCGTACTGATCCGGCGCACGGCGCTCGACAAGTTCCTTTCGGAATCTGAACGGTGTGGCTCGCTGAGAAGTGCGAGCGCGACATGAGCGCCCGTATCGATCTTGAGCCCGTGGCCTCACGAACCACAGGGACCCCCCCGGCCGGCGATACGTCGACCGCGGGCTCAAGCTCGTCACGCGGCGCCTTTGCTGCCTTGGTGACAGCCTCGTGGGAGACGAGAGTCGCGCCGGGGGGGTCAGGGGTGAAGACCGCAGAGCGGGCGAGGGGGCGTAGCCCCCTGTGCGCGAATAAGAGGCGCGAAGCGCTGCCGCTTCTTTCAGGGCCGCGCAGCGGTCCTTCTTTACTTGATACCTACGAAGTAACTCGACGAGGACCGGTCCAGTGCGTCCAGAGGAGCCATTGAGCACGTGGCTTGACCGCGTCGGAGAACTAACTGCTGCCCATCGGGAGCGCCGAGCCAATAAATATGCGCGCCTCGCGCGCCGTCGGTGCTGGCAGCACCGGATCGAAGGATTTTCCGAGTCGTACGCCAAAGCTTCAGTGGACTGGTACACCTCGCGGGAGCGCGGACAGCGTGAGCGTCCCGCCCGTGTGGCTGCGTGTGGGGCCGACACGCTGCAAATCACATGCGTCGGGTGCGGCACTGTTCACGAGCGACGTTCGGGTTGTCGGGTGGCTCTTCTCTGCGTTCCATGTCGCGGCGCAATCGCTGCGGAAAAGCGCGCCGCTTTCCGGCGCGCACGTGCGGTGACCATTGCTGACGCGGCCAGTCGTGGCCTGCTAAGAGACAATCGGCGCGGAGGGCGGTGGAGCGAAAAGTTTCTCACCCTGACGGCACCGCACTTCCCGCACCATTCCATCACGGAGCGCATCCGAATTGTTTTGGACGCCTGGAGCCGCTTCTTGCGTCGTCTAAACGACTTCTGGAAGGCCCAGGACGCTCGCTCGGTGCAGTGGTTCAGGGTGTTCGAGTGGACTCCAGGTTGCAGCGACGATTTCGGGCACCCGCATCTGCACTTGTGGCTTCTGTCGCCCTATCTGCCGCAACAGGACCTCGAAGCTTGGTGGCGTCAGTCGCTCGCAGCCGAATACCGAGGCGAGACTGTCGACCGCGTGGTCGTTCATATCAACGAGGTCAGCGGCGAAGGTGCCGAGCACGAGCTCATCAAATACCTGACCAAAGACATCACTTCCAACGGCGAGAAGATTGCCCCCGAGCTTTACGCGGAGGTCTATACCGCGCTCGATGGGCATCGCGTTACCCAAGCATCCAGCGGATTTATGGGTAAGGGCAAAGCAAGGCAGAATGCCTGCGAGTGCGGGTGCTCCTTTCCGCGACGCGTACGCAAGCAGACGAAGCCGAACGAATTAGCGGCGGAGTCCAAGTCATGAGCAAAACTACTGCTGTTCTGCGCTGGTATCCGCTGCGTGATGCGGCGCCGCTACTTGGCGTCTCAGCGGACGCTCTCAGAAGACTGTTTGAGCGGCGCGCCGAGCTTGCCGCGGACGGCACGACTGAAGCGCACGTGGACGGCATCCGTGCTCGGAAGTTCGCTAACCGCTGGCGCGTTTCGTTTGGAAAACTCTGGACGGAATAGAGCGCGATGCGACGGAACGCGACGCGCGTGGTACCTTCGTCGCGCCAGTTCGGCGTCGGCCATGGGCCTGGAAGGTCCAGACCATGACCGTGCGTACGAGAAGGACTCGCGACGGCGAGCTCCGATTGTTCATTGACATTCGTTATAGGACCGCAAACGGACAGAAACACCGGTTTCGCCGTTACGCTCAGATCCAAACCAAGACAGCGGCGCGCGCTGAAGAACGTCGATTGCTCGGCGAGCTCGAGCGCACAGGTACTCTCGTTCACCTCGAGGAGGGCGCCGCTGAACGTGTTGAGGAGCAGCACTACACGTTCGCGGATGCGGTGCGCCAGTTTCGCCTGACGCATCTCGCGACGCTCAAACCGTCCACTCGCTTCGGATACGAGAAGCGATTGAACACGCTGCTCCTTCCGCGCTTCCGCAATGCCAAGCTTGAAGAGCTGCATGGCAAGCAGTTGAGCGAACTGGACGCGGAGCTTGCGCGCGACAAGCTGGCGCCGTCGACACGACGCAACGCGCAAATCGTGTTTCGGTCAGTTTTGCGATGCGCGGTGACCGCGGGGCTGCTCCCCACTATGCCGGCCGTGCCGAAGCTTCCCAAGGTCGGACGGAAGGTCGTGACCTCGTTCCACCGAGAGGATTTGGACGCAATTCTGGCGCTGGCATCACCGCAAGCGCGGCTTGCCTTCGGGCTCGCTGCGTTCGCCGGGCTTCGAGCCGGCGAAGTTCGCGGGCTTCGCTGGTCCGATCTGGATCTGCGTGCGAATACGCTTACCGTTCGGCGCTCGATCACACGCGGGCAGGAGACGACGCCGAAGTCGGGCGACCACCGGGTCGTCCCCTTGGCGAGCCCGCTTCGAGCTCTGCTCGATGAGGCGCGTTCGAGCCGTTGGAAGAACCCTTGGGCGTTCGTAGCGCTCACTGCCCACGGTAAGCCCTGGGGCGAGTCTGGGCTCAATCAAGCGTTTCAGCGCGCCGTGCGCCGCGCAAAGCGCGACGGGCTGAGCTTCCACGATCTCCGGCACTTCTTCGTCTCGGAGCTGTTCCGGAAGCGTGCAGCGGCCCCGGCGGTGCAACGCCTTGCGGGGCACGCGAACCTTGCCACCACGCAGGGCTACGCAGACGTGGAAGCCGGTGACTTGCGCGCCACGGTGTTGCTCTTCGAGGGCACCAGTGGGGCACCAACCAAACAAGACACTGGAACGCGCGCCGAGAACGAACCCGAAAGCTGAGGGTTTTCGGGGTCCTGTAACGAACCCCCAGCCCGCGTCATGTGACGTTTCGTAAACCGCAGGTCTCGAGTTCAAATCTCGAAGTCGGCTCCGCATCTTTCCTGCTGTTTTCGTGATTTTGGGCAGGAGCAGCGGGGAACTTTTTGGGAACATTGTCTCGGCTACGGCGAGCCGCATCGTCTCTGCCAGCTTGCGTGCGTAGCGCTCGGTGACCTTCACGCTCGAGTGCCCAAGCATCTGACAAACTTCGTCGAGCGACCACTTGCGACCCCACCATCCGGCGAGCAGTGAAGTGGCGCAGGTGTGGCGCAGGTCGTGCCATCGGACGCGGCGACGGAGCTTCGCGGCTTTGACCCAACGATGCCAACCGCGCGGCGCCTTGCCCTCTGGGCGACGGCCTCCGCGCTTGGCGGGCCAGACCCAGTCGCTGTCGTCGCGGGCGAGTTCGAGGGCTCGCTGAGCCGGCTCGAGCAGGAAGACCGTTCGGTTCTTTCCGTTCTTCGGAGCCTTACCTCGCGAGCTGCGACGGATGATGATGCTCGAGCGCGAGATGTCTTCCGGCTTGAGCCACCATTGTTCGGCTTGGCGAATGCCAGTGAGCAAGGCGAACACGACCATTGGACGAGAGGCCTCGGGCACGGCCTTCAGGAGTCGTTGCTGCTCCGCCGGGCTCAGGATGCCCTCCAGATCGTCCTCGGCCATCGAGCGAGTGGCTCGAATTCGCACGTCTCGGGCCGGATTTGAGGTGATGAGCTCGCGGTCGAGCGCTTCCTGGAGTGCCACTCTCAAGAGGTTGAGCGCGTTCTTGCGCGTCTGATGCTCGCCTTTGCGTCGGTCGAGCCAATCAAGAATATCGCGACGGCCGATCGACGAGAGGATGGTGTCGCCAAGCTCGTCGCCCGTGACGTGGTTCTTCCAGCGATTTCGATCGGTTCGAATTCCGCGAACACCGGAGCGTTCGCGACGATCTAGGAAGCCCATACCAAACTGGTCGAGGGTCAGCCCGTCGCGTCCGGCGAGTCGTTCTGAAGGCGATGCGAATGGAGTCGCGGTCGCTGTTCGAGCCTTCGACTACGACCAGGAGCTGTTCGCAGCAGTCGAGGAGCGCGGGTAGAGCCGCGTTTAGGCAGTTGAGTAGGTACCCGTCTGGGGCTGGAACCGACTCGCGCACGACGACGATCAAGATCACCCAGCTGCTCGCGATCGCCAGTGTTCGCTTCAAGTCGAGCAACAGGTTCAAGATGTGGTTTACGGTGAGGGGCCCGTTCCAATCGTTCGGGCAGGCGCACCCAGACGCTGAAGAGCAAAGGCTCATGGTTTATCCCCCCGTGTGAGTTGCGATCCCGGTTGTTTCTCTTCTTTTGGTGTCGCGGCTTCGACCTGCTGGCGCGCTCCGACGCGCGCCGTGTTGGCGAGCGTTTCTGGATCGCGATGCGTCAGCGCTATTGGCGCACGGATGGCGTTCTGCATGAGCATTTGCGAAACTGGATCCGTTTCGACGCTCGTGCGAACGATGGCCCGGATAACTTCGAGCTGACCCGGGCCGAGGCGAGCGCGGATTGGCAAAATCGCAGCCTCGATCCGTGCTGTCAGGTGTTCATCGGGCGCCAGCGCCTGCGCCGGCCCACACCCTAGCCGCTCGGTGGTCGGCGGCTCCGCACGTTCACTCTGGTCTTGGACGCACATGACGCCTCGGGGGACCGCTAGTAGAGAGCCCTTGCGCGAGTCTGTTCGACCGAGGGCGTTTGCTCACCCTTCGCTTCGGCGGCGCGAGGGTGGGCATCGGCCCGGACAGACCGGTAGGGTTTGAGAACCTCATTTGCGCTAGAAGCTGTCGGAACCCCGACCGGTGTCGTCGCAGGATCGGGTTCGAGCGTTGCCGGGCGCAGTGGGCTCAACTCGGCGACGACTTGCGCCGGCGCTGTTCGAGGCCCAACGTCGTGTGGCGCCACGAGGCGAGTTACGCCGAGCAGCAGAACGGTGATGAGCACTGCGCCGAATCCGGCGATACCACCGACAAGAAGCGGGCGCGCTTGGGTTAAGAGTCCGATTCGCGCCAAGAACGAAGGCTTTGCCTCCACGGGGCTTTTCTCGGATTCGTTGTCGCGAAGCGGAGGCGCATCGCTGGCCGTCGCGAATGAAAGCGGTTGACGGCCAAGGGGTGGTGGCACGACCGAGCTAGCGTGAGCGTGAGCGTGCGCGACTGCGGCGGTGCGTCGCTTGGCGGGTTTGGGCGGCTTAGGCCGCGGAGCAATATGTTGAGGCAATGGAGCATGGCCTAGCGGCACAAGGCGAACTGTGTCGACCGTGTGACGGTGCTCGCTGTGCTGGCTCAAGGCGGCGACAGTCTCAACGCTCGTCGATTGGTTCGCCTCAGTGCTAAGCGCGGTCGCGCCAGCCACCGGCGGTCGGTATGCCGGAATGATTTGCGTTCCAGATCGAGTGAACTCTGCTTCCCCCTCGGCCTCGCGCTTCACAGCAGCATGTACTGGAACAATTCTTTGCCCGAGTACCGTCGCGCGCGAGTTTGCGGGTGAATCGTCGCCCGAAAGTCGCTCCGCGACGCACCCGGCACCGTCTTGTTGAGCCGCGTGCGCGGGCGATTCGTGATGTGTGGCCGTCGAGGCTTTCGGTGGCGGCATCGCGAGCTGCGTCGCGTCCGCTTCGCCCGGTAGGTTCGCTGAATATGAGGGGTCGAATTCGTGTTTGCTCTGCTCGTCGGAAACCACGTCACTACTGGCAGTGAAGGTCTTAACATCTCGGATGAGCACGTCCAGGCGCACATCTGCGAACTCGACTACGTTGTACGGCTCGAGCGCTGCCGGTCCAATAACGGGCGCCGAATTGAGGCGCAGATCTTCGACTCGGTAGGCGGGGATCAACCAGACCGCGCCCTCGTCGCGCTCAAGGTGGAACTGAACTGGGGCGATGCCGTCGCCGGTGAGATGAAAGGCGGCGCCCGCTGTTGACCCGACGACCAGTGCTCGCTCTTCGTTTGGGGGCAGGGCCAGGTTACGAACGAATTCGTTCGCGCTCAGTTGGACAAAGACCGGTGAGTCTTCGTCCGAGATTCGGAACATGCGCCGCTCAACTTCCTACCGTCAGGGGCCCACTAAAGCGGGTGACCCGGCAGGTGCGTAGGGTGACTGGGTCTTCAGGGCCTGTGACGCTCCGCGCGTCAATGGACATATCGGGACCGTCGCCAGCCCGGTTGTGTGAAATCTGGACGGACCGCTCAGAAATTTTCGAAACGCATCCTCGCGGCCGGGCGGACCGCGGGATCAGCTGGTTTTACGCGCGTTCCTCGAATTCGAATTCAGTGAGCTTTTTTCTCGCAACCGCTCGGAGTCGCAGACCGATGAATAGGTTGAACCCCGTCGCTCGGCCTGATGGCGAGTAGCGACGGGCATTGAGTCGGAAGGTGAGAAAATGATGCGCACCCGATCGTGGGCGATTCTTTGTGTAGTGCTTTTGGCGGCCGGGGCTGGAGTGTCGGCCTGCTCATCATCTGGACCGGGCGAGAGCGGGGTGGCGGACGAGTCGGGTGGCGAAGGCGGTGCGTGTGCAGGCTCCTCGTGCGCGGCTGCAGGCGCGGCGGAAGACGGCGGCAGTGGCGGAACCCCTGATGCAATCACCGAGGCGGGCGCCGGTGGCGCTGGCGGAGAGGCTGGGTTCGGAGGAGCCGATGGCGAAGCCATGGAGCCGAGTTGTATTCCGACCGGCCCTGGGGACCTTCCTGATGACGATTTCGCGGATTCGAATTGCGACGGCATCGACGGCGACAAAAGGGCGGCCATTTTCGTTTCGCCGGATGGCAAGGAGGACAACGACGGCTCGTTTGGCTCGCCCGTGAATTCCATTGGCAAGGGGATCGAGCTCGCGGCGGCGCGCGGCAAAGACGTTTACGTGTGTACCGCCGACTACCCGGAGAACGTGGTGGTCGACACGAAGGCCGTCAACATCTTCGGCGGCTACGACTGTGTCGGCTGGTCGCGTGATAATCAACGCGCGAGCGTGGTCCCCGCGGGCGGGATCGCGTTGACCGTTCGCAACGTGTCCGCGATGACGGTCGATCGCATGCGGTTCATCGCCGCGAACGCGACCGCGGCAAGCGAGAGCTCGATTGCTGCGCAGATCATGGCGTCGGAACAGGTGGTCCTTTCGCATCTCGACCTCACCGCCGGGAACGGTGCTTCAGGCTCATCCGGAACTCCGGTGCAAACCGCGAAGCAGGCGAGGGCCGGCGCAGATGGCAACGCTGGCAACTATTGCAACCCTTACCTCGAAGACTGGCCCTGTGACGTGGGGGCGCCGACAGGCGGCGATGGCCCCACGTCGACGTGCGGTTCAACGCAGATTCACGGCGGGGCTGGCGGCAAAGCGGCACCCTATCCCAAGGGCAAGCCGCAAGGGGGCTTGGCTGGGATCCCTGGCTACAACAAGTCTGGGACTGAGGGGGCGAACGGCTCTTCCGGCAACGAGGGATCGATCTCGAAGGAGACCTTTGGTTCTGTCACGGATGCCGGCTACGTCGCGTCGAACTCTGGCGGCGACGGCACAGATGGAACGCCCGGAGAATCTGGCGGCGGCGGCAATGGCGGGTACTCGTGTCACCACCAATCGTTTGTCGTTAACGATGAGATCGCGGATTGCATCGCCGGCGTTGGTCAGGATGCATTCTACTTTGGTAGTGGCGGCGGGCAGGGCGGCTACGGAGGCTGCGGTGGCGCGGCCGGTCGTGGTGGAGGCGCAGGCGGAGCATCAATTGCGCTGCTGTCGATCAAGAGCACGGTCTCGTTGTCGTGGAGCTCGTTGACCACTGGAATGGGAGGGCGTGGTGGGGCTCCGAGCAACGGCGCGAAAGGTCAGGCGGGTGGCCGTGGAGGCAAGGCTGGGAAGCCGACCACGTACGCGTCCGGGAGCTACTCCACGGACACCACGGGACAAGATGGCGGCCCTGCAGGTGATGGTGGCGCGGGTGGTCCCGGTGGACCCGGCGGGGGCGGCCCGTCGATCACGCTGGTTGCGCTCGGCGAAATGCCGGTCACGCAGGCCGTGACGTTCACGAACGGCGCCGGTGGCAAGGGCGCCGCTGGTTTCGCTGGTAGGGACGCGCGCTCGGGCGAGAGCGCCGAAGTGAAAGTGATTCAGGTCGCGCCGTCGAAATGACGCCGCCTGTCAGAGATTCAAGTCCCCACGTTCGAATTGGAGCATCCCATGCAATCTCTCAGGATTGGCGTTCTTGGCCTCGTTGTGTCGTCGTGCCTGGTCATCGCTTGCGGTTCCGGCGACAACCCCTCTCAGTCCCCACCGTCCACAGACGCAGACGGCGGGGCGGCGGGCGCGACCGCAGATAACGCTGGCGCGTCGGGCGACGACGAGCGCACGCCGGTCGCCGAGGGTGCTCCGTTGTGCGTTATCAGCGCTGATTGCCCAGGCGGTTCGCATTGCGATTTGGGGCAATGCATTCAGGACTGCAACGCCGATAACGCCTGCGGCAAGGGCCGAGCCTGCTCGGCTCGGGCACGGTGCCTGTCGGAAAAAGACGAAGACGCGGATCCGGTACCGACCAAGGACTACCAGGGAACGGTGAGCGCTGGTTCGTTGACTACGTTGCTCACCGAAAGCGATCAGGTGCTCAAGGTGACGCTCACGAGCACCAGCAAGAAGCCGGTCAGCTACCGCGTTCAGCTGGATGCGCCGCACCTTAGGATCAAGGAGTTGCGCGGTGAATTTACCCGCTCAAAGGTCGTCGAATTTTCCGTCGACAGCTCCAAATTGAAGGGAGGACGAGACGTGCCCGGAAGCGTCAAGTTCTTCACTGATCTAGGCAACGTTACCGTTAGTGCCCCCATTCACACCGGGCTCACCGGAAAGTACCGGGGCTCGCTGCGCTTTGACGGCGGGCTCGTGAACCTAGGCGACGCACGGATTGCGCTCGACGTGATCGAACGGAACGGCGAAGTGACCGTGCGTTTCGATCCAGAACAGTCGCTGCTCTTCCCTGAAACAAGCAGTGGACCAGCGACGGGGTATGGCCGCTATGCTCCGGGGCAAGCGATCGAACTCAACGGCAGTCAGCGCTTCGAGCAGGCGTTCGGCGGTACGCGCAACCACTTCGCGCGCGACATCGGTCGCCGGACGCGGCTCAAGCTCGAGCCGAGCAGCAACGGAAACCTGAGAGGTACCTTCGAGGACAGCATTTACGGGCTTTTCCAGCAGCCGGTCACGTTGACGGGCAGTGTGGCCCTGCAATACCAGCCGCAATCGGACGCGCCGGATTTCGAACTGAGCGCGGACCTGCGCATGCCGGACGCGCCAGTGGCGGATCCGCAACCCGGGATCTTCGGATGGACTCGGACCTGTCCGAAGACTTTCAACGACGCGTGTCATAGCGCGCGAGGTGTGCCCTGCTTCGTGGCGCTCGAAAGCCAGTTCTCACAGCCGCTGTACGATGCGCTTGCCGGAGGAGCGCTCGACTTCAACGCGCTAGCGGATGAATGCGCGGTCGCCACGACCGGGGGATACTTTGGTAATGCGAACAACTGCGGCATGATGGCCCCCTTGGCGTGTGCGCTCAGTGGCGCGGCGGACTCGGCGCACGACGACAACTTCTCACCGACGTTCAACCGCCTGATGCAAGAGACGCTCGCGCCACCCTTGCTGGTTGCGCAGAACAACGTGGTCCAGGCGCTGAAAGACTCTTTGAATTCAGGGGGCGCCCTTGCTGAACTGCAGCGTTACGACTCAGCCATGGCGACGCTCGACCCAATTGCCCAATGGGTCTTCATGCCAAACATCCTCGAGTATCTGCGGACGATGAGTCCAAAAGCCGCAGAAGACGGACAGAACGCGGATGGCACGAACGCTGGTTCGGTCCCGGTCACCGACAGCTATCCAGCCGCTCGAGCGCTCTCGAGATTGCTCACCGTCATGAGCGACATCGACGGTGAACGCATTCGCGTCTCCGGCGTTGCTACCCCTTCGAAGCGGGGCGATCTGGTGAAAGAGGCACAAGCTCGCGCCGTTCTCGGGTACTTCGAGACGGCAACGCTCGTCGGTGTGTTAAACGAGTGGGAGATCGCACCGCCCAGCATTGCGGCGGACTTCACCGGCGTGCTTACGCCAGTCGACAGCGGCTTCGGAGCGTTGCTGCGCGGCGCGGGCGCCTTTGGCGTGCCTGACAGCTTCGTGCCGTTCGTGTTCAACGCAAAGGATACGGTAAAGGGGCCGAACAACTTCGCGCAGATGGTCGCCATCTCGACTGAAGCAGTCGGCTCATACCGAGCACTCGAGGATGAGTACAAGTTGAACGCGCGCACGTTCGAACAGAACGAAGCGACCTTGCGCCAAGAAGCACTGCAAGTTCAGACGAGCTACGACACGCAAATCGCCAACACCTGCGGTTCAGCGTTCGATCCGGCAAAGGCCGCGACCCCAGCCGATTGGGCAGCGTGCGGAGCGGATCACAGCGGTGACGTCGGGATCTTGCAGCTGCAGATCGAAGAGACAGAGGTGCGCCTGCAATCGTCACTGAGCCGAATCCAAGGCATGAAGGACAAGATCGCTATCGATCGTCGCGTATTGGCGGAGACCCAGCAAGTCCACGAGGACACGCTCACTTTCATCGATCAGAGCGGCGCCGAACTCGACTCGATCGCTTGGACGGAAGGCATCATCAAGGCCGAGCAGGCGTTCATTCAGGTAGCTTCCCAGTCATCAATCGTCAATTTCGGCGCACCTGCTGGGTTCGGCGCCGTCAACGCCGTGCTCGAGCTCGAGAAGACGGGGTTGGAGGTGCGCCGCCAGGACGTCCAAACCGCGCAGCAGATGCATATGGAGCAGGCGAACGCGAGCATCGAGCTCATCAACGGCATGGGTAGCATCCAAAAGGAATGCATCGATCTGGCTCAACTGGCCGTGGAGATGCAGCAGGATGTCATCGCTCTCGACGAGGCGCGAACCCGCGCTTTGAATGCCGTGGAACAAGCACAGCGCCTCTACAACGACAAGCTGAAGACGGTTGCCGTCTCCGCGCTCAGCCCGGCGCATGACCCATCGTTCCGGCTCTTGCGGGATCAGGAAGCACTGAACTTGTTGAATTCACGTGCTAGAGCCCAACGGCTGCTCTACCTGGCGGGGCAGGCACTCGAGTACGAGATCAATACCCCGATCGCCTCGATGCCAGGCGCCGTGCTGAACGCTCGCAACGGCCTCAGCATGGGCCAATTGACGAGCTGCCTCACGCAGATCGCGAGCGGTTATCAGCTCGCGTACGGGGTGCCGCAGATCTACAATACAACTGTCTCCGTGCGAGCGATGCTGGGAATCACCGGACCACGCAAGGACACAGTCACCGGTCAGGTGCTCAGCGAGGGTGAACAGTTCCGGCAATTGTTGCTCCAGAACCAAAACCTCGACGGGAAGGGCGGCGTAGGCATCACGTTCCCGACCAACCTGCAGCCAGGCAACCAACTCTGGTCGAGTGACGTCTGCGCGGACCGCATCACCTCCGTGCAAGCGCAACTGGTCGGTGATTTCTTGGGCGACAACGAAGCCCAAGTGAACCTCTCGCTCGCTGGAGCCGCGGTGCTTCGCGATTGCGCCGCGGACACCATTCGAGCCTGGTCGTTCGGCAATCAATCCGGAGACCCTGACGCTCTTGCTGTGATTCAAGCTGGTGTGAACACGTATGGGACGGCACCTGAGAACTCGTCGCTGTACGGGCAGTCCGTCGCGCGAGCATCTTGGCATCTCGTGATCCCGGGTCTCGGGAGTGCGCCGGCGAACGCTGACGTGGACCTGACACATGTGGACGACGTTACGCTGCTGATCAAGCACGAGGCGTTGGTGCAGAAGAATTCGCCATTGTCGGTGGACCTGTCGTGTTTGGCGAGCATCAGGTAGCCGCGTTACTTGGGAAGCCAAGGCCGATAGACCGCGACTCGCACAAGCGTAGATGGCTCGCCGCCCCAGGTTCCACGAGCGTGCCGCTCGTCCTCGCAATCCGTCGTCGAACCGGTCTGCCGGACGGTCTCAAGTGGCGCTAAATCAGACCCCGGCCTCAAGTTTTCGCGCAACCGGCGAGCACCAGTGACCGACATATAAGTGTGCCCGTCGCTCTCTCACGACGTCCGGTGAGCAGTGCGGCTTTAATGCATGGTGAATCAAAATGAAACTTGGCTTTTCAACGGTGCTCTTCGGGTTTGGTTTCGGTTTCGTGGCGGCATGCGGGAGCGAGTCAGCTTTCGACAGCTCGACAAATCACGCAGGTACCGCCGGGCTCCCGCTCAACGTGCTTGAACCGGATGCCGGCATGGGAGGTCTCGCAGGAACTGGAAACAGCCTAGTATCGGACGCGGGAAGCGCGGGTGCAGCTGCAGGTGCCGCTGGCGAAGCGGGCGCGATCAACGAGGGCATTCCGCGACAAGAGTTGAAACCTGTACTTCTGTACGTCGCGTCGTCGGACGGGGGCAAAGCACTCTTTTCGTGGGACATGTCGAACGCTGCTCCCGTGAATATTTCTGGCCCCTCCAGCGCCGGTCACGCCGTTGACGAGTTCGTTGTCGCCCCAGACGGGTTGCGCGTGGCCTTCATCAACAGAAGCATCAAGGAGGAAGCGGGTGAGGTGTACGTCGTCGATGCCGACGGATCTCATCTGAAACGGCTGAGCGGCGCAGCCGTGGCACACATTTACCCTTCGAATGTCTCCTGGTCAGCGCAAGGGTCGTACGTACTTTATAGCACCGACGACGTAGACAATCCGGATGCGCCACTTACCAAGCATGCGTTCGATGCGAAGTCCGGAAGTCCCATCGCCATCCACGGGCTTCTCTCGCCTGACGAAGTGCGCGAGGTGGTATACGAGCAGGGGGCAATCGCAGTTCAAGCTACCGACGGGAGTCACCGTGTGGAACTCGCCAAGTCCAAAGAGGAGCCGCACCTGTCCTGGTCTGCCGACGGACGAATGCTCTCCGCGTGGACGAAAGCGGACGGCCAATCAGTGATGTCAGCCGACGGTGAGCGCTTCTGGCGCTTGAACTACTGCGATGAATCTCCGACATGGGCGCCGAAAGGGCAGTGGTTGGCCTTCGTGCGCAAGGAGCAATACTTCGTCCAAACCCCAGGCAGCGAAGAGCTTGCGATCAGCGATCCTGATGCGAGGGGCATCGATTGGCAGTGGGCTCCCGACGGCAGTCGAATCGCAATATCACAGGTCGATCTGAAGGTTTTTTCAGTCAAGACAGGCGAGGCTGAGCAGGTCAATGCGTCGCTTCCGGCAGGCGCCGCCTTGTGGAACTTCAGCTGGTCTCCCGATGCTCAGTATGTCGCGTACAACGTGGTTGGCACCAAGTCCGATGAAGGGACGCTCTTTGTTGCGCATCCTGGCGAGACGAATATGGCCATTAGTGACCACCCGACCGGCGCCATCTCGTCCATCGCGTGGTCACCAAACAGCGAGTACGTCGCGTATCGCGATGCGGTCACCAAACGCTCCTGGTACGTCGCATCGTTGCTCGGACAAAATACCTTCGTCGGTGACGGCGTCAACGCCGCCTGGTCCGCTGATGGTCAGTTCTTTGCCGTCGAACCCAGCAAGGCTAGCCCTTCGATTAGAGTGCTTCGCTTGGAAGATAAGGAAATTATCGGGCTCGACGGCCCCTCAGACGGCCAAGACCTTGCGTTCGCACTAGCTCGAAATTAGTCCAGTCTAGCCTCGAGCAGCGAACGATTGGCCGACATCAAACGCAGTCGCGACGACCACACGATTTCTTGGCGCAGCGAATGTGAGCGAGGCAGCGCTCGCTCGTACGTCGAGCAAGATCTGTGACGGTCTGAACATTTCGCGTTCGTCCTTCAGGGGTGCACCGGCTAAATGCGGGTAGCGACCTATGTCATCACCGCGACCGGTTGCCTAATCTGCGAGGGAAGCGCGGTCGCACAAATTCGCCAGTCTCGTGCGATTCTACGCAACCGAGTTCGTTGGGGGACCGATTCGTTTATGGCGTGTGCGATCGCCGGCCGCGTCAGGCGACGTCGCACGTTCCGTTTCTCCCACAAGAGTGAAAGCCATGAGCGCTCAACGAATGCGTACCGTGCTAGCTGCAGCGTGTTTCGTGCTGTCGATCCTTTCAGCGCAAATCGTGCAGGCGAGTGGCGTAGAACCAACTCGGATCAGCTTGCCGCAGGGACCGGCTTCGATTGGAGGGCTGGGCAGCAATTTCACGGCATCGCTTGCGTCGGGAACCGCTTCGTACGGCGTCGACATTGCCGTGCCTCCAGCCGCGGGTGGCTTCCCGCCTCATCTCAGTCTTGACTACGACGGCGGAGGCGGAGTCAGTGAGCTCGGGTTGGGGTGGCACCTCGGTGGCTTGCTCAGTATCCGGCGCAGAGTCGACCAAGGCCTTCCGCGGTTCGATGCGTCGGACGCCTTTGAGCTGAGCGGAGCCGGCATTCCGAGTGATCTGCTCGAGATGCCAGACGGTTTTTTCCGCGCTCAGTACGAGGGCGGCGGCTTCTTCCGCATCCAGAGGAGCGCCGATGGGGAGCGGTGGGAAGCGCGTTCCAAGTCAGGCATCACGCATCGCTTCGGCGGCAAGGGCTTCACAGAAGCTGAAGATGGCCGCGTGATCACCTACTTGCTGCGCGAGCAAGTCGATCTCCACGAACATGTGATCCGCTACGAGTGGGACACCAGCGAGGGACACGCCCTGCTCACGTCGGTGACGTGGAATGATTTCGGTGATTCGACGCGGCAACGCATCGTGCTCACGTACGAGAAACGACCGGACTCGCACGTTCTATTTTCATCGGGAATCCGCCAGTCGATCACTCGCCGGCTGAAAACGGTCGAGGTCACGCTCGGTGGCGAGCTCGTGCGCCGTTACACCGTGGGTTACGAGAGTGGCAGATTCTCTCTGCTTGCGTCGGTGCGGGCTGTCGGGACCGACGGCGTAACAGCAATGCCGACGCTGTCGCTTCGATACACGAAGCCGAGCTTTGCCGCTGATGGTCAGATCGTCAACATGAAGGCTCCGCCAGGCAGAACGCCCGGCGACAAGGATGTGAGTCTCGCGGATCTGGACGGGGACGGCCTCCCTGACTTGCTGGTTACGCACGCCGACCAATTCCGCAGCTACCTCAACTCGAACGGTGCGAGCTGGAACGAAGGGAGAAACTGGGCTGCTTCGGACAGCCCGTCGCTCGCCCTTTCGGACACTGGGGTGCAGCTAGCGGATGTTGACGGCGACGGCGCGCTCGACCTTTTGGCGAAAAGCGGCTCGAAGGACTTTCGCTTCTTGGCCGGCAGGGATGCCACCCACTTCGGCTCGGCCGTCGCGATCCGAACCGTGCCGAACTTTACCTTCGAAGATCCGGAGGTCCGCCTCGCAGACTTCGACGGCGATCGCCGCACGGATGTCGCGATCACGTCTTCGACGGGACTCGCGATCGCGTACAATTTGAGCGGCAAGGATTGGTCACTGCCAACGCCCGTCGGCAAGGTCGACGAAAAGCAACCGCTGCTCTTCTCCGATGGGAAAACGCAGCTATGCGACGTGAATGGCGACCGGGTGCTCGACTTCTGTTACCTGCGCTCGGGCTCGCTTGCCTACTGGCTGGGGCGCGGCCGTGGCGCGTTCGAGGCTGCCGAGGAAGCCAATGGTGTGCCTGAATTCGACGCGAGCGACCCGTGGCGACTCGTCGACCTCGATGGCGACGGATGGGTGGATCTCGTGCACGTGGGCGTCGATCAGGTCGACTACGCGCTCGCGAACAGCGCAGGCTCGTTCGACGAACCCGTCACAATAAAGAACACTCCGAAGAAGCTCGCGTCGACCACGATCGAATTCGCTGACATGAACGGGTCCGGCACGGTCGACGTGGTCTGGGTGGATGTTGACGGCGATCCAGATCAAGCTTGGCGCTACCTGGAAATCTTTCCGGACGGCCGCGGCGGGCTGCTCAACTCGATCGATAACGGGCTCGGCAAGGTGACCACCATCACCTACGCGCCAGCCGCTCAAAGCGCAGCCGCTGCGCGCGACGAGGGAAAACCGTGGACAACCCGCATGAACGTGGCGATGCCCGTCGTGGAGACCATCACGGTCGATTCCTCCCTGGGCGATCCACTTCTCGTCACGACGTTCGCATACCAGAACGGCACCTGGGATCCGCAAGAACGCACTTTTGCTGGATTCGAAGGTGGTGTTCAGACCGAGATTGGGGACAAGCACACGCCCACGTTGTTGAGCGAAAGCACGTTCGACACGGGCCTAGTTAACCGAACACTCCGCGGGTCCGTGTTGACCGCGGAGCAACGTGACGAGCACGGCTACGTTTTCTCCCGCTCGACCAACACGTACACCCCGACGACGGTCGGCACGTCGAAGGATGGTCGCGGGATCGAATATGTCTACAAATCGGCCGAGCTCGTCGAACACCTCGAAGGCAGTGATTCGACCCAGGCCCGCACCACCTTCTCCGAGTGGGTCCAAGATGACTACGGAAACGTCCTCGAGGAGCGCCGTTGGGGCGAAGTATCGGGCGACGACTTCTTAGTCGGGAACGATGAGGCAATCACCGTTCGCAATTTCGCGAACAACGAAGTCGATTGGATCTTGGGCTATGGAGCAAGCGAGGAGCTGCAAGATGCCGCCGGCAATCGTGTCAGCATGCGCCGCAACTATTACGACGGCCCCGCATTCAAAGGTCTCGCGCTCGGCAAAATCAGGCGCGGAGACCTGACGCGGCAAGAGGAGTGGATCGGCCCCGAGCCAAATCGCTTTCGGCTTGATACAGCGACGAAGTTCAACGCCGACGGTCAGCCGCTCGAGACACGCGACGCGCGCGACGGCGGGCGCATATTCGAATGGAACCCGGACGACCACACGAGTCTCAAAAGCGAGCAGGTGAAGCTCGAAACCGAGATTTCGCTCGTAGAAACGGCCGAAATCGATCCTCGCTTCGGGAACCTAACCTCGGTCACGGAGTACAACGGTCAAGCGATCCGATTCCAGTATGACCCACTGGGTCGGCTGACGAGCATCGTCAAGCCAGGCGACGCGAGCGACCAACCCAGCATCGCATACAGCTATATACCGGGCGCGCCTCTATCTCGTGTCGTCACCGAATCGCGAGTCTCCACGAGCGGACCTGTGCGGGTCGAGCGGACGGAAGCGGTCTTCGATGGACTCGGGCGTAAGCGCGCATCGCTCACGCGCGACGAAGACGACCGATGGGTCTTGGCCGGAGTCGGTTTGCTCGACGCGCGGGGGCAAATCTTTCGCGCCCTTCGGCCCCGCTTCGTCGCGGCCGCCGACGTGAACGTTCCGCCGCTCTCCGTGGACGCCGCCGGCACCTCATCATGGCGCGACGCGAGCGGGCGCTCGATCAGGACGCGCACTCAAGCGGGCGTCGAAGGCAAAACCCAGTACAAGCCGCTGCTCACGCTGAGCTGGGACGGCGGACAAACCGACGCATCGAGCCCCTACGAGCATTCGCCCACGGAGCACGAGACGGACGGCCTCGGGCGAATGGTTCGGGCGACGCAATATCTCGATGGCAAAGCAGTCTCGTCGAGTTCCACGTACGACGCTGCAGGACGCCTTCTTTCCCGTACTGATCCAGAAGGGAACATCGCCCGATACGCATACGACGGTGCTGGCCAACGCACGTTGGTCGACGACCCAGATCTCGGCAAACGAACGCTCGTTTACGACGACACCGGCAATCTGGTCGAGCGCGACAATCCGGACGGCAATACGCTCAAGTACACCTTTGACCTTGCCGGTCGCTCGTTGACAGAGGACTGGGATGGCGACGGCACGCCTGAGGTCGTTCGCCATTGGGACGCCCTGCCCGCTGACCCGGCCAACGCACTCTATCGCGGCAAGCTGGCCGCGACGGATGAACCCACGGGTTCTACTGCGCACGAATACGACCTGCGCGGTCGCATCACGAACACTACAGTCACTATCGACGGCAAGAGCTACTCGAGCGGGAGCCGCTTCGACAATCTCGATCGCGAGGCGTTGCACATCTACCCGGACGGTTCGTCCGTTGCCATTCACCGCAACGCGCGCGGTCAGCTCTCCGGCTACGGCGACAACGCGGTGCGATTTGAGTTCGACGGCGATGGTTTGCAAACTCGGATGCAGTTCAATACTGGTGTAGCGCAGGAATACGGCTACGACGACGATCGCAGGCTCTCGGAGCTGACCGCCAAAGCAGCCGACGGCACGATCATTGAGCACCTGAAATGGGACTTTGATGCAGCTGGTAACATCGGCTCACTCAGCGATCTGCGCGCTGATGTGTCGCGCGCTGAGGACCGATCGGAGAGTTACACCTACGACAACCTCTACCGCCTGCGCGCGGCTAAAGGCACCTGGGGCAAAACCGCCTGGACGTATTCCAACAGCGGCAACCTAACCAGTCGCACGAGCACGCTCTCCGCACAGAACGCCAAACGGATCGAGTACGGCCGAGGCGCCGGTCCTCACGCCATGACGGCGCTGGACGCTCGTACTATCAAGTACGACGCGCTCGGTCGCATGCTCTCCGACGGTGAGCGAAGTTACACATGGAACAGCGCCGACCAACTCACCGAGGTCACTGGCGCGAACGGTGCGTCAGTCCAGAGCCGCTTTGACGCGGACGGGATTCGCCGCGTTCGGATTGAGAAGGGGGCCGATGGGTCGGTCGACACCGTTCACTTCATCAGCCCTTGGAGCGAAGTTCGGAATGGCAAGCTTGTGCGCTACATTGTGCACGCCGAACGGCGCATAGCGCGGCTGTCCGACAAGAATGGCACGTCGAGTAGCGCGTCTATCGCTCCTGGTGACGCGATTCGTGATAATGACTGCGAGGCGCCAATCTGGCTGCGTGTCCTCGCGCAGGTGGGCCAACTCGCGCTGACGCTCGCCTTGATCGCAGCGCTAGTTTGGACGCAGCGTCGGAGTCTCGTACGCACGTTCGCGATCGCCGCGCCAGCCGTCCTCCTCGTGGCGCTTGCAGGTTGCGGCAGTGATGCAGTCTCCGTGCCGGCGGCTCCTACGGAATCGGGCACCGTCAAGACGCTCTCCGCGGACGACGCACTGCTGATCAACGATCAACTCGGTTCACTACTCGCCGAGACGAACGGACTCGGGGCGGACCCCGGTCGCTTTGCAGCGTACCCCTACGGAGCCAAGCGCTTTGAAGGCTCGAAGGAAACGCGACAGTACGCGAATGCTCCGCGGGATCGCGCCATAGGGCTCGACCTAATGGGTGCGCGCTTCTATGCGCCTGACCTTGGGGTTTGGACGATCAGCGATCCCCTGCTGATCAACCAGCCACAAAAGGCGACGAACGCGCAATTCGCGACGGCGAATCCGTACGCCTACTCGAACCTCAACCCGGTAGTTGCGGTCGACAACGATGGCAACTTTTGGCACATCATCGCAGGCGCGGTGATCGGGGCTGCAATAGGGGGTGGCGTCGAGGCTGCGCGGCAGTACATCGCGCACGGCAAAGTCGAAGACTGGGGACGAGTCGGTGCTGCAGCTGCGGGGGGCGCCATCTCAGGAATTATTCAGACCGCCCTTCCCGGTGTGGGCACGGCAGCGGTACTTGGTGCTGGAGCGTTGTCCGGTGCGGCTGGCGGTGTGGCGGAGCGGCTCGCAGCAAGCGGCGGAAAGAGCGCCGGCACGGTCGGAGACGCGCTCGTTGATGCCGGAGTGGGAGCGGTTTCGGCCGGCCTACTCAAAGGGGGCGGCGCAGTCGTGAAGCGCGTCTTGGCCGGTCCAGCCCGCGCGCCTGCCGCCCACGTCGTGGAGCAGGTCGCCGTAGCCGCAGAGAAGGACTTCGTCAACCTTGCAAGCCCGCAGCGAACCACGCATATTCTCTCGGGCGACGCGACGGGCGGCGGTCACCTCTGGCCTGCAAATCCGGGTAAGACGGCGTTTCCGTCGAGCTGGTCGCCCGAGAAAATCATGCACGTCACCTCTGATATTGCAACCGATCCGAACCTACAATGGATTCAGAAGACAGGGAAGCTCGGCACGTGGTTTCAGAATAACGGCAAGCCTGCACGTTTCCTCGTTTTCGGAGAGCGTGACGGAATCGAGATCAAAGTCGTGCTTGAGCCGACTGGTGAAGGCATCATCACCGCTCATCCGACGGGAGGCCCGTAGTGAACCCAGCACAAGTGAAGATACTCCAAGAGATCGAGAAGCGGCTGTCGGCGATCCTATTGGCGTTCCGCGGGCCGATTCCAGCGGATCAGCTGCAAGACATGCGAGAGCTATGTGCCGCTGGGGAGCCGGGAGTCGCTCTCGAAAATTTCGCATCTCAGCTATACGAGTACGAAATCCGAGTCGACCCTGCGATGATTGACGAGCTGGAAGCCCTCGGCAACGCGATGAACCTTGATCGGAAATACTGGGAATTCCTCCGAAAGCTGCTTTGAGTGCTTGCGCGCTGGATTCGTGCCCGCTAACCCCGTAGCCGAGCGCGGACTTGCGTTCCTACGACCTGCGCAGCGGCGATCGTCTTCATTGCTTCGATCCGCACGCGGCTGACTGCCCCGCCTTGGGTGATTGGATGCAGCCGTAGTTGTTGGCCTCGATGCAGTCGTCGTCTGTTATGCAGTTCTGGGCGCAGACCATCACCGTGCTTTGCGGGACCGTCACGCATTGAGCATCGTCGAGGCTTGGTACCCCGCAGCTACTGCTGTCCGTGCAGCGTTTGCCGTTAGCGTCCGCGACGGCCTGACAGGTTGAGGTGGCCAGCGTACAAACGACGCCGACCGTGCCATCAATGCTCTTGACCATTCGCGCCTTTGTATACGGCTGCAGGGTCGTGCATTGCCCGCCCGGTCGGCCATCGAAGGTCTTCGACGATTCCAATACCTGACAAAAGTAGCCCGTTGGCGTCCCGTCGCGAAAGACGGTGTTGGTGCACAAGAATCCGCTTGCGCATTGTTGATCTGACAAGCACGGAGAACAGAGCTTGCCAGTTGCGGGCGGCAGCTCGGTGCAGGCTTGTTTCTGGCTATCGCAAACGAATCCGTCGCAGGCAGCCGAGTCCTTGCCCGTGCATTCGACGCATGTACCGTTCGAACAAATCCCTTTCCCGGACAGATGGGAACAATCGGAGTCTTCTTTGCACGGCGCACATTCGTGGCGATCCGAGCAACGCGGCGCATCTGCCGCGTCGCAGTCGCTGCTGTCTCGGCAGCCCACGCAAAGTCCGAGAGTGGTGTAACAAAACGGATGATCACTCGGGCACTGAACCGATTCCTTGCATTGGCCTCCGTCGGTAGCTCCCGCCATCTCCGATAGATCTGACCCACCGCCGGCGCCTCCTTGATCGGTACCCGCGCTTACGTCGATGATCGGCGGCACGGCATTGGGCGTGCCACCGGACGCGGCGCCTGCCCGAGGTTCGTCATTAGGCGACAGTGCTCCGCCAGCGCCAGCGCTGTCGCACCTTGCGCCCGCTTTCGTGGAATCCGAAGAACAAGCTTGGATTGCTAGCACCGCGGATAGGACGGCGCCTGCTGTCGAGCGGGCCAGCAACTTTCTGGGTCCGTGAGTGAGAGTTGTTCGATTCATGGCGGTTCTACATCGGTTCGGCATCCCCGCCGAGGGCAGCGACAAAGTGAGTGCCAGCGGTCGGTTTTCGCGAGCGCTCGTTGCGCTCAGCCAAAATCGCGCTTGACCGCTTTTGCTACAGGCAGGGCATTTTCTATTGAAAAGTGCAGACAAATGGAACCTTGCCGTTGTCGCATGTTGTGCCGGGACAATCTTCGTCGGCGCCGCCGCAGGTCATCGTGCAGCGATAGATCCCGGTGTCGTACAAAGCGCATTTGGAGTCCTTGGTCGGAGCGAAGCCACACAGCGAATCGTCTGGACCGTTGCTCACCGTGCAGTCTTTCTTTGCAAACTGCCCAAGCGCGACGCACGTACTCTTGTTCAGCGTGCAGATGTCGGTCACTGCACCGTCAACGCTGGTAACCCCTGCCAAAGTTGCGGCGTACGGAGGCGAGCTTGAACATACCGTGGGGGCGCCGTTGGCAACGTCGCCTTTTTTCCAATGACAAAAGTACCCGACGTCCTTCGCGGGACTTCCATACCTATCAAGGACGCAAACTTCGCCGTTCTCACATTGGGCGTCCGACACGCAGGGCTTGCACAAGCCCGCTGACGCCTGCTTGTTCTTGCTACACGTCTTCTTGAGACTATCGCAGACGAGCGGCGTTCCGGAGTCCTGGCCGCACGCGGCGAACTTCTTGCCCGTGCACTGCACGCAGGTCCCCGCGTCGCACACGCCCTTGCCAGCAATGTTCGAGCACTCC
>Ga0164309_10000292_pt1 | contig 29327 bp, 21 predicted proteins | sample Whisoiple_247_MG_FD_109984 | JGI IMG/M metagenome (GOLD analysis project Ga0164309, IMG submission 109984) | Soil microbial communities amended with fresh organic matter from upstate New York, USA - Whitman soil sample_247_MG | ecosystem: Environmental > Terrestrial > Soil > Unclassified >...
GTTCCGTGACTTCACTGTACAGCGGGGGGAATGACACCTTTGTCGCGCGCGGTTTCGCAACCGCGATCGACGCCGGTGAGGCCGTCTTCGGTCTTGACGACTTTGAACTCGACGCGACGATTCTTTTCCCACGCGGCCGGGTTGGAGGCAGCGTCGAGCGGGCAGTATTCGCCGTAGCCTTGGGAGACGAGGCGGTTGCTCTGCACGCCGCGGGACTTGAGCGCGTCCATCACCGCTGCTGCGCGCAGGCGAGTGAGGTTCAAGTTGTAGGCGTCGGTGTTGCGTTCGTCGGCGTGGCCGGCGACTTCCAGCACCGTGAATTCGGGATGGCCTTTGAGCGTTGCGGCCACGGCGTCGAGGATGCCGTTCGATTGGGGCAGGATCTTGGCGCTACCGGTTTCGAACTGGACCTTTTCGAGGATCACGATGTCGTTGCCCTCGATGATGACCTTGCCCTTGTCGGGGCAGCCGTCTTGGTCTTGGAAGCCGTTGTAGGTCTCCGGCTCGTTCGGGCACTTGTCTTTGACGTCGGGGATTTGATCCTTGTCGTTGTCGGGATCGGGGCAGCCGTCAGTGTCTTCGAAGCCGTCTTTGTCCTCGGCGTCGTCAGGGCAGCTATCCTGCTTGTCCGGAATGCCGTCGTGATCGTTGTCCGGCTCGGGGCAGCCATCGAGATCCTCGAAGCCGTCCTTGTCTTCCGGATCGTCCGGGCACTTGTCTTTCTTGTCCGGGATGCCGTCGCCGTCGCGGTCTCCGTCGCGATCGATCTCTGGGCAACCGTCGGTGTCGTGATCGCCGTCGAAGTCCTCCGGGACGTTCGGGCAGCGGTCATTCACGTCCAAGATGCCGTCGTTGTCGTTGTCGGGATCGGGGCAGCCGTCTTCGTCCTTGAAGCCGTCGAAGTCTTCCGGCTCGTCCGGGCACTGGTCTTGGTCGTCTTTGTAGCCGTCACCGTCGCGGTCGCCGATCGACGGCTCGTACACGAAGCCGAGCACCATGCGCACGTCCGCGGCTTCGAAGCCGGTGGAGAACGCGCGGCTACCGGCGCCCATCATCAGGTAGCTGTTCTGTTCGATGAACAGCTTGATGCCGCCCAGGAACTCGTTGCTGAACTTTTGCTTGCTGTCGGATTTGCCACCGAGCTGGTAGGTCGCGTACGACTCAGCAACGAGATCCAGCGCGTCCAATACGCGATAGGAGAGGCCGAAGTTGTAGGTACCGAGGTTCGAATACTCGAACGTGCCCTCTTTGAGTTGGGACTGGCCCGCGGCGTTCTCGAAGCGCGGGTTGTTGCCCGCGTGACCGCGAAAGCCGACGTTCAAACCGAGCTTGAACCTGCGCTCGGCTCCGAATTGGTTTTCGATGACGAATTGCGGCCAGTACCAAAACTTGGGATCAGCCCCCAAGTCACGCGGGGCACCGGAGATGGGAATGCCGGCCTGGAGCAGGACGGCCAAACCGATGCCGCGATCGACGCGAGTGAGGCGGAGCTTGCCGTGGAGCGCGAGAAAGCTGAGCTTCTGCGAATCCAGCTTGGCGGAGTTATATAAGCCGGTGTCGTTCCGGCCGATGTTGTAGGCCACATCGCCCGTCATCAGGTTTACGGGGATGCTCAAGCCGACGGTGGCCATGTTGGCGACGCCGTAGTTGAAGCCGAAAGTGCCCTGAAACGAGTTCTGCACCAGCGCTTTGACGCCTGCGCCCTCGCCGCCGATCATTGAGCAGTTCTCGTCGACGCATTGGTCCATGTGCTCGACGCCGTCGATATCCGTAAACGTGCCCTGTGGCACTTTGCTCGACCGGGTGCGCATCAACGCGTGGCCGTAATCCAAGACCAGGCCGAAGCTGACATTGCCCGCGCCGAGGATGTCCGAACCGTTGACCGAGAAAAAGCCTTTGGAATCGATGGCAGGACGAAACAGGTGCGTGTCCATGCCGTCGCCATTGCTGGCGGGTGCACGCGTGGGTGACGCGAACTGAGCCTCAGCGACCCGAGGAATGACAGTCGACGCGAGAGCGAGCGCTGCGCTGAGGGATGCAGCCGGCAGCAAACCTGCCCGCTGAAGCCTGGTGATCCGCATCCGCCGCATGCTTCGTAACCCTTTCGTGTCGCTGAAGTCTGGGAAATCTTAGAGCTTTAGCGAGGAGCGACCGTAGCATCCTGGAAATTGCCGTGTCAACGTGGGCGTTCGCGCTCAGCGCGGCATCGCACTCGACTATCTTCATTGTTTTGGCTCGCTCGGCTCGACCTCGCGCGGCTCGCTCGGCCTCGCCGTCAGCACACGCCGCACTAGCCCACTAGCCTAGCCACGGTTCGTGACGTTACTCTCGATGTGCCAGGCGCTCCGCAATCGTCCGAACGTCCAAACGTCAGAGCGCGCAGGTCAATGTCCAGAATGCGCCGATTGTCGCTGCTGAAGTTCCTGATCGCCTGTTTGCTGTGTGCACTCACAGGCTCCGCACGCGCACAGTCACCGACGCTCGCCGGGCGTTGGAGCGCGACCCCCATGCGCTCCGATTGGATCATCGGCGAGTGGGGCAAGGCCTGCGGTCCGACGCCCAGCGGTGGCGGCGCCCCTGGCGGCAGCGTGACCATCACCTCGAGCGGGAATGAGCTGCATTTCAGCGGCGCGGGCCGCGACTTTTCCACGACCGAGTGTTGGGAACAGTTCCCCGGTCTGTCGCGCATGAGTCATAGCGGCGGTCAGCGCGGTTGGCGAAGCACTTGCAAAACCAAGGCCGGTGATCCGCGACAAGCCACGCTCGTGACGACCATGAGCGCGACCGACAACCTGATTTCGTTCGACGAAACCGGGCAATATCAATTCGTCATCACCGGGCAGAACTGCACCGCGAGTGTGCGCCGAACGCGCAGTTTGTCGCTCGTGCAGCGTGAGGGTGAAAGCGCGCCCGTCGCCAACACCGCGCCAATCGCGCCGACGCCAACCGCGACCGCAGTGGCGAGCGCCGCTCCCGTAGCCACGCCGCCGAGCATCGCGGCACCTGCAGCAAAAGTTTGCAAGGTTCCTGGACCCCCCGAGCGATTCGAAGTGCGCCCCGCGCGCAAGCTGCTGCGTCCAGGCGACAGCTTCGAGTTCCACACGTCGGTGCTCGACGCTGCTGGTTGTGCGGTTCAGGTATCACCCTTGTGGAAGGTCGTCGGCGATCACCCGCCGCTCGAGCTGTCCGGACCTGGACGGGTCAAAGTCCCGGACAGCGCGGCTGAGTCGACGGTCGAGCTGCTCGCGACACTTGCGGGCCATTCCGCTCGCGTGACGATCGAGATCGCTTCGAAGGAGCGTTACGACGCACTCCTCGCGCAAAACGGATTGAACGCCAATGGCGAATCGAGCGACGCGGCGGTGGCGCGCATCGCCACCTCGGCGCTCGGCGGTGGCAGCGTGGTCACGCGCGACGACTCACAACGCCGCCGCATCATCTTCGTGGGTGTGGTGGGAGGAACTGCGTTGGTGCTGGGTCTGCTTGGCTTTGCACTCGTGCAACACAGCCGCAGAAAACCGCTCGAGCCAGAACCGCGTCCACCGCGACAGCGCCCGTCGACCTCGATCACCCCCAACCACCTGCCTGCGCTCGGCAAAGTGTGTCCGACTTGTCGCGAGGAGTACCCCCCAGAAGCGGGCTTTTGTCCGAACGACGGCAATCGCCTGGTCCCGATTCGGGGAAACGCCGAACCGACTGGACCGAGCGGCGGGGTCTGCCCCGTCTGTGGCCAAGGGTACGACCCCGGCGTACTGATCTGCCCGAAGCATGGTGAAGAGCTGTTACCTGCGGCGATGCAGGCGGGGGTACGCCCGAACGACACCGTCCCCACGAAAAAGATCTGCCCCGTGTGCGGCAAGCAATATACTGGTGATAGTCAGTTCTGCGGCGGCTGCGGCGCCGCGCTCGTACCAGTCAATTGAACAATCGATGAACGCAGCCGAGCCCTTGGCGAAAGCCGCCGATGTAGCTTCGGCTATGCAGAGTTTGCTAAGGTCCCGCCGCGATGAAGATAGCCTGTGAGTCGTGCGGCGCCAAATACACGATCGCTGACGACAAAGTTCGGGGTAGACGAGTCAAGATCCGCTGTAAAGGTTGCGGAACTCCGATCGTAGTAGACGGACAACCTAGTGGTGCACCAAGTATTTCCGATGCCGAGACTGATGCCGCACTCGAAGCCGAGGCGCCCGTGACCTGGTCTGTGAATCTCAGCGAGACTGATTCGCGCACGATGAGCACCGAAGAGATCGTGGCCGCGTACGCTTCAGGCGTAATCACCGCGGACGCCTTCGTGTGGAAGGACGGCATGGGGGATTGGGTGCCACTGCTCGAGTCCGAGTTGGCGCCTCTTCTCGCTGCCCCGGCTCAAGCCGCCGCGGGTGGCGCACGCGGTGCGGTGTACGCAGCCGCTCAGCCGCAAGCTGCGCGCCCGGCGGCGACTGCAAAGGCACAGCCCAACACCCATGATTTGTTCGGCAGCCTCGAAACCGCTGGGTCGGAAGAAGCCGCCAGTAGCGCGCCGAGCGTTCCGCAAGCCGGCAGCAGCGCCTACGATGACGGCAAGATGACCGGTGCGCGCAACGAAAACTCGGTATTGTTTTCGCTGGATGCGCTGAAAGCAGGCTTTTCGCCGAGCGCGCCGAGCACGTCCAAGTCTTCGCCGAAGGCGCCAGGCAAGTCCGGCCCAGGTGCCGTGCGTCCTCAGCAACCGTCGAATCCGGACGACCCGTTCGGAATGAGCGCCGCCTCCGGTCTGATGGGCGGCGGCGGTGCGCTGTTCGGTGCGGATAATCACGCGTTGATGAACGCGCCTGCGCCGCCGCCACCACCGGTGGCGCCCCCGCCCTCGGCGTTCGCGGCCGGCGCGATGCCCGCCGCATACGCGCCGCCCAAGAACAACAAGCTCGTCTACATCGTGGGCGGCGTGAGCGGCGTAGTGATCATCGGACTGCTGGTTGCTCTGCTCTCGGGCAAGAAGAGCGATACCAGCGCTGCCAACTCGACAGCGGCGAGCGCGAGCGCGACCACCGCTGCTGTCGCCGAAAAGCCTGCTGAAGAGCCGAAAAAAGAAGAGCCCAAGAAGGAAGAGCCCACCGCCACGGCGCCGAGTGCCAGCGCGTCCGCGAGTGCGGCGCCGAGCGTGAGCGCAGCTGCGCCCGGCAAAGCCGTGGCGTCAACCGGCGGCGGCGCTGTCGCGACGACCAAGAAGAAGGAAGAAGCTCCGCCGCCCGCGGATGCTCCGCCCTTCAGCAAGGCGTCTGCGATCTCCGCGCTCACGGCTGCGGCAGGTTCGGCAGGTGCCTGTAAGAAACCCGGCGGTCCGACGGGCCCCGGTAAAGCCACGGTCACTTTCGCGCCCAGCGGTCGCGTCACCACGGCGACCGTCGCGGGCGGCTCGTACGCGGGCACCGCGGTGGGCGGCTGTGTCGCATCCGCATTCCGTCGCGCGCACGTGCCGGCATTCAGCGGCTCTGCGGTGACGGTGTCGAAGAGCTTTCAGATCAACTGAAGCGCGGTCATTCGCCGCGCTTCACGCGCGCGATCCACTCTTTCAAAATCGGTTGATTGGGATCGATCGCGCGTGCGCGCTCGAGCTCGGCGAGCGCGCTCTCCTGAAGGTTTGCGGCGAAGTAGACCCGCGCCAGCGTGAACCGGCACTTGGCGCTGTTCGGCGCGAGCGCCACGGCCTGCTTGGCGAGCTTGCTGGCTTTGCGTAGGTCACCGTTGGCTTCGAGCAAGTAATGCGCTGCGCGCTCGAACAGAGCAGGGTTATGGGGCTGGCCCAGCGCTGCACGTTCATAAGCTTCTGCGGCCTCGGCGTGGTTGCCTTCCACCGCCGCATACTTCGCGCGATCCAGGTACGATTCCCACAGGCTCTCGGCCACCCGCCGCTCCAGCTCTGCCAAGTCACCCGCTAGCTCCAGGTTGTCTGGGGCGAGCGAGCAAGCAATGCGCAAGGTGTTGGCGGCCGCGACGAGATCGTTCTGCGCAGCAGCTTCAGCGGACAGCGCGACGTAATGTTTGATTTGATCCTCGCGCGCTTGGGTCATGCGCTGTTCGTAGCGGTGCCGGAGCTCGTCCGCTGCGCGCGAGGCGTCGCTGACCGCAGCCATCTGTTGGGAGGCGCTGGGCGGCATGGAGTGCCCGAGCTTGCGTGCCAGCGCTCGGCGCCGAGCGTCCGGATCACTCGGAGGGACCGACGAAGCGCGCCGCAAGCTATCTGCGGAGCTCGGCCGGGAAACGGGAGGAACGGACGCCGACATGGGCGGCGCAGCGGAGTTCGAAGCAGGCGCGTTCGAAGCGGGCGCATGCTCCTGCGGCGCCGAGTCTTGGAAATAGCGATCGAAGTCGACCGTACGCCGACGTGCGCCGAGGTAACGATCGTACTCGGCGCGCGTCTCGCTACGATGCAGCACTTCGTACGCTTCGCTGAACTTGCCGAACACGCGCGTCAGCGGCGCCTCGAAGTCGCCGAGCTGTTTACCGAAGTAGCGATCGGGATGATAGACGCGCACGAGCTCATAGTACGCGGCACGAATGGTCTTCGCGTCAGCGCTCGCCTCGATGCCGAGCAGCTGATAGTGGTCGAGCGAGGCGTGGCGCCGATCGAGCTCCAAGAGCCGTTGCTGTTGCTCCGGGGTCAACTCATTCGCGCCCTCGTTGCGAACGGCGAGCGGAATCGAATGTGAACCGGAGCGCTGCGTGGACGACTGAATCGGCGACACCATCGATGTTCGCTCTGCGACCTCGAGCGCCCCGAGCAGGATCAGACGCGCAACGATGCACTCGACTTCTTCTGCGCTGAGGCCAGTGGCGGTCACCAGCTCGGCCTTCGTGATCGACCCTTCGACGCGCGAAAGGACGAACGCCTCGGACGGACCGATCGGGAGATCGCGCATGCTGACGCCACTGACCAGTGTCAGTGCGCAATCACGAATGCTTTCGCCTACGGTTGATTCTCCCCGAACCATCGCGCCACCATTCTGGAACAGCGGGAGCGAGCTGTCGCCCGTAAACCGCCTCGTTACAAAACAGTCATCGCCGCCGCCCGTCGAAGTACGAGCACGACAAGATTCCTAGGGGACCGCGGTCCGTCCTCGTTGCGCGTAGAAATATCCGTTTTCGGCCGGCACAAGGCTAGTGAGATTCGGTAGATCAATAAAATCTCACCGTGCGCTTCATCGGCGCGCGCTCGGGCGGACACGCCGGCGAAAATGCAACGACTCTAGCTTTCGCCACGCAGCCCAATATTTGGGGCGAATCGTGCGATTTCTGCGTCGCCGCGGCTGTCCGGCCGAACTCGGGCCGCTCCGATTGCCGTCATACTGCACTGCGAGAACGCGTCTAACCGCGCTTCAAGCGCTCGGCCAAGCGGGTCATGCGCTCTTCGCGGCGCGTTTCGGCCAAGGCTGCGCGAATTGCACGCGGATCCGCGGCCAGCACGCACAGCTTCTTGGCGCGCGTCACCGCGGTGTAGACGAGATTGCGCGACAGCATCACGAAGTGCGCGGTCAAGAGCGGTATCACCACCGCCGGGTACTCACTGCCCTGACTCTTGTGAATGCTGGTCGCGTACGCGAGGCTGAGCGACGGCAAGCTCGGATCGTCGTATTCGACCTCGCGTTGGTCGTAGCGCACGGTGAGCTTGCGGTTCTCGGCGTCGACCGCGGTCACCACCCCAATGTCACCGTTGAATGCCTCGCGCTCGTAGTCGTTCTTGGTCTGCATGACCTTGTCGCCCAAGCGCAGCTTCTGACCGCGCGATTCGAGCGCGGGGCCGCTCGGGTTCAACGCCGCCTGCAGCATCTCGTTCAGCGCGATCGTCCCAGCTGGCCCGCGGTGCATGGGCGTCAGCACTTGCACATCGCGCTTCGGATCGAAGCCGAAACGCCTTGGAATGCGCGTCATCACCAACTCGCGCACGAGCTCGGCAGCCTCCTCCGGCGTTTTGCGCGGAACGACGAAGAAGTCGGCGTTCGGCGAGTCTGCATCGACGCTCTCCGGCATTTCACCGTGCAAAATTCGGTGCGCGTTGAGCACGATGCGGCTCTCACCAGCTTGCCGAAAAATGTCGTTCAGGCGTACCGTCGGCACCGCGCCGCTCTCGATCAGATCGCGTAAGAACGCGCCCGGTCCCACCGACGGCAATTGGTCCGCGTCGCCCACCACGATTAAGCGCGCCGCTGTTGGAAGTGCCGCGATCAGTGCTGCTGCCAGTGGCACGTCGATCATCGACGATTCATCGACAATCAACACATCTGCTTCGATTGGGTTGTCCGCGTCGAGCTGAAAGTCATTCTGGCGCGGGTCGAAGGCGAGCAAGCGATGCAGCGTCGTGGCTTCGAGCCCGGTCGATTCGGTCAGGCGTTTGGCAGCGCGGCCCGTCGGCGCAGCCAGCTTGACCCGCAGGCGCGAGCGCGCGAGCACGTTCAAGACCGCGCGCACGATGGTCGTCTTACCCACGCCGGGGCCACCGGTGATGACCACGACCTTGTGCTCTGCCGCAGCTTCCACGGCCGCGCGCTGCCCCGGCGCGAGCTGGATTTTAGCGGATTGTTCGAACGCGGCGAGCGCCGCATCGAGCCCTCCCAGACTCGCGCCTGGGCTCTGCAGCAAGCGAGTGAGACCGGTTGCGACAGCCACCTCTGCGGCGTGCAGCCAGCTCATGTAGACCCCTCCCTCTTCCACGACCACGCGCTCGGACGCCCACAGTTTGTCGATTGCCGCGCTCACGTGCGCTTCGTCGATTTCGAGCATCTGCGCGGCGCGTTCCGTGATCAGCTCGCGCGGCACGACGACGTGGCCCTGATTGGCGAGCTCGCCGAGTTCGTGCATCACCCCAGCTTGTGCACGTTCCGGGTGGTCGCCCGCGATGCCGAGTGAACGCGCCAATTGATCGGCCGTCTTGAAGCCGACGCCGCGCACCTCGAGCGCGAGGCGATACGGGTAGCGCTGTAAGATGCTCGCGGCCTTGTCGCCGTATTGTTTGAAGATGCGCGCTGCGAGGGCGGGCGAAGCGCCATGCGTCTGCAGCAGCAGCATGATGTTGCTGATCGCACGCTGCGAGGCCCACGTCTTCTTGATCTCTTCGATGCGCCGCTCGCCGATGCCGCTAACCTCACTCAGCCGCTCGGGGTGCTCGTCCAGCACCGACAGGCTCTGCAAGCCAAAGGTTGCGACGATGCGCTTCGCAAACCCCGGACCGATGCCGTGAATCAGCCCTGAACCGAGGTACTTCTCGAGACCGGCCAGCGTGCTCGGCGCGATCGGCATCAGCGTCTCGACTCGAAATTGTTCACCGTGTTTGGCGTCTTGTACGAACTCCCCCGTGATGCGCACGCGCGTTCCCGGTCCGACCGCGGGAAACGTGCCGACGGCGGGCAAAGCACCGCGGCGCGCCCCCCCGCCCTCGAGCGACCCAATGCGGATCACTCGAAAGCCCGTCGCCTCATTTTCGTAGGTGACGCGCTCGACTTCGCCGGTCAGCGTGGTTGGCACCCTCGAACCCTAGCGCGCCTCACGCTTTTGGGGTGAGGGCGAACGCGCCGTGCCGCGCCAGGCCTTGCGATAGGCCTCGGGGCAGCCTACAGAGCTTAAATAGTATGTCGAAACTCGCCCAACGCCTCCACTCCCGCTGCGCTTGTTCGAGCGCCGGTTCTCCCTTTGCGCTGGCAGGCACTGAGCGCAAGTACGAGCGCTCTCGCCCGTTCGCCATTCCGCATTTGGCGTTGGATCTGGTTTTGGATTTCGAGAACAAATCCGTTTCCGGCAGCGCAACGCTCGACTTTTCGCGCGTCGCGGCCAGCGCTTCCGCGCTCGAGCTCGACGCGGTCGGCTTCGAGCTCGAGAGCGTGCGTTTGAACGCCGGCAAGGGCTTCGTCGACACGCCGTTCGACTACGACGGCGACACACTCATCGTGCGCGGCTTGGAACGAGCCGACAACGGCAAGGTCGAGATCCGCTATCGCGCCACCCCGCGCCGCGGCATGTATTTCTTGGAGCCGGACGCCAAGGTCAAGAATCGTCCCAAGCAAGTCTGGACGCAGTGTCAGGATGAAGACGCGCGCCATTTCATTCCCTGCCACGACAAGCCGCACGTCAAGATGACCAGCGAGCTGCGAGTCACCGTGCCGAACGGCTTCGTCGCGCTCTCGAACGGTGAGCTCGTCGACTCGCAGACGCCCGGCAACGCGACCAAGAAACCGTGGACGTATCACTTTCGCTTGGACAAGCCGCACCCGAGCTACCTTTTGACGCTGGTCGCTGGCAACTTCACGATCATCGACGATCGCCCTGCAGAACTCGCTGATTCGAGGCAGGTGCCCGTGCAGTACTACGTGCCTCCCGCGCGCAAGAAAGACACGGCGCGCAGCTTTGGCGAAACTCCGCGCATGATCGAGCTGTTCTCACGGCTCACCGGGGTGCCCTTCCCGTGGCAGCGCTATTCCCAGATCGTCGTCAGTGACTTCATCTTCGGCGGCATGGAGAACACCACGGCCACCACGATGTACGAACACGTGTTGCTCGACGAGCGCGCCGTGCTCGACATCAGCTCCAATGATTTGGTCGCGCACGAGTTGGCGCACCAATGGTTCGGTGATTTCGTCACCTGCCGTGATTGGTCTCACGCCTGGCTGAACGAGGGCTTTGCCACGTTCATGGAGCACGTCGAGCGTGAGGATCGCCTGGGCCGAGACGAGTACGACTACGGTGTGTCGTCCGACAACGACACCTACCTGCACGAAGCCAGCGCGCGCTATTCACGACCCATCGTGTGTCGGGACTACGCCGAACCGATCGACCTCTTCGACCGGCATTTGTACGAAAAAGGCGGCCTCGTGCTGCACATGCTGCGGCGCGAGCTCGGGGACGAAGTGTTCTGGACCGGTGTGCGCAACTACCTCCAGGGGCATGCCTACAGCGTGGTCGAGACCAATGACTTACAGCGCGCACTCGAGAAGGTCTCGGGGCGCTCGCTCGAGCGCTTCTTCGATTCTTGGGTGTATCGGCCCGGTCACCCCGAGCTGAAGGTGAAAGTCAGCTGGGACGACGGACTCCTGTCGATCGGCGTGAAACAAGGACAGAAGCTCGGCGACACAGCCGAGTTTCACTTCGAGCTCGAGCTCGAAATCGGCACGCGCTCGGGCGGTGTTTCGCGGCACAAGAAGGCGGTCAGCGCGGCGAACGATACGTTCGTGGTAGCACTTGCCGAGCGCCCGGCATTCGTCGCCTTCGATCCGGAGCTGCGTGTGCTCGGAGAGCACAGCTTCGAGGCACCGAGCGACATGTTGCGGGCACAGCTGACGAGCGCAACGCACGCCATCTCGCGTGTTCGCGCGGCGGACGCGCTCTCGCGACGCGACGATCCGCCGACCATCGAGGCGCTGGCCAAGAGCCTTTCGAACAAGGCTGAAGCGTGGATGGTTCGCGCAGAAGCTGCGCGCGCTCTGGGCAAGATCCGCTCGGAACAGGCGTTTTCCGCGCTGGCCGCCGAAGCCTCCGTCGAGCACCCGAAGGTGCGCCGCGCGGTGGCCGCCGCACTCGGCAATTTCAAGACCGCCGAGGCCGCGAAGATCTTGGAAAAGCGCGCCAAGAGCGACCCGAGCTACCTGGTCGAGGCCGAATCGGTACGCTCCCTCGGGCGTACGCGCCAAGCTGAAGCGCTGCCCGTGATCGTTTCACTGCTCGATCGCGGGTCATGGGCGGAGGTCTCACGAGCAGGCGCGCTCGATGCGCTCGGTGCCCTGCGCGACGAGCGCGCCTTGCCGGAAGTGCTGAAGCGAACCGAATACGGCTTCCCCACTCGCGGCCGGCGCGCTGCAATCGCAGCATTGCCCCTCATTTCTGAATCCCGCAAAGTGCGCGAACACCTCGAAGATTTGCTCGAGGACAAAGATCCGCACCTGAAGATCGACGTGGTCGCCGCGCTGCAATTCTTGGGCGATCTCAAGAGCCGCGGACCGTTGCACCGCGCCAAGGAGCGCGAGCTCGATGGCCGCGTCGTGCGTCGCTTGCGCGAAGCATTGCGCGACATGGGCGAGCACAAAGCCGTCGCCGAACGCAAACGCCTGAACGAGGAGCTGGACGGCGTGCGTGGTGAGCTCTCGGAATTGAAGGCGCGCTTGTCCAGGCTGGAAGCCAGCAAAGGAAAGAGCCATTCCCCGGAAAAACCGGCTAAATCTAGCGCCAAGAGCTCGCCTAGCTCCAAGAAGAAGACCAAGAAGAAGGTTCGCAGATGAGCGAGCCGGTCCGCGTCGAGCGACGCGCTGCGGTCGCGCTCGTGACCCTCGATCGTCCCGAGCGCATGAACGCGTTGTCTTGGGCAACCGTGCAACGTTTGGGCGAAGTTGGCAGAGAGCTGGCTTCGGATCCGAGCGTGCTGGTCGTGATCCTGACCGGGTCTGGCGACAAGGCGTTTTGCGCAGGTGCGGATCTGAAAGAGCGGCAAGGCATGAGCCGAAGCCAAGTGCGAGAGATGCTCAGCGCGTACCGCAGCGAACTCGCCTGGCTCGCGCAATCGGAGTTCGTGAGCGTGGCTGCGATCAACGGTGTGGCCCTCGGTGGAGGACTCGAGCTCGCGTTGACCTGTGATCTTCGAATCGCCGCACCATTAGCCACATTCGGGCTGCCCGAGACTGGACTCGGCATTATTCCCGGCGCGGGCGGAACACAGCGCATCACGCGGCTCTTGGGCGAATCACGCGCGCTCGATCTGGTGCTCACGGGTCGCCGCGTCGACTCGAGCGAGGCGCTCACACTAGGGCTCGTGAATCGCGTTGCTCCAAGCGCGGAGCAGCTCTTGGAAAGCGCCCTGAAATGGCTCGAGCCAGTCGCCCAGGGCGCGCCGATCGCCCAACGCGCAGCGCTCTCGGCGGTGCGCGCGGCAAGTCGCCTACCGCTCGAACAAGGGCTCGACTTCGAGCGCGCCGCCTACGAGCGCTGCCTCGAAAGCGCAGACCGCGACGAAGCGCTGCTCGCGCTCACCGAGAAACGCAAGCCGCGCTTCCAGGGTAAGTAAGCGCTACTTGCCCACGCCCTGCGGCGGTTCGACGATCGCTCGCGGCTTGCCTTTGTCGACCTTCATCCGCACGTGGCAGAACTTCTTCACGGGTCGTCGCGAATCCTTGTCGCTGCCCAGGCCCCACAGCGCCACCTGCAAGTCGAGTGCGTCGCCCGCGCCGAGCACGCGCACGCCGTTCGCCGGCCAGGTGCGACTGAACTTGGCCGGCGTGTCACCGGGAACCTCTTGCTCGCCATCACCGCTGCGTTCGTCACCGAACGGATCGGGCTCAGACTTGCCTTTGCGCGCCACTGAGCCTGCGAATGCCATCGGTCCGCTCTTCGGATTCGAAAGCGAATGCACTTTGCCGTCGAGCGCAGTCGCCACGACACTCAACTTCACTCCCCATCCGGAAGCGACTTGCACGGCGCTCGCCGACACCGCGAAACGCACGCCGGCGACGCTGATTTTCAGCCCTTCTGGCACCACCACGTAGGTTACCTCGCGGGTCGCGTTGGGGTCCGGCTCGTCTTTCTTCGCGGCGGCTTCGGGCGCGGCCGGTGCATCCGCGGCTGCAGGCGCGTCACTCGGCTCGGGCTTTGCGGCCTCAGCGCTGGGCGCGGTCTTCGCCGGTTCCGGCGCGGGCACGGTGGTTTCGGCAGTAGGCGGCGGGGCGGGCGGCGCGGACTGCGCGCCGCCACAAGCTATGGCCAGCACTGACGAAAACGACAACGCAAAGCAAGCGATACGCATGACCGCCAGACTACACCGGCGAGCTCACGAACCGCAAATCAGCGCGCGGCCGCGAACTCCCGCTGCACTTCGGAAAACAGCTTGGGATCTTCGAGCAGGTCCAGCGTGGTGCGCGCCATCGCCTTGGCCGCGACGAGCATGGTCGACATGCCGCGGTCACTCGCCGCGCAATCCGCAAACCGGTGCTCGTGGCACAAAGATTCGCCTTCGTCACAAATCGCCAAATACGGGTGAATCGAGGGCAGATGTAGGCTCAAATCCCCCATGTCCGTCGAGCCCGCGCCGACGCGCGCGTCGGTCTCACGCGCGTTGCGCCCGAGCGCTTCGAGCGCTGCACCGAACCGACGCGCCATGGTGAGGTTGTTCTTCATCTCGCGATAGCCGACCTTCTCTTTGAACGACACCTCGACGTCGCACGCAAGCGCAGCGCCACGCGCGCAGCGCAGCACGATCGCCTTCACGCGCTCGAGTTCGGCGGAAGTCGGCGCGCGCAACGTAAACTCCGAGGCCGCGTGCTCCACGATCACGTTCACGGCTTGGCCGCCGTTGGTAATGATGCCGTGCACGCGCGTGCCGTCACGGAAGTGCACGCGCTGCGAGTCGATCAAGCGAAAGGTCTCCATGCACGCCGTGAGCGCGCTCTTACCCGCGAACGGCGCCGCGGCCGCGTGCGCCGGCACGCCTTGATAGGTCATGGCGATGCGCATGCTGCACAGCGCAGGATGAGCCAAAATATCGCGATCGAATGGGTGGAACATCATCGCGGCGTCCACGCCTTCGAACACGCCGGCTTGCAGTAACTTGATCTTGCCGCCGCCGCCCTCTTCGGCGGGCGTGCCGATGATCTCGACCGAGCCGGGCAAATCCGAACCTTGACGCGCGAGCGCCAGGAACGCGCCCACGGCACTGCCGGCGATCAGGTTGTGACCACATGCGTGACCGATCTCGGGCAGCGCGTCGTACTCGGCCAAGATGGCGATGCGAGGTGAACCGCGACCAACGCGCGCGCGAAACGCGGTCTCGAGCCCGCCGACTCCGCGCTCGACTCGAGCACCGAGCTGTCGTTCCAAGCATTCGCCGAGCCAAGCCGCAGCCTTGCGCTCTTCGAAACACAGCTCGGGGTGAGCGTGGATGCGTCGCGAGAGCCCCGAAAGCTCCGCACTGAGCTCGTCCACGCACAGGTCCAATGCCTTACGATCGAGCGTCATGCTAAGGAGCATAGCCCAGAGATGACGGGATCTGCGAAGCGGTACGCCAAGGTTTGGAGAAATACCGGGAAATTCGCGTTCATGGCGCTCCCGTGGCTATGCGAAGCCTGCAATCGCCCAGCCGCGGAAAAGGCACCCGAACTGAGTGACGCGCACGCGCCGGCCGCGAACACCGCCAGCGCCAGCGGGCTCGCTTCTACGAGTCCAGCGCCGCCGCTCGCTTCCGACGCGCCCGCCCCCGTTGTCCCCGCGCCGCTCGAAAAGGTCGACTTTCAAGACACCGCGATGGGCACGAACGTCCACTTCGTCGCCTACACCAACGCGCAAGTCGATACAGCCAAGGTGCGCGCGGCCATGACCCAAGCGCTCGCGGAAATGCGAACGCTCGAGGCCATGCTCAGTGAATGGCGCGACGACAGCGAGGTCGGCCAAATCAACTCACATCCAGAACAATGGGTCCACGTCGGACCGGAAACGTTCGCGGTTATCTCTCGCGGGTTAGAAGCCGGCAAGACCTCGGGCGGTGCATTCGACATCACCTTCCAGGCCATGAGCGATATCTGGAAGTTCGGTAGCGCCGCGGACGCCGCCCCCAAAGTGCCGTCCAAAGCCGAAATCGAGCGTCGCCGCGCGCTCGTGGACTATCGCACCGTCGAGCTCGATCCCACTGCCTCGGCCGTGCGCGTGCCCAAAGCACACAAAATTGGCCTGGGTGGGATCGCCAAGGGCTACATCGTGGATCGCGCCGCAGGCGTGCTCAAAAAAGCGGGCGTGCAAGCGTTCTTGGTGCAGGCGGGCGGCGACCTATACGGCGCGGGACGAAAGCCCGATGGCTCACCATGGGTCAGCGGCATCATGGATCCACGGGGGCCCGAAGGCAGCTCCTTCGCAACCATCGAACTCACCGACCACGCCTTCTCCACCGCGGGCGACTACGCGCGCTCGTACGTGATCGGCAAGCGCCGCTACCACCACATCATCGACCCCCACACCGGCTATCCCGCAACCGCCAGCCGCAGCGTCACCGTCTGGGCCGACGACGCGACCACCGCAGACGCCGTCGACGACGCTGTCTTCATTCTCGGTCCCGAAGCAGGCCTAAAACTCGTCGAAGCCACGCCCGGAGTGGGCGTCGTGATCGTGGACAAAAACAACAAGGTTTGGGTAAGCCCACGTTTGCAGGGCAAAGTGCACATCACCCATCAACCCACTGACGGGATCTAACTCCGGCACTTTCCCGCTTCTTTATTGATGGTCACACGATACGCCAAAGGCCGTCACAGCCTTCGGCGTCGCGGACGAGAAGAGAGATTAACCGCCGAGCCGCAGAGGCCGCAGAGATCTGAGGGAGAGGAGGGGGGTTACCTCAGCGCGCCGCTTTGCGTCGGAGGAAAGACCGACTTCGGTGCCACTGCCCTCCTCTGCCGTTCGACCCTTGCTCTTGGTTCGTCGTGAACTAAGACGAACCGTTCTGGCAGCGCGAACCCTCAAAAATCTCTCTCAGATCTCTGCGGCCTCTGCGGCTCTGCGGTTCAATCTCAGGGCGCGAACGGAACGACGCCGCTGCCGGCGACGTCGATCGCGGCCCAGCCTGGTTGCGGGTCGGGCACCATGATGCTCGCGGCGCCGGAATCCGAAATCTCGGTTCGGTAGGCCGTGACCTCTTCAATCTGGTTGCCCGCGTCGTCGAGCACTCGCGCGGTCACTGGGGTGCCTTCTGGCTGGCTCGGCTTGGTGATCGGGATACCCCAGCGAGCGCCCTTCGAGCCGCCCACGAGCAACACGCGGAAGGTCTGCAACGCCGAGGGATCTACGAACTCGGCCTTATTGCCGTTCACCAGCGCCACGCGATCCGTGAGGCCACCATAGGTGTATTCGCTGAGCCAGACGTTGTTGCAATAGCCCATCAAGTCCGTGCCCTTCTCAGAGAGCAGGGCACTCGTGCGCGAGTCGTAGCCGATGATGCCCGTGCGCCCGTCGGAGAAGGGGTACTTCGGATCAACGCCGGAGATCGAGCCGCCATTCGGCACGCAGGGCGCGTGATTGCGACCGTGGTTGTGCCCGACTTCGTGCGCCATGGTTTGCGTGGAAATGCGATCGGCCCAGCCCACGCCCATCGCCACGCGGTAGCTGCCCGAATTCTGATCGCCGACGTAGCCGATGCCCGTGGTGCACGCGCCGCCGCAAAAGCTGTTGAACGAATCCACCGGCTTGAGCATGCCGTAGTAGTAGATGTCCGCTGCCGGGGCGTCGGTCTTACGCTTGGCGCGCAGTTGGTCGAGTGTCCCCTCCCAATCCACGGGATAAGCGATCATCAGCGGATCCCCGACCGTGAAGGTGATGGCGTCGATCGGGTACATGGCCATCATTTGTTGCTTGTAAGTCGCGAGCGTGGTGTCCGAGGTGTCCGGCACCTTGCTGTTCGCTTGCAGCGGGATGATCTTGATCTTCAGGCCACCGGTGTGTCGCGCGGCCAGCTCGATGTCGCCGCTCGCGGGAAAACGCGCGCTGCCGGCCGTACCAGTGGCGGTGGCGCATTCCACCAACTCCGCGGAGTAGCGCGTGTCAGCCGTGATCTGTTCGGCAGGAACCACGATCTGAAACGTGCTCATCGGCTCGGTCTCGACCGAGTCCTTACTGATCGTTTGCTTCGCGAAGTATTGCGAGGTGGTCGTGCCGTTGTCGACGGTGATGCGACCTGAAAGCTGACGCGAGCTGAAACCGCTATCGACGGTGACCGAGAGCCGGAACATCGTCGTGCGCCCCGTCACGACGTCGGTCGTGCGCTTGTCCGTCGTGATCTGCGCCCCCGCATCCATCACCGGCACCTTCACGCTCTGGAACACGTCAATGTGCTTGAGCGTGATGCCCAGAGCGGGTCCCGCGGTGCAGCCATCCGCACCGACGCCGCTCAAACAATTTCCGTTCTCGCAAGTTTGCCCCATGCCACAGGTCTTGCCGCACGCGCCGCAGTTGGTTTCGCTTTGCTTCAGATCGACGCACACGTCATTGCACAGCTGTTGACCCATTGCGCAACCGCACACCCCGGCGTTGCACACGGCACCCGTCGAGCACGGCTTGCTGCAACCACCACAGTGTTCGAGGCTCGTCTGCGTGTCGACACAGGCGCCGTTGCACGCCATCTGTGTACCCGGGCACATGCACATGCCCCCGCTACAGCTCTGTCCGCTCGCACACGCTTTGTCGCACGCGCCGCAATGGGCCGTGGTCGTCAAATCGGCGCAAACACCGTTGCACAACACTTGCGGCGCAGTGCAGCTGGTCGCGGGCGCCTTGCACATCCCCTGGTCACAGACTTGGCCCTGGCTGCAGGCGATGCTGCAGCTGCCGCAGTGCGACGGATCGGACTGAGTGTCTTTACATGGGCCAGTTGCGACGCTCGCCGCACCGCTCGCTCCGCCGACCTGCCCCGTAGCGCTGGTGCCCGCGCCGGCAGCGTTGCCGTCGCTGGTGTTCGAGGCCATCCCTTGGCTCGGCGGCGCCGAGCCGTCGACGCAAGCGACGACACCGGCCATGACACCCACTGCGAGAAATGCCCAAGGCCCCAGCCGCATGTCACTCATCGAATTCTCCTTGGCCACACCGCAAAGAACGGCGCAGCGCACAGCATTCATAGGGTAACCGGTCAGTCGCCCTTGCTCTAATAATTCAGGCAAAATCCGCGAGATCGCGCGCTGTACCGTGACAGCGGCCGGCCCGCACGAGCGAATGCGATCTCGCAACAATTTTCTGACCAAACAACATGTCGAGAACTGAGATCTTGTTGATGGTCACGCGAACACGCAAACTGCGGCTCTGCCTTCGGCGGCGCGCGGCGGCTGGCGAGAGAAATTCAAGCGTGAACCGCCATGCCACAGGCTCGAGCAGTGGAATGAACTATATCTCTGGGTATGTGGTTACGGACAGGGTGGGCGAGCGGGCTGGGGCTAATTCTTCTGTGTTGCGGGCGTGTGGAGCAATCGTCATCGCAGCCAAGCTCGTGCCCAACTGCAGCCCCCTCTTGCGATGACACGGGGTGTGCACCCGGCGAGCTGTGCGGCGGCGGCCCCAACGGCGGCTCGAAAAATTCCGACGGCGGCTCGAAAAATTCCGACGCTGGCTCGAGAAGTTCCGACGCTGGCTCCGGAGGTGGCCGCTCGAGCAATGCGGACGGCGGCCGCAAAGCTTGCGATGGCGGCACGTGCGGCCCGCCGCACGTCTGTGAGCCGCAGAGTGAGCGCTGCGTCGGCACTCAGTTGTCGCAGTGCGACGCGGATGGCGCCAAGTGGCTCACCCCGGTCGCGTGTGAACACGGGCAGCTTTGTATCGATGGGAGCTGCAAGCTGTCAGACTGCGAGCCACACCGTTGGTACTGCCGCGACGGCGGCGTCTACCAATGCGACGAGGACGGCAAGTTCGGAAGCATCGTCAAAGCCTGCGATCCAGAGCTTCAACGCTGTGTGGCAAACGACGACGGCTCGCTCGCTTCGTGCGTGGACGGCTGTCAGCCGGGCGCCAAGGTATGCATCCAGAACGGAGTTGGCACCTGTTCCGACGACGGCTCGCTGCCCAAAAGCAGTGACCCGTGCGGCAGCAACGAACACTGCCAGGCTGGGGAGTGCAAGCCTCTCGGCTGCGAGGTGCTCGGCATCACACAGGCGTGCATTCCGCTCCCGTGCGTGCCCGGCGAGAAAGCATGCGTCCTCGATCGAGTGGGGACGTGCGCCGCTGACGGCAGAAGCTTGAGTGCAACGAGCGAAGACTGCCGCGCTCAGGGCAACGTATGCACGTCGGATCTGACGTGCGCCAAGTCATACATCGACATCATTGGCCCGGGCACCAACGGCGAAAAAGTGCCCGCGGACGTACTCGTAGCCAACGTGATTGCCGTACGTACCCCGCGCAAGCTGATCGAGCTACAAACCTGGACCACTCCGGGGCTCGCGGCGCGCCAGATGCACTGGGTCGCCTATGAGTTGGTCGGCAACACCTTCATTCAACGGCAGGAACAGCTGGTCTCGGACTTTGCAAGCGTCGAGTTTCACAGTTCTGGCTACGGCAGCTTCAGCCTGCAGCTCGAGTCGGGGAAGACCTACCTGTTAGGTTTGGTTGTACACGCGGCGGAGGCGACTCGCGCGTACCAAGCGACGCGGGACACGGCACCGCTGTCGTTCGGGATTGTGCAGGGTAGCGTGAGCGCGCCGTACGCTACGAGCATCGCACTCGACGCAAACAGCCTTCGCCTCGACATCGCCGCTCACCTGAGGGTGACGACCGCTGCGCCGTAGCGGCCCGCGCCACGCCAAGCGCGACGATGGCCCCTGAAGGAGCCATCGTCGGCTGCATTGCGCGAGATCAGCGAGGACGACGGATGTACATTTCCGGTTGCGGGCTTTGTGGGCGCGGGCCGCGGTTGTCGCGCGGGCCTTGGCCGCCGCTCGGAGCGCCTTGCGGACGTCCTTGACCGCCACCACCTTGGAACGGGCGGGCGGGGCCGTCGAAGCGGCGTTGCGACGGACCGCGATCGCCGTCGAAGCGACGTTGCGGACCGCGATCACCGTCGAAGCGCGAAGGCGCATTCTGCGCTTCACGCGGCGCGGCGCGGTCGTCGAAGCGACGTGGCGAGGCGGCGCGATCTTGGCTCGGAGGAGCGAAGGCACCCGCTTGGAACTCCGGACGCGGACTGCGATTGTCCATCCGCAGTTGCGGACGATTGTCGGGGCGAGGGCCGCGATTGTCGGGGCGAGGGCCGCGGTTGTCCGCACGCGGACCGCGATTGTCGGGGCGCGGTCCACGGTTATCCGAGCGCGGGCCACGGTTGCCCTGGAAACGCGGGCGAGCGTCTTCTGCTGGGCGCGCTTCCGACTCGGGGCGAGCGGCTCGCGGGCGCAGATCTTCGGCGCTCGGCTCGGGCGTTTCTAGCCGGCGGATGGGCGTGCGGGTGAGGCGCTCGATGTCGCGCAAGTAGCCGCGCTCTTCGCGACTGCACAGCGAGATGGCGATGCCGTCCCTACCAGCACGCGCGGTGCGACCAATGCGGTGCACGTAGCTTTCCGGAATGTTCGGCAAGTCATAATTGACGACGTGGCTGATGCCGTCGACATCGATGCCGCGCGCGGCGATGTCCGTCGCGATCAACACCTTGAGCCTCCCTGCGCGGAAGTTATCGAGAGCGCGCTGGCGTGCGCCTTGCGACTTGTTGCCGTGAATGGCCTCGGCAACGATCTCACCGCGCTCCAGCTCCTTCACCAAACGGTTGGCGCCGTGTTTGGTGCGGGTGAAGACGATCGCGCGATCCATCGCCGGGTCGCGCAGCACTTTTTCGAGCACGCGGCGCTTCTCGGACGGTTCGATCATGTACACCGATTGATCGATGCGCTCGGCAGTGGATGACACGGGCGCAACGTCGACGCGCACTGGGTCGACCAAAATTTCACGCGACAGGCGCTCGATGTCGCTTGGCATCGTGGCCGAGAAAAACAGTGTTTGACGTTGCTTTGGCAGCTTTTGGAGGATGCGCTTCACGTCCGGCAAAAAGCCCATGTCGAGCATGCGGTCGGCTTCGTCCAAAACCAAGATCTCGATCTTGTCCAAGAACGCGGCGCCCTGATTCATCAAGTCGAGCAAGCGACCGGGCGTTGCAACCAGCACGTCCAACCCGCGACCGAGCAGCGAGATTTGCGGCCCCTGTCCGACGCCGCCGAAGATCACCGCGTACTTGAGCGGCGTGCCGCGGCCGTAGGTGGCGAAGCTGTCGGCGATTTGCGCGGACAGCTCGCGCGTCGGCGAGAGCACGAGCGCGCGCGGGCGACGTGCGTCGCGAGGCGTCTTCGACGCCATCAGACGCTCGATCATCGGCAGCGCGAATGCCGCAGTCTTACCGGTGCCGGTTTGCGCGCAGCCGAGCAGATCGCGACCTTTGAGGACCTCGGGGATGGCTTTTTGTTGGATGGGCGTCGGATTGACGTAGCCCTCGGCAGAGAGCGCCTTGAGCACGGCATCGCTCAAGCCCAAGTCAGTAAACGCCACGCCGGAGCCGGAGACAGTGGCCGCGCTCGAAGGCGTGGCGGCGGAGGCAGCGGTGGCAACAACGTCGGACGAGGCAGAGCCCGCGACGGGATTCGTATTTTGCAAAGTGACCTTTTTATGGAGAAACCGGTCGTCCAACGGACAGAGCCGGGGTGCGGGGCTCTCCGGCCGGTGCGCCGATGGAATTCGGCTGCCGGCGGGACGCCACGCTTTCGTTACGATGGGGAGCGCGCGGATTGCTGCTAGAGCGAATTCCGCGTCGCACGACCGCCCTTCGTCGTATGTGAAATTTCGGACTCGAAAGCCGCGGCGGGCAAGCCCGACCGCTAGGGCGAAAACCGGGGGCAACTGCCCGCGGCGAGGCCGACTCTGACAGATCCACACGAGAGTGCAAGCCTGCCGCAACCCGAAGCGCGCCGCGTCGCCCGCATCCAAGCTCGCATTCAGCATGAATCCTGCGGTTTGTGGCATGCTGCCGAGCGCATGCAGATCGAGTTGATCGCGACCGCGAGTGAAGATTCAGCGTTCCTGCCGCGGCTCGGCCTCGGTGTACTCGCTTCGCTCACGCCGCCCGAAGACGAGGTCATCTACACCGACGATCTGGTGAAACCGTTCGACGTCGAGAAAGACGTCAAGGACGTCGATCTGGTCGGCATCAGCGTGGACAGCAAAACGGCGCGCCGGAGTTACGAGATCGCGTCCGCGTATCGCGCGCGCGGCGTGAAGGTCGTGCTCGGCGGTATCCACCCGACCGCGGTGCCGGACGAAGCCTCGCGCTTCGCCGACGCGGTCGTGCTGAGCGAAGCCGAAGATCTTTGGCCCGAGCTGCTACGCGATTTCAAACGCGGACAGATGAGACCCATCTACAAAGGCGCCCTGCCGGATCTGGGCGGCAAGCCCAACCCGCGGCGTGACTTGTTCCGTTCCAAAAAGTACATCCCCTTCCAAGTCGTGCAGACCATGCGCGGCTGCCCGTATCCGTGCGAGTTCTGCAGCGTGTCGACCGCCAACGGCACCACCATGCGCTTTCGTCCGGTTCAAGAAGTGCTCGATGAACTGCGCACGCTGAGCAAGCTGATCCTCTTCGCAGACGACAACGTGATGATCCACCGCAAATATTCGGCGGAGCTCTTCACGCGCATGATCCCGCTACAAAAGCACTGGATTGGTCAATGCTCGCTGGCCGCCGTGAAGCGCATCGAGAACGTGAAGCTGATGGCCGAGAGCGGCTGCAAGGCTCTGTTCATCGGCTTCGAGAGCATCGACGACAGCACGTTGCAGCACACCGGAAAACGTCAAAACCGTCCCTCACAGTACCGTGAAGTGATGGACATGCTGCACGATCACGGCATCTCCACTTGGGGCAGCTTCGTGTTCGGCTTCGACACGGACGATCGCGAGGTCTTCGATCGCACGGTCGAGTTCGGCATCGACATGAAGCTGACCATGGCCCTGTACGCCATCCTCACGCCCTATCCCGCGACCAAGCTATATCGACGGCTGAAGGAAGAGAAACGGCTGACCAACGAGCAGTGGTGGCTCGGTGGCGACCACGACGCGGGTTCGCCCTACTTCACGCCCAGCGGCATGTCGCGCGAAGAACTGCGCGAGGGCTGGCAACGCGCTTGGCAGCGCTTCTACTCGCCGCGCGCAATTTGGGATCGCTGGACGGTACGCAAAGGCTCGAGCTGGATTCAAACGCTCGGCTACCTGCCGCTCAACGTGATGCAGAACCGGCTCGTGAAGCACAAGATCGTCGGCGGCGCGCAACGGTTCCGTTCGGCGCGCGATTTCGATCCCATGGCCACCGCCATGAGCGCACTTGCGGGCACGGAGGCGCACACCGATCCAGCTAGCGAAGCTCAACCGCTGGTCAAAGGTCGCTCGCTGCGCGTCGTCGGACTTTGAGCGGCGCTTGCGCTCACCTTGACCGCGACCTTTAGGAAGCTAGACTAACGTCTCTTTTTAGAGACAACCCATGCTTCTTGCTCTCATCGGCGGGGCCTTGATTGGCCTCAGCGCCTCGCTCTACTGGTCTCTGAACCGCAAAATCGCGGGAATTAGCGGCATTCTTGGCGGCGCTCTGTTCCTTCGCGGTCGCGAGCGCTGGGTCCGCGTGTTGTTCTTGCTCGGCTTGTTCGGGTCGGGCCTCGGCTTTGCGCGCTTCACGAACCGCGTGCCAGCACCCGACTTGCCGCTGCTCGCCCTCGCTTTCGCGGGATTATTGGTGGGCTTCGGCACGCGGATGAGCGGCGGTTGTACCTCGGGCCACGGCGTGTGCGGGTTGAGCCGACGCTCGCCGCGTTCGTTCGTCGCGGTGTTGACGTTCATGGTCACGGCTGGGGTGACCGTGTTCGTGGTTCGTCATCTGCTGAAGCTGTGGGTGCCGACGTGAAAGCGCTGTTGACGGCTTTGGGCTGCGGCGCACTGTTCGGCGCCGGGCTGTGTGTCTCGGGGATGACTGATCCGACGAACGTCACGGCTTTCCTCGACGTCGGCGGGAAATGGTCTCCCAACCTCGCCGGTGTGATGCTCGGAGCGATCGCGGTGCACTTCGCTTGGTTGCGCTGGCTCGCCCGACGCGACGAGACAAAGCGTGAGGCGCAAGCAACGAGCGGAAAGCGCGTGGATCGCGCGCTGGTCAGCGGCGCGCTCTTGTTCGGCATCGGTTGGGGCGTGTCGGGCTACTGCCCGGGTCCAGCGATCGTCTCACTTTCCTCGGGTGCCCTTGGGCCGCTCGTGTTCGTGGGCGCTATGGCCGCGGGCGTGGTACTGAACGAGGGGGTTCAATGGACGATCAAACGCTTTGGGAAGGGTTCGTTGGCTGTTCGTTGACCAGCGCGCAGTGGACGCACGAAGCGCATCTGCGAACCGCGTTTCTGCACGCACAGCGGCACTCGTTGGATGAAGCGCACTTGCGGCTGCGAGCCGGCATCATTCGACTCAACGAGCGGCACGGCTTGGTCGAAACCAGCGCACGCGGCTACTTCGAGACACTGACCCGCGTTTGGCTCGTGCTCGTCGCGGACGCGCGTGCGCGTTCGGAAGCGGCGGACTCGTATGAACTGCTCGAGCGCTGCCCGGAGCTCTACGATCGCACGTTGCCTTCGCGGTACTACAGCAAAGAGCTGCTTTCGAGTGTCCGTGCGCGCTCGATCTTCGTTGCTCCGGATCGCGCGCCGCTCCCCGACGTGTCCTGACCGCGTGCTCGAAGCGCTACAAATCGACATCGCCCTGTTGCGAAAGAACACACGCTGCAGTGCGTCGGCATCAGTGCGATCGCGGACGAGCTGCTGCTGATTGCCCGAGGAAATTGGCACTTTTAGGGACGTTTCGCCCCGCTCGTCAAAAGTACTAAGCGCAAGATGGCGGCCTTTCTTGACGTTGCACGAAAGGGCATCAAAGTTGCAACACGGGGCCGCGGCGACGATGAGAGTTTTCGAGTGCTCACAATGTGGCGTTTCAGCTGGCGGCCACGTCTGGGGCTTCACGCTCCTCGCCACGCAGGGCTGGGGTGTGGCTGCCGCGACCAATCCGCCGGGCGCCGCCGAGCGCGCTTGGCTTTGTGAAGCTTGCCTCACCCGCGCAGAAAGCTTGGCTCGTGGTTTGGGCAAACTGTCAGCGCCCAAGCCACAACGCGAGCCCACTCGCGAAGGGGCTCGACTCAAAGTGCTGATCGTCGACGATCATTTGTTGATGTTACGGAGCATGGTGCGCATGCTCGCCGGCTGCGAGACCATGATCACGACCAGCCCACGTGAGGCATGGTCGGTGCTCCAAAGTACGCATTTCGATGTCGTCGTCTCGGACGTGATGATGCCGGAAATCAGCGGTCCTGAATTGTACGCGCGCTGCTTCGCCCACTCTCCCGAGCTAGCGCGTCGCTTCATCTTCGCCAGCGCCGATCCCGTCTTGGCGCAACGCGAGATCGAGCGAACGGCTCAGGCGCTCGGCGTGACGCCATGTCCCCCGCTGCTCGCCAAACCCACCTCGCGCTCCGCGCTGATGTCCGCAGTAGCCACGGTCGCGCATGGCGCCGCGCACGAATCTGGGACGTACGTGCTGCGCCTCGCGGAGGACGTCTCTTCGCGCTGAGGGTCGACTCCTCTCAAAGCGCTTCGACGCGATACGCCGTGCCCGTCAGCAAATCGCTCAGATAGAGCTTCCCATCGGGTCCAATCGCGATGCCGGACAGCGAGCCCGCGGGCAGCCCAGTATCGATAGAGCCGACGACGGTGCCGTCGAGTTCGAACCACCAAATGCGGCTGGTCGCGTTGTCGGTCACGATGACTCGATCGGATGCGAGCGCGATGCCGCTCGGCGCGCTGAGCGAACCGGGAGCAACGACCTCCTCCAGCGCGACGTTGTCCATCCTTCGGTGAATCGCGATCGGATCGAGGGTGGGCACGTTCGCGCCGGGAGTGCCACTTGCGGTCGCGAGCCGTAAAATGCGGCCGCCCGCGGTGTCTGCGACGTAGAGCTGTCCTCGGGCGCGATCGAGCGCCAAGTGACTCGGCACCTCCGGAACGCGCTGGAGCTGACCTTCGACGTAGCGCGACAATTCGCCGTCGGAGTGATCCTCGCCGCCGATCACGTGCGGTGCGTGAAAGTCATAGCGGTCGAGTGCGCCCAGCTTGCCGTTGAACACCCAATACGCATTGTCCCGCTCGTGGGCGATGCCCATGCAAAACGGCGACTCGTGCAGCATGTCGAGGTGCGTGCCGTTCTGCCCGGGTTGGGGCTTCACGCCGAAGATCGCCGGGTCGGACGACCACAGCACTGGGCCCGAATAGTCGACGTCATCGTCGTCGTAATTGTCGGTGCGCGCCTCACCACAGGTCGAAAGATTGCCGTTGTCTCCGAACGCGATCGATGTGGGTCGGCGCATGAAGTGCCAGGCGTTGCCGTCCTTTTTGATGGTCATGCTGGGCGCGTCGGAGGTGGCTCCTTGCACCAGCGCGACTTCACCTTCCAACGCCGCGCAACCACCGGTCGCAGTCTCGAGGCACTGCTTGTTGCTCGGAACGCGACGCAGCGTCACCCACAGCTCGCCGCTTCGCAGCGGATCGAACGCCAGCGCCGTCGCGGTCCATGTCGGGGGAGCATCGTACAAAGGCACGAGTACGACGTTCGTGGGCAGCGCAGGAGCGGGCTCAGGCGTCGCAGGAGCCGGCTTGCTCGGGGTATCGAGCGGGGCGGAACTGCAATTCGCGAGCGTCAGCGCCAGAAGCGCGCTCGACAAACCTCGGACAACGAGCAGCATCCCGCAAGGGTGAAGCGAGATGTCCAGCCTGTAAAGGCGCATGCACGCTCGCGGCTCGCCGACTCTTCACGCTTCTTCGCCGTCGAACTCGCCCTCATCCGGCAATTCGTCGAGGCCGATGCCACCGCGGACGGGAATGGCGCGGGCGTGGCCGACTTTTTCGAGCACCATGGCCAGAGCCGCGCGATCGTCCACCGCGGGCAAGAAGCTGCGCGTGCCATCCCACAGATCGAGCGCGATGTGCGTCGGCATGTCGAGCACGATGCGGTCGATTTGCGCCCACTTGAAGCGCCGCGCGCGCGGCCAACCGAGCGATGAATCGCGATAGTCGACGCCATCACCACGCACGCGCACGCCACGCATGTTGGTGCGCAAGAACGATGAGATCGCGCCGACCAAGAGCAGGCCAGCGCAAACTCGCGCGCTCATGAAGCCCTTCACGCCGCGTTCGACGATGTTCACGTACAGCCAGCTGTTCGACGAGCTATGTTCGGCCGCAATCACAGCGGCCACGCTGGCCAAGGCCAGACCTAGATAGAGCAGCGACGGGACGCGAGCCGCAAATGGCGGCCCAAACGAGCTCTCGGTCGGGCGATACGTCATATCGAAACCGGGCGGTCGTGATGGGCGAGCCATGTCCATTAAACGTAACGCCGAGGGCATTCCTTGGAAAGCGCGCGCGAATTGCCACGCTGCGCGGCGCCTCATCGCGTTCTCGTGAGAGCGTCGCTTTGCGCTGCGCGTGTGAACGGCGTAGGACCGCACCCGGGGTTCAGTCACCGTGCTCTCGACAGTGTGAGGCTATGAGCTAGGTCGTGGACTGGACCCCGGGTGCGGTCACACGCGCGCGGCATTTTGCCCAGAACCGTAAGTGCGCTAGGGCGACGGAGCCGATGCCGACTTCAGTTCTTCGCCGTGCTCCTGGATCACCTGCGCTCTTGCCGTCGATCGTGCGACGCGAGGCCGACGCAATGCTCGTCGAACTCGACCTCGCGCACGCAGAGCTGAGCGTGCTGTTGACCAACGATGCGCAGATCCATGCGCTGAACTTGGAACATCGCGAAAAGGACAAGCCCACCGACGTATTGTCGTTTCCGCTCGATGAAGGCGGCGGCGCAGACGGCTTCGTGAGTGGTACGCGAGTGCTGGGTGACGTCGTGATCTCGCTCGATACCGCGGCTCGTCAGGCGCGCGGCCGGAAGCGCGAGCTGCTGCCCGAGGTGCGCTTCCTGCTCGCCCATGGCCTGCTGCACTTGCTCGGCCATGACCACGGCAATCCCGCCGAAAAACGAGTGATGGACGCGATGACCCGGCGTTTGGTGCGGGCAGTTGAGAAGAATTTGCCAAAACTGCTGAAAAGCCCCGGACAAAGTCGGAAGCGGAAAATCAAGGGGGCACCGGCCACTGGACCGAAGCGAGCAACAGCGAAACGACGGCCTCGCGCAAGGCATGCGAAATGATTGCTAAGTCCGCGCTCTGTAACGAAAAACCGGCCCGGTTCCATGCCCTGTTCACGGTCCAGCATGGAACAAGGTAATGGACGAGCGGGGGTGTTCAAACCGGCCTTCGGGACGCCTTTCCCGGATCCCCCTCCGCCTGCGCCGCGGAAAAAAAGGGATATCCCAAGCCGTTTCCAATTTTTCCCCTTGAAATGGCGCTAAGAACCCTGTTATCGCTTCGCCCGTGCCTAGGACGACTGAAACGACGGGTTAAAACCCTGTCGGCGCAGGCGGGTGGGCCGCAGACGGCCGAAATTTTCTGATTTTTCGACAGGAGGAAGCGCATGGCTGGCAAAAGGTTGACGAAGGCTCAGGTGATCGCCGAGCTCGCAAACGCATCGGATCTCGACAAGAAGAGCGTGGGTCGCGTGTTCGAAGGGCTGCAAGAGCTCATCCGCAAGCAACTCTCGGCTCGTGGCCCCGGCGAATTCGTCGTTCCGGGTCTGGTGAAACTCCGCGTGGTGAAGAAGCCGGCGACCAAAGAGCGCCAGGGCATCAACCCGTTCACCAAAGAGCCGATCACGATCCCGGCGAAGCCCGCGAGCAAGAAGGTTCGCGCGACGGCTCTCAAGAAC
>Ga0164309_10000293_pt1 | contig 29275 bp, 27 predicted proteins | sample Whisoiple_247_MG_FD_109984 | JGI IMG/M metagenome (GOLD analysis project Ga0164309, IMG submission 109984) | Soil microbial communities amended with fresh organic matter from upstate New York, USA - Whitman soil sample_247_MG | ecosystem: Environmental > Terrestrial > Soil > Unclassified >...
GCCGGCCAATGATTGATCGCGACCGTGCCGTAGCGCAGCTCGGCGATCGCGTTCTCGAGCGCTTTCGACAGCGCCGGGTCGCGCTCGGTGCGCGGCGTGACGTACAGCATCGCGTTCAGCGTGCCCCACAGGCGCTCGTTGGCGAACTCGGTCGCGCTCACTAGAAATTCGACCGGATCGGCGCTGCCCACGCTGACCTCGCTCAAGATGCTGCAGAACGGTTCGACACTGAACTGCGGTGCAGCGGACTGCGGATCGAGTTCGGTGATCAACGTCCAAGGCAATTGCCCGGATTCAGCAGTTCCGAGGCGCGTGATGTGTTCGGCGCCCTGGGTCAATGACTCGTAACGCGCTGCCGCGCCCGGATAGTACGCTCTGCGCGGCGGGATTTTGGCGAGCTCCGCTTCCAAACGCGCGAGCAGCGGCTCGCGTTGCTCGAAGCCTTTCGCCGTGATCAACATCTTGGCCGCGTTGCAATTGAACGACGCATTTTGCACGATCATGCCAGCCAGGCCGCGCGCCATCGTGTCGAGCTCGGCGTCACTGTACTTTCCGGGCACGACCAAGACCGGGCTGATGTTGCCGAGCTCACTCGTGACCGGCTTGTCGAACAGCGGAGTGCCCTGTTTTTTGCGCGCGGCTCGCTCTGCATTGCCTGGACCCCAGACGATGCGATCGTGCGTCTCGAGCGAGCCGGTGATGTGCAGCTCATCGATCGCTGGGTGCGCCACCAAATGCGCGCCAACGTCGGGTCCGCCGTAGACGATGCGCAGGTAGCCGCGCGAGATCAGCGGCGCCATCGCCAGCTCGAACAAGGGGCCCAAGTAAGCATTGACCGGGCTCATCTTGAGCAAGCACACGCTGCCCTCGACGAACGACTTGTAGATCACGTCGAGCACCGGAATGGACGCGACGTTGCCCGCGCCGAGCACCAAGGCCACGCGCCCCTCGGGCTCGCGCTGCTTGTAGAAGCCCGCCTGAACTTCGCCCAGCTTCGTGACGTCCACGTTCGGCGAAAGCCACGTTTTCGCACGGAACGGCGCGTACAAAAGTGAGTCGTACCATTCGTGCGGGGTCACCTCGACCGCTGCGTTGCCTTGCACCGTGAACGAAACGCGCCCTGGGTCGATGATGGGCGCTCCAGCGCGCCGCACCTGATCGAGCGAGTCTGCCAGCTGTTTCAAATTGCGAATGATGGGCACGGGGCCCGCGACCCATTCCTCACCCTCGAGGGGCGAGCCCCACTGAACGCCCTTGGCAACGCAGGCAGCTTCCACCATGCGCGGTGAAAGCTCATGAAAACGGCTGCCCATCTCACGGAGCCACGCCACCTTGTCGGCGAGCGGCGCGCACGCGAACGACGTCGCTCGCTCCTTCAGGACGCTCAGCGCCTGCTCCAGCTCGGGAAAACCGGTATCCGCCGGCGCCTCTGGCTGACCGCTGGTCGTCATCACACTCGCGGAAGATGCGCCCATGTTTCAATGACATAACCCCTGCCGGGCAGCGCGCCTAGCCGCATGCCCCGTCGCATGACCGCCGGCGCGGAAAATGAGCTAGCATCGGCCCCAGCGTCGGCTTGGCCGAGACCGCCCCGAACATGTCGAACTCACCCACGTTGCCGCCGGCTGCTGAGCCACAGCGAAAACCGACACCCCTGCCTGTCTTGGCGAACGAGAGCGATGCGCGCTTGCAAGCCGCGCTCGCCGCGAGCGCGCGCGCGGACGCCAGTTTGACCGGTCTGTTCCGAGCCATTCAGCAGTTGGGCAACGGCCTGGGCGGAGCTCGCGAAGCCAATGAATCTCTAACGCTCGAGCTGGAGGGCCTGCGTGATTTGCTCGGCGTGGCCAGCGAACAGCAACAGATCTTCGAGCGCAAGATCAGCGAGCTCGAACAGGTGTTGGACCGAACGCGCAAAGAGCACTCGCAAGAGCGCGGCTACCTGATCGACCAGCAGGATCTATTTTTGGTCAAATTGCTCGACGAGCAAGAGCTCGAATTGAAGCAACGCGACCTCGCGCTCGAGGCCCTGCGCGGTCGTCTGGCCAAGTTCGAAGAGCGCAACCAGCTCGCTCTCGCGCCAACGATGATTCAAGAGAGCGCCCCGACACCGCCGGTCACGCTCGTCGAACCGGAGCAACCTCCAGTATCGACACTCTCCAAGTTGGAGCGAGCCGAACGCGACGAGCTGGAACGCACCGCGCAAAAGCTGGCTGAAGATCGCGAACGCGCGCGCGAAACCGTCTCGCGCCTGCAAGCCCAGCGGGATGAAGCGCAAGACACCGTGGTCCGCATCGGCCGAGAGCGCGACGAGCTGCTGTACGAGATCCATCGCCTGCGCAGTGAGCTCGGCGGCCCGCGCATTCCGCTCTCGACTCGCCCGCCATCGGGCGAATCCCGTTCGAGTTCAGGGCGCATGCCCGCAGCTCAATCACTCTCACAACTGGAGTTGGAAGCGCGCCTCGGTCAGCCAGGCGTCCCCTCGAGCGCTCCGAGCGCGAGCGCGACGTTTCCGACCGCGGGCCACGACTCCCAACGTAGCCAGCCGATCAGCAGCATCCTGAGTCCGCCCGCCGGCACCCCGTTCACCGCGCCCCTTTCCTCACGTCTCTCGCCGCCTCCATCGCGTCTCTCGCCGCCCCCTCCCGCGCAGCCATCAATCCCTCCAGAGGAGTTGCGTCACACATTGACGAGCACACTCGTCTCGTCGACGGGCCCGACGTCATCGGAGCCGCCAGTCGAGAGCCGCTCGTCCCCGCTCAAACAAAAGCCCGACGCCAGCACGCGCCCCCTAGTCGGCTACTCCCTGGGCACCGGCAGCGTCAAACCCGAAAGCCTAGAGAGCGCAACACACCTAACTCCCCACCCGCCCCCGAGCAGCGGCAAACGCTAACCCCCACCCCGACATCGGGACGTTCGAAAGAGTGGGCGCCCGCGCCCCAGCATCGCACCTCGAAGCCTGTCACCGTTCCCGGCACATCGCGTGCCCACGCGGAATACACGATCGCCGCGCGGGCATTCCGAGATGACGGCACAGGAACACTCCCCGAATTTGAACCGCCGAGCCGCAGAGGCCGCAGAGATCTGAGGGAGATTTTGGGGGCGCGTTGGGCGTCGGAGCTGCGCGTGATCTAGGACGTGACGCGACGTATTGAGTAACCCCCAAATCTCTGCTCCTTCAGGCCTCTGCGGCTCGGCGGTCAGTCCCCTCCCCTCCCCTCTCCTCTCCACTGTTCGCGACGCCGAAGGCTTTTCTGAGGAAGGTTTTGGGGGAGGCGTTGGGCGTCGGAGCTGCGCGTGATCTACGACGTGGCGCGACGTATTGAGCAACCCCCAAATCTCTGCTCCTTCAGGCCTCTGCGGCCTCTGCGGCTCGGCGGTCAATCCCCTCTCCTCTCCACTCGTTCGCGACGCCGAAGGCTTTCTGAGGAAGATTTTGGGGGAGGCGGTGGGCGTCGGAGCCGCGCGTGATCTACGACGTGACGCGACGTATTGAGCAACCCCCAAATCTCTGCTCCTTCAGGCCTCTGCGGCCTCTGCGGCTCGGCGGTTAATCCCTCTCCTCTCCACTCGTTCGCGACGCCGAAGGCTTTGACGGGGAATGACGTGGTGCGTGACCATCAATAAAGATCCTGGGGGCGCGATTTGGTCCTGATTTGTGCCTCGGGGTGTCTTGGCGGTGCTACTAGGAGCGCCTTCCATGAGTCGCGACGCTGAGTTGGTACCGGGTGCTGACGCCTCTGTTGAGGTGGTTGGGCGGGGAGTGCTCGTGCGCGTGGGGTTGTTGTGTATTGCGGGCCTTGTGTCGTTGTGGGTGACGAAGCTTTCGTTGTTTGCGGCGGTGGGTGCGTTGCTCGGGTTCGTGTCATTGCCTGCGGAGCCGCGGCGGCAAGTGGTCTGGTTCAAGGTCGCGCTGGGTGTGGCCGGCGTGTGCGCGATGTTTGGCACGTTCCAATTCCTGCGCGTCGAGGCCATGGCCGGGATGGTCGACGGAGGGACGACCGCGGCGGAGCAGCGCGTCGTGTCGCGCTTGCGCGAGATCTTGTTTGCCGAGGATGCTTGGCGGAAAAACGCCTACTACGATCCGGATGGCGATCACGTGGGCTCGGCGGGGTTGCTCGGTGAGCTGACCGCGGAGATCGGCGCGCGCGGTGGCAAGCGCGTGGAACCGGCGGTCATCGAGGGCTATCCGAAGCTCGTCGATACGCGGCTCGGACCTGCAGCAGAAGTGGGCGGCTTTTTGGTGCTCGTTTGTTTGCCGAAGCAAGGCGGCGGCTACACCGCCAAACCCGGTGACGCCATCGACGATGAAGCGGCCGAGCGTCACTTTTACGCCTATGCTTGGCCGGCTGAGCGTGGCCAAGGCTTGACGAACGCGTACTTCTTGGACGAACACGAGCGAATCTTGCGCGCCGATAGCCAAGAGCTCGAACCGCGGCGGCTGATCGGCGTGGACGCACCGCCGAGCTGCGATGACGTATCGGCACAAGCCACCGCCGCTGATTGGCGCGTGTGGCGCCACAAAAAGCCGCGGGCGACCTTGCCCTACGACAAACCGTGAAGCGCGATGGACGAACAGTACAAAAGTGATTTGAACCGCGACGTGAAGCCCGCGGCCCTAGGTGAGTTTTCAGCGCTCGAGATCGGGCCGATGCGCGTCTGGCCACCGGTCGTGCTCGCGCCGATGGCTGGCGTCACGAACTATCCATTTCGCTCATTGTGCCGGCGCTTCGGCGCGGGTTTGTACGTGAGCGAGATGATCACCGCGCGGCCGCTGGTCGAGGGCAACCAAAAGACGCTGCGCATCGCTGATTTCGGACCGGAAGAAAACCCACGCAGCTTGCAGTTGTACGGCGTCGATCCGTACTACGTGGGTGAGGCAACCAAGCGCCTCGTCGGTGAAGGGCGCGTCGATCACATCGACATGAACTTCGGTTGCCCGGTGCGTAAGGTCACGAGCAAAGGTGGCGGCGCGGCGATCCCAGTGAAGCCCAAGTTGCTGGCCGCGATCGTGCGCGCGTGCGTGCAAAACGCCGGCGCGGTGCCGGTCACGATCAAGTTCCGCATGGGCATCCACGACCAGCTCTTGACGTTCCTGGACGCGGGTCGCGTCGGTGAAGCCGAGGGTTGTCGCGCTGTCGGTCTGCACGCGCGCACCGCGTCGCAACTGTACGATGGCGAAGCGCGCTGGGAAGCGATCGCTGAACTGAAGCAAGCCGTCCGCCGCATCCCCGTGCTCGGCAACGGCGACATCTGGGAAGCCGAAGACGCGCTGCGCATGATGCGCGGCACCGGTTGCGACGGCGTGATCGTCGGTCGTGGTTGCCTCGGACGCCCGTGGTTGTTCCGCGATCTGGTCAGCGTGTTCGACGGACGTGAACCCGAGAATCCGCCGCTGCTCGGCGGCATCGTCGAGATCATGCTGGAGCACGCCACACTGCTCAGCAATTGGTTCGGTGAGCGCATGGCGATGCGCTCATTTCGCCGGCATTCGACCTGGTACACCAAAGGCTTCCGCGGCTCCGCCGAGCTCCGCCAAAGACTCATGCAAATCGCCACACTGTCGGATTTGCATGCAGCCCTTGCCAACATCGATGGCAGTCAGCCCTTCCCGCCCTCGGCAATGCGCGTGCCACGCGGCAAGGGCTCGGGCACCCAAGACGTCAGTTTGCCCGAGAATTACTTGCTCGATCGCGACGATGCGACGCCCCCCAGCGCCGACGCCGAGGACGAATTTTCCGGCGGTTGAGCGGGTGTGCCATCCGTTGTGCCAACCCGCCACGCGGCGAGAATGGCCGTTCCGATTTCGACACCCAGAAACTGAATCGAAACGTGAGCCCGGGCTTACCGTAGCTGTCACGTGACGGGAGTCCGAGTCGCGTGTACGCTTCACGGCGTCCAACAGGCATTGCCCACCCTGGCAGTAAGGACGTCTGCATGCGAGCTCCTCAATGGGTCAGTGAGTTCTTCGAATGGCGCTGGGCGCCGTGCGTTGGTCTAACCGCGGGCTCGCTGGCGTTCGTCGCGTTCGCGCTGATTTTGATTCCAACGCACTTCGGTGAGGCGCGCGTCGTGAGCACGTTGAGCGCATACGATGACCTCCGACCACAGCGAGCCATCTTCAGCTCGGCCTTGCCGAGACCCGAGACCGGTGGTGCTGATGACGACCATCGAGCCGAACTCGCACGCAATGCGCGCATGGCCCGCGTGTCTCCCCCGTCGCCGCGCAATCCCGCAGCGAGCGCGCCGGCTCCGGCGACAGTGCAACGCGGTTTCTCGCCGGTCCTCGAGCGACCCGAGCCGCTGACCCCGCCGCCCGCGCCGCCACCGGTTCCCCCGCCCGCGCCAGTGGCCACGTTGACCGCGGCGGTTGCGGTGCCCGCGCCTGTCCCCGCAGCAAACGCGAGCGCCGAGCCTCCCGCTCCAATGCCTGGTACGGTGGTGGTGATCCAGCCCGAAGCCGGCGGACCCGCGCGTGAAGTGACGAATCAATGAGCGAAGTGTGGTGAACCGTTGACAGAGTCGGTGCGACTCGATCGCTTCTTGTTTGCTTCGCGCTTGTTCAAATCGCGCACGCTCGCTCAGAGCGCCTGCGAGGCGAACCACGTGCGCGTCAACGGCGTCCCTGCTCGCTCGAGCCACGCGCTGCGCGTGGGCGACGAGATCCGCGCATTTTCCCCACGAGGCAACATCGTCTGGCAGGTGTTGCAGCTCACGGACAAGCGCCTAGGCGCGCCGCAAGCCCGCTTGCTGTATGAAGATCATTCGCCGCCCCCTCCGCCCAAGGAAGAGCGCGTCGCAGTGCGCGCGCGCGGAGCAGGTCGGCCAACGAAGGCGGAGCGCCGCGCTACGGAACGATTTCGCGGCGACGACTGAGCGTCAGCCAAGCGACACCGAGCATCCAGCCACTGAGCAACGCTGCGGCGAGCTTCTGCACCGCGGGCACAAACAGCGGCGCCGACTCGTGCGCGTACAAGGCGCGGACGAATATCGCGGCGTGCACGCCACCGGCGACGAGTGCGAGCGCACCGAGCAGGCCGAGCACGCGCGCACCTCGATCCCCGCGGAGCAGCCCCCAGACGGCGCACAGCGCGGCGACGAGCCCGAACCCACCGGCAACCAGCGAGAGCCAGGCGTGCAGGTCGCCAAAGAGCTCCGAGGGCGTGAACGGCACGGCGAGGTAACAGAGCACCGCGCATTCGCCAAGGACGCGCACCCAAGTCCCGAGCCTACCTGGAGGCCCGAAAAAGCGCGGCACCAGCCAAAAGAACCCCGCAAGGGCCAGGGCAAAGCACGACATCGAAAGCTGGGCGAGCCGCGAGCCCAGGGGGTTCTTCCCCTGACAGTGACACCGGCTGCGTGAGATCGCAGAAGTAGTTGGCGAAAAAATGGTACCCCGGGGCCGTCCGATCGAGCCAATTCCCGCCGGGATAGACCGCGGCTGCCGCGATAAATAGGGCGCAGAACGACAGCCACGAGAGCGCGATCAGGAGCGCGCACCGAACGGGCCCGACGTCACTGCCGCGGTTGACACACTCGCGCACACCGTAGCCTAGAGTCGCACCTGCTTTGCCGGCAAGCCCGCTCGGAAACGGACGCGAAATGCCCAATGTGGCACGCTGTGAAAACTCATGCTGAGACGTGCCCTGGCAGATCCCTCGGATCCGGACTCCGTCTTCTTGCCACGGGCCGAAGCCGAAGCGGAGACGCCGGAGCCAGCGCAGTATGCAGCGAAGCGACGTCTGTCATCGCGACCGCCACCCATCCATCGCTCGTCGCACCCACCGCCATCGGCGCCGGACCGCGTCGATCAGACTTGGGTTTCGCAAATCTTCGCCAACATCCAGCTCGATGGCGGACTCGCGCACGCGCGCTTCGGCGAGTACACCTTGCGCACGGCGCTACAGCCCGTGCTCAGCCTCGCGCATCACAAGCCGGTCGGATACGAAGCGCTGTTGCGCGCCTACGATGCTCGAGATCGCTTGGTCTCGCCGCATCGCATGTTTCGCAAGGCGGGTGACGACGCGATTGCGCTAGACCAAATCTGCCGCGCGTTGCACTTGCAGAACTGCGTGTTGCAAAGCGCGAACAACCATTGGATCTTCCTGAACGTCAGCCCGGCATTGATTTTGGAAGGGCATTCGACCCGCGCCATCCTGCCACGCGTACTCGAACACTATGGGGTACCCGCTCATCGCGTAGTCGTCGAGATCTTGGAGACCTCGGCCTACGACGAAGAAAATTTGGCGCGCTGCGTGCAGTATTTCAGGGATCTCGGCTGCCTAGTCGCAATCGACGATTTCGGCGCGGGCGAGTCGAATTTCGAACGCATTTGGCGGCTCAAGCCGGACATCGTGAAACTCGATCGCTCGATGGTGGTGGAAGCGATGCGCACGCCGCGGGTCCGGCGCATCCTGCCCGGCCTCGTCTCACTCATCCACGAAGCGGGCTGTCTGGTCGTGATGGAGGGCATCGAAACCGCCGAACACTCGATGATCGCCATGGAGAGCGACGTCGACTTCGTGCAAGGCTTCTACTTCGGTGAACCGCGGTCATGCCTGAGTCCGGACGAAGATTACCGGGATGCGTTGAACGAGCTATCCAACAGCTTTCAGGAACGAGTTCGGCGACAATCGAGCAGCGAACGCTCGGTGCTCTCGCACTACTCGAGGAAGTTCGAGAGCGCGGCAGAACTCCTGCGCCTAGGTGGTGAACCCGAGCAGGCGTTTTCGGAGTTCCTGGCGTTGGGCGGCGTGCAGCGCTGCTACTTGTTGTCGTCCGAGGGTGTGCAGCTCGGCGGGAACATCGGCACCAGCGAAGCCGCGCGCCGGCTCGATCCGCGCTATTTGCCGTGCGCCGACGCGGAGGGCGCCAACTGGTTCCGTCGCCCGTATTTTCGGCGCGCCATCGCGCAACCGATGGTCGTGCAAATCTCCAGACCATACCTGTCGATTGCCGACGCACGAGCATGCGTCACCTTCTCGATTGCCATTCCCGAAATGGAAGGCATTCGCGTACTGTGCGCCGACTTGGACTGGGAGTCCTTCGTCGGCTGATGCGCTTTCCGCCCCGCTGCGGTTGAGAATCATTTCTTGCTCAAGAATTGCAGCGCGCGCCGACTGGGCATGAAGAAGTAGGCCCCGCCGCGCGTCTCGACCACGCGCGGTAAGTGGCGAACGCGCCGCACCGGGCAGCCCTGGATCGTGAAGTCCGACGCGCGATACGGCAGCTCGCGATCTGCCGCGAGGAGCGGATCCGGATCGCTCGAGAGCCCCGCGAACGACGGGTTCTGCACCCAGTTGGATTGTACGAACTCGAATTGCCGATTCAGGTTCGCGTTGAAACACAAGAAGTGTAGCCCCCGCTCCTCCGGGCAGGCCCGCGTGCGCAGCTCGTCGATGTCATAGTCTTCGTCCACCGGGGGGCCATAGGCGCGCCCGCGTCGCAAAATTCGGTGACGATTGGTGAGATTCAAGCGCACCGTGCGCACGCGCTCGTTGCGCGGATCGCCGCTCAGCTCCGGGTCGTGCGGGACTGGCAGCGCCGTGTCTCGCGGGTTCGTACGGCGAATGTGCGAGCCGATCGGGCAACGATCTCCGAACGAATCCTGATTCAGCCCATAGACGAAGCTATCGAGCTCTTTTTCTACGGGCGCTCCGGGCGCGTCTGGAAATCGGCTGAGCGGGGTGCCGTTCGGCCAACGACCGACCATCTTCGCCGCAAGCCACTCGCGCCCCGCGCGGCCCGGCGGCGCGTCGGGCACGGTCTTGCGCATCTGTTCGATGTAATTCCAAAACCCTTGCACGTCTTGCGACAGCTGCCGAAACACTAGGTAGCTACCGTTCTTGCCGAAGTCATGCCGCTCGGGCCGGCCGGCAACCTTGGCCAAGATCTCGGTTGGGTCGGCGCTCGCGGGAACCTCGGGCGAAAACGGCAGCTTGTCGTACTCGTTGGCTTGTCCGAGCAATACCTCACCAGCCGCGAGCAGATCATCCGTGCGTTCACGGGGCAGTCCGCCGATGCGCGGGTTCGCGATGCCGTCGCGAAAACCGAAGTGCTCTTTGCGACGCGTCAAGTTGGAGGCCACCGTGTCGAGCACGCTGATCAGCCGAATACCGTGAGCGTGACAGAGCTGTGCGTCGATGAACTCTTGAATGCACACCCAGTGGTTGGGCTCGGCGTCACCCTCACCGGCGAACACGGCGAGCAAGCCATGCACCGCTTGTTCGGGCCTTCCCCAGCGCCAATTGCGTGGATCGCTCTCACCGTCGTCGCCCAGGCGGCGCGCGCGATTCGGCTCGCACATGCCTTCCTGATAGGGCAACGCAAAGCCGGCCAATGCCGTTTCGTGCAAGCCGAGTTCGCGGAAGCCTTGGTAGGTGAACGCGACGTTGAAACACAAGTCATCCACGAACGGCGGCTCGCGTCGGCGTGTTCCGCGATACGAGCCATATTGGATGTCGTTCAGGACGCGGCGCAACCAGCGACGCGCCGCCTCACCATCCACGATTTGGAAGATCGCGTAGCGCGCGGCCGGCTTCTTTCCGTACCCGCTCAGAATCAGGCCCTGAATGTCTCGCAGATCGTTGGCGTCCATGTCGCGGGCTCTTAGGTCAAACGACGAAACCAGGAGCGGAGCTCGGCGGCGCCTGGGGGATGATGCAGACCGCAGCGGATCCACGTGTTGTTGTTGAGCGCAGCGATACCGAGTTCGGGATACGCGGTGTAGAACACTTGTGTCGGCCGTTGATAGGCGCGACTCCAAGCCTTGAAGCGCTCTTCGTCGCGCGCGCCAAGGCGCGTCAGGTAGCGGGTGGTCGGATAATCCTTCGTCAGCGTCCAGGCCAAATTCAAGCCGATCGCCGCGCGATCCACGAAATCACCCAGATAGCTCTCCCAGCTCGAGTCGTAGTTGCTGAAGAACAAGAGCCGCGCGTTGTCGTCAATCAACAGCCACTTGGCGAAGTGAATCGTCGGGATGCCGCCCAGCTGTCCGATCTGGTCGAAGTGCTGTCGGGCCATCGTGTCGATGTAGCCGTGAGAAAAGAGCAACAACGCCAGGCGCTCGACGCCCTTCAACGGCACGATGTGCGTCAGCGCATTTTGCAGCGCGTGGTCCTCCGTCTCGGCGAGCTCCACGAACGTTCGGCGATCCGCGGCGGTCCAGGCTTCTTGGCGCGCGCGCTGGTCGTACTCCGGGTCCTCGCGCTGCCAGCGGCGAATGTTGCACAGCTGACTCAGCACGTAGGCGATGAGATCGCTCGACAGGTTTTTGACCCAAGGGACGATCCCGGCCCGGAGTCCACGGCTTCGAGCCACGGCGTCGGGTAACGGTGGGGGCGGCTGATCGAGGTCCAGACCGGCGAGCCCGGGGTCGGTCGCGCAGCGCAAGCGCACGTGCTCGCGCGCGGCGTGATACAGCTGCCGCAGGGGCGCCTTCGGGGCTTGCGAGAAGAAATCGATCAGCACCTCGCGCAAATGTCGTTCGAGACGGATGCGCGACAGATCGCGCTCGATGTGGCCTTGATAGGCGGCGCTGGACTGCACCTGAAACCCCGCCAAAGACAGCGCGAACTCATTCTCGCTCGCGGATGGCGCGAACCCCTCGCAGTGGCGGAACACAGAGCTCAGGGGCTCGTAGATCGTGCCGCACAACGACTTGAGGTGCTCGAAGCGCGCCACGTGCTCGTCTTCGAACGCGGTGTCGAAGTTCGACTCGAAGATTAGCGATGATGCGAGCGTCCCTTCGCTCGGTTCTTCCAGCAAAACCAGACGCGCGAAGTGTATCCCGAGCTCGGCATGGGCGAAGATGCGCGGCCTCGCTCCCCCGCCCGGTGCCCGATCCTCGGCAATCAGGCGCAGCGCCGCGCGCAATTCGGCAAATGGCGGAGCACCGACTACCCTCGCAACGACCGTGAGCGTTTCCTGACGCACGCACGATATCTAAGCCCCGATTCTGGCCTTCGAGCAACCACCGCACACGATACAGCCCATTACTCCCACGCGGCCACTCGGTCGAACCTCACGACGACGCGGCGCGAGACCTCTCGCTCACGCAAGGATGAACGAAAGCGATGGGCTCGCGTACGACGTGGGACTCGACGAAACAACACAGACCTAGGCATTGCGGGATCAACCGCCAAGCCGCCAAGCCGCCGGAAGAGGGAGCGGGGGATGGGGTGGCGTTGCCCGACGCATGAATTCGTGGAGATGTCTGGGTGCGCACAGACATCATCGAGCAAAGTGACGCACGGTCGTCGGCAAACGAGGCGCAGCGCGAAGTTTTCACGACGCAATCCGGCGTAAATCGCGCCCCCCAAAATTCCCATGTCCCTCTTCTTGGCGGCTTGGCGGCTTGGCGGTTCAATCTCAAGGAGCCGTTATCGTGCGGCCGCGCCGTTTCCGCGTCGCCCTAGGCCGCGTCATGCGTTGACGTCCGTGCTCGGAACAGTGCGTTCTGTGAGGTGCGATGCTGGGTTGGGGGCGCCCCCTCCCGCTCAGCGTATCGTGCGTCGTTTGGCTGATTTTCCGGCTAATTTTGTGGCTCGGAAACAATCCAACCAATGGTCGTTGACCATGCCGACCGCCTGCATGTGTGCATAGACGATCGTCGAGCCGACGAAGCTGAAGCCGCGCTTTCGCAGATCTTTGCTGAACGCATCCGAGACCGGCGTCCGCGCAGGAACGTCCTTCCGCGTGCGCACGGCATTCTGAAGCGGCGCGCCGTCGACGAAACGCCACTGGTAGTCTGCGAAACTTCCGAACTCTTCCTGGACCTTCAAGAAGGCGCGTGCATTCTTCACTGTCGACTCGAGCTTGAGTCGATTGCGAACGATGCCAGGGTCCAGCATCAATCGCTCGATGCGCGGCTGGGTGAAGCGTGCGACGCGCTCCACATCGAAGCCGGCGAACGCCGCACGATAGGCGTCGCGTTTGCGCAGCACCGTGAGCCAACTCAAGCCGGCCTGGGCGCCCTCCAACGTCAAAAACTCGAACAGCACGCGATCGTCGAACACGGGCACGCCCCACTCTCGATCGTGATAAGCAATCATCAGTGGATCTTCACCGCACCACCAACAACGAACTTTCGACGCGGGTGCGGCTGTCTTTCGGGCTGCCATCTCAGTTGTCCCGAGTTTGCACAAGCGATCGCGCGTCGTCACCCGTCGTCAATACACGGCCGCAGGATCGAAACAGCCAGCGAGGGAAGCGTTGCGGACGCGTTTTGAGCAGCGAAGAGCAATCCAGCCAGCGCGAAAACGAGTTCGCATTCGAGAGGGGTTGGTTCGCAAAGGTGTGCGTCATGCCTGACACGGGCGTCAGGGGGTACAGACACCACAAACCCGTCGAAGTCGCGTGGCGTCCCCCGCCATGGCCAAACGGCCGGTGCAGATTCTAAACAACAAAGTTGAGCGCTTTCCAGAGCCACCGAGCTCAGCCAATGAGGGACTCTTTTGTGAGGCACGCAGGTTGCAGCAGAAGCAGGTAGAGAGAAGCAGGCGTAAGCAGAGAGACGCCGTGCGACTTACGCTGCACACCATGCGGCCGTTGTCATACAAACGCCACGAGACATGAGCATGCGACCCACCCAACAAGAATTCGCAAATCCCCGAGAGTGGTTGGCTGAACTCACTGCGGAGAGCGACGGCTATCGTCGCTTGGTCCGCGAGTCTGGCGGGGCGGGTCGCGCAGCTTATCGTTTGGCGCGAGCACGCTGCAGCGCGGCACACGGAAACGAACCGTGCCTGGAAGATTTGCAAGCAGCTGCAGAGCTGCTCGCGATCAAGTTGGGAAGTGGCGGAGCCTTGCCGATCAAGTCGCTCTTGCCGAGCGCGAGATCTGCACCCCCAGCGGCAACGTCGGCAGCGCCGTCAGCGAAGTCAGCAGCGCCGTCAGCGAAGTCGGCAGCGCCCGCGGCGAAGTTGGCTGTGCCTGCCAGCAAGTCGGCGCCCACCGCAAACTCGGCACCGCCCGCACCCCCTTCGGCAGAGCGACGCGCCGCTGGCAAGCCACGAGCTCGACAATCGACGCCCGCGCTTCAGTGAATCGCTAAAACCCCTCGCTGCGAATGCGCGACTCCGGAACGCCGTGGGCGACGAGCAGGCGCACGACGTCGTTCACCATCTCGAGACGGCCGCAGACGTAGGCATCGAGCGGGGCGAGTGCGCTCACTGCCTCGAGTAGCTGCGCCTGAACTCGACCACGACGACCAAGCCAGCTGTTGTCGCCCGCGGTGAGCGTCGGAATGAAATGAAAGCGCGGATGCTGTGCGGCAAACCGCGCAAAATCTTGGGCGAACAGCACGTCCTCTGGCTCACGGTGGCCGGCGAGCAGCAAGACTCTCGTTTCGGACGGGCGCGCGAGTTCCGCTTCGACCAGCGCGCGCAAGGGCGCGATGCCGGTGCCCGCACCCACGAGTAGCGCGGCCGGACTCGGCGCTGCTTGCCAGGTGAATGTGCCCGCCGGGCCTTCAACCTCCAGCTGAGCGCCGAGGGGCAGCTTGTCCATCACGTCCGCGCCGGCATGAACGGCCACGGCTAGCTCGAATTCGCCCGGCTTTTCGGGATCATTCGCGGAAGCGACGGAATAGGGTAGGAAAAGCGCTTGCCCCGCCGAAGCAACGACGACCAAGTGCTGACCTGCCTGCCAAACGAATGGCTCGCGCGCAGCAAAGCGCAGCCGATCGACGCGGCTCGAAAGCGGCGATCGAGCAATCAGTTCGACCACGAAGCGCTGGGCAGGCATCGCTTGGTTCATAGAAGGTAAGTCTTCCCATTTGCCATGAATTTTTTTGGTCACGCACTGATCGCGCAACGCGACGAGGCCACTCGTGGGCCGATTCGCGCAGAGTTCGTGCTAGGCGCGATGTTGCCGGACTTCGCGACCATGCTGCGCGCGCGACCGCCGTACGCGACCCTCGCCGCCTTGAGCGCAGGGGTTTCGTTTCATCATCGAACCGATGATGCGTTTCACGGCTCGAACTCGTTCTTGGAATACTCGGGCCGAGCTTCGAGGTTCTTGAGCGAGCGAGGGGTGTCGCGAGGGACTGCACGCGCGGTCGCGCACGTCGGCGTCGAGCTGCTCTTGGACGCGGCCTTGGCTGGCGAAAGCGGCGCGAACGAGGCGTATTTGTCGGCGATCGATTGCGCAACGACCGTGCAGGTGCACGGCTTCATTCACTGGCAAACGAGCGAGGCCAGCGAACGTTTTCGGCGTCTCTGCCACGACTTGCAGCAACGCGGGCGCTTCCAAGAAAACCCCGAGAGTGAACTGGTCGCCGAGCGGTTACGACGGATCTTGGCCGATCGCCCGCGACTCGCGATGGACGACCACGGGCTATCCGTTGTACGGGAGTGGGTCGAAAGTGCTCGCTCGCAAATCACGTCTGGTGCGCCTGAACTGCTGCGCGAAGTCGAACGGCGCTTGCAGATCGCCCGTTAGCGCCTGCAAGAGCTACTGTCAGAGCACCATCCCAAAGAAGGAAGATTGATGCGCTTCACGCAAACCTGCGTCGTGCTCGGCTTGTTGTCGACACCCGCGCTGGCCTCGGCTCAAATCAAGCAACCCGGTGCTCACCCACGTTACTCGGTCGAACTCGAACCGCACTTGGTCGTGCAATGGAGCGAGTCGTGCGCGAGCGACGGCTTCGGCCCCGGCTTTCGCGCGACCATTCCATTTTTGGACAATGGCCCGATCCCCAAGATCAACAACAACATGGGCATCAGCTTCGGGTTGGACTGGGCGCACTCCGGGATCAACTCACGCTGCCAGGCTTACTATCGCAACGGCGTCTACTACGGCGACGGGTACACGGCGGACATTTGGCAGGTACCCGTAGCCGTGCAGTGGAACTTCTTCCTCGTGCCCAAGGTCAGCGTCTTCGGCGAGGCGGGTATCGTGTTTCAACACCGTCGCTATGACGGCGCCTACAACTGCGGCCCTGGAAACGTCTGTTACGGTCCGGGCAGCGACAACGGTTTCGACGCCAATTTCGCAGCCGGCGGCCGGTTTCTGATCAGTGATTCGGTCGGATTCCTGCTCAGACTCGGCTATCCATACCTTTCGGCTGGCGTGTCGATCTTGCTGTAAGCTGGCTGTCCTCGGCTACCTTGCAATGGAACACCGCGCTCCCCCGTCGACCAACATCGCTGCCACGATCTTTCGCGATCTGCGCAGTCAGATCCTGAAGGGTACGCTCAAACCGAGTGAGCGGCTGCCCGGGGAGCGCGAACTCGCCGCGCAGTATGGCACCAACCGCAATACCTTGCGCGAGGCCGTGCGCATGCTCGAGCAAGCGCGACTCGTCACCGTCCGCCACGGTCAAGGCGTGACGATCGCCGATTTCCGCAAGACGGGCACGATGGAGCTCTTGCCTCCATTTCTGGAAAACACCGGCAACGCCGCCGAGATCCACGCGTTGCTCGAGGACATCTTGCCCGCGCGTCTGTTGGTGCTCGAGTTCGCGACGCGCTTGGCCGCGAAGCGCGCCAGCACCGACGACATCTCGCGCCTACGCGACATCACCGAGCTCTTGATCGCGGCCTTCGAACGGCGCGATCCGGTGGTGATCGCGCACGGCTTTCAACGCTGGCTCGATGCGCTGCTCGACGCGGGTCATTCGGTCGCCGTGCGCTGGATCGCCAATCCATTTTTGGATGCGTATCGCGAACTGCTCGATCGCTTTCCGGCGTTGTGGATGCTCGAACCGAGCTTCCCCCAACACTTGCGCGATCTGGTGACGACGCTCGAAGCCGCGGATGAGGAGAAGTCGATCGCCGTCACCCGCGAGTATTATCACCGCGTCGACACCATGTTGATGCGCGCTTTGGCCAGCCTGGTGCCCAAGGGTTAGCGCGCCGGATCGCGGCTCAGCACGTGCTCCGCGTGCTGAAGCCAAGCGCGAATGCGCAGCGGAGCCTCGCTGATCGAGCCATTGTCTCTGCCCGCACCCGGTAGCGGGACGCTGGATTTGGTCGACCAAAAGAGCACTGGCCCGGCTTCACGCGCGCGCAAGCCGAAAACGACGCGCGCTGCCGCCTTGGCGCTGTACGTGCCATCGAGCGCAGGCAAGCCCAGACGCGCCCACAGCGCTTCTGCCTGGCGACCCGCAGTGCTCGGCTCACCATAACCGGGACCGAGGTAGCGCCCGTCGACCTCGAAGCGCGCGCCGAGCGCCGCGCTGTCCAAGCGTGGGACCTCGGAGCCTCCGAGCTCACGTAAGAAATGCGCCGTGCGCGATGCCAGACGAAGAATGCGCAGACGACTCGTCACCGGCCAAGGCGACACCCGGACCGAGGTCACACGAGGCAATGTGGCGGGCTCGAAACCGACTCGAAAATGCGCCGCGATTGCCAGCCCCACGAGCAGTCCGGCGGAAGTACACGTCGAACCGACAGCCAAGATCAGGCGCCGCGGTGCAGGCAGCTGCCCTGCCGCCACTTGTCGTCCGAGCTCGAGCCCCGCCGACACGTAGCCCAATGCGCCGAGTGGCGTTGCTCCACCAGGCACCATGACGTACGGCGGCTCGCGTCCGAAACGAGTCCAGGCCAAACCAAATGGAAAAGCACTCCAATGCGGAAGCGCTCGAAGCTCCGCGCCACTCTCTGCCAATGCTCGCAAGTTGAGGAATGCCGCCTGGGACACCGGTTGCGGAAAGAGCAGTGCGCCTGGCTCGAGTCCGACGCGCGGCGCATGAAGTGCCGTTGCCAAGGCGTGGTTGGAGCCGAACGCGCCAGTCGCAAGCACGCGCGCATATCCGAGCGCACGCGCCTGTCCCAAGAGCAGCTCCAGGGTGCGCACCTTGTTGCCGCCATACACCTCCGAAGAAATGTCGTCCCGCTTGATCCAGGCGTCACCATCACCCGCGCCAAGTTCACGCACCACTGCTCGGAGTGATTCGACGGGCGTCGGGAACGCCCCCAGCGGCACTCGTGCCACGCGTTCGGAAAGCTTCGGAAACAGTTCGAAGAGCGGGAAGCTCACGTCCCAAGCCTAGTCCGCTCGGAGAGCAGCCCGCTGGCCCGAATCAGCCAATAGGCTACGCATTTGTGCACTGTATTTCTGTCACGGGCGGTGTTAGTCGTCTGGGCTCGTTCGGGAGCGCGGACATGCCCCAGAAATCAAAAAAGCCAGTCAGCAAGGGCAATACGCGTGCGTCGAGCGCGCTGTCCAAGACCAAATCCAAAGTGGCCAAGGTGCAGCCGAAGGTCGGCAAACGTTCAGCGGTCGCAAAGCCGAAGGCGAAGAGCAAGCCAGCAGCGAAGGCCAAGCCGGCTGCCAAAAGCACGCCGTCGAAGCCCAAGGCCAAGCCGCTCGTGAAAGCGAGGGCCAAGGCCAAGCCTGCGGCGAGACCGCCCGCGAAGGCCGAGCGCGCCCGGGGCAAGGCCGAGCCGCGCGCCAAGAGTGTGCGCGCGCGCAGCCCGAAGCAGGCGCCGCGCACGATGCACGCGCTGATCTTGCCGCCGCGCCCCAAGCGACTCGCCGCACGTCTGCTCGTCGCCCGTGCGCCCCGCGCCGCGCGCGTGGAAGAGCTCCCGCCGGAAGAACTGTTCACGCCGGATGACACGACCACGCGAACCACGATCAAGCTCGCCGAGCTCGCACCCGGCGCGGCGGCGTCGGCAGCCCGCTCTCGGACGCGCGTCCCCAGAGCCACGCTCACGGCCGAAACTTGGCGAACGCTCGAAGCGTTGTCCACTCGCCTCGGACGCGCAGCGCTGAATGACGAGCAGCGCGTCGCGATCCGCGCCGCGCTGGAAGGCCACGATAGCGTCGTCGTATTGCCTGACGACGAGCGCGCCATGAGTTGCTATCAGCTGCCCGCTTTTCAGCTCGCACAACCGACGGTCGTCGTTTCGCCGGTGTCGGCCGAGCTCAAAGCTCAACACGAGGTCCTGAGCGCGCATCAATTGCCGGTCGTGTGCGTCACCGCGGAGCTCGCGGGTCCGGAGCGGAGCAACGCGCTCGCGCGCATTTCGCGCGGCGGAACGCTGCTCGTCCTACTCAATCCAGAAAGCCTCACCGCACCGGACGTGGAGCAAGCGCTCACCAAAGCCGGCGTCGCTTTGTTCGTGATCGAAGAGGCGCATTGCGCTTCCGGTGCGTCGCATGAGTGGCGCGCCTCTTACGCGGAGCTCGGCGGAACGCGACGCGGTCTGAATTCGCCGCCCGTAATGGCCATCACGCGCGTAGCCACTGCAGCCGTGCGGCGTGACATTCGCGAACGCCTGGGGCTTGAAGCGCCAGTCACCATTCAGTCTGCCCCAGTGCGTGACAACTTGCAGATCGTCACCAAGCTGGCACGCGGTGAGGGTCGCCAAGCCGCGCTGGTGCGCCTGGTCGAACGCCTGACCTTGCCGGGCGTCGTGTTGTGCGCGACGCCACATGACGTCGACAGCGTGTACTCGGCGCTGCGCGGCGCAGGTATTGCCGCACAACGTGTCCACGGCGGAATGACTGCAGCGGATCGCGCAGCGGAGCTGTCGCAGTTTAGCTTGCCCGGTCAACGCTCGGTGATGGTCGCGGTGAGCGCGTTCGTGCCAGGCAGCGGGTTACCTGGTATCGGCGAGCAGGCGGACGCGAGTGTCGGCTTTGGACGCGGGCCGAACCGTCGCGATTTGCGGTTTCTGGTCCACTACCAGTCACCCGCCTCAATCGAGCAGTATTTGCGGGAAATTCAGCGCGTCGGCGCGGATGGCGCGACGGCCATGTGCGTGCTCCTCCATGAGTCCAGCCACCGCAGCTTGCACGAGGTGATGCTGGCGCAGCAACGCTTCAAGGCCACTCACCTCGCCGAGCTCGCACGCGCCTTGGAAACGCCAGCACTCGAAGGGCGAACGGTTTCGATCGAAGCACTCGCGCTGGGCACTGGGCAAAGCCGACGCAGCACCGATCGCCTCACCGCTCTCTTGGCTGACGCCGGGGTGGTTTCGCGCTCCGCAGGCTGGGTCCGTGTGCTGTGCACCGCGACCGAGCTGGACGAGGCATGCCGCCGACTCGGCACCCAATTGTACGCGCTGCGTGAGCAAGACGCGCGCCGGCTCGCGTCCGTGAGCGCGTTCGCTGAAGCAAACGAGTGCAAACTCTCGTGTTTGAGTCAGTACCTGGGTGAAGGGACTAATGCTGGTTGCGGTCAGTGCAGTACGTGCGTGAGTGAACTGCTGGCGCCGAGCCAAGAGTCGCTCGTGGTGCAGACGTCAGCGCGACGCGGCGCGGTGCAAGAGTTCTCCGTGCAACCAGCGAGTCCGCCCGTATCGGGAGTGGTGCCAAGTGGCGTGCAGCCCACGTCATTGACCGCCAAACTCGCCGAGTTCGGCGCAGGCGGGAATACCTCGCGCGATTGACGGCTGCTTAGCGCTAAAACGAAGCGCTTTGGGACGTGCTGCGGTCTGGCTGATTCCGCCGGACAGCACCGCTCCATTCGTACATGCGGCCTGGACGACTGTTGCAGGCGCGGCAGCTCCACTCCTCTTTTGCACACTGACGGCAGCGAGTGCCTTCGAACGCAATGTAAGTATCGATAAGCGCCGTGACGATTTTGCGTGAAGGCTTCGTGCACTCCTAGTCCAGCGAGAGTACATCTGGTACTAGTTCCAGATCGACTGGATTGCCGGCCTTTGGTAAAGCCAACTCCCCAACTTAAAGCGACATCGATACGAGTGCGCGCTTGCCTGCTCGCTGCAGGCTCCGCATCGCTGCTCACTACTGCGTTGGGCTGCGGCGCTGCCGATCCCAACATGTTCGGCAGCGGCTCCACGCCGTCCGCCGGAGGCAGCCCGAGTGCCGGAAGCGCAAGTGTCACCGGAACCGCTGGCTCGCTCAGCAGCGGCGGAAACGGCGGGGAAACGGTCGGCGGCAGCTCGAGCATTGCCGGCAGCGAAGACAGCGGCGGCAACGGTGGCAGCGGCGCGGGCTGTGCGTTCTCGTGCGGCGAGGGCGGCCGGAGCCTCGGCGGCAATGGCGCGGTTGGCGGAGCGGCCGGCGGCAATGATCAAGCGGGTGCCGGCTCGGATCTAACGGAGTGCTCGGCGTTCTCGCCGGACGCGATGTTCCTGCCCGCAACCCAACACTGTTACTTGGTCGACACCGAGCCACGCACCTTCGCCGCTGCGCAGACGCATTGCAAAGAGCTGAAGGCGCACCTGATCACGCTCGCCAATGTTGCCGAGAACGACTTCGCTTGGAGCCTTCACGGTGACGAGCACTGGATCGGCTCACAAGATGGCAAGATGCCGAAGCAGTCGGGCGTCGGCAAATACACTTGGGTCACGGGCGAGCCCTTCGACTACACGAACTGGTCGCAGGACCAGCCCAATGCCAGTAAGACCTCGTGCGTGGAAGGTGGCGATTGCTACGAGCACTGCGCCTTCCAGTGGAAGGGCGGCGACCACGACAATATGTGGAACGACCGCTACTGCATGCACACGATCGCGTCGATCTGCGAGTGGGATAGCACGCCCTGAGCTCGCGCTCGGGTGGTTTCACGCACTGATCCGTGCCCCTGCGTGAAATCACGCACGTTCTTCCGCTCGCTTGCCGACACGCAGGGTTCGCGCTCGGTCGGGGTCATTTTCTCCGGCGTCGGTTGAACCTTCCGCGGGAGTCTGGGGCCAACCCGGCGAAGGTGCACGAACCCTCGACTCCGCTCCCAACGGGTTGTGATCATCCAGTGCGCGGCGACGCTTCGCCTGTACTCTTTACCTTTTCGAGTGCCTTCTCGGCGAGTTGCCCCGCTGAGCTCGCGGCTTCGTGCGCGGCATTGCCCGCTTGATGCAGGAGCCGATCCCGAGTGTCGCCCATGAGCGCATCCTCACGCTGCGTTCTCGGGAGCGAGAAGCCGACCAACGCGCCGATTGCAAGCGCGGCGGTGCCAAGGGCCATCGGGTTCTCGCGCAACTGATTGCGCAACCCCACTTCGACCCGTTTTGCGCCCTGCTTTGCGCCCTGTGCCATGGATGACGCGGCCTGCCCTGCTTGAGCCGCAAGGTGCGAAGCAGCGTCACCCGCGCTGTGAGCAAATTCACGAGTCGCGTCCGACGCGCTGTGAATGGCGTTGCCCACGGCGTCGACGGCCTGGTGTACACCGCTGCTAGTCGCGTCGGAAATCTGGCGTGTGGCACCGGTGACCGCGCTCTCTGCGTCTTCGCCTACGTGTTTGACCTGGTCGAACAGGGGGTGCCCGCCATTCATAGAATTTCTGACGCCGATGCGATCGCCATCGCGCTCCTTGCTGCTCTTGCTGCGGTTCATCAGTAGCCAGACCAACCCGACGCCGACGAGCGCAGCGGGGACGGGGTTATTGCGAACCGTATCGACCAGGGTGTCACGCGCTTCGTTCATTTTGTCTCCGATGTCGGTGGCAAGCTTCTCGACTTGCCCCAAGGTTACGGCGCGCACGGCCTGCTTCGCGCCAGTGATCGCCTCTTTTACGTCTTGTTTTACCGCAGCTCGAGCTTCACTCAGGCCGCGCTTGATCTTCTCTTCGGCTTCGTTCATTTCCGTTCGCAAGAGGTCCTTGGCTTCGACCAACTCCGCTTGCACGGCGGCTTTGGCTTCGCCCATCTGCTCTCGCACCACCGTGCGCACGCGCTCCTCCACATGCTTGAGCTCCGCGCCGACTTTGTCTCGAACCTCCCCCCGGTTTCGTGGCTGAGCTTGCCCAGCAAGTCAGCCACTGAGGTCTGGGACTGCCCTTCGACCATTACACGGCCCCGGGTGTCTTTGCTCCGCCGTTTGCGTGTTGAGACGGTTTGGCGCGCGAGTTCCTCTGCGCATCGCGACCTACGGTGCGCTGACCTCCTTCGAAACTCGGCGCGGCGGACCTGTTGTTGCGGGACCCGTTGTTGCTCAATGCGGGTTGCATGTGCGAGCTCTTGAGAAACCGTCCGCCCAAGACTCCGAGCACGAATGCCCCGCCCAAGAACATTGCCGGCTCGCGGCGCGCGAATCCTGCAACGTCACCGAGCACCTCGCTCAGGCTCTTCTCCTTCAGGTAGTCTGAGGCGGCTTCCACTCCATCGGCAGCGCGTACGGCATACTCCGTCAAACCCGCTTCATCGCCGGCGCGCAACTGTTCGCCGGTTTGACGAATGGCGTGGGCAATGCTGCCGAGCCCTTCGGCAACTCGGTCCTTGCCGCCGGTAATTTGAGCTCCGGCGGACTTCCGAGCGTGCGCCATGACATCGCCAGCGACGTGTTTGGCCTCGTCCGACAGATCGTGGGCATCGGCTGTTACGCTCGCCTTGAGCGCCGATACGGCCTGATCGACGTGCTCCGCCGGCGCCAAAGAAACGCTGGATTCCGCTGTTTTCGGGAATGGATCTTGGGTGGTCATGTCGTTCCTTTCGATTGCGTTTCGACCTGGCCTCCCAACGGGATCCAGCAAAATGACACCGCTGCCCGCCATGGCGACGGAAACTCGTCAGTTGAGCTGCCGACGTACGCGGAGCCAGGTTGAGAGCGAATGAACTGCACGAGTCGTACCATGGGGCTGCGCGCACTCACTCTCACCGCTGCAACGCCGAGGTGCGAAGAGCAGTCATCTCTCTGCTCGCCAGATCAGTCAGCGGGCGCGCGCGATGATGCGGGTCGCCTGAGTCCACATTGCTCCGCGGGTTGCGCCAACAACGGCGCGCGATGGGACAATTGGTCGCCGAGCGACGTTTGACAGCGCCCCACAGTCGCGACGGCGCGTTCGAGCGGGTCCACGATGCGTGCGAGCGAAGTGCGTGATGCGGTGGCCCATAACGAGCTTTGGGGTGAACGTCGACATCGATGCGGTCCCGTCAGCACTCAAGAAGAAGCTCTCTGCCGAAGCCGCCACCAACCTTTCGCAGTCAAAAGCGCCGTTGATGAATGATCCAGCGACGTTCGTTGCCTTGCTCGAAGCGAATGCGATTGGCGGCCTTCCGGCGCGCAACGTCGTCTCGGCAAACGGTACCCTCGAAATCGACGACTCGAACGTCTACGCAGGCGAGAGCGTGGGCATGGTGAGCATACCGACTACAACGACGGCTTCGTCTCGCCCATCGCCATCGAACGGCGCACGTACGTCGTTGGCTCGACTCGCGCGGACCGGCTCGTGTCGGTTCGCTCGTTGAATACGTCGACCGAGTTCACTTTCGACCTAAACCGACCTGTCGCACAGCGCCACGGCACCTGGTTGGACTACGTGGAAGGCACCGCGCAAGTCATGATGAGCCGGGGCTTCAGGTTGGGCGGCGCGGACTTGCTGATCTCGAGCAACGTGCCAGTGGGGGCCGGCCTATCGTCGTCCGCGGCACTGGAGATTGCGACGGGATACGCGCTCGCCAGCCTCGCCGGAAGCGACACTCTGAATCTGACAGCGCTCGCATTGAGCGCTCAGTCAGCGGAGCACCGCTATGTGGGGACACGCTGCGGGATCATGGATCAATTCATCGCGAGCTTTGGTGAGGTTGACTGTGCGCTATTGATCGATTGCCGTTCGCTCGCGCACAAACCGGTCCCGCTCTCGCTCGGGTCCGCCTGTCTATTGATCTGCGATACTCGCGCGAAACACGAGCTGGCGTCTTCGGCGTACAACGAGCGTCGCGCGCAGTGTGAGATTGCAGTGGCAATGCTCCGCGCCGCTGAGCCGACGATTGGCAGCCTGCGCGACGTGAGCTGGGAGCAATTCGAAGCGGCCGAGAGCGCTCTACCCGACTTGATCCTCGGAGTGACCGGCGGCCTGCCGCTAGGATGAGTCGTGAAACGTGGAGGCGCAGAATGTGAGGCGCAATTGCCTCGACGTCTACCTGCCTGCACATTTGTGTGAGAGGACTATTGATACTACGGTCTCGCAATGACGCTTCAGCTTAGAAACAACGTGCGAGTGAGCGGCAGCGGAAGCACGACGATGGTATTTGCTCACGGCTTTGGCTGCGACCAAAACATGTGGCGCTTGCTCGCCCCCGCATACGCAAAGCGATATCGCACTATCCTTTTCGATTTGGTCGGGAGCGGCGATTCCGACGTAACCGCCTACGATGTCGTCAAGTACAGCAGCCTTCAGGGTTATGCCAGCGACGTGCTGGAGATCGTTCGAGCGTTCGGCGAGGGCCCGGTGATCTTCGTCGGTCACTCCGTGAGCGCGATGATCGGCATGCTGGCGAACCTACAGGATCCGGGCCGCTTCGCTGCGCAAATCATGATCGGGCCATCACCTTGCTACATCAACGATGGAGATTACGTGGGTGGCTTCACACGTGAAGACATCGAGTCTCTGCTGGAAACTCTCGAGGGCAATTATCTGGGCTGGTCCAGCAACATGGCGCCTGCAATCATGGGCGCCCCCGATCAACCCGAACTCGGCCGAGAACTGACCAACAGTTTCTGTCGCACCGATCCGGAAATTGCCAAACAGTTCGCGCGAGTCACCTTTCTGGCGGACACGCGCGCCGAACTGCCACTATTGACTGTGCCCACCCTGATCGTGCAGTGCAACGACGATATCATCGCGCCGGTCGCCGTAGGCGCGTATTTGCATCGTCAGTTGCCGCGCAGCACGTTGAGTATCATCGACAATGTGGGCCACTGCCCGCACCTCAGTGCGCCCGGTCCAGTCACGACCGTGCTCGATTCGTTCCTAGCGAAGGAAGGCCTGTAGCGGTTGGCCGGTGACGACAGCCGCCAGAGCGCAGGCCCCGCGCTTCTGGATCAGGCAGCTTGCGGCTTGATGCAAACCGCCGCAGACGGCACGTTTCTCCGCGTCAACCGCACGTTCTGCAGTTGGATTGGCCAGCCCCCTGAAGCGCTAGTCGATCGCCGTCGCTTCCAAGACTTGCTGACGATGGGTGGGCGAATTTTCCACCAAACGCACTGGGCTCCGCTGCTCCAGATGCAAGGCTCCATTTCCGAGATTAAACTCGAACTCGTCCACGTCGATGGTCACGCAATTCCAATGGTGCTCAATGTCATCCAACGCCAGGAAAACGGCGTGGTCGTGCACGAGCTGGCGGCGTTCATCGCGCGCGATCGAGACAAGTACGAACGAGAGCTGATCCAGTCCCGCAAACGTCTGGAGGATCTGGTGGCCGAATCGGCACGTCTGCAGGCGGAAGCGAAGGACCGAGCACTATTTGCCGAACAGATGATCGGCATCGTGAGCCACGATTTGCGCAATCCGCTATCGAGTATCCAGATGGGCGCGCATTTGCTGGTTCAGAGTGACCCATCGCCCACACAGCAGCGCATCTTGACTCGTGTTCAACGCGCGGCCGATCGCGCGAACCGTCTGATCGCCGACCTGTTGGACTTTACCCAGGCGCGCCTGGGTAAGGGTTTGGCCGTCGAGCGAGTGACGATCAACCTGCATGAAGTGATCCGTCAAACGGTCGAAGAACTCGCCGACGTGTATCCCGCGCGAAAGCTGGAACATCGATGTCTCGGCGAAGGCCTTTGCTTTGCAGACGCCAACCGATTGGCTCAGGCCGTGGGGAACCTAGTTTCGAACGCGATGGTCTATGGCAGTCCCGACAAAGCAGTGACCGTGACCTCAATCGTCGAGGCTAGCTCACTCACCATCGCCGTACACAACGATGGCGCACCAATTCCGCTGCACGCGCAAGCCGGGCTATTTCAACCGATGACACGCGGCGCGAATGCAACGAACGCAGGCCGTAGTGTCGGACTGGGATTGTTCATCGTGAGCGAGATAGGTAAGTCGCACGGTGGGAACGCGCACGTGAAGTCGACCGCAGAACATGGGACGACGTTTGGCCTGACCTTGCCGCGCCAGTGAGCACCAACACGTTTCGAGGGAGGAATCATCTGCAAACGGGGACCCGCCGCAATTCGTCCCTGCCAACACTCCCCTCGATACACCTCCGAGATCGTATCGGTCAGCGCCAAGAGCCGAACGCGTGAATGCTCCGAGTGCTCAGCACGCGAACACCGCGTACTTTGCCCCAGTGCGCTGGCACCTGCGTTGCAGCCGTAGCACGACATGCAACCGATCAAGACCGCCCGACAATCCGAAGACAACGCCGATCAACCCTTGGCCCCGCGCGCGAACAGCACTTCCGGCGTCAGCGAACGGTCTACTGTCTGGCGCAGAGAATCGCAGAGGGATCCGCTATTTCCGAACGCCACGGAGGATGAAGAGCCGCCAGTGACGCCGCCCGCGGCGAAGCACTCGATCGCCAGACTGGCAATGCTGTTGGTGATCCTCGCGGCGCTGGTTGCGATCGTGTCGATGGCGATGAATCAACGCTCGGTCGTCAACGGCTCGCCGCGCGGTGCTGCGGAAGATTTGCCGAACATGCCCACCGACATCAAGCCGCGTTGAAACGACATGACGCTCGAGCGACCGTGCGCGAGCTCAGCTTGACAGGCGTTTCCGCTGATCTAAATCCGTCGCATGAGCCTCGACTACTCAAGACGAGACTGCACGAAGTGCCGCAATCCAGAGGAGGTGGAGCGGTACTCCCCACCAGGTCGATTCTTCGAATGCCCGGACTGCGGGCGCCGGTATGAACGCGCCGGGGCCGAAGGCGTAACGGCGGACGGACTGCTGAAGGAACTGCTCGGGGGAACACGGGATCCCGCGAAGCTAGTTTTAAACCAACGCGTCGGCGCAAGAAAAAGCAGAGCGCGTGAAGTTCGGGCCAACCATCTCTATCGTAGGACGGTCGCTCGCTGCGCGTGATCGATCGTCCCGCTGCGATGAGGAATCACCCCGACGGCCAGCACGGCGTGCATAGATTTTCCAAAATTCTTGAACGGACGACGCGGGAGGAAAGTGTGTTCTCGCGGAGCAAGTCTTGTCCGGAAAAGGCCCTGTCCGGCGCGAACTACCGAAACGGACAAGCCGCTTTTCCGGACAACGCGCCATTTCCGCACCGGTGAGGTGCGTCGCGCATGGCTCACCCGAACCGTCACTCCCGAGCGCTACCGGGTACTGAAAACTGGCTCCAGTTCTGGTTTGATTCGACCTCGTCGCTCAACAGCGATCCGTGCGCTAGCCGCCGCTAACCGACGATTGAAGAACGCCCCCGCCTGCTGCCACTAGCCTCGGCAGCAGGCGGTATCGAGCAACAAACCTTAGAATCGACCTGTCGCGCTGAGGCCGGGGTTGGTTAGTTGGGGCGTGAAAGTCACGCTCTCGTTCCCGATCAAGTACCAGTTGCGAGTGGTGCTCTGCGGGATCACCAAGCTAAGCACCATGCCCAACGCGCCTACACCTTGCAGCACGCCGTCGCCGATCAGGAGCGCCTTGTTCAAACCCTCGTGCGAACACGGATTCGCGTCGCAATCTCGCTGATGCAGATCGAGCCAGGGGCCGACGACAGGAATGAAGAGCTTGTCGTCCGCCTTGCGATCGGACGCAGCGCCGACAATGGCCGAAGCGCCATATGAGCCGCCGAACAGCACCAAGCCGGTGACGAGCAACGGAACATTCGGCCAAGTCTTGCGCTCGACTTCGCGATCGAGCGAGCCCACATTGTCAGATACACCGAGTTTATTGCCCTGCGGCGCCTCGGCTGTCGGCACGACACTTTCGTGAGGTCGCTCGCTGGGATCGGCTGCCGATGGAGCAGCCGAGGCAGGCTCGACAGATTGGGCACGAGCGGGACCGCCCGCTAGACCGATACTCACCAAAATCAAAGCACTGCTCAATTTCATAAAGCACGATTTCATGGCATCTCCCGCGCCGCGTGTTGCGACGTGAATCTCCCTCACGCAACGCGCGCTCCAGTCGAACGGGGCATTTCACCAGCCCTCCTACTTCATGCTTTTGAGCACGGCGGGCCGCGCGCTTCGCGACTGGGGCGCCGATATCGCCGCAAATGAGGCCTACCGCTACGAGTGGCGCTGGTGTTTCAATGGGCGGCGGCTTACCGCACATGCATTGGGGCGGTGGCCCAGCGAGCGCGATGGCGGGCACCCGCTGGAGGCCTCGTGGGCTGGCGCGGTACGTGCTTTGCGGATGGCATGGCCCAGGACCAAAATCCGCAATTCTCATGTGACTGCCCAGCGTGCCGCCGAGACGGTGTGCACGAGCCAACCTGCGCCGTGCACTCCCAACCGCCCCGCGAATGCAGCTGCGGGCGAACGGAGCAAAGCAAAGGGGCATCGTAGTCGGCCACCACCGAAGCGGCGCGCAAGCCGGCAACCACTTCATCGCCCACCCATCTGCCGTACGGCTTCGTCCCAGCGTGGTGAGAGTTTCGGCGAGAAGTTGAGCCGCGTCCGCGCCCCCTCGATACGATTGGTCGCGTGAGAGCGCCCCCCTTTCAAAAAATCAAAACGCGATCTCAGA
>Ga0164309_10000294_pt1 | contig 29212 bp, 24 predicted proteins | sample Whisoiple_247_MG_FD_109984 | JGI IMG/M metagenome (GOLD analysis project Ga0164309, IMG submission 109984) | Soil microbial communities amended with fresh organic matter from upstate New York, USA - Whitman soil sample_247_MG | ecosystem: Environmental > Terrestrial > Soil > Unclassified >...
CAGGTGCTCGACGACCCCAGGTTCGACGACCAAGCTGACACCACGCAGGATCTCGAGCTCGTCGCCGAGCTGCTTGAGCAGCTTGTCCCCGATGCGCGCCACGTCCTGGCGAGACAGCGGCGCAAACGTGAGCACCTCGTCGAGGCGATTGTAGAGCTCGGGTGGAAGAGCGTGGCGGGCGGCTTTCGCAATGTGGTCGAGCCCGTGGTCCGGCAGCGCCACCTGCGACTGGAAGCCAACCTTGGCGCGTTTGGCCTGGCTGGCTTCGGCAGCGCCCAAATTGGAGGTCAAAAGGATGACCGTGCTGGTGAAGTCGACCAAGCGCCCGCGGCTGTCCGTCATCCGGCCCTCGTCGAGCACCGCCAAGAAGGCGGTGAGGACGTCGGGATGGGCCTTCTCGATCTCGTCGAGCAGGACGACTTGGTAGGGCCGCCGCCGCACGGCTTCGGTGAGCTGACCGCCGGCGTCGTGGCCGACGTACCCCGGCGGCGCGCCGACCAGACGCGCCACCGCATGCGCCTCGCTCATCTCCGCCATGTCGATGCGCGTCATCGCGGTGTCCGACTGGAAGAGCACTTCGGCAATGGCCTTGGCCGTCTCCGTCTTGCCGACGCCGGTCGGGCCGAGCAGGAGGAACGTACCGATCGGCCGCCGACTGCCGAGCCCGGCGGCGTTGCGCCGCAAGATGCGCGCGATCTTCCGAATCTCCGGGCCATGTCCGATCACCCGCTCGGCCAAGATGTCCTCGAGCGCCAGCATGCGCTCGGCGTCGGACTGCAGCAGGCGCGCGATGGGCATCGAGGCTTCGGTCGCGATGACCTCGGCCATGGCCTCTCGGTCCACACGATCCTTGCCGCGCCGCCGACTGCGCGCGCCGGCCAGGTCGGCCACAGACACGACCTTGTCCGGCAAGGCACGCCCGGGCAGGTAGCGCACGGCCCAAGCGATGGCTTGGGACAGCGCCTCCTCGTCGTAGTGGACGCGGTGATGGCGGGCGAGCCGCTCGGCCACGCTACACAGCACCAGATAAGCCTCCTCACGCGATGGCTCTTCGATGTCGATGGCGGTGAAGCGACGCGACAGGGCGCCGTCGACCTCAATCACCCGCCGATACTCCTCCACGGAGGTCGCACCGATGCACGGCAATTCGCCGCGGGCCAGGCTGAGCTTGAGATCCGCCGCGATTTCTTCGGCCTGATCCCCCTGGAACAGCTGGTGGATCTCGTCGAAGAACAAGACCACCTGACCGCCGGCGGCGGCGACTTCACGCTTGATGGACGCCATGCGACTGGCGAGGGCCCCACGTACGCCCGTGCCGGCGAGCAGCTCGGAAATGGGGATCTCGATGACGATGCGTGGACCGTCGTCTCGCCTGCCCGCGAGCCGGGCTGCTATGCCGCGCGCTACGGTCGTCTTGCCGACGCCCGCCGCCCCGATCAGGCAAGGGCTGTTGCCGTGGCGCTTGGCCAGGACGTCGAGTGCATGCTCGATCTCTTGATCGCGCCCCACCACTTCGTCCATGAGGCCTGCGGCGGCGAGCCAGCTCAGGTTCTTGCCGAGCTTGGCCAGAATGGGAAACTCCTTGTCATCGAGGAGCAGAGCGTCAGCGCCCGCGTTCACTGTCCTCTGGGGAGGCGGCGTGGCAGGCGAAGCGTGTCGAACGGGCATGGAGGCCGACGGCTCCAGGCTGTGGCCGGAGAGGTCCTGGCGCGTCGGCTGCTGACGGGGCGACGCGAGCTCGGCGGGCACCGCTTCGGGCGTGGGCGGTGATGCCCTGCCCGTGGCCACGAGGGGTACGGCCTGGCCGGCCCCGCGCGCGGAGGCGCTGGGCGTCCGGCCCGCGAACGGGCCCTTCACGGGCACGGTGGGCATGACGGGCACAGCCGTGCCGCGGGGGGCATCGGCGCGCGGCAGGAGTGGCACGACGGTTTCGGCGGCCCGGGCGCGGCGGGTGGGGAGCCCCTGGGCCAATTGAAGAGCGGCCTGACGCAGCGCCGATACGTCGACCTCCGTGGCATCGAGCACCCGACGCACCGAACCGGCCGAGTCCCCGAGGAGGGCCAGGAGCAGGTGGGGGGCCGTCGCCACCCGGACGCCGAAACGCCGGGCCATGGCCTGGGTCGAGCGCACGATCAGGTCCAGGTTATCGGTCCGGCCGCGGTCCAGCATGCCCTCCCAGCGGTCGAGCACGCGGCGAAAGCCGGCACCCCGCTCCTCGAGCAGGTCGCGCGCGCTCCCCGTCGCCGCACCGAGCGCTGCCAGCAGGTGGACGCCCGTGAGGGGCTCGGCCCGCAGCTTGGAGAGCCCCTCCGCCCGCTGCAAGAGTTCGGTCACGGTGGGCTCCGCCGAAAGTGCCATCCATCGGCCATGCCTGGCGGAGCCCCTCCGGGCCAAATTGTCGGCGCTTGGTCACGGCCGCGAGGGGTGCCAGGATGGGCGGATGACGGGAAGCACCCGCTGGACCCGAATTCTTCTCCTCACCTTCCCCCTCGCACTCGTACTGCTCCCCTCGTGCACCGACGACAGCGATGGCGGCTCCGGAGGCGGTGACCCCGTCTACTCGACCCGCGAGGGACTGGGGGCGGGGCCGGGAGGCGCCGGCGGCGCGGGTTCGGGCGACGTGGAGGAGCCGATCCGCATCTGTGCGCCGGACGTCGTCGTCCTCGATGGGCTGCCCGAGTGCTTCGTGGCGGAGGTCTCCTCGGAGCCGCTCGACTGCACGGCCCCCGGTCACGAAGAGCTGCGGGAGTCCTGGGCCGATGCCGCACGCGAGCGCGAGTGCGCCTACCGCTCGCTCAACGCCACCGAGTGTGCCGCCCTCTCCATGTGCGGCCTGATCAAGGCCACGGGCAGCGCCCAGGCTGCCTGCCAAGCAGCAGACCCGGACGCGCCGCCCGGCTATTGCACGGTCAACCAGAGCACCGACGGCTGCCCGAGCGCAGCCGTGGACAGTCTGCTCGTGTACGGCGTTAGCCCCGGTGCCGAGGCGCTCCACGTATCCTGCGCCATCGTCGGGTCGGATTGATGACCCGCGCCGTCATCGCCATAGCCGCGCTCGCCCTCATGGCGACTGGATGTGGCCTTGCCGACCGCGCGGCAGCGTGCGGCAAAGTCGCCGAGGCAGTCCTGGTTCCGGGCCCGAAGAAGCGCCGCACCGCGCGCATCGAGGAGCTGCAGAGCGTCGCCCACACCGTGCGAGACGCCGCGGAGCGGCTGACGAAAGTCGGCCAGCTACCAAAAGACCTCGCCCCGATCGCGGAGGCCACTCAAAAGGCGCTGGTTACCTTCGCCCAGGAGCTCGATCGCGCCGCCAAGGCCAGGAAGAGCGGGCGAGCGCCCGATTACGCGGCCGCGCGCACCAGGACCGAGGCGGCACGTCAGCAGCTGGTCGACCTCGGCCGACGCTTCGGGGAAGTTTGCGCGAAGTAGAGTAGGCGCTCTGCCTGCTCGCGCTCTACTTGCTCGCTGCCCTCTTGGGCGCGCCGCGCGAGGGTTCGCCGACTTGCACGTCGCCGTGCACGTAGCGGATGAGTCGCTTGAAGCTGCCTCGGTTATCGCCACCGATCAGCCACAGCATTTCGTGCGGCCCCGGTCGATGGAGCTCGGCGACCCAGCGCGAGCTCGATACCCAAGCCAGCACCTGGATCTCCCCTGGCACCACGCGCACGATGAGCAATCCACAGCGCGCGCCGCTCGGTCCAGCCGCACCACGACCACACAGGGCGAGCAGGTGCAGCTCGTCGTTTTCCACCGGTCGCCACAGCCAACCGCGATGGCTCTCGATGTGTCCGCCCACGAGGAGCGCCTGCCTCGACTGCTCGGGTAGGGCTGCGATGAGGCTTTTCTCGATACCTGGTTCGAACGATGCACGCGGAACCAGGCCCGGGCGAAAACGCGGCTCGAGCTCGACTTTGGCGGAGTTCTCCGGTCCCGCGCAGCAGCGAAAGCCTATCGTGCCGCTGCGCTCTCCGGGCGACGCCGCTTCGACGTTGGCGCAGCGCCCCACCACGTCCCCAGCGCGACCGTTGCCGCCCCGCAAAGCGATCCGACCGCTGGTGTCACCACGTCCGAACGCGCTGGCGGTCCATTCGAATGGCCCCCCGTGCAGGTCGCGCACGCCGAAGTCGCTCTGACAGCCCACGTGGTAGCCGCTCGGCCGCAGCTGCGCCTCGCGCCCCGTCTTGCAGGGACCGGGATCGTAGGACTGACCGTACTCGTAGCTGCGGTTGTCGGGCCCCTTGCACGCGCGCTCCCACTCGAGCTCCGTGCATAGGCGCTTGCCCCGCTCGCTGCACAGGTTCGCAGCCTCGACCTGGCTGATCGACGTCCCCGGAATCGCGCTTTCTTCGTTCGGATAGGGAAAAACGTCGATGTAGTAACCGTCGAGCATGATCTGCTCGCCAGCCAGCTCGCGATCGGCGCGTCGCGGGCGCTCGCCCTGTTTGGTCCCGACCACGAGCGCCCCGGGCGGGATGTACACCATGCCCGGACGCGGTTCGGGTTGGCCTGGAGGTGGTCCGAGCGGCTGACCAGGTGTCGCCGTCGACTGGGCGGAGGGGGCAGGGCTCGGCAGCGGATCCGCCTCGCTCGAGCCCCGCTCGCAGGCCAAGGCAAGCGCGACGAACAGAATCCCTGCCGCCAGCCGGCGCTTCATTCCCCCGTTTCGCTGTCTCGCTGGGAGCGCAGTGGCAGATCGCGTAGGCCAAGCTCCTTCATCTTCAGCTGCAGGCCCTTACGCGACAGCTTGAGCAGGCGCGCCGTATGCGTCACGTTGCCCCCCATTTGCTCCAAGGCCCGCAGGATCAGCTGGCGCTCGAGCTGGCTGACGGCCGCCCGCACTTGCTCCTTCAAGCCAACGTCGGGAGCGGTGGCCCCCACGCCCCGCTCACTCATGGGACCGCTCTGCGCAGTGACCTCCGCTGGCAGATGCTCGATCGAAATGCTGGGACCGTCGGCGAACAGAGCCGCCCGTTCCATCACGTTCTCGAGCTCACGTACGTTGCCCGGCCAACCGTAACCACCCAGGGCCGTCAGGGCCTCCAAATCGAGGCCCTCGATGTGCTTACTCAAGCGGGCGTTGAACTTGGAGATGAAGTGCTCCACGAGGAGCGGAATGTCACCCACCCGCTCGCGCAGCGGCGGCAGCCGAACGGTGACCACGTTCAGGCGATAGTACAGGTCGTCCCGGAACGACCCTTCCTCGATCTGCCGCTTCAAGTCGGTGTTGGTGGCAGCCACCAAGCGCACGTCGACCTTCAGGGTCCGCACGCCGCCGACGCGCTCGAACTCGCCCTCCTGCAGGGCACGCAGGAGCTTGACCTGCGTCTCCAATGGAATGGAGCCAATCTCGTCCAGGAAGAGCGTACCGCCGCTGGCCAGCTCGAAGCGCCCGGGCTTGGACGCCACGGCCCCGGTGAACGCGCCCCGTTCGTGCCCGAAAAACTCGCTCTCGATGAGCTCGCGGGGAATCGCGGCACAGTTGACCTTGATGAACGGCCGCGCGCGGCGCGTCGACGATTCGTGCAGTGCGCGCGCAACCAGCTCCTTGCCGGTCCCGCTCTCACCCGTCACGAGGACCGTGGTCGGCGAATCGGCCACCTTCTCGATGAGTGAGTAGACCTCGAAGATAGCGGGACTCTGACCGATGATGCCGAAGCGCGAATGCTGCGCGGCGTCCATGCGGGTGGCATCGCGTGCCGACAGGTCGCGCGTCTTCAAGGCTTTGCGCACGATAGTGCGCAGCTCCTCCTGGTCGAACGGCTTGGTGATGTAGTCGAACGCGCCCGTCTTCAGGGCTTCGACCGCATTGTCCACGGTGCCGTGCGCAGTGATCATCACGACCGGTAGCCCGGGTTCGAGCTCGAGCGCGCGACGCAAAACCTCCATGCCGTCGATGCCCGGCATGCGCAGATCCGTAATCAGCAGGTCGATGTGGTTGTCGCGCAGACACTCGAGGGCTTGCCGGCCGTCCTCGACCAGATGGACTTCGTGCCCGTCGCGACTGAGCTGCGCGCCGAGGACGCGCCTGAGATTCGGCTCGTCGTCCGCGATGAGGATCTGTTTCTGCTGTCCGATCATGGTGTCTCGCGCGAAGGTCTAGCCCCAGCCCGCGTCACGGGCAGCGGGGACTATTGCCACTACCAGCAATGGTCGCGCAATACACGATGCTGGCCGCCGAGGCTCCTGGGGCCGTTACCGCAAGAATATCGCGGCCCGACTGGGGCAAGGTCGCGAGCCGGGCACCGAACAGCTGGTCGGGTGCGGCCGTGGAAACGTACCGTGCGTCCACCACGTCCCCCGCCTGATCGAAGATGAGCACCGCGCCGGCGTCGGACAAGCCGCGAACGGTCATGCGCGGCGCGCCGACGGCCACCTCCGCTGCGCCGTCACCGTCGAAATCCGCAATGCCGAGCGACACGCCGAAGCGCGAGCCGGCGCAGTCGCGCGCTTCGCCGAAGTTGTCGCAAGAAAGCGTGGCCAGGAGCAGCGGATCGACGCCCAGCGTGCAGCTGGTGTCAGTCGTGGCGGGCAGGGCACCAAGCAGTGCGCCCGACAGAACGCGGACCTCGGTATCGTCGCTCACGGCCAGGTCCGCGGTGCCGTCGCCATCGAAGTCACCCGTCGCCAACGTTCGCCCGAGCCCGCTCGACCCGGACCAGCAACCAAGATGAACGGGCAAGGTGCCGTCGGCGAAGAAAAAATGGACCTCGGCTGCGTTGGGTGCACCGACGGCGAGCACGCGTCCGCCGGCCACCCCGAGAGCCGCAACCGTGGCGCCGAACGTTTGGGCTGCGGGGAACGCCGGGACCAAGTCCAGCGGCACGATGCTGTTGGGCTCGTAGTAGAAGGCCCGCTCGAGATCGCCGACCCCCGCCACGAGCGCCGAGTCGATGACCGGCTCGGAGGCGAGCACGACGTCCGGGGACGAAGAACCCGCCAGCGCTGGGTCCACCACGGCCGCCTGAATGTCGGCTGGCACCGGGAGAGCGAACTCCGCCGTGTCCTCGCAGCCCGTCCACAGGCCCATGTCGTTCACGGCTCGGCCGACGCCAGTGACGTAGCAGTTCGCATGCGCCCGGCCGTCGGGCGCGCGGGCACTCGCCAGACTGGCGGGCTGTGCCGCCAGCAGGCACATACGCGATCCATTCGAGGCCGGGCAGTAGTCGCGATCATCGGTGGGTGCGGCGCGAGCGTCTTCATCCTGTCCCACGAGGTACACGACCGCGACCGAGGTTCGGGGCGGTCCCCCGATCAAGACCGACGTCCGGTCGCCGGCCGGCAGCGCGGCAAGCGTCGCCCCGAAGTCTTCCAGGATCTGGGGCGGCGTTTCGAGACCGAGCACCGGCGTATCTTCGCGTAGCTGGTCGAATCGGTCCCAGCCGCAGCCCAGCAGGGTCAGCGCTGCCAGACTCGGCAGCCACCACGAGCGGTGCAGGCGAAGACTCACTGAGCCCCTCCCGGCACGGCCGTGCCTTCCGTGGCGTCCTTGAACTCTGCCTTCTTGCCGCGCCGGAGCTCGGAGTCCGGGTACGGATCCTTGATGAAGTTGTACGTGGCGAGAATGCCGAAGAGGCCGCCGAGCGCAAAGCCGCCGTCGGCTCCGATGGCGTACCAATAGCCCTGATCCATCCGTGGATCGCTGGAGGTCAGCGTGCCACGACTGCGTTCGGCCAACAGATCGCGTTCGATGCGGTCCGACTCGACGGCGAAGTAGGTGCTAGCGCCGATCAGCGCGACGGCGAGCGCAGCTTGCGTCCAAGCCGCGCCGCGTGGGTACTTCTTCACCATGTTCGCCCGCAATGGCTGGATCTGGCCGCGTGGCACGTCGACCTCGGTGCGCAGTTCCTTGTGCCCGCGCGCGACGATGCGAAGCTCGTGTTTGCCGCCGGGCAGCTTCAGCTCCAGAGCCGGAGCGCCCTCGCGCCAATTGCCGAGAAACGTGTCGTGCTCGTAGACGGCGATCTCCGGGGCCGTGCCGTCGAGACGCAGGATCCCGTGCGAGACTCGCTCGAGCTGCACGTTGACCTCACGATTGTCCCCTGCCTCGATCACCACCAGTTGCTCGCTCGGCACATAGCCCGGAGCCTCGACCACCAGCTTGTGCTCACCGGGGCTGACCAGCTCGCCATGCGGAGCCACACCCCAAACACTTTGGCGGCGACCGTCGTCGTCGAGATAGATGCGGGCGTTTTTTGCAGCCGAGCTGACCCGCAAGAAGCCGAGGAATGCGCCTTGGGACAGGTTGGCTTTGAACTGGTGCACGTGCCCAGGGGAAACGTCGATGTCCGTCTCGCTCCGGTTGAACTCGCGGAACTCGTCGACGACGACGTGATAGCGACCGACCGCGAGTGTCAGATCTGCGGGCGTGGTGCGTTCGACGACCAGCTCCCAACCAGAGTTGTCCTTGCGTTCGGCGACGAAGGGCGCAGCGTCGTCCGCCTGGCGCCGATACAGGCGCAGCGGTGCGCCAGCTGGCTCCGTCTCCAGCACCACGAGGGACTTCATGTTGGTGTCGATCGCCGCTGAAGTGGGCAGTGGCGGCGCCGGCGTGCCATCGGCAGTGGGCGGTGCTTCCAGGGCGGCCTTGCGGGCCGCGAGCAGGGCACCAAGCTCCACCAGGCGTTTCTTCACGTCCGCCGCGTCGGGCGCGTTCGGATCCTTGGCCAAGTAAGCCTCGAAGGCCTGCTGCGCGGCCTCGGGGTTGTTACTCTTTTGGTGGCAGACACCGGCGTTGAAGAGGAAGGCGGAGTATGGATGGGTCGCGTACCCGGACTCGAAGGCGCGGGCGGCCTCTTCGTACTTGCCAGCCAAGAACAACCCTTGGCCTTCCTCCATCTTGGCCCGGATGTGCGAAAGTGCGTCCGGGCCCTGGGCCTGCACCACGCCAGTGGCCAAGGTCACTGCTACGAGCAGGAGCACCGACGACACTCGGCGCCAGGCCGACCTCGCCCAACTCCAAGCTGCGCCGCGTTGGTCTCGCCCGAGCCGCATACCGAGTGTGAAGCGTGTCCTGACTCCCCCGGGAGCCACAAGCAGAATTGCACCGAAATCGTGCGCATCTTGGGCTTGGGCCTGGACGCCGCTATCTTGGAGCCCGTTTCTCCGTGTAGTACGGCGAAGCACGAAAGCCCACGCCGCGACGAACTGTACGACATGCGCGCCCCGTATTTTTCGAATCTCTTCCTTCTTATCGCGTTCGGCGCGAGCTTGCTGCCCAAGGTTGCGCTCGGCCAAGGAGGACCCAAACCGTATCCTGCCTGCGATCGCGAGCCGACGAGCGCCGACGTCAGCGGCGCCAAGGGCGCCTACGAGGCTGGCCAGGCGTCGTTCAACGAAGCCGACTACGGCCGAGCCTTGCTTTACTGGGAGGACGCCTTCCGGCGAGATTGCACTGCCGCCAAGCTCCTTTTGAACCTGGCGCGAGCCTACGAGCTCTCGAGCAAGAAGGAGCACGCCGTGCTGGCGCTCGAAACCTACTTGGAGCGGCGACCGGACGCAGCCGACCGCACGTCGATCGAGAAGCGCATCGAGAACCTGCGCGCGCAGGTCGCTGCCGAGACCAAACCAGCCCCCGCCGAGCCTGCCCCCGCAGCGGCTGCGACGACGAGCGCTGAGCCCCCGCCGGAGGAGCCCGCCAAGCCGACCGAAGCGCCCGCGGACAAGCCCAAGCCCCATCGCCCAGCTTGGCCCGTGATCATGACCGCCTCGGGCGCCGTGGTCGGCGGTATCGGCCTCGGCATCATGTTCGACGCGGCTTCGAAGCTGGCGAACGTGAACTGCACCGACGCTGGCGGCGTGCAGACTTGCACCGCCTTTCCGCCCTACAGCAACACCGATCAGGAGGAGTCGGATCGCGCCAACGCTGCGGTGGTCCAGCGTACGATCGGGGCGCTCACCGCCGCCGTGGGCGCCGGCTTTCTCGCTGCGGGCGCCGCCGGCTGGTACTTTTCTTGGAAGGACCGTCGATCAGGCGCGAGCGCGCTGATGCTGCCGGTGGCGGCCCCCGGCTTTGCCGGCGTGTCCGTGAGCGGTCAGTTTTGATCGTTCGCTTCGGGCGACCCGCCACCCGAGCCGCCCTGGTTGTGCTTGAGCGGCTTGACCGAGTGCGGCACCGGCTCGAGCGGATAGGGCGTTTCACTCGAAGAGCCACCACAGCCCGAGAGTAGAGGGCCCGAAAGTAGAGCGCCGAGCAAGATCGGGCCCACGAGGACTATCGCGCGCGGCTTGGCAAAACGAGCGCTCATGAGTTCGGCGCTGCACTAGCATGACGCGCCCTGCAGCGGAAAGGTGTAGTATCCGCGAACGAAAATGATCGGCCGACTCGTGGGGCGCGTCGCCAATGAAGACGCTGCGGGGCTCATCCTGCTCGACGTCGCCGGAGTGGGCTACGAGCTCCACTGCCCGATCGGCACGGCACGGCGCGCCAGTCCAGGTCCCAGCGATGCCGCAGAAATCATCGTCTACGTGCACACGAATCTGCGCCAGGACGCGCTCGAGCTGTTCGGCTTCGCTACGCTCGACGACCGGGAAACGTTTCGCAAGCTGATCGGCGTTCCCAACGTGGGCCCACGCTTGGCATTGTCCGTCCTGCACGTGCTCGAGGCCGGACAGCTCGCCAGTGCCATCGACGCTGGGGACAAGGCCCTCTTGGAGCGAGTCCCGGGTGTCGGCAAGAAGACGGCCGAGCGCTTGGTGCTCGAGCTTCGCGGCAAGCTCGCACCCGCCCTGGCCAAAGCGGTCCCCGCTCAGAGCGCGGGCGCGACCGCCCCGCGCTCGAAGCTCACGAGCGCCCTCACTGGACTCGGCTATCGTCCGCAGGAGGCAGAGCGGGCTGCACGGGCCGTCGAGGAATCTGGGGCCGAGGGGGACTTTTCCACGCTCCTGCGCCTGGCGCTGAAGCACCTCCTGCCCTGAATTTGTTGGTTATTGCACAGGCTAGGTTGACCCATCCGGCAGCCAGGAGATAATCCCGCGATTGCAAAGGCTTGCCCTTTGGGCCCGGTCGGCCGGTCCGGCTCGGCCGGCCCAGCTCGGCCGGCCCAGCTCGGCCGGCCCAGCTAGGAAGTACGGTCCAACGTAGTCTCGGAGAATTCGCCCGTGATCAAGTGCGCGAAGTGCGGCAAAGACAACCAGGACCACTACAAGTACTGCCTTGGCTGCGGCGCCGAGTTGCCTGCCAGTGCCCCCAAGCAGTTCCAGCAGGCACCGGGCGGGGCCAAGCCGCCCGCGCCCACGCAGGGCCCGTCGATAGCGACGGCCGCGCCGCCAGTCGTGGCGGCCCAGGCGAACGCCTGCCCCCAGTGCGGACAGGAGAACTCTCCGTCGAATCGCTTCTGCGCGGCCTGCGGCTACAAGCTGGGCGGCGGCGCAGCGGCGCCAGCACCGGCAGCGGCAGCCGCCCGGGCGCCGTCTGGCCAAGGCAGCGGCGTCACCCTGACCGCACTGCGCGCCGATGGGTCGGAGGCCGGGAAGTACGAGCTGCCGAAGGCGCCCAGCACGACGGTCGGTCGCGATTCGGGCACGATCTTCGCCGGTGACAGCTACCTTTCGCCCCGCCATGCCACCTTCACGTTCAACGGCAAGGGGCTCACGGTGCGCGACGAGGGCAGCCTGAATGGCGTCTACGTCAAGCTCACGCCCAACGTGCCGTTCGCGCTCGCTCCCGGCGCCGTGTTCCGCATCGGCCAGGAGATCGTGCGCTTCGACACTCTCGACCGACAGCCCCCCGTGGACGGTGTCGAGCGCTTCGGCAGCCCCGCGAAGGGCATCATCGGGCGCCTGGCGCTGGTGATTGGTCGCGAGACGACGGGCAACGCGTTCCCCGTGACCCAGCGGGGCGTTCACCTCGGCCGCGAGCGCGGCGACATCCTCTTTTCGGACGACGGCTACGTCTCCGGCCTCCACTGCCAGGTGGCACCGGGAGCCGACGGCCAGGTCTACTTGACCGATGTCGGTAGTTCGAACGGAACCTTCGTGCGGGTCTCCAAGGATCACGCGCTGCAGCCCGGCGACATTCTGCTGATGGGTCAGCAGGTGTTCCGCATCGACGCCTGATGACAGCTACGATTCGTGTCGTGTGCGCGGTCGTCGAACGGGACGGACGCTACTTGATCACTCAACGGCGTGCCTCTGCAGTGCTGCCGCTGCTCTGGGAGTTCCCCGGCGGTCGTGTGGAAGCGGGAGAAAGCGACGAAGACGCGCTCCGACGCGAGCTCATGCACCGCCTGGGCGTCGACGTGCGCGTCGGCCAGATGATCAGCTACGTCAATCATCCGTACGAGCGCTACGCCGTCGATCTCTACTTGTACGAGTGCGAGCTCATCGGCGGACAGCCACAGCGGGTCTTCGTATCGGACTTCCGCTGGGCCACGAGCAAAGAGTTCGAGAGCTACGCCTTCACCCCTGCCGACGAAGCATCCGTCAGCCAGCTGCTCGGCGTCGACGGACGCGACGAAGACTGAGACGCGAGCTAGCTCAGCCGAACGAGCAGACGTACTGCGCGATGCCGCTGTCGACGGTGATGTCGAAGGAGCTCTGGCCCGGTACGTCGAAGTAGGTTCCAGCCGCGTACTCGCGGAAGCTGGCCTCTCCGGCGAGCTTCACCTGACAGCTGCCACTCGTGATGTCCATGCGCTCGGGCGCTCCGGTTCCGAAGTGATAAGTCCCCGGGTAGATCAGACCCAAGGTCACCTTGGCACCACTCGCCAGGATAAGGGTGTGACTCACCACTTTGCCGTCGAAATACACATTGGCCAGGGCCTGGGCCGTCACGCCCTCGAAGGATCGGTCGCTCATGGCCGGCCTTGTAGCAGGACGAGCCGCGGGCGGGAGGGTCAGGGTTTCGCCGGGGCCGTAGGCGCCGTGGGCGCCGGAGGCGGCGCGGACTGCACCTTCACACGCGCCGGCGCGGCTTCACCGAGCACGGTCGTGCTCTGGTACTTGGCCGGCAGGTGGGGGTCCAGGCGGCCCAGCAGCCAGGCGATGAGCAGCGCCGCGAAGAGCAGGCCGAGCAGCGTCCGCCAAACCGGCGGTTTCTTCTCGGCGAACGGGTCGACCAGGTCGCGCGGGGTGCCCGGGGGCAAGGTCGCCAGCTGAGTGAGCCCGCGCCCCAGTGCGACGTTGACGCGAGGCATGACGTTGATGGCCCAGCCGTTGGCATCGAGGAGCGGCCCGATGTTGCGACGCCGTAGTTTGAGTGCTGCCACCGCCATGGCAGGCCCGCTGATCACCAGCACGAGCCCGAGCACACCGAGTGGCATCCAATAGCCAAGTCCGGTGAAGGCCTGCACGAAGACGCCCAGTGCCGCCGTAATACCCCCCACGGCAACGCCGAGAGCGGCCACGACGCCGATATCGAGCTTCTTGGGAGGCGGGGCGACCGCTTTCACCTCGCCTTTGGTCGCAGCATCGATGACCGAGGCTTTGGAACCCAGGTTGGCATCGGCCTCGGCCTGCGCAGCCGCTGCTCGCTTGGACACCTGCTCTTCGATCAAGCGCACGAGCTTCTTGTAGGGAGACCAGAACGCCTGCCGAATGCTGATCGGATTTTCGACGATGCGGACGATGGTGGCGTCCCAATCGCCACCGGACAGGTCGTAAAAGAGGCCGTTGCGACCGACCATCAGGTTGTCGACGTCACCGTTGGTGACGGCAGCGACGATCTGCATAGCTTGTCCTTTGTCGTTCTTGACGTCGCAGTAGACCAGGTACGTCGAGGCGAGCGCGCCCATGCTGATGTGCCGTGGCACGTCGTTGACACGAAGCACCAGGCCGAGCGCCCTTTGGTCCAGGTAGAGCGTGCCAATCTGGAAGATGGCCCGCCCTCCCGGTCGATAGAAGTCGCGAAAGGCAACGAAGTTGTTGGCCAGGCGAAGCAGCCCTTGCTTGAAGCGCACCAATTTCTCGACGCTCTCGATCGCCCCAGCACGCGGCGCCGCAGCCTGATCGGCCGCGATGAGGGCATTCAGGCGCTCGCGCGCGTCGCCAGCTAGCCAGGACTCGGCCGTCGCCCACTCGACGCCGTCCCAGCGCGTGCTCGGCTTCTTGCGGTACCACTCGGCATAGGCAGCGAAGCGCCCCTCGATGTCACGAAACTCGCTTTCGGTCAGCTGGTTCTTGAGGCCGAGGATCGGTCCTACCGTCTTGTCCTGAAACGCGGCCACCCGCTCGGCCCAGGCCGGGTTGACGGTGCGACCGAGCGGCAAGCTGCTGGCCGGCGTCACATGCGCCAACGGAAACGCCTCGAGCTCACTCGCAGCCCGCCCAATCAGGCTGCCACCCAGGGCAGCAAACGGCGCTTCGTGACCATTCATGGCCGACGTTGCCCGCTCGTCGAAGGCGACGATGCGAGAACGCGCGAAGTAGTCGTCCACCTTCGCCTGCATGGCATGGAGCGCCGCAAAGGCGTCCTCGGTGGCTACGCCAAGCACCTGCAGTTCGGGCACTTCGCCCTCCTTTTGCCAGGCCCGCCGCAGCTCGAGGGCCTCGAAAAAGGCTTGTACGTCCTCAGCGCTCACTCCGGGCTCGCCCGAGCGATCCTGCTTGGGCTCGGCGAGCCCAGACAAAATCGCCAGCACGAGTGCCTTGATGTCATCGCCTACGGCGGCGCTGACGGGGACCAAACCATCGCCGTTTTCGGCCAGGTGATTGAACGTGTCGAGCGCCTTGACCGTCTCGTCGACGCTCATGCTCGCGTCCTCGGTCTTCCCCAAACCGCCGAGCAATGAACGCATCGTGTCCCGAATGAGCCGACCTTCGTCGCTGTCTCCCTGCACCGCCGCAAGGGTCAAGGGCTCGTCTGGGCGGGCGAGCCCTTCGACGTCGACGAGCAGGCTGGCCGCCCACTCGATGGCGAGTAGCAGCTCCGGTGCCTGCACCTTGCCGTCTTTGTCCGTGTCGAGCAGGGCTAGGGTGCGCGTGTCGAACTCGAGACCGACGACGGGACACGACAGCGCGACCCAAAGCTTCTGATCGAGCTCGCGCAGGGCCAAGAGGTCCGCGCCCGTCTTGAGCTGAACCTGATCGACACCCCCTGCGCGATAGAATCGGAAGCGGTGAGCCATGCCTGCGGAAATAGCAGGGCCTCGCGACAAACCCCAGACTCGCGGTCAGAGCTCGATCTGCGAGCCGACTTCCACCACGCGGTCGGAGGGCACGGCGAAGAAGGCCGTCGCCCGCTGCGAGTTGCGGGACATGAAGGCGAAGAGCACCTTGCGCCAGCGTGACATGCCCTCGCTATTTTCGGTGAGCACGGTCTCGCGACCGAGGAAGAACGTCGTGTATTGCAAGGGCGGCGTCGGTGTGTCGTCGCGTTCGAGCAAGGCGGGCACGTTCGGGCTTTCCATGAAGCCGTAGTGCCCGATGACGCGCACGAACCCCTCGCTCAGCTCCACGACGGTGACCCGGTTGCGCTCGTCGACGCGAGGCACGTCTTCGATCATGATCGTCAGCAGAACCACCTTCTCGTGGACCGCCCGATGGTGGAACGTGTTCTGCATCAAGGGGGGCGGAGTGCCTTCGGGGTGGCTCACCATGTACACCGCAGTGCCGGGTACCCGTACGATGCGCTCCACTCGCAGCAGCTCGAGGAAGTCCTCGATCGGCACCACCGTGCTCATGATGCGCTCCCCGAGGCGAACGCGCCCCGTCCGCCACGTGGTCATGAGCGTGAACATGACCGCGGCAACGAGCAGCGGGAACCAGCCCCCGTGCGGGATCTTGACCACGTTGGCGCCGAAGAACGACAGGTCCACGACCAGGAGGACGAGCGTGAGCAGCACCGCCCACGGAGTCGGCCATTTCCAGCGTTCCCGCGCCACCACATAGGCCAGGAGCGTGGTGATGAGCATGGTGGTGGTGACGGCGATCCCGTAGGCGGCAGCCATCGCAGATGAGGTCCGAAAGCCCAGAACGAGGGCAATCGTGCACACCATGAGCGCCCAATTGATGCTGGGCACGTAGATCTGGCCGATCTCGTCGGCCGAGGTGTGCTCGACCTTCACGCGCGGCCAGAACCCGAGCATCGTGGCCTGGCGAGTCACGGAAAATGAGCCCGAGATCAGCGCTTGCGAGGCAATGATGGTGGCAAGGGTCGAGAGCACGATGAGCGGATAGAGCGCCCAACTCGGTGCCATCAGGTAAAATGGGCTCCCGGCTGCCTTCGGATTCGATAGCAAAAGCGCCCCCTGCCCGAAGTAATTCAGCAGCAGGCCCGGCATCACCACGAAGTACCAGGTGAGGCGAATCGGCCGCCGGCCGAAGTGGCCCATGTCCGCGTAGAGGGCCTCGCCACCGGTGACCACCAGGAAAACGGCGCCCAAGACCAAGAACCCGTCCCAGCCCTCCCGCGCCATGAAGGACCAGGCGTGAGCGGGGTTGATGGCCCGAAGGACGCCGATGTCGTCGCCAATCCGGTAGAGGCCGAGGGCGGCCAGGGTGATGAACCAGATCAGCGTGACCGGGCCAAACAGCGTACCGACGACGGCCGTGCCGCGATCCTGAATCCAGAACAAACCCACCAAGATGACGATGGTGATGGGCACCACGTAGTGGGAAAAGGCGGGGGTGGCGATCTCGATGCCTTCGACCGCGCTGAGCACCGAGATCGCTGGCGTGATCATGCCGTCGCCATAGAGGAGGACGGCGCCGATCAAGCCGAGCATGACGATGGGTCCGGTCCGCTTGGGCGCAGAGCTCATGGCCAGCACCATGAGCGACAGCACGCCGCCTTCGCCGCGGTTGTCGGCACGCAGGATGTAGGACTGGTACTTCAGGGCGATGATGATCACGAGCGCCCAGAACATGAGCGACAGCACGCCCAAAACGTTGGCCGTGCTCACGGGCACGCCGTGGTCTGGGCGGAAACACTCGCGCAAGGCGTACAAAGGACTGGTGCCAATGTCGCCGTAGACGACGCCCAGCGCCGTCAAGCTCAGCTTGAGGAGCTGGCGACCGCGCGGGCCATCAGGATGATTGGCGGAAGTCACAGGCGAGGCACGAGCAACGGGAGAGCGCTCAGGTCGAAGGAGCCTTGTTCTTGCGCAACGTCTCGCGCGCGACCTCCACCACGGCCGGCAGGATGCTCAGGCCAATGATACCGAAAATCACCAAGTGGAAGTTCTTTTTCACCAGCGGTTGATTGGCGAAAACGTAGCCCACCGGAATGAAGAGCAGGACCCACGCCAGGGCGCCGATCACGTTGAAGGACAAGAAGCGGCTGTACCTCATCTTGCCAATACCAGCTACGAACGGCGCGAACGTGCGCACGATGGGCACGAAGCGCGCGATGATGATCGTCTTGCCGCCGTACCTCTCGTAAAACGCCTGCGCGCGCAGGAGGTGCGCCTTGTTCAGGAGCAGCGACTTTTCCTTGCTGAATACGGCTGGCCCGGCCCAGAGTCCAAACGCGTAGTTCACGGCGTCGCCCAGCACTGCGGCGACGAAGAGCAGGGGCGTCACGAGAAAGACGTCGAGCGGCTGGTTGGGCAGCGCACAGATGCCGCCCACCGCAAAGAGCAGCGAGTCGCCGGGGAGGAAGGGCGTGACGACCAAGCCGGTTTCGCAGAACACGACCACGAACAGAAGCACGTAGAGCCACGGCCCCATGGCTGTCGACCAGTCCGCCAGGTGGACGTCGAGGTGCGTCATGACGCCCCAGAATGCTCGCAGCGCTTCCATCGGGGCCGTCTGCTAGCGCGACGAAAGGCTTACCGCCAGAAGGGACGTGCGGTGCGAGCAAATCAGCACTGGCTCATTCGCCATTACTGCCGACCTTGACGAGGAAGCTTCTTTGCGCGGCCTCGGCGTACTCCCGCGCGAGCTCATCGTTCGAATTCCCCGTCAGAGCGTCCTGCGCCGCTTTGGGCAGCTGAACCGCGTTGCCGTCACGCAGCGCGAAGAACGCAGGGGAACAAATCTCGATGCCATCCGCGAACAAATGCTGCTGCATCTTTCGGCGCAAGCTCGTCTCGATCAGGTGCAGCTCGGTGGGCCGGTTGGTGTAAGCGCAAATCTCGTAACGAATGTAGTAGTCGTGAAGCTCCGGTTGCAGCACGTACGGTGCGGGCTGAGCCAGGATGCCCGGCGTGTCCAGCGCCGCTGCAACGAGGGCGCGCTCGACGCGGGCGGACGCCATGTCGTAGCCGATGGTGACCTCGGCATGAGCCTGCACCCCCGTAGCGCTGGCGTAGCGGCTGAAGTTGACGATCGATGCAGAGCTCACGAATCCATTGGGCAGCACGACCTCTTCGTCCTTGATGGTGCGTAGGCGCGTGGTGATTGCCCCAAGCGCGGTGACGTCGCCCAAGAAATCCCCCACCTTGACGCGATCGCCGACACGGAACGCGCGCGAGTAGGTGAGCGACAGGCCGCCGATCAAGTTGGAGATCAAGCTGCTCGAACCAAGCGAGACGAGCAGGCCTAGCAGCACGGAAACTGCCTGGAACGCCTTGGATCCAGCACCCGGCAAATAGGGGGCGGCCAGCACGATCATGCTGACCCACAGGAAAAAGGTGAGCAGGCGACGGGTGGGCGTCGCGACGCTGGCGTCGATGCCGAACGTCGTCACCCGACCGAGGGCGATGCTGCGAGCGACCGCCCCGACCACCGAGTGAAGCACCCGGCCGAGGGCAACGATCAACACCAGAACGACCAGGTCCGGCAAGAACGCGATGATGGATGCGCCAGCCGAGGAGATGGTCTTCTTGACTGGGTTCAAGATGAGCTCGACGCTCCGATGCGACTCGTCGAGCAGGTACGCGACCAGGAGCAGCCAGCCGTACAGCAAGAGCAGCCACACGCCGAAACGCAGCAGGGCCGCGATGGTCTCGAGCAGCGTGGCCAAAGGGCCCGTCGCTCCCGTCATCTTGGCCAGCGGCAAAGCCTGCGTTCGCACATGCAGCGCGTGCTCGACACGGTCGAATGCCCAATCGATGAGCTGTCGCAGTCGACCGCCGAGCCACCAAGCCACCACGGTGCCGAGCAAAGCGGCAGCAACGCGGACCACGAGCACGACCCAAGGATTGGCAAGTAGCTCTTGCACGGGCAAAAGCTCCGATTAGCCGAGACCGCGCAGGTCCGTTGCCGTTTTCACGCGACTCACGCCGAGCGCGAACGCCGCAGCCCGCATGGAGCAACCGTGCTTGCCCTGAAGCGCCGAGATGGCGTGGTAGGCGTCGACCATCAGGTGCTCCAGCGCTCCATTGACCTGCTCTTCGGTCCAGCGAGTTTTCTGGGTATTCTGCGTCCACTCCATGTAGCTCACCGCCACTCCGCCAGCATTGGCATAGATGTCGGGAATGCAGGTGATCTTACGCTCCCGCAGGATCATGTCGGCTTCGTAGGTCGTAGGCCCGTTGGCAGCCTCGAGCACGTATGCAGCCCGCACCCGCGGCGCGTTCTGCTCGGTCAGGACGTGACCGAGCGCGGCCGGTACCAGCACGTCACAATCGACCTCGAGCAATTGATCGTTGTCGATCGGCTGACTGCCGGGCGTGCCCACCACACTCCCCGTCTTGCCTACGTGCTCGCGCACCCGCGTCACGTCGAGGCCACCTTCGCTGCGAATGCCCCCGCGCACGTCGCTGATGGCCACGATCTTGGCTCCCTGCTCGGCCAGCAGGCGAGCGAGCCAACCGCCCACGTTACCGAAGCCTTGAATGGCAAAACGCTTGCCCCCCAGCGTCTGCCCCACGCTGCGCAGCACCTCGCGGATGGCGAACAGGCAGCCCCGCCCGGTGGCCGCGTCCCGCCCGAACGAGCCGTGCAAGTCGACCGGCTTGCCCGTGACCACGGCCGGAGAAAAACCATGCTGCCTCGAGTACTCGTCGAAGATCCAGCTCATCATCTGAGCGTTCGTGTTCATGTCCGGCGCCGGGATGTCCAGATCCGGGCCGATGGCGATAGAGAGACGCTGCGTCAGGCGCCGGGTCAAACGCTCGAGCTCGCGCTGACTGAGCTTGCTCGGATCCACCTGGATGCCGCCCTTGGCGCCGCCGAACGGCACGTTCACCACCGCCGTCTTCCACGTCATCAAGCTGGCGAGCGAGCGAACTTCGTCGATGTCCACTTCGGGGTGATAACGAAGCCCTCCCTTGAACGGCCCGCGCGAATCGTCGTGCTGCACGCGGTAGCCGATGAAGTTACCGATCGAGCCATCGTCCATCTCGATTGTGAGCTCGACGCGCAGCTCACGGGCTGGCGTCCACAGCAGATTGCCCTCGGCCGGGCTCAGGCCCAAGAGATCGAAAGCTTCCTTTAGGTATCGATTGGTCGTTTCGTAGGCACCGTGCATCCCGAACTCTCCCTCGCAGAACGGACGCAGGATACACCGAACCACCATCCAGGTATGCTTCTGGCCCGTGATGCGCTGGATTAGGTGGAGCGGCTCTGGGGAGCCAACCTCGGGCGACAGCCTCGACATGGCGCGGCCCCCCGAAGACGCGAGCCTGCTCTGGCTCGACATCGAAGGCCCTGACGAAAAGACGCTGGCCTTGCTCGGCGAGCGCTTCCACTTCCATCCGCTCGCGCTCGAAGACTGCGCGCACCTCGACCAGCGGCCCAAGATCGAACCCTTCGACGACCACACATTCCTGGTTTTGCAAAGCCTGCACGAACCCCAACGTCACTCACTGGGCCGTGGCCTACGCATGGACGTCGTGGAGCTTCATGCCTTCCTCGGCGAGCGCTACTTGGTGACGGTGCACGAGATGCACCTCTCCTCGGTCCAAGAGGTTTGGTCGCGCACGCTGGGGGCGGCCTCGCCCCTGACGAAAGGCGTCGACTTCCTGTACTACCTGTTGGCCGATGCCCTCGTCGACGAGGCCATTCCGCTGATCGAACAGGTCAACGACGAGATCGAGGATCTTCAGCTGTCCGTGCTCGAACATCCGAAGCCGCAAGCTTACGAGCACATCTTGCAGTTGCGCTCACTGCTCATTCAGATGAGACGCATCCTGGCCCCGCAACGCGACATGATGGTGCTCCTGGCGCGCCGCGGCGACGCGCGGGTCAGCGAGCGAACCGCCTACTATTTTCGTGACGTGCACGATCACGTCGTCCGCCTCACCGACGCCATCGAAGCGCAGCGTGAGCACCTGAGCGCAACGCTCGAGGCCTACCTGAGCTCCGTCTCGAACCGCACGAACGAGGTGATGAAGTACCTCACGATCCTGAGCGCCGTCTTCTTGCCGCTGTCCTTCGTCGTCGGCTTCTTCGGTCAAAACTTCGCGAGGCTACCCATCTTCGGCGCTTGGACCGAGTCCGCGCCCCTGACCTGGCTGATGCTCGTGAGCTGTCTCGGCACGCCGGTCGTCATGCTCGCCTGGTTCAAGTACAAAGGCTGGCTCTAGTCCCTCGCGAGCTAGCTCTCGCGAGCCAGCTCCAGCCCTCGCGAGTTAGCCTGAGCCACCCTGCCCACCCTCACCTGATCCCGGTCCCACGTTCGGATCGGGCTGGTGGATCGGGTTGAGAGGGTCGGCATCGGGGTCGAATTCGTAGCAAGTGCCGAGGCGCGGTACGCATTGCGACGTGCTGGCGCCGCTGGCGTTGACGCATTCTTGGGCCTGCGGGTCCGGACAGTCGGCGTCGCTCTCGCACTCGGCGCCGCAGAACGTCTCCCCCGTGTCCATGTGGATCACGCAGGCACCGTCGGCGCAGTCGCCGCTGTCTGCACACAGCGCACACAGCTCGCCCTCACCGGAGCCAGATAGCTCCGGCTCGACCGCCGTGTAGCCGCGCTCGGGCGGCCCGGGAGGTTGGCCGAGCTCGATGAAATTGTCCTGGTAGTTCGGGTTTCCGTTGTTGGGACCGGGGCCGCCGTTCGGACCATCATTGCCGAAGCCGTTCCCGCCCCCGGTGCCGAAGCCGTTCCCGCCCGTGTCCGTGCCCCCGTCGAACGGATCGGGGTGCTCTTCCCCTCCGCAGCCGTAGGCCACGCCGGTCAGAAGTCCCAAAAGTGCGCCCCAGCGGAGCAGAGACGTCGAGGTCAGCGTGCTCATTTGACCACCGTCACCGTTTCACAGCCGAACACGACGTCGAGTCGCGCGCTGGCATCGGACTGTACCAAGTCACAGGTGTTTTCGCAGAGCACGACAGACCCGCCGTCGTCCGCGTAGTACCAACCGTCATCGCAACCTTCGCCCTCGGAGTTTCTGCCGAGCTCGTGCTTGCCGCCTTCGCCATCGGTAAACAGCACGTTGACCAGGTTCGGATCGACCACTTGGCCGCCCGGCGGCTCGGGCACCTCGTACTCGCAGCTGATCGCCTGGCCGACGATGTCGACCAGCGCGTCGTGCAGATCTTCCTGGAAGTTCGTGCTCTGCGTCATGTCGAAGTGACAGTAGTTCGGGCCGGTGTCGGAGCAGCCCGGGCGAGCCGTGCCGCCATTGCTGGCCATCTGGGACAGCGGCTCGAGCGCGTCCTCGCTGCCGGGCGAGCCCACGACGAAGGTGCGAATGCCCTCCTCCTCGAAGGCCTTGGCGGCCTCGAGCACCAGCGCTGGCGTTGGTACCGGGCTCATCCCGGTTCCCGAACAGGCGAGGCCGAAGGTCGGCGTGCCGTCGGTGATGATGAGGACGTAACGCTGGCCAGGCAGGTTCGCCGCGTGCACGAGCTCGAGCGCATGCAGATAGGCCATGTGCGTCGGCGTGCCGCCGTTCGGCTCCGTTCGGTCCAAGGCCTCCCGCAGCGCCCGCCGGTGCTCGGAGTCCTCCGGACCGAGTAGGTCCAGAATGACGCCGTCATTATTGTCGTAACACGGAGCGCCTTCCTCGAAGACGACGTTCGGGTAGTTGGAGAAACCGATCCCGGACGTCGCCGGCAACGTCTCTAGCACTGCCTGCAGCGCAGCGCGGGTGTCTTCGAGCTTGGACAGATCGCTGCCAGCGGCGGACCACTGCATCGACAAACTGGTGTCGAGCAAGATCTGAATGATGGCAGGGTTCGCCTCCGGCTCGGCAGAGTTGCCCACGCACTCCTCGAACGACGAAGAGTTCGTACTACCGCCGAAGCCAGCGTCGGTTCCCGAGTCGGTGCCGGAATCCGTGCCGCTGTCCGTCCCCGAACTGGTCGCGCCCGTGCCCGACCCATCGCCGTCGACGACCAGGTTGTTGTTACCGCCGGTTGCGTCCGTGCCGCTCGAGTCGGTTGCGCTGTCGGCTGGCTGCTCGGAGCAGGCAGGCCAGGCCGCCAAGAGTAGTGCGCACAGCGCGGCCTTCGGGGCCGATCGCCAGGCCATGATCCTTCTTGCGCTCATGTTCTCTGCTCCTCCAAGAAAGCTCTGAGCGCATTTCTTAGCACGGTCCGCCGTGTGCCAGGGCTGAAAATCGCGCCGCGCGGCGCAGACAATTGACTACTGTTCCGATGATCGGGGTGCAGAATGCGCCCCCAAACGACTGATTCGATTGACAGGATCGAACCGGCGGAAGGTCACTTCACCGCGCTCGAAAAAAACCACCGCGTCGGCATCTGGTGCGACAAAGCGCCGAGGATCGGCGAGTAAGCGCGCCACGAAGTCGTCGACGACCGGGAGCAAGGCAGGGCCGCTGAGCAGCTCCGGAACGAAGAGCACGCGCGCGCTCGAGCGCAAACCCGCCTGGCCTTCCGTCAGGTGCTCGAAGAGTGCATGACCGAAGACAACGAGCCTTGAATCCGCTCCGGACCGAGCGAGGGGCAACCGAGCGCCACTGGAAAAATCAACCTGCAATCGGGTAGGGCACAAGACCACACTGCCGCCCTCGTCGAACAGCGCGAGCGCGTCCTGCTCCCGGGTTCTGCGCCCCGGCAAGCGCTCAGCCCCGGCCTTGGCCCAGCTTTCGAGCGCGGCGTATTGGCGAGCGTGAAGAGCGCGTTTGGCACGTGGAAACGCCTTGAACATCAGGGCGTTGAAGAGATCGTGATAGCTCCGGGACAGGCACGGCACCTCGCTCGCGCAGGCGATGCGCGCGTCGTAGAGCCCCTCGAGCACGACGCTCCCGCGCTTGATGCGGCGCGACCTTGGCCGCGACAAAACGAAGCGCAAAGGTGCGACCTCCGGAGCTGCCTGCCCACGTGTGGCGTCGACCCAGGCTCCGAGCTCCGTGGCGTCCGGGAACTCCGAGAACGCGGCGAGCTCGGCCAAGAGATCACGAAACGGCTCGAGCGCGGCCTTGGGCGCGAAGCGCTGCTGATCCCAGGTCTGCCCCGACAGTGGCACGGCGAGCTCGCCTTACCACGGTTGCGCTCGCAACCAAGGAGCGAGAGCCTGGAGCGACATGCACCTGCGCACCTTCGCTCTCCCCACCCTGGCCGCATCTTGGATCGTCAGTGCCGCCTGCTCGAGCGCACCCGCCGACGACGGCGGAACGGGCGGTAGCCAAAGCTCGGACGGTTCCGGCGGGAGCCCAGCCACAGGCGGGCAAGCCAGCGGCGGCGACGACGGTCTCGGTGGCGGCGGACCAACCCAGCCGCCTCCTCTCGGTGGCGACTGCCGGGTCTTCCCGGCGGACAATGCCTGGAACCAGGATGTCTCGGCCCTGCCCGTGCACGCGCTGTCGGACACCTACGTCAATTCGATCGGCCGAGACGATCACGTTCATCCGGACTTCGGTACCGAGTGGGAGGGCGCGCCGATCGGCATCCCCTATGTCGTCGTTGGTGCCGGCGAGGATCTGGTGGAGATCACCTACGAAGCCTACGGCGATGAATCGGACCCGGGCCCCTTCCCCATTCCACTCAGCGCGCCCATCGAAGGTGGCCCCGACGCCGATGGCGACCGTCACGTGATCGCCATCGATACGGACGCCTGTCGTCTCTATGAGCTGTTTCACGCTTTCCCAGAGGCTGACGGTTGGCACGCGAATTCGGGCACGAGCTGGGACCTGACCGAAAACGAAAACCATCCAGAAGGCTGCACTTCGGCCGACGCCGCCGGCCTGCCCATCTTCCCCGGACTCGCCCGCTACGACGAAGTCGTGGAGCAAGGCGAGATCCTGCATGCCCTGCGCTTCACCGTGAGCCAATCCCAGCAAGCGTACGTGTTTCCGGCCAGGCACTATGCGTCCGACGACACCAACGCGAGCTTGCCGCCGATGGGCCTGCGCGTGCGGATGAAGGCAAACTACGATTGCAGCGAGATGTCGAGCGAAGCTCAGGTCGTGTGCACGGCCCTGAAGCGCTTCGGCATGATTCTCGCCGACAATGGCTCGAATTGGTACCTCAGCGGCGCGCCGGACTCGCGCTGGGACGATGACGCGCTCGGCGATTTGAAGACGATTGTCGGCGACGCCTTCGAAGTGGTCGACACCGGGGCCGAGCTGGTCACCGATTCGCCGGACTGCACGCTCTAGCAGTAGAGAAAGCGCGGATCCGTGGTAGGGCCCTCCCTATGCGGCAACTTTCTCCGGACGGACAGCGGGTTGCCAACGATTTGGCGAATCGACATGGGTTCAGCGTCGACGCGGTCACCCACATGATGTTCGCCGTGCTGCATGGCAATGGCAGCATGGCTCAGTTCAGCCACGGCGAGTTCGCAGGCTCGGGCCAGTGGATGCGCGGCGGCATGATCATGCTCGGCGACATGTTCAACGGCTATCTCAAGGGTCGGGTCGACAGCCTGTGCTCGGAGATCTCGAACATCCTGGCCAATCAGCCAGGCCTCTTGCAGAGCGGCAGCTTCCAATCGCAGAGCCAAGGCGGCAGTAGCTACCAGCACCAGGCGAATGGCGGCGGGATGGGCCCCTCCACTTTGTTCGCTCCAGATCCGGAGGACAACTGGTGGCCAAGTGACCTCGGACGCCCCGGCGCGACGGGCAGCCAGAACAACGCGCGCTATGCCTATTTCCCGAGCTCGCGTCGCTTGGCGATCAAAACCGGAGGCGAGGTGTGGGTCTACGACACGCTCGACCACCAGATCGGTGGCTTCTCCCAACAGCAGGGCTGGGGCGGCTCGATCCTCTTGAGCAGTCAGTACGGCACCGTGGACCTCTCGCGCTTGCCCGTCGTGTCCAAGAACGGGCAGCCGGTCTTCCTGCAGCCGACCCCGGCGCCGCCCGAAGCGAGCTATGGCGGAGGCTACAGCCCGGCAGCTCCTCCCGCCGGCAGTGCCGACGTGCTCGCGGCCCTCGAACGCCTGGGTGATCTGAAGACCAAGGGCGTCCTCACCGACGCGGAATTTTCGGCAAAAAAGGCCGACCTGCTCAGCCGACTCTGACCAGACGGGGCGGGAGCCTGTAGGCTCCGGGCCACGGGCCGCACACGGCTCGATTCGTTGTCATGGAGACGGTTCCACACCTGGACGAGCTCGCGATCGTGGCCGCGCTGGCCGTCGCGGTGACGGTCCTCCTGTCGCGCTTGCTCCTGCCCACGGTCGCGGGTCTGCTCGCGGCAGGCGCGTTGCTCGGACCGCACGGTCTGCACCTGACCAGCTCGGCGGAATCCATCGAACAGCTGGCCGAGGTCGGCGTGGTGCTCCTGCTCTTCTCCATCGGGCTCGAGTTTTCGCTCGCGCGCCTCAAGAACATCCTACGCCAGGTCGCGCTGGGCGGCATCCTGCAGGTGGGCGTCACCACCTGCGCGGCCGGCTCGGTCGCCTACTTTCTCGGACAATCCGCAGGCGCCTCGCTGTTTTACGGCTTCGTTTTCGCACTCTCCAGCACCGCCATCGTGCTGCGTGCCCTGACCGAGCGGCGGGAGCTCGATGCGCCGCATGGGCGCATCATCGTCGGCACCCTGATCTTCCAGGACCTGTGCGTGGTGCCGATGGTCCTCATCGTGCCCCTGCTCGGTTCTGGCGCCGCCGTCCATGGCATCGCCCTGGCTACCCTGGTCGCCCTCGGCAAAGCGGGCGTGGTCGTCGTCGGCGTCATCGCCATCTCCCGCTTCGTCGTGCCGAAGGTGCTCGACTGGGTCGACGCCAGCCGGAGCCGCGAGGTGTTCCTGCTGGCCATTCTGTCCCTCTGCATCGGCACGGCCTGGCTCACGTCCCTCGCTGGGCTCTCGCTCGCCCTCGGCGCTTTCTTGGGCGGCATGGTGGTGGCGGACACCGAGTACGGCCATCGCGCCATGGGCGACATCTTGCCGCTGCGCGATGCGTTCGTCAGCGTGTTCTTCGTCTCGCTCGGCATGCTGTTCGACGTCCGCGTGGTCCTCGAGCAGCCGCTCTTGGTCCTTGGCCTCTTGGCGGGATTTTTGCTCGTCAAAGGCCTGCTCGCCACCTTGGCCGCAATGGCCATGCGGTTCCCGTCGCGTGTGGCCTGGCTCGCGGGAGTCGGCCTGGCCCAGTTCGGCGAGTTCGGCTTCGTGCTCACGAAGCTGGCCCAGAAGCACGGAGTCATCGAGGCCACGCAGGTCCAGCCGCTGCTCGCAGCCGGCATCGTGTCGATGTTCCTGACGCCACTGCTCGTGCGCATCGCCCCTCACATCACGGCCGGCGAACGCCTGCTCGCCCCGCTCGAGCGCCTGATCGGCGTGCGCGGCATCGACGACGCGGAAGAAGTCACCGCGCGCCTGACCGATCACGTGGTGCTCGTCGGCTTCGGCTTGGCGGGCCGGCTGTGCTCGCAGGCCTTGCTGGACAGCGACGTCCCTCATTTGGTCTTGGAGATGAGCGCGGACAACGTCCGGCGCGGCAAGGACCTCGGTCTACCGGTCTACTATGGTGACGCCACGAGCGAGGAAGCCTTGCGCCATGCGCACCTGTCCGAGGCGCGCCTCTTGGTCCTTTTGATCAACGATGCGTTGGCCTGCGAACGCGTCGTGGCCACGGCGCGGCGCGTAGCCCCTCGCACCCGCATTCTGGTGCGCACCCGCTATCTGATCCAGAAAGACCGCATCCTCGAGCTGGGTGCTCACCGCGTCGTCGCCGAAGAAGTCGAGGGGGCGGTCGAAATGCTGCATCGCATGCTGCGCAGCGTAGAGATCCCGCGCAACGTGATCGAAGAACGCATCCGCACGGCGCGTAGCGGCGCCTTGGAGACGGACCGCAAGCAGACGGTCCCGCGCTTGCGCCTCGGTGAGGTGCGCGATTTGCATCACCTGAAGATCGAGTCGGCTCTCGTGCTGCCCAGCTGCGCCGCCCGCGGGCGCTCGCCGGCCGAGCTCGAGCTGCGCTCACGCACCGGAGCGCTCGTGGTCGGGGTGCGACGCGGCGAGCAGTTGCTCGATCAGCCGGACCCCACCCTGCCTTTCGACGTGGGCGATGTGGTCTATTTCGTGGGCACGAGCGCGGCGCTCACGGCTGCGCTCCAGCTGTTCGAGGCTCCCGGTGGGGCTTCGTCCCTGCCTCCGGCCGGCTGAGGGAAACGGGCTCGAGCACGGCCACCGTTTCGGCCTGCATCAGGTCGGCGAGCGAGAGGCCGATCACGTCACTCAGACCGCCGAACACTGGACCCGTCACCCGCTTGTCGAAGCGTTTGACCGAAAGGTCCAAAAGGTCGGGGCTCAGGCCCACCGACCCGACATCGGGCGCCACGAGCCGCGCGCTGCGCAGGTAGAAGCTGACGAAGTCAGCCACCTCGGCACGGAGCGCGCTCTTGGTCGACACGTAGAGAAATAGCGGCCGGGCAAGTGGCTGATACTCACCCGACTGAACCGTGGCGAGGCTGGGCGCGACGGGCGCCTTGCCATTGTCGGCCACCTCGTCGTCGATCGCGATCGCTCGCAGGCGATCGCGATTCTTCAGATAGTGCGAAAGCCCGAAGTAACCGAGGGCGCTCGGCGACCTGGCGATCAAGTTCGCCAGTTCCTCGTCGTCTTCGCTGGCTTTGTAGTCCGCACGACTCTTGCCCGATTCACCCAGGATCGCGCTGGTGAAAAAGTCGAAGGTGCCGGAGTCGAGACCCGGGCCGTAGAGCTCGATGGGGTGGTCGGGGAAGCTCGACCGGACCTGCTTCCAGCTGGTCACGGTGCCCTGCGCCTCGGGAGCAAACAGTTTCTTCAGCTCCGAGACTCCGAGGTCCTGCACGAAGTCGTTGTCCTTCGCCACGACGACGACGACCCCGTCGAACGCCACGGGCAGCTCGATGAACTCGACACCGGACGCCTTGCAGAGCTCGATCTCGGTCGGTGAGATCGGACGTGAGGCGCTGTTGATGTCGGTCTTCCCTCGACAGAACAGCTTGAACCCGCCGCCGGTGCCGGAGAACTTCAAATCCACATCCGTTACCAGCCGCGACGCGTAGAGCGCCAAGACGCCTTCGCTGATCGGGTGCACCGTCGACGACCCGTCGACCAAGATGGG
>Ga0164309_10000296_pt1 | contig 29134 bp, 22 predicted proteins | sample Whisoiple_247_MG_FD_109984 | JGI IMG/M metagenome (GOLD analysis project Ga0164309, IMG submission 109984) | Soil microbial communities amended with fresh organic matter from upstate New York, USA - Whitman soil sample_247_MG | ecosystem: Environmental > Terrestrial > Soil > Unclassified >...
CCGAGGATCAAGCTCTCTGCGCGGGCCCCGCGCCTAACTCGCCTGAGGAGCCCGCCTCGCCCAACATCGATCTGGGTTTGCGACCCGATGCTTGGCAACGCTGGCTCGGCAGCACGAAGCCGGACGCGGCGAGCAAAGCTTCCTCCACGCGCACGCCCGGACCCGATCGGCGCCCGCTGTTTCGACCGCCACCGAAGAGCACCACAGGCGGCCTGCAGGAGGGGCTCGAAGCCGAAGATCGCGCGCGTGGCCTCGGCCCATCGGGACCGGTGATCTCGGCGCTGTACCACGCGGCTCATTCGAACGCTGCACCGGAGACTGGAGTGGTCCGCTTCCAAGTCACCGTGCTCGACACCGGCTCGGTCGAGATCACGGTGAGGGAGGCATCCGATCACTTCGACGGTTGGCGCGCGGTCGCAACCGCCGCGGTAGACGCGCTGCGCCGCGTGCGACCGCGCATCCCGAAAGCTCGTTCGGGCATGCGGCTCACGCTCGAGCTCACCGCCGAAGAGATCATGCCGGACGGTACGAAGACCAAGCAGCTCTTCGGTCCGCGCTTAGAAGTGGCGCCGCCGCGCTTTCGTGCGACGACAGACGCTCAGGCAGAGCTCAAGGCCCGCAATCCGGTGGCCGGCGAAAACCGAGAGCTCGCAGCTGGAACCAAAGCCAACGTCGAACTACCCGGCCTTTATCTGGCGCAGCGTGGAAAGGTCTGCGGCTACCGCATTGGCTTGTCGTTGCTCGGTCCAGCGCTCAACGGTGGCTGTGATTTGTCGAACCTCGGAGCCCGACCGCAGCGGATGGTGCACACGCGCGTGCTCGAAGAGGTCTTGTTCTAGCACCCTGGCATTTGGGCAAGCGGGCGCGGAAAGCCGCAGGGCGGCCCGTCTCCCACAAGAGCCGTCGCACCTGCGCCGCGGTGGTTTCCAAGATCGCCGACTTTCCTGGTCGCGGAAGATGACGACTTCAACGCACGACTCCTGAGCGAAGATCAGGGTCCTCGTCGATCGAAAGATACTGTGCAAACACAGTACCCTTTTTCGCGCCGTGGCCGTGCTCCGAGACGATTCGCAGCAGCAGTCTTTTCGAGGCCGAATGCGATGAGTGCTCAGACGGGCACGTTGGCAGCCAGACAGCGACAGGCCCTAGCGAGCGACGGACAAGCTGCAGTCGAGACCCTGTCGAAATTCGAAACCAGGGTCGAACCCGAGCCGCGCCGCGCCTTTACCGTGACCGACGAAACGCGCCGCGAGCCGTGTTTCGTGGCTCGACTCGAGCCGACTCACCGCTGCCTCGGCGAGTTCGACGGCTTCGAGGCAGAGCCGGTCAGCATTCCCGCGGAGCATGGCGAACATGCCCGCTTGCAGCGCGTCGCTCACGGGTGCCGCAGCGTCAATCAATTGCAACCAAGCTCGGCTGGTTTGGAGCACGGCGCGATAGTCGTTTGCTGCGGGCTGACACTCGGGAGCGTCGGCCAAAAATAGTCGCGACCAGGGGGCCAGCAGGCTGACCCGGCCATCCTCGTGGAAAAGTGCGGCGGGGTCCGCAGTCGTCGCGGGTTCGCTGCCGGAAGCCGTGCGCAAGATCGCGAGGTCACCATGCGCGCTGATCGCGAGCGCGTCCGGATTTGCCGGGAAGCGCGCGACCGACCCGGGCATTTGAAACAGGCGCCGTCCCCGACCCGCCGTGAACTCGACGACCTCGAGCGTGCCCCCGCCATGCCCACCGAGCAGCGCGAGCCGATTCGGAGCACGTTGCACGGCGCTGATCCAGGTCACGTCACTGGAGTCTGGAGCCGACAAGGGCACCGCGCCGCCCGAGCCCCGCAGCCAAATGGGCCAATCACTCGCCAAGACCAAGCCTTCGGCTTCACCTGGAGTGAGCCCAAGGACTGGCACGGTCGCCAACTCATCCACCAATTGGACTTCGAAGGACGGAGGTTCGACACCCGCTGCTCGCGCGGCATCCACCAGCGCGCGCCAGCTGAGCGTGGTCGCTCGAATCCGTGCGTTCGGTTCGAATGGTGAGACGAAGGATAGGCGCGCTGAAGCCGAATACCCGGCCAAATTCGTGGCCTCCGATTCGTTTGGAGCTCGCATCGCGAACGATGCCCGCGACCCAAACACCGCGCCCATGCCATTGACGGGATGAACCGAACTCCAAACGAACGCGGCTTGGTAGTCATGTTCTCCCGCGAGCGACGCTTGGCTCATCCCGAGCCAAGGACGCGCATCAGACTCGCTTTCGGGCGGCGCCTGCTCTTTGACGTTCGGCGCGCCCAATTGCTGGCAGCTCAGAATGGGAAGCGGCTCGCGAGCCACACTGACTGGAGCGGGAGCAACTCGTTGCGATCGGAGGCGGGCCGCGGGCACTTCCACTTCCCAGCCAACGCGGAGCCAGGGCCCGAGCAAGCAACCGACCTGCGAACAGATCGGTTCGAGATTCGGTCCCCTCTCGGGGGCAAAAGCAGGCGGCGCAAGCGTTTCTACCCAGGTGCGCCCCCAATCGGTAGTTTGAAACACGCGCCGACCGCGATCGAACGCCAGCGCGTGGGCTCCGGCAGCGGACAAGGAGGCGAATTGATAGACGCTCGGTTCGAGCCGACCATCGCTCGCGATGGCCAACGCGCGATCCGCGAGCCAACCGCGCACGCTGCCGTCGGCCAGCGCCACCCAATCGAGCCCCAACCAATCCTGCGCTTGCTTACCCGCTCCGGCAAGGTCGACCGCCTCTGGCGAAATCGCGACGAAAGTGCCGGTTTGTGCGTCGAGGAGGCCGGGGCTCGAGCCGCCAATCAGCGCCACCGCGCCGCCTCCCACCTTCGGTATCCAGCGGACGATCGGAGGCGCCTTGGCAGCGGGTTCAGCGTCAGAGGTCGGCGACGCTTGGACTGAAGGAGCGTGCTCGAGTTTCGCCAAGCGAGCGCCAACGTCGTAGTCGCGAAGACGACCGTCGACGTCACGCACGCACACCGCACCGAGTTGGACCTGCCCGTCACAACGCGACGAAGCGACCAACACGCCGGCAGCAAAATCGAGTCGCACCCCGCTTTCGAACCTGCCCTCGGTCTGGGGACGCTCGCCGAATACACCGGAGAGCACCACACTCCCGTTGCTCTTCGAATTGCAGGCGAGCAGCAGCGCAACGTTCGCATCCAAGGTTCGACACGAGAGCTCGCTCGGCACCAAGGCGCGCGTGACTTGCACGAGCTCGCCGGTGCGCAAGTTGACCGTCGCGACGCTCCCGGCAACGGCCACGCCGGCAAATTCCTCGCCGATCGGCACGCCGAACGCGAGCGCACGTTCTAGCGGCGGTTCAGCCAGCGGCCACAGCGAATCATTGATCACGCGCGCCGAAGCCGCGCGCGTAGCGGGCTCGATCTGCACATTCCCGGCAGAATCAACGCGAATTTGCTGATCGGAGGTCAGGTCGGCGAACAATTCCCCCGAAGCTTCCCTCACGCTCACGGCGCGAGATCCGACGGGCAACGCGAGCGGCCGATAGCTCTTGCCGGCGTCCTCACTCAGAAAACATGCGCCGCCTTCGAGCAGCGAAAGCGAGCGCCCAGCAGTGGTGACCGCCACGTCTGCCAACAATGGTGGAACCATCGGCACACGCTGCCGAGTCCGCAGATCGATTGCCAAGCGATTGCCGTCGCTCCCTCGGAGCAAGGCGAAGCTCGGACCAAACGAGACAACCCCCGGTCGAAAGCCGATATCGAGGAGCGGCGTCAGCTTGCCCAGGAACGAATCACTCGTGTAAAGCGCCGATTCATTCCAAAACAAGAACCCGCCGCCCAATGGATCCGGCACCGGAACCCCGCCTTGCAAGGCCGGCAGCGCCACCGAGTCCGCAATGCGCAACCCGCTCGCATCGGGCCGCACACGCAACCCATTCACGATTGCCCCCACACGCAACGGCGCTCCGTCCCGGAATGGCCCCTTGGCCACGAAGCTCTGCGCCAAGCGATAGCCATGTAACGGCTCACGCTGCGTGACCACGTGCACGGGTGGCGGCGCTGCCGACGCAGGCGTAGGTGCAGCCGGCGGCGGCTGGCTGCACGACCCTAAAAACAGCCCGACGACCCCAAGGTGACTTGGACGCATCACAGGCCACCCTATCACGCCTAAACTGGGTCCGCTGTGAGGCCCGATGCTGAGTCGGGATCGCCCACTGTCTCGATCAATTCAAGCGCGCGCCGATGACGTGGCCGTGATTGAGGGGACCGTGGCCTTTGCCGAGTCCGGGCGCGGTTCGAATCGCTTCCACCACATAGTCCTCGGCGCGCTCGATGGCGGAGCGTAGGGTGAAGCCGTGCGCGACCCCGCACGCGATCGCGGAAGCCAGGGTGCAGCCGGTGCCGTGGGTGGAACGGGTGACGATGCGTGGATGTTCGAAGTTTGCGCCGTCCCCATCGGCGGTGCGCAAGAGATCGACGATCGTGTCGCCGGGCACGTGCCCACCCTTGATCAACACCGCGCTGGCTCCGAAGGCGAGCAAGCGGTCGGCAGCGCGTTCCATGTCGGAAACGCTCTCGACCTTGATACCAGTGAGCGCGGCGGCCTCGGGCGCGTTGGGCGTGATCAATGCTGCGAGCGGTAGCAACCGCTCCACCATCGCGCCGCGCGCGCGTTCTTGCAGTAGCGAGCTGCCACCTTTGGCGACCATCACGGGATCGATGATCACCGGCACGCGGCGCGCGCGGATTTCGAGCGTGGAGGCCACGGCGGAGATGATCTCCTCGGAGAACAGCATGCCAGTCTTCACCGCGTCGGCGCCGATATCGGTGAGCACGACCGACATTTGCTCGGCGACGAACTCCGGGTCGATGGGCAAGACGCCGAAGACGCCGAGCGTGTTTTGAGCGGTGAGCGCGGTGATGGCGGTGGCGGCGTACCCACCCAAAACGGTGATGGTCTTGATGTCGGCCTGAATGCCGGCTCCGCCTCCCGAGTCGGATCCTGCCACGACCAAGACGCGACCTCGTGGTTCGTACACTTCAGCCATGCGCCCATCCTAGCGTGCCCGGGCGGGGAGCCGCGAAAAATCCGGGGCGCTGGCGCACCAGTGATGACGGCCGAAAAACCGGCCGAGTAGTGCTAGGCGGACTCTCACGGCATCGCTATGCTCCGAGGCCATCGTGGGCCTGCCCAACTTCGAAGACCGCGCCAAGAGCTATGTCGGCAAGCTCGTTGCAAGCCGCTATCGCTTGGACTCGTTGCTCGGCCTGGGCGGCATGAGCGCCGTGTTTCGCGCGAGCGATCTGGAAGGCAAGTCGTTCGCAGTCAAGATCTTGTATCCGGAACTTTTGGACGGCGAGGCCGCCCAGCGCTTCGAGCGCGAGTCGAAGGTGGTCTTGGGGCTCGCGCATCCGCACATCGTAGCCCCGCTCGCCGCGGGTCACGACGAAACCCTCGGTGAGTACCTGGTGATGCCGCTGCTCAGTGGCCGCGATCTCGACGGCGTGCTCGAGGTGCACGGCGCGCTTGCACCGGAGAGTGCCGTGCGTGTAGCGCTGCAGGCCGCGCGCGGTCTATCCGCCGCCCATCGCGTGGGCGTCGTACATCGCGACGTGAAGCCGGGCAATCTACTGCTCGATCGCGACGGCCCCGAGGTCATCGTCCGAGTGTGCGACTTCGGCATCGCCAAACGCCTCGCTGGTGACGGAGCGGATTCACTCACGGCAACGGGCACGCAGTTCGGCACTCCGGACTACGCGGCCCCCGAACAGCTGCGCAACGCCGAGGACGTGGACGAGCGCGCCGACATTTGGGGACTTGGCGCGACGCTCTATCAAATGCTGTGCGGCGTCGCTCCGTTTTCGCACGTCGAGTCCATCGCTGATTTGATGGTCGCGATTTGCAATGAAGACGTGCCGCACATTCAGGACCGTGCGCCTTGGGTGGAAGCGGGCTTGGCGCGCGCAGTGCACCGGGCGCTGTCTCGCGATTCCGACTTGCGCCCCCCCACCGTCGAAGACTTCGCGGACCGACTGCGCCGCTTTTCGGGCGGCGATGAATTGCTCGACGAAACGCGGATCACGCGCGTCTCCACCGAGATGCGCCAGCGCGTGGAGGGGCGCGCCGATCTCGAGCTGTCGGTCGCTCCGCAATCGCGCCCGGGAGCTACTGACGCAGACCCGCTCGGTCTCACCGGCAAGCGGCTCGATGATCGTTACCTCGTCCGGCAGCTGATCGGCAAAGGCGGCATGGGCTCGGTGTACGAGGTCGAGGGACCCGAGGGGCAGCGCTTGGCGGCCAAGGTCGTCTCCGCCGGAATGGCCAATGCGTCACCCACGGTCCTGGAGCGCTTTGCTCGCGAGGCGCGCAGCGCGAGCGACATCACCAACCCGAACGTGGCCAGCACCATCGATACCGGCTGCGACGAAGCGCTCGGCATGCCGTACATCATCATGGAGCTCTTGCACGGCGTCGAGCTCTCGGCGGTGCTCAAGAAGGAAGGCGCGCTCGAGCCACAGGTCGCGGTGCGGCTCGTGCTGCAAGGCGCGAGCGGTGTGGCTGCCGCGCACGCGCACGGCATCGTGCATCGCGACATCAAGCCCGCCAATTTGTTCCTTCAAATCGACGAGAAGAGCGAAGAGGTCACGGTCAAAGTCTGCGATTTCGGCGTGGCCAAGCGCACCCGCATCAATGAAGGCAACAACGCCGCCAGCCAGCTGAGTCTCACGCGCACGGGCGGCATGCTCGGCTCGCCAATGTACATGTCGCCCGAACAAGCCAAGAACGCGAAGGCGGTCGACGAGCGCACGGACGTGTGGAGCCTATCGGTCGTGCTTTGGGAAGCGCTCAGCGGTCAGCGCTTGTGGGGCGGTCAAACGTCGCTGGGTGAACTGATCGTCGCCATTTGCACGGAGCCTATCCCGCAGCTCGACGTCGTCGCATCTTGGGTCCCCCGGGATCTCGCGCGCGTCGTACATCGCGGGCTCGAGCGCGATCCCAATCTCCGTCCGAGTTCGGTGCGCGCATTCATCGAGTCCCTCTCGGTGTTCAGCGGTGGCACTGATCGCGTACACAAGTCCCAACTGGTGGCGATGACGGTCGCGGAACGCGGCGCGCTGCAGCTCAAGGTGAACATCAGCGCGTCGGCCGCCGCCGGCATGGCCAACTTGGCCCGCGGGGGTCGAGGCGGGACGTCCCTACCTCCCGAGCGCGCAGGCGGCCCGCGGCGCTCGGGCAAGCCAGCCCCAGCAACTCACTCCTGGTCTTGGGCGCTGCTGCTGATGATCATCGTGGTCGGCGGACTCTCGGCCGCACTCGGCTACCTGATGCGCAGCCGCTGAGTCACGCCTTCAGCAGCGGGTTTTGGCGCAGCTCCGAGACCGCGAAATCGACGAACGCGCGCACCCGCGCCGCAGCGCGCTTACCCTCGCGATGAATGACGTGAATGGGAATGGGCTCCGGCTCGAACTCACGCAAAATGACGCGCAATCGCCCGGCCTTCAGCTCCGAAGCGGCCTGGTACGACAGCACCCGCGTGACGCCCTCACCCGCGACCGCGCCTTGCATCGCGACCTCCGGACTATTCACGACCAGGCGCGCGTTCGGACGCACGGAGAGCGCTCGCTTGCCCTCACGAAACGACCAAACCGCTGGCGAACGATCACCAGAAAAACAGAACGCGGGGATCTGCTTCAGGTCGTCGGGAGCGCGTGGCACGCCGTGGCGTTTCAGAAACCCGGGTGACGCGCACACCACATTGCGCACCGCGCCCACGCGGATCGCGGTGAAGGAAGCGTCCGACAAGTGCGCGATGCGCACCGCGACATCCAACCCTTCTTCAATCAGGTCGACCACGCGATCGACGAACAGCGCGCGCAGGTTCAGCTTTTCATGTCGCGCCAGGAACGCGTGCAAGAGCGGCGCGACGAACGCGCGCCCGAACAACACCGAAGCAGTCACGGCCAACGTGCCGCGTACCTCCGCCTGAGCGCCCGTAGCGGCTTCGTCCGCGTCCTCGAGATCGCTCAAGATACGCTTGCAGTCCGCCAAGTAGCGCGCGCCGGTCTCGGTCAAGCGCACGATGCGCGTCGTCCGCTGCAACAACTTGACGCCCAGAGCTCTCTCGAGGGCACCCACTGCGCGGGTCACCGCCGGCGGAGACAGCGAAAGGCGCCGCGCAGCAGCCGCAAAACTCTGCTCTTCACCCACGGCGACGAAGATCTTGAGGCTCGTGAATCGGTCCACGGATTATTCCTATTTTTGAAATAATGACTTGTCAATCACGCCCATTGTTTCTCTCGCACCACCGCCTCACGTTGTGGGCATGCCCGAAGCCAATCCCCTCCGCCTGTACCGTTTTCCGCTCTCCGGCCATTCACACCGCGCCGAACTCATGTTGTCCCTGCTCGGCGTACGCGCCGAACTGGTCGACGTCGACCTGCGCGCGGGCGAGCACAAGCAACCGGCGTTCTTGGCAAAGAACAGTTTCGGCCAAGTGCCGGTCTTGGAAGATGGCGCGCTGACCGTCAGCGACAGCAACGCGATCCTCGTGTACCTGGCCGAGCGGTATGACGACGCACGGCGCTATTGGCCGATCGACCCCGTTCGTCGCGCTCAGGTGCAGCGTTGGCTATCGGTCGCGGCCGGACAATTGGCGATCGGGCCCGCCGCGGCGCGCCTAGTGCGCGTGTTCAACGCGCCGCTCGACCACGCCCAAGCCGTCCGCAAAGCGCACGAGCTATTCTCACTGCTGGAAAAAGAGCTGAGCGCACGCCCATTCTTGGTCGACGAAACGCCGACTCTGGCTGATGTCGCTCTCTATACGTACACCGCGCATGCCCCCGAAGGCGACGTATCGCTCGAAGCGTACCCTGCGATCCGTCACTGGCTCTCTCGCATCGAGGCACTGCCCGGCTTCGTGCCCATGATACGCACCCCGGCGAAGTCATGACGCCCCCGCGTGCCGAGCGCCAGACGCGCGTCGTCGATCGCGGTTGGACGCACGAAGGCTCGCCGTTTCACGCCGGTGAGCAAGCCGTGCAGCGACGAATCGGCGTGCGAGACCAAGTCGAACGCGCGGGGCGCAACATGCTCCGCGACCACATGCCCGATCAACACCGCGAACTGTTCGAGGCATTGCCATTGCTCGTGGTGGGAAGCATATCCAGCACCGGACACCTATGGGCGTCCCTGCTGAGCGGCGACCCGGGCTTCATGCGCTCACCAACTCCGAAACTGCTGAGGATCCAGGCACAGCCAGCGCTCGGCGACCCATTGCGTGAACAGCTCGCCATCGGCAGTCCCCTCGGACTACTCGGGATCCAGCTCGAAACGCGCCGTCGCAACCGCGCGAATGGTCGCATCGTCGCCCGCGACGCCGACTCGTTCACGGTCGAGATCGAGCAGAGCTTCGGCAATTGCAGACAGTACATCCAAGCGCGCGAGCCGATCTTCGACAAAAGCTTGCGCGAGAGCGCGGGGAAAGTCGAAGCTGAACGGTCACGCCTGTCGACGCGAGCGACCGACTTACTCGCGCGCGCCGACACTTTCTTCATCGCAACCGCCTCGGCTGCCGCCGCCAGCGGTCGCGATGGCGAAGGCGTCGATGTTTCTCACCGCGGTGGCAGACCAGGCTTCGTGCGCGTGAGCGACGAGCCGCGCGGCACTCGGCTCACCATCCCTGACTTTCGTGGCAACTTCATCTTCAACACCTTCGGTAACCTAGAGGTCAATCCACGCGCGGGCATCGTGTGCCCGGATTTTCTCACGGGTGACGTACTGTCTCTGACCGGCACGGCGCGCGTAATCTGGGACGGTCCGGAGCCAGACTCTTTCGAGGGCGCCGAGCGCTTGCTCAGCTTCGAGGTGGAGTCAGGTTGGTTCTTGGAGCGCGCGCTGCCACTCCGCTTCGAAGGACTCGCCCCCTCGCCGGACCTCGCAGGAACGGGAATTTGGGCAGAAGTGCCACGCGATTGAGCACCACCCCCTGCCCGCCGCTGGCCTGAAGACCACGGTTCAGGCCCTCGGTCCAACCCGACGAACCCCGCCCAGGCCCCTCGAATTTCGGTCCCGAGTTGTGCGTATTGATGCTATTCCGAGGCCCGTGAACACTCGGAGCATCACTCCGAGGCATGTGGCCCCTTGGCGGAATGGCAGACGCAGGGGACTTAAAATCCTTCGCCCGCGAGGGCATTCCGGTTCGAGTCCGGAAGGGGCCACCAGCGCGTTCATGGACATGGTTCCGGTGCAACACGGACGCGAGCTTCGTTGGCGTTTGTCCAATACTTCGGTCTTCGCGGCTCGTGTGTGATGGCAACTATTTCGATCTCGGTTGCTGAAATCTCACCGATCAACGACCGCGCAGAGAAAGCCACGAGCAACGCGCAGTGCGTTCCATTGATCAAGCAGCGCGAACATCTTCGCGTGAATGGTCAGACTGGGCACGCGATAGGCGTCGTTGCACGGGCGAACGAAAATCCGGTCCAAGCGTCGGGCAAAGATTGGCATGAGGCCGGGTCCTAGAATTCGATGCCCCGCGCTGTGAGCCGCACGGCGCCAAGCTGAAGCACCGGCGCGCCGGCGCCCGAGGGCGTGCCGCCGGAGATTTGAGTCGCGTTGACGGTGGTGTGCTGCGTTGTCAAAAGCACGATGCCGGTTACGAGCGTCGCAGCGCCGACGACCATCACGATCTCCGGCCCCAGTCGCGTTGCGGCAAGCGAGTCACACGCGTGACGGTCCTGATCGTTGAGAGTGCATAGGCCAGCCAAGCCCCAAGCGACGAATCCACCCGTTAGCCCGGCTCCTCCAACCGCGGTTGCTACGACGCCCAGCGGAAGCGTCCATGCCGCGCCGGTGCTTGTTTCCAAGCGCAACGGGGCTGCGCCTGGCGGGAGCGTGAGCTCGCCAGATCTGCGCACGCCGGAACCCGAGACGCGGTACCGGCTGCCGGGTGGCATTGAAGCGACACACCAGCCGGTGCACACAAGCAGCCAGTCCTCGGTCCAAACGCCACCGACCAGCCCCATACCATACCTCTCGAGGGTTGCTCTGGGACGATCCGGCTGAAAGTCGATTGGGCGCCAAAAGATGCGCGCGCCAATCCCAACGGGCCGTGGAGCTGGAGCAGGAACAGACACTGGAGCAGGAACAGACACTGGGGCGGACGCTGTCGCTGGAGCTGGAGCTGGAACGGGCGGCTTGTGCTGCGCGGACGCATGCGGTGCGCTCATCAAGATCACGAGCGCCGCCACGCACCTACGAACACCTTGGAGGCTCAAGAGACGATTCCTTCCCGCGCGAGCGAAATGGCACCCAACAGCGGCGGGCAACTCACCGAACGTGGCGCGCCCCCCGCCACAGACTCGAACGCGGCAGTGCTGGGCGCGCTTTCGAACGAGGCGCGTGCCTGGGGCGCACTGCTGTCGTCGATCGCCTCCATCGCAGTGGCGCAAGCGGACCACAGGTAGACTTCAGCGAGCTCCCCAATGCCGATATTTTTCTGCAATAGCCTCACGATGACCCTCAATGGCCAGCGGCTGCAAGCGACGTGCCCAGCGGCATCGAGCGCGGCCTGCGATTCGCATCGCCACGTGATCGCGAGGCAATCGCTGGGCGCACGAGGCCGATCGCGATGAGCGTTGCTCTCAGTTGGTTCTCGAGGACCGTCGACGCGCTCGAGAGCCGCGGTTCGGCGGCAGCTCGTCGATGAATTGGTGCTCGTCGGCGATCGCTGACGGCGCTAGGCCACCCGTCCGGTGACCGCGCCAACGGGCGAATTCGCCGAGCACCAGCGTTCGAAGTCTGCAACGGGCAGGGGGCGGCTGATCAGAAAGCCTTGCACCTCCTCACAGTGATGCTTCTCCAAGAATTTGAATTGTTCCTCGGTTTCCACCCCTTCCGCGACCACACGCAGCCGCAAGCTCTTGGACATGGCGATGATTGCGGCGGCGATCGCGGCGCTGTCTTCGTTCGTGGTGACGTCGCGCACGAAGGAGCGGTCGATCTTGAGTGTGTCTACCGGGAGTGAACGGAGATAGGCGAGCGAGGAATAACCTGTTCCGAAGTCGTCGATCGCAATGCGTACGCCCAGTTGTCGCAGGTCACCGAGTATCCCCGCGACCACCACCACGTCGTGCATCAGCGTTCCCTCGGTGATTTCGATTTCCAACAGCTCGGGTGGAAGCTGCGTCAGCTCGAGGATTCTTTGAATCTTTTGCAACAGATCTGGCTCTCGCAGTTGCCGGGCCGACAAGTTCACGGCGACGGATAGTCGCCTCCCACACTCGAGCCAGGATCGCGCTTGGGCGCAGGCCCGTTCCAGCACCCACTCGCCGATAGGAACAATCAGCCCACATTCCTCGGACAGAGGAATGAAATCGAGCGGGGACACCAGGCCGGTAGCGGGTCGACGCCAACGAAGCAACGCTTCCACCCCAAGTAACGCGCGCGAGCGGCAGTCGACTTTGGGTTGATAGAACAGCTCGAGCTCACCTCGAGCCAACGCGTGTCGCAACCCATTCTCGAGGTCGAGTCGAGCGCGGGCCAGGCGCTCGAAGGTCTCCGAATGTTCTTCGAAGCGTCCGCCACCGTTTCGTTTGGCTTGATACATGGCCGCGTCGGCTCGACGAAGCAATGTTTCCGCGTTCGCTTCAGCGGAGGAAAAGCGCGCGATGCCCACGCTTGCCGACAGGAAGATCTCTTGTTCTTCGCAGAAGAATGGGGACGCCATGGCACGAACCACTTCCGCAGCCACCGACTCGGGGCTGTCCGTGTTCGATATACTCGGAACCAGCAGAGCGAATTCGTCACCACCCAGGCGAGCCACCAGTCCGAACTGTTCAGCAACGTTTGGCTCGAAGAGCGACGCCACGCAGCGCATCAGTCTGCCTTTGGCCTGCAACAAGAGCTCATCGCCGATGCGGTGACCAAGGCTGTCGTTCACCCGCTTGAAACCATCGAGATCGACACACAAGATCGCACCGGAGTCCTGATCTCGGCGCGTTTGCCCCAAGTAACGTTCCAAATGTTGCGTCAGGTAAGCGCGATTTGGCAGACCCGTCAGCGGGTCGAAAAACGCCAAGTGCTCGATGCTCGCTTCATTCTGCTTCTGTTCGGTGATGTCCTGAACCGTGCCTCTGACAATCTGCGGTTGGCGGCTCGAATTCGGCACGCGGATGATCTCGTGATGAACGTTGCGCTGTCCGCCGTTCGGTAGGCGCACCCGGTAGTCGATCGACGTTTTGCCATCGCCAGGAGCGGCCTCGAGTAGCGAGCGTAACTGCGGGCGGTCGGTGTTGCGAACCGCGTCGAGGAGATCGCTCAGGCCCACGTGCACTCGGTTGGCGACGCCCAGCGTCGTTTGCGCTTCATCGGACAGGGTGAGGGTCTGCGTTCCCGGGTCCCACTCCCACTCGCCGAGCTTGGCAACGCGTTGCGCGTCTTTCAGGCGCTGCTCGCTCCTTCGCAACTTGGCGTGCGTTTCGGCTGTGTCCACCGAGCGGCGGACCCGTTGCTGCAGGATCAACGGGTTCAGCGGCTTGCGAATGAACTCGGTGACGCCGCAGGCGTAGCCTCGCTGAACGGCGGTGTCATCCCCCTGGTCAGTGAACATCAGCACGGGCACGAGCTCGCCGTCAGGCTGCGCACGAATGGCCGAACACGCGTTGAAGCCATCGTTCCCCAGAATCACCGCGTCAATCAAGATCAGGCTCGACCGCAGCTTGGCCTGCTCGACAACGGCTTGTTGACCGCTGCCGGAGAGGTGCACGCGATAGCCATGAGTCGAGAGAAGTTCCCTGACGCGCAAGTAGAACGCATCGTCGTTGCCAATGAACAGAATGCGCTTGTCCGTGTCGGTCAGAGTCTTCAACATGATTTGGAGGAGGGCGTCGTAGTGTCCGCGCAATGACCAACGCTCAGGTCTTCGCAAAACGCCGACTCGCACACCTATTTACGGCAGGTGCGCGTGAAGCTTGCGCCGCGGTCGCCGAAATGTGCGCTGCGGTTCTGCGTAGGTGCGAGTGCGTGAGAGCAACGGTGCTTCGCCATTGCGCAATTCGAGGCGACGTCCGGACCACAAACGCAATTCATGCGCGTCGGGAACCCATCCCCGGACGCAACCCGCCTTCTCGCTCCTCCAGCAAACGCCTTTTGGCTACTCTGGCGTGTAGTAGGCGGGCTCCATGCTCCGTCTCGCGCGGTCGCTCGTCCAGCGCGAGCCGGGAGGGCCTTCCGTGTGATCCGAGTCGAGCATCATTGGTCGACAATCCCTCCTTCTGCTCGAGCCCGCGCTGCAGATTGACGAGGCAGAGCATCCTCACCAAGCTCCCGCCGATGGCATTCAGGGTCATGCGGCACACGAAAGCGTTCGTCTCGTTAACCATCGCGCTCGGCTGCGCGCGCCAACCGCCCGGCCCGATTGCGAGTCAGGGGGCGCCGCAAGTGGTCGCGTCGGCTGCGACTTCGTCCAGTCCACCACCGCGCACCCGGCCGCACCTGCGCGTCGGCACCAGCGGCGACTATGCGCCATTCTCGGTTCGCGATGCAGGCGGCGCAGTCCGCGGCTTCGACGCGGAGATCGCCGGTGCGCTCTCGAGCGATCTGGACCTCGAGCTCGAGTGGGTGAGCTTTCGTTGGCCAACGCTGCAAAGTCAGTTGCAAAACGGCGAGTTCGACGTGGCCATGGGCGGCGTGACCTGGCAACCCGCGCGCGGCGTGGTCGGCTACCTCACGCGCGCGGTGGCGCGCGGTGGTCCGTGTGTGCTGGGTGACGAGCAGGCCAAGCGGGTGGCAGTCAATCATGGCGGCGTGCTCGAGGCCTGGGCGCGCGGACACTTCGCCGATCGAGAACTCGTGATCGTCGAGGCGAATCAGACGTTGCCCGATCTTTTGGCCAGCGGTCGTGCAGGCGCCATCGTCACGGATAGCTTCGAACGCAAAGCCTTCGCGCGGCCGGGTTGGAACGTCCGTTGCGAGCCGGCGCTTGCTAGAAAAGTGTATTGGCTGGCGCCCAATCACGCCGAGCTCGCCGCGCGCATCGAGGCTTGGCTGCGCACGCACAGGGGCCGCGTCGAGAGCGCCCAGCAGCGCTGGTTCGGTGAAACTCAGCCACTCTCCGCGCTCGGCAACCTTGCGGACCTGCTCGCGCGCCGCATGGCATTCATGCCGTTCGTCGCAGGCGCCAAAGCCAAGCTGGGTCAGCCGATCGAAGACTTACCGCGCGAAAAGCTCGTGCTCGACTCCAGCGCTGCCCGCGCGCTCGAGCTCGGATTGCCAGAAGCTCGAGCGCGCGAGTTCTTCGCGCTGCAAATCGAGCTCAGCAAAGCCGTGCAACGACGCATGAGCGAAGCGACGACGCTCGACCTCGCACAAGAGATCCGGCCTGCACTCAATGAACTCGGCGATCGCATCCTCGCCGCCGTCGTGGAGGCGCGCGGCGAAGGACAGCTCGCCAAGAGCACGCTCGCTGATTTGGAGGTGCTGTCGCCCTGGCTGAACGGCGACGAGCGCCAACGACTGGTCGATTCGCTCCGAGGACTGGGCAGCTGAGCCCCGTGCGTGGGCGGTGCGCCGCGAGATCAAACGGGCGCGTCCGCTGGCTCTCGCTTTCGGCTCGGTGCAGCGCGCTGGCTTACGCCCATTGCCCTTGATTCAAGTGCCGCTCGGCAGCGGTTTCGGCGTGGATGCGTACGCCGTCGGCGCCTATTTGCCCGCAAAGCACGGCTGGGTCGAGACGTACCTCGCGGGCTTCAGCTACGTGAGGTGAAACGCAGCTAGCAAGCACACCCAAAAGACGAACACCGACTCTCACACCTGAATGACGACCGAGCGCCAATGTTCCGGCCATCGCGAGTTGCGAAGCTGAACCGTTCCTGGGTTTGGGCCCCGAAGGAACGGGCGCGCTGAACACTCGTCGCTCCCCTGTGAGCTCCTCATTTCGAAGCAGCCGTCACAGCGGCCACGCCTGCCCCCCCTGAAACGAACATCTAACTTCGCGCGATCTCGTCCGCGATCTCCCGTACTTTGATCAGCGCGCGCGCATAGGGCGAGAGTTCTCCGCTGATCGTTTGCTCGCTGCCGATCAGGATCAATTGCACCCCTTCGTTCTCGACGAGGTGTTGCACGACCTCGTGAAAATCACTGTCGCCGGCCGCGAGGAACAGCGTGCGCCAGCGGCGATGACCATGCGAGCGCATCAGGTGGAACGCGAGGCCGACGTCCACGGCCTTCTGCTGGATCAGTTCGAAGTGGCGACCGGTCTCTGGATGGTTGACAGGGCCGCCGCCCCAACTCGTCGGCCAGAAGAGCGGCCTTTTCTGCAGCCAGTAGAGTTTTACGCGAATACCGGGTCCATCCGGCGGACGGTGGGCGAGCGCGCTGTGAAAAGCGTTCTGCTTCGCGCTCGCAACATCGGGATCGGAGTTGAAGTAATAAGCGTCGTCAATGACTGTGGCGAACGTGCTTTCTAGGTATTGCCGGAGTTTGAGGTAGTCGAGCCGATCGCTGCGCTTGAGGCTTTGCCAGACCTTGAATAGGTAGGCACCGTCGATGAACCACGCGGCCGCGTCGCTCATGAGCGCACCCGTCGGTACATTGGGGGGCGTGTCGGAATGCGTCATCGTCGCGAGAAGTTAGCGCTTTTTTCGCGGGTGCGCGCTGCCCGAGCCGGGGTGGCGTTTTCCGCGCGAAAGGGCGGGGCATCCTCTAGTATCGCGTGAGGGACCTCGCATGCGCGGACCAACGCGATGACCGTAGATTCGACAGTGAGCGATGGGCGCCTGCGCGGCCTGTCCGACACGATGCGCGCGTTCGCGGAGGCGACGATTGATTATCAGCGCCTGCTTGCCACGGTGGCCGAGCGCATGGCGCGACTCGTGGGACATGGCTGCATCGTCGCTTTGGTGTCCGAGGACTTGCAGCGGCTGATCCCCGCCGCCGTGTTCTTCGAAGATCCGATCCTGATGCAGGGCGTGCAAGGTGTGCTGTCGAACGGGCCGGTGCCGATTGGTAGTTCGAAGCTGAGTAAACGACTCGTCGAGCAACGACAGTGCGTACTGATTCCGTATTGTGATCAGGAAGCCCTGAGCGCAGAGCTCTCTCCACAGAACGCCGAGGCAATGCGGCACGTGGGCGTTCGCAGCTTGCTCGCAGTGCCGCTCGAGATGCGCGGCGGTCTGCTCGGGGTCGTCGCCCTGCTGCGCGTCGGTCGCGACGCGCAAGCCTTCGACGCGGACGACGAAGCCATTGCCCGGAACTTGGGCGAGCACGCCGCGCTGGCCATCTCCAACGCCCAACTGCTGGAGTCGCGGCAACGCGAAATCGAAGAACGAAAGCGCGCCGAAGAGCAGGCCACGCGATTCGAAGCCCTGATTCAGCACAGCGGCGAGTTCATCGCCATGGCTTCGCTGGACAGCCGCGTGTTGTTCATCAACCAGGCAGGCAGAAAACTACTCGGAATCGAGCCGGACGCCGACGTGACGCAGCTCCAATTGCCGACCTTTCACACCCCCGACGGCTTGAAACGCGCCGACGTGATTCGCGAACATGGCCGCTACCAGGGCCCGGGCCAGCTCCGCCACCTGCGCACCGGGGAGCTGATCGACACGCAGGTCAGCTCGTTCTTGGTGCGCGACGAACAGGGCCGGCCCTTCGCCTTCGCGACCGTGCAGCACGACATGCGCGAGATGAAGAACTTGGAAGCGCACGTCCGCCAGACCCAGCGGCTGGAAGCGCTCGGTCGCCTCGCCGGCGGCATCGCTCACGACTTCAACAATATCTTGTCCGTCATCCTCAGCTACAGCACGATCTTGCTGTCCGAACTCGAGCCCGGAACCTCGGCCAGTGAAGACGTGCAAGAGATCCACGCCGCAGGTGAACGAGCGGCGCGTCTGACCCGACAACTCTTGGCGTTCAGCCGCCGCCAGTTGCTCGAACCGCGCATCGTGGATTTGAACGAAGTCGTGTCCGGAATGGAGAAGATGACGCGACGCCTGCTCGGTGAGGACATCGTGCTCAAGGTCGCGCTCTGTCCCACGCTCGGTCGAGTGCGGATCGACGTCAGCCAGATCGAGCAAGTGTTGCTCAATCTGGCCCTCAACGCCCGTGACGCGATGCAGACCGGTGGCGTCTTGACGATCGCCACCGACAACGTAGTCGCGCCCGTCAAGATCGGCTCCGACGAAGCCGTGCCGGCGGTCACCCTGTCGGTCAGGGATACCGGCTCGGGCATGGACGAGGCCACCCGGCAACGCGCTTTCGAGCCGTTTTTCACCACCAAAGGCAAAGGCAAAGGCACGGGGCTCGGGCTCGCGACGGTGTTCGGCGTGGTGGAACAGAGCGGCGGGCGTCTCACCCTGACCAGTGAGGTCGGACAGGGCACGACCTTCGTCATCTACTTGCCGCGCTGCGACGAACCGGTCGCTGCCCCTCGTTCGAGCTTCCGTCCCAAACAACCGCTCGCGAGAGGCAATGCCACGGTCCTGCTCGTCGAGGATGAAGCGCAAGTGCGCAAGCTCCTCCGCGCCGTGCTGGTGGCCGCGGGTTACCGCGTGCTGGATGCCGCAGGTCCCTTGGAGGCCCTGCGACATTGCGAGCAGTTCAGTGAAGAGATCCACCTGCTCGTGACTGACGTCGTGATGCCGACCATGAGCGGGCGCGAGCTCGCGGAGCTACTGAAACGCACTCGGCAGCAAACCAAAGTGCTCTACCTTTCCGGCTACACGGAGGAAGCGATTGCGCAGCACGGCGTGCTCGACGCGGACCACGTGCTGCTGCAAAAGCCGGTCACCCCGGATTTGCTCCTGGAGCGCATCCGGGAAATCTTGGATCCGACGCTGCCGAGTCGCCCTGGCGGGCCTAGTTGAAGACCACGCTGATCCCGAGGTCGAACGAGCTCGCGAAAGACGAGATGTCTTCGCCGTCGCGCGTATTGCTCGTACTCATGCCCATGGCGCGAAATTGTGGGCCAGCGGCCCACTCCGGCGCGACCCAAAAATCATAGCCAAACCAGGCCGCGCCGCCGATACCGATTGCGCGTTGCTTGCCGTCGTCCGTCGCGTTCACGTTTTGGAAGCTGCGCCCGGCGAAGCCAACCAGACCACCCAAGTGCCAGCCCTTGGTGGCATCCGGAAAAGCATCGATGAACGGTCCGATGATCGAGCTGACCCCTCCGTGATTGCCGATCTCGCGGCCGTTCTGCTCGTAAGAGGCACCGAACAACGGATCGAGCAGGACGCCACCGCCGATCGATATCCCCGGGCTCGGCGAGCCACCGATCAACAGATCCGCAGACATCGATCCGCCGTGCTCACTGAAATCCGAGTTCGAGCGGTTCCCGTCATTGAATGCGCCGTAGTAGTAGCCAAAGCCGACGCTCGCACGCAGGTAGAAGCCTTCGTGAAAGTGGTACGTTCGCTGCACGGCCGGGAGCGGAGCCTCGGTGGCCAGGTCGATCTTGGGCACCGGCGCCGCCGGCGGCTGTTCGGGCTGGGTGAGTTGGATTGATGGCGGCGCTTCGGGCGGAGGCGCGGCCGGAGGCGGGCCGGGAGGAGGAGGCGCGGGTGGAGGAGCCTCCTGCGCGAAGGCGCTTGCCGAATAACCAACGAAGCCAAGGAGTGAAAGGATCAGAAGGTGAGATTTCATTGCTTTCTCGGGCCGGTCGCCGTGCTCCCCCGCTCGGCTTCAGCTGTATATGGTGTCCAAGACTGGGACGGGTAAGAGCCGAGATCCATTCATCGTACGCGCGCGTCGGCGGATTGCCGCTTCAGCGCCGATAACAGCAGGTCATCATTGAGATTTCTAGTGGGACCCCGGCAACCTTAAAATCTCGAGCTGATCGCCGTTTCAGGCATAGGGCCCCCAGTAATGTCCGACGATCGCTTGCACTGGACGTTCAACGGCGACCCCAATCAAGTGGGAGCGCCCACCGGGGTGCGCTCGATCACCGGCGACGACATCAACATGGTGTTCCAGCCGATCGTCGAGATCGACACGGGGCGGTTGTTTGCGCACGAGGCCTTGGTCCGCTGCAAGCTACCTCAATACCCGACGCCGCAGATTCTATTTTTGGCGGCGGAGAAAGAACGCGCCTGCGGTCACTTGGGTCACATCATCCGCAAGCAGACCTTCGAGCGCTGTCAGGACACGGCGCTGTTCGTGAACGTGCATCCGGAGGAGCTCGCTCAGCGTTGGCTAGTGCGCCCAGACGATCCAATCAATTTTCACGAACGCGAAGTGTACTTGGAGATCACCGAGTCGGCGGCGTTCACGCACTACGACCTGTGCATGAGCGTGTTGAAGGACGTGTGCGCGCGCGCCGCGGTGCACCTGGTCGTCGACGACTATGGCGCCGGCTATTCGAACTTGGCGCGCATCCTCGATCTCAATCCGAAGATCGTCAAACTAGACGGCGATTTGATCCGTGGCATCGATAAAGATCCACGCCGCCAGATGATGGTCCGGCACATGGTCGCGTTGTGCACCGATCTCGGCGCAAAAGTGGTCGCCGAGTGCATCGAAACCGTCGAGGAGCTCAAGGCCGTCGCCGATCAGGGAGTGCACTTTGCGCAAGGGTTCGTGATCGCGCGTCCCGCGTTCCCACCGCCGGAAATCAACTTTCCTCTCGCTCGCCCCAGCCAGCCTTCGCCCGTCATGAAGAATCGGCCGCCACCCAAGCCGATCGGTAAGCTGCTCGTTCGCGACAGCGACGACGCCGCTCTGCCAGCAAGCAAACCGGCGCCGACAATCCCTCGACCGAACTCCGTCGCAGCAGCGCCAACCGCACCTCGCCCCAGCGCCAAGCCGAGCAAGGCGCCCTCCAAGCGCCCCCCGAAGCGCGCGACGCCGTCGGCATTGCCCGCGTTGCCGAAACGTCCGCCGCCGACCCCAGGCTCCCGCTAGCCCGGAGCTCGCTTCCTCACTCGGCGTTCAAATCGAGAACGAGAACGAGCCAGGCTCCCCGCGGTTTTCGCAGGCAAATCGGCCATCTTTCACGCGAATCATCGAGCCATTCAGCTCCACCCCATCGCCCTGGAAACCGCGGAGCCGGAAGAGCAGGCGGGTTCGGCAAAATTCGGCAAAGCCTTGGCCGATAGTTCGCCAGCTCACGGTGACGCGCGACCCGCGGCGCGAGACGACGAAGATCGTGCGCAGGAACGCTCCGGCAGCAAAGTCATGGCTCAAGCCATCATCCTCTTGGAGCATGGACTCGGTATCGCCGTCTTCGTCCGGCACGATCACCCGTAGCTCGAGCGCCTCTGGGTAGTAGCCCATGGTCGACATCGGGGCCTGCTCGTACATCGGGATCACGTAACCCCCGCGTTCGAAGAGCGGAATGCGATCGGCCGGCGCTGCGGCGGTAATGATCTGTCCTCCCGCGTGCCGCTCGCCAGTATAAAAGTCGAACCAAACTCCGGGAGGGAGATACACGTGGCGCGCGGTACAACCAGCAGCCGTCACCGGCGCCACCAACAGCGCTTCACCGAACAAGTAAGCGTCGTCCGTTTCCCGCGCTTGGCGATCGTGCTGAAAGTCGAACACGAACGGCCGCTGCACGGGTGCGCCCGTTTCGCTCGCGGTCACGAAAGCGCTGTAAATATAGGGTAAAAGTCGGTAGCGCAACTCGAGGGCGGTGCGCACCAGCTTCTCCGTACCGGGACCGAAGCTCCACGGGTACTTGTCCGGTTCACTGCGCTCGCTGTGGTAGCGGCAAAACGGCGTCAACGCTCCGTATTGTGTCCAGCGCGCCGCGAGCTCCGCGCTCGGGCTCGACATGAAGCCCGGAATATCCCCGCCGATGAAGGCTTGCCCCGAGATACCCATGCCCGCCGTCATCGGCATGCTCAATGCCAAATGCGACCACTCCGCGCAATTGTCGCCCAACCACTGCGCCGCGTAGCGCTGAATGCCCGAGAATCCGGCACGACTCAAGATGAAGGTTCGGAGTGATGGCTCGGCGGTCAATAGCCCCTCGTGCGTCGCCATCGCCATCAACAGTCCGTATTGATTGTGAAAGCGTTCGTGCGGATGATTCTCGCCGTCGCGGTCGAAGCGCATTTGGAACGGCGGCACTTGACCGGTCGCCGGCTCGTTCATGTCGTTCCAAATCCCGGCGATGCCAGATGCCACGTGGCGAGCGTTGAGCTCGCCCCACCAAGCGCGCGCGTCTGCCTTGGAAAAGTCGGGAAACGCGGTTCGGCCCGGCCAAACTTGGCCCACGTACAGGTTGCCAGCCTCGGTCTTGCAAAACAGGTTCTCGGCCCGGCCCTGGTCGAACACGGCGTAACCCGGCTCGAACTTCACGCCGGGATCCACGATGGTGATGACTCGCAGTTGCTCGTCTTCGAGCCGGCCGAGCAGGCTCGGCAGATCGGGGAACTTCTGCTCGTTCCAAGTGAAGACGCGATAGCCGTCCATGTACTCGATGTCGAGCCAGAGTACGTCGCACGGGATCTTGCGCGCTCGGTATTGTCGGCCGATGCGCAAGAGGTCCGCTTCGCTATAATCGTACCAACGGCATTGGTGGTGACCGAGCGCCCAGATCGGCGGCAGCGAGATCCGGCCGGTGATGAAGGTGTACGCCTCGAGGATGTCCCTCATGCTCGGTCCGGCAAACACGTACTCCGTGTACTGGCCCCCATGAAACTCGATGCGATAGCTATCGTGCGCGTCGAACTCGAAATTGGCCTTGTAGCCATTGTCGATGAACGAACCCGACATCGACGCGGCATGCGCGTCGCTCCGCGAATGATAAAAGAACGGGATAGACGTGTAGTACGGGTCGAAATGCGTGCTCGAACCAGGCAGAACCTCGGCTTCCGTCAGGCGATTTTGCGCGAGCACCTCCGGCTGAAGCACGTCCGTGTTCCAGAGAATGAAATTACGCCCGCGCCGGTTGAAGCGACCGGTCTTCTCGCCCAGCCCATAGATCGCGTCGTGTCGAGCGATCCGGCGCGTCAGCACGAACGAGTCGTTGAGGTGCACATAACCGATTGATCGCCCATCGGGCCCGGAAGCGTCTTCGAACACCGCCGAGCCGTCCGTGCGGTAGGCGGCCAAACCGAACGCCGCACGCCAAATCACCAGCTTGAGCCGAGAGGTCTCGAGCGTGATCACGTCGGCGTTTTCATGCACTTCGAACGCCACGGGCGCGGGCATGCCAAACGCCGCGGCAAAAGTCGGGGTTTCATCGAACTGGCCGGAGCGCGAGATCTTGAGCCGGAGCAAGTCAGCGCGAATCACATCCACCCGAAATCTCTCTTCCCCCACGCTGAGCAAGAGGCCGCGCTCGCCGCGCTCGAGAGCAGTCACTGCTCCGAGGCCAACGTGATACTTCGGGTCGATGCTTCGGGTCACCACGCCCAAGAGCCTAACACTATCGGAAAAGTTCGACTGCCCTGGCTAGATTCGACTAAAACGCAGGCTCGGTGATGAAAGGACTGCTCCGATGCCCATCCACGCGAATCGGCGCGGTCGCGCTGTTCGCGATCGCCTCGTCGTGCATCGTGAACTCCGCGTGTTCCGCGCGGGGCAGCAAGCAAGCCGTCAGGCACATCACCTACTGGGAAAAGTGGACCGGCTTCGAGGGCGAGGCGATGGACGCGGTGGTGGCCGACTTCAACGCCCTCGAGCTCGCACACGCCAAGAGTGACCCGGCCTATGTGCCGATCGAAGTCGAGAAGGTCACGATCTCGAAGCTCGAACAGAAACTCTTGATCGCCATCGCCGGCGGCAATCCGCCGGATCTCGCGGGGAACTACAGCTTCGCCATCGCCGCCTACGCGCATCATGGCGCGCTCAGCGACCTCGGGCCGTTGATCGCCAAGTCGAACTTCGATCGCAGCCGATACATCGAGCACTTCTTGCGCCTCGGAGAGTACCGCGGTCGAACCTGGGCCTTGCCCATCGTGCCCGCGTCCACCGCGCTCGTGCTGAACAAGCGACTCTTCAGGGACGCGGGGCTCGACCCCGAAAAGCCCCCCACCACGATCGAAGAACTCGATGCCTACGCCGAGAAGCTCACGAAATGGGAAGTGACCTCGCCGAGCGGCGAAAAACACGTCGAATCTGGCTACTTGCCCGACGTGCCCGCGACGCAGAAGCGCCTGCTCCAAGTGGGTTTCCTGCCCAATGAACCCCATTGGTGGATGTTCGGCTGGGGAGACTTTTTCGGCGGCCGACTGCTCGAAAGCTCGGACAAGGTCAGTAGCGCCGCCGCAGCCAACATCCGCGCGTTCGAGTGGGTGGCGTCGTACTCGCAGAAGCTCGGCGTGGACGTCATCAAGCGCTTCCGCTCCGGCTTCGGCAACTCCTCGAGCCCGCAGAATGCTTTCCTATCCGGCAAAGTAGCGATGGAGATGCAGGGGGTTTGGATCCACAATTTCGTCGAGAAATACGCGCCAGGCTTGTCCTGGGCGGCGGCCCCCTTCCCTTACCCGGCGGACCACCCAGAGCTCGCCGGCACCACGCGGGCCGATGCGGACATGCTGATGATCCCGAAAGGGTCGGCACACCCGGAGGAAGCGTGGCGGTTCATTCAATTCGCGAGCACTCAAGCCGAGCTCGAGAAGCTTTGCCTAGGCCAACAAAAATTTACTCCGCTCACCGACGTGAGTGAACGATTTTGGGCGGCTCACCCCAATCCATCCATCCGCTTGTTCCGCCAGCTCGCAGTGAGCAAGAACGCAGTGTCCATTCCTCGAACCGAGATTTGGAACGAGTACAACCGCGAGCTCGGCAACGCCACCGATCTGATTCAAAACCTGAAACAGACCCCGGCGTCAGCGCTCACCGACGTGCAGACGAAGATGCAAGCGGCGCTCGACCGCGATCGCGAAATCCAAGCTCGGAGGCAAGCTCGGTGAGCAAGGCCCGCTCTCTTTCGCACGTCAACCTCAGGAATGGGCTGCTGTTTTGCCTGCCGTGGTTGATCGGACTCACGGTATTTCTAATCTATCCGCTGTGCGCCGCGCTCTACTACTCGCTGTGTGATTACTCGGTGCTCTTGCCCCCGGTCTTCATCGGCTTCGACAACTATCTCGGCTTGGCGAAAGACCCGCTGTTTTGGCAGAGCCTCGGGAACACCGCGTACTTCGCGGCGGGCTCGGTCTCACTCGGCTTGCTCGTCTCGCTCAGTCTGGCCCTGCTCCTCAACTCACGAGTGAAGGCGCTGGGCGTGTACCGAACCATCTTCTTCCTGCCCTCGCTGATGCCGGTAGTAGCGAGCAGCATCTTGTGGATGTGGATGTACAATGGGCAGAGCGGCCTCATCAACACGGGCCTGCACGCGCTCGGCATCCGTGGACCGGCGTGGCTCGCAGATCCGCTTTGGGCCAAGCCGGCGATCGTGATCATGGCAGTTTGGGGCGCGGGCAACGCGATGGTCGTCTACCTCGCCGGCCTGCAGGACGTGCCGACGTCGCTGTACGAGGCCGCGCTCATCGACGGCGCAGGCTTCTTTCAGCGCTTGTTCCACGTGACCATCCCGATGATCTCGCCGGTGATCTATTTCAACGTGGTGTTGAGCGTGATCTCGGGCTTTCAGGCGTTCACGCAAGCGTTCATCATGACCGGCTCGACCGGCGCCCCCGAGCGCTCGACCCTGTTTTACGTGCTCAACCTGTACAACGTCGGCTTCCAGGATCTGCGCATGGGCTACGCCTCGGCGATGGCCTGGGTGCTATTCGTGATCATCCTGCTTCTCACTTGGGCAGCGACGAAGCTCTCGCAGCGCTTCGTCACCTACGATCGCTGAGCCCAGCCGATGCCCAACCCGAACCCGCTCACGCGCACGACTCCGCTGGTTCATCTGCCGCTGCTCGTGCTTTCGACGCTGTTTGCGCTGCCGCTCTTGTGGCTCCTGCTGACCGCCGTGCAGCCGCGTGAGCAAGTCGGCAAAATCCCACCCGAGTGGTTGCCACGCCAGTTCTACGTCAAGGTCGGGGACGAAACCGTCGCGGTGACGCCCCCGGTCCCGATCGGCGCCGACAAGCTCTTGGTCGTTCCCAGCGAGGGGCCCAAGCGCGGGCAGCGCTTGTTGGTCGACCCCGCGAACTACCTTGATGGGGTGCTCGAGCAGCACACCCAAGTCGCCGGCCGCATGATCGAGGCTCGCTACCCCGCGCAGCTCGTGCAAACCGTCCCAGCGCGCTTCGTGATGGTCAAAGAGTGGTTCTTGTCGAAATACACGAGCCGCGAAGCGCGTGTATTTTACCTGGAACCGAACCAGGTCGAACGCCGAGTCGCGCCCGTCCTCGGCAATTACCCAGAAGCGGTGCGCGCGTTGACGGTCAGCGAAAAAGACAAGGCACGCCCGCTCGGTGAACTGCTGGCGCGATCGTCTTTGCCTTGGACGCACAAGGGCGATCGCAGCAAAACGATCACGTTTCTCACTTACTTGAGCAACACATTGCTCGTCGCGTTGCTCTCCGTCATTGGCACTCTGAGCTCGAGCTCGCTCGTGGCCTATGGCCTGTCACGCATTCCGTGGCGAGGGCGACGCACCCTATTCAGCATCACCCTCGCGACGATGATGGTGCCTTTTCCCGTGCTGATGGTGCCGTTGTATGGCGTGTTCCGCAGCCTGGGGTGGATCGGCACACTGCTCCCGCTGTGGGTACCGACCTTTTTTGGAGGTGCCTTCAACATCTTCCTATTGCGGCAGTTCTTTCTGACCATCCCGAGCGAGCTCTCGGATGCGGCACGGATCGACGGCTGCAGTGAATTTGCCATCTTTTGGCGCATCATCCTGCCGCTCTCGCGCCCCGCACTCTCGGTCGTCGCGCTGTTCACCTTTCTCAGCGCCTGGAACGAGTTCCTCGCCCCCCTGATATTTCTGACGGAACCCGAGACATTCACCATGGCGCTCGGGCTCCAGCAATATCAGTCGCAATTCGGCGGTAGTGAATGGCACCTGCTGATGGCCGCCTCGGCGCTGCTCGTCATGCCCATCATCGTGCTCTTTTTCTTCGCCCAAAAGACCTTCATCCAGGGCATCAGCACGACTGGAATGGGCGGGCGCTAGCGCGCGGTCTGGGTTGCACGACTCGTGCAGCCGGACGAGTCGTGCACCTGCCGAGTGCACGACGTGTGCTTCATTCCGGACACTCGTGAGCGCTCCCGCGCAACCTGCACCCAACGAAACTGCTCGTTAAATCGAGTCTCGAACCAGCTCGATTGGCAGTTTCCGACACCGGCATGGTTGCTGCACCACGACCATGCGGCGTCGAGGTTTGGGACCAGCGCCAAAACGACCAGACAGCGATTACCGAGGTGAGCGGTAAGCGCCCCACGGGTGTGGCTTCCTTTTCGACCAGGGAACTGCGAGCGCGGCTCCACGGTTTGGATTCGAGGGTCTAGAGGCGGCGGCAAAACAATAGAGGGTCACATGAGCATCAAACGATTCCTATCCATCGCATCGATCGCTACGACGTTCGTCTTCTTCGGCTGCAGCCAGGAAATGGCCGACGAAACCGAGATTGCCAGCAATCAAAGCGCTCTGACACTCAATGCCAATCAAGTCGGCACGAACAACGGCTACTTCTATTCATATTGGAAGGACGGCGGCACGTTCACGATGACCATGCCGGACGCCCCCGCGCAATATCCGGGCAACTTCGGGATCAGTTGGGCAAGCGGAGTCTACAACGGCCTCGCCGGCAAGGGTTGGAAGCCGGGCACCTCCACTCGAGTCATCAACTACAACGCGGGCAGTTGGAACCCGGGCAGCAGCAATGCCTACCTGACCCTGTACGGCTGGACCACGAGCCCACTGGTCGAATACTACGTCGTCGATAGTTGGGGCAGTTGGCGCCCCCCAGGTGGAACGCCTGCCGGCACCGTCACGACGGATGGCGGCGTTTACGACTTGTACAAGGTGCAACGGGTCAACGCGCCCTCGATTCAAGGCACTCAAACGTTCTGGCAATACTGGAGTGTGCGTCAGACCAAGCGCCCCACCGGAGTCAACTCAGCCATCACCTTCAATAACCACGTAAAAGCGTGGGCGAGCAAGGGCTGGGCACTCGGGGCCCACGACGAGCAAATCGTCACCACCGAGGTCTTCAACCCGGCCAGCAGCGGCTCGAGCAATATCACGGTCTGGTAAAGCCCAACGAGGGCTTGCTAGTCGTGGCCGGCGCGTGTGGCTCCCGGAGCTAAGCCGAAGTCACTGACACCGTCGATGTGCTTGCCAGCGGCGAAGCCTTCGACCACGGGGACGAGTTCTTTTTCGTACACTTCACCGGCCCAGAAGTAACGCAGTTTGCCGGTGCCATCGAACAAGAACGAGACCGGGATCATGCCGGGCCATTTCGGGTTCATGGCAAGCTTGAAGGCCTGCAGAGGCGGCGCGGCAGCGAACGCCGGCAGCTCGACGTGCAGCGAGTCGAGCACGCCCTTGGCCGCGGCATAGCCCTCCGGATCGTCCACCGAGACGAGCCAGATCGGCACGTCTTTCTCTGCAAACTTCGGCGCCACCCGCGCGAGCATCGGCAGCTCTTCACGACAGGGATCACACCAGCTGGCCCAGACATTGATCACGACGCCCTTGTGACCGCTCTGGCGGATCTTCTCGAGCAACGCCGCGCCGTCGACCACCGGCAATGCCGCGCTCGGGGCGGCGCTCGGCAGCAAGTCTGCGCGCGGACCGAATAGAACCGCGCTGTCCGAGGGCGCGCTCGAGCTCTGCCGAATCGCCTTTTCTCGCGAACAAGCGAGTGGCGAGGCGGCGAGCAGCAAGAGAACGAGACCCAGCGAGCGCTGGGGAGTGTGACGAAACCAGGAGTTCACAGCCACAGAATATCAGGCACCGTCATTTCGGCATCTTCGATGATGCGTTCCATCGTCCGCTCGCTCAAGTTGAGCTCCGTTCGACTCACTTCGAGATCGAAATCGTCCACGGCGTCCCCGGCCATGAGCACCCCCTGCGCGTCCACCGGGCCGACGACGCTCGCCCCGAAGCGCTCGCTCAAGCGATCGGCGATGTGCAGCGCCGCAGTGATTCGTGAAGTCTCCCCGGTGTGCAAATGGTGGTGGTGACCGACCAATTCCTGCAGCTCGACCGGTAGGTTCCAGAGCTTGGTCACCACGCGCGACGCTTGCTCGTGCAACACGTCGATCTCGCCCCACAGTTGGATCAGGGGCGGGCTTTCTTCCGCTTCGATGTTCGAGACCGCGAACAG
>Ga0164309_10000300_pt1 | contig 28956 bp, 27 predicted proteins | sample Whisoiple_247_MG_FD_109984 | JGI IMG/M metagenome (GOLD analysis project Ga0164309, IMG submission 109984) | Soil microbial communities amended with fresh organic matter from upstate New York, USA - Whitman soil sample_247_MG | ecosystem: Environmental > Terrestrial > Soil > Unclassified >...
CCTTCCCTTGCCCAGCATCTTCGGAAGGGAAGTGCGTCGGCGTCGCGTCGCGCTCGGGCTCACGCTCGAGCAACTAGCGGAACGATCCGGTCTCACCCCGAACTATATCGGCACCGTCGAAAATGGTCGCCGCGATCCATCCTTGAGTACGGTCATGTCGCTCGCGGTTGGCCTTGGTGTGCCCGCTGGTGAACTCGTCGGTGGTGTCGCAGAATTGGGACCAGTTGCGATCGAAACCGCGCGCTTGGTGGAGAGCGCGCCACCTGAGTTGCAGACCGCGATCCTCGAACTCGCGCGCGCCATAACCAAGCGTCGTCGCTGATTTGAGGGCGCCCAAGGCCCAGCAACGCACCTCGAAAGTACTGCACGGTTCCCGGCTCGGTACGGCTCCCAGAGGATTGAACCGCCGAGCCGCGGAGGCCACAGAGATCAGAGGGAGAGTTGGGGGGAACGCTGTGCGTCGAAGCTTCGCGCAAGCTACGACGCGAAGAGCCCTATTGCGTAACCCCAAAAAATCTCTGCTCCCTCAGATCTCTGTGGCCTCTGCGGCTCGGCGGTTAGTCCCCGTTTTGGCAGCCGATCTCGTCTCGGAACGTCTGCGACGGTCAGTTCTGTTCAAAGCGTGGTTTCTGCCTTGGGTGGTTCGGGCGGTTGTCCGCGGCCAAATCACGTGCGTACGGCGGCCGGGGTTGACCTCGAGGCCTGAGTGTCCGAGATCGGGTACGCCCATGAATCGACTGCCTCTTCTGTGTGCCCTGCTCGGCTTCTGCTCGGTCACGAGCCTCGCGCACGCGCAGGCCACGGACACGACTTGGGATGGCGGCTACAAACAGGTCGCGAGTCGCCGATCGGGTTTCGTGATCGGGCTCGGGCTAGGCCTCTCGGGCGGAAACGCCCAGGGCTACCCGAACGAAATCGCGAAGCTCGACGACCCAACTTACAAGCGCAACACCGGTGGGGCGTTCGGCGGCGTGAACCGGTTGTGGTTCGGTGGCGCTCTGACGGACTACTTGGTTTTTGGATTGGGCTTGGTGGGTACGGGCATGAAGCACAACGAGACGAAGGCGGCGGGGAGCGCGTTCATCTTTCACGTCGAGGGCTACCCACTGTTCTACCGCGGCACCGTGTTTCGTGACTTGTCGCTCTTCGGCGACTTCGGGGCAGGCGGCATGAAGATCACCGGAGCTGGTCGGCAAGATGCCGATGGTGGTTTGATGAGCGTGATCGGGTTCGGCGCCGGCTACGAGGCGGCGCGGTTCTGGAAGTTCAAATTCGGCCCAGCCGTGGAGTACTGGCACTGGTGGAGCCAGACCATGACCATGAACAGCGTTGCCGTAGAGGCACGCCTCACGTTCGTGGGCGGGCCGTAATTCGCTGGCCAATCAGCAAGAAATGGCTCGCTCTCGAGCCAGGGTGACGCGCGACGCGCCGCACCTCGACGTTGAAGCCGCTCTTTGCGAAGCGTTCGGCGAATGCCGGCTCTTCTCCGGCTGACCAATACACGGCGTTGCCACCGCTTTTCAGCGCGCGATGCACGGCGGCTAGCCCCGACGTTTGGAACAGCCGCGTGTTGCCAGCTGTGTTCATGCTCGTCGTCTGATTGTCGGCATCCAGCATGATTGCGTCGAAGCGCGCCTCACTCTGCTCGATCACGCGCGCTACGTCGCCGATCACGATCTGGGTGCGCGCATCGGCCAATTCCGCGGCGGCGAGCGCATAGTTCGGATTCTGATTCCATGTCACGACCTCGGGCAGCAGCTCGGCCACGAGCACGTGAGCATCGCGTGCAAGTGTCGCAAGCGCGGCGCGCAAGGTGAACCCTAACCCCAAGCCGCCGATCAATACGCGAGCCCCCTTTGCTTTCCGAAGAGGCTCGCAGGCAACGACGCCCAGTTGCTCTTCGGAAAACGAATGACGACTGGACATCAGCTCGCGACCATTGACGCGGATCGCGTACGTGCCGTCGTGCTCGGCGAGAGATAGGTTGCTGCCGTCGGGCGTCACGAGTTGCTCGAGCAGCGTCCACTTCTTCACGGGGTTACTCCGCGCGCGCTACGAGGAACGACGGCCGCTGACCACCCGTTCCACACCGGCGAGGTCCTTGCTGCGTACGATTTGGCTGAATCCTGCCTGTTCCAGCAATTGCTCGACGGCGGGGGCTTGGTCGAAGCCGCCTTCCAGAGCGAGTAGCCCGCCTGGACTCAAGTAGCGCGTGGCATCACTCACCAGTCGGCGTGTGATGTCCAAGCCATCGGCACCGCCGTCGAGCGCCAAGCGCGGCTCGAAATCGCGGACGTCGGCATCGAGCCCCGCGATCTCCGAGCTGGGGATGTAGGGCGGATTGGCGGTGATCAATTCGAATTGTGCGCCCTCGGGCAGCGCCGCGAATAGGTCTCCCTCGAGGACTGCTACGTTGTGCACCACGCCGGCGCGCTGCACGTTTTCACGCGCTACCACGGCTGCGTCGGGCGAGAGATCGACCGCGGTCACGCGCCAAGTGGGGCGCTCTTTCGCGAACGCAATCGCGACGCAACCCGAGCCGGTGCACAAATCCAACATCCGACCATACAGGTGTTGCTCGCGCGTGCCGTTGAGCGCGGTCTCGACCAAGATCTCGGTGTCCGGACGTGGAATCAACACGCGCCGGTCCACGCGCATCGGCAGCGCAAAAAATTCGCGTCGTCCCAAGATATAGGCGATCGGTTCGCTCGCGCGGCGTCGCTTGATCAGATCGCGGTAGCGACTCAATTCATCGTCTGCGAGGGGACGCTCGGCCTCGACGATGAGCTTGATGCGATCGAACCCGAGCGCCTCGCTGAGCAGCAGCTCCGCGTCGAGCCGTGCGCTCTTGTTGCCGCGGCGCTTGAAGTCATCGGTCGCCCAAGCGAGCACGCGCTTGATCGACCAAGGCTCTGAAATCGGTTCGGTCACTGGGGCTCGGGGCAATGCGTCAAGGAGCGGAAGTTTCGGGGTTCGTCGGGGCCGCGCCGGAGCCGGCGATGGGTAGGCACGCGATCTCGGTGCAGGTCTTCGGACCTGGCTTCAGCGCCGGGTCTGGGTACCACGCAGGCCGGTAAAACGAGAGCGAATCCGAGGTCCAAACCAGTTTGGGTAAGGCATAAAGGCAGCCCTGGGCGGGCAGTACGGCGCGGCCGTCTTGCCATTCCCAGCGTCCGCCGGTCCAGTCCCAATAGCCGTCGCGCCAAACGCAGCGCCCGCCAGAGCCCTGAGAGATGCGGATTTCCTCGATTTTCGCGGGCGGCGGTGGGTAGTCGACCTTGAGCGGCGCGGCTTGCACCGGCTGAGTCCCAGTCGGCACCGTCACGAGCTTGGGGCCGCCACCGCACGCGGAGAGCAACAGCAAGGCCGTGATGCTGCCCAGACGAGTCGAGCTCATGGGAACAAAGCCTGCACGATGACGTCGCCGAACAACAGGTACTCGATGGTGGCCAGCGCTAGAAAAGGACCGAACGCGAGGCGCGCCTTGCCCAAGCCCTCTTCGGGCTCGAACGCCAAAGGATCGCGGGCAATTGCGCGCTCGAGCTCAGCGCGCGCCTCGCCCTCGCTGGTTTCGAGCAGAGCTTGCAGCTCTTTGCGCTCTCGGACGACGGCCTCCGGTTCGTCGATGCGGCCGCGCGCCACGAACACGGCGAGCGCCACGACCGTCGCTTGAACTGCACCGCCGAGCAACGCGAAGACCGCGCCTTGCCAGCCGAACCACGCGCCGGCAAGCATGACGAGCTTTGCGTCGCCGAGCCCCATTCCCGGTAGACCCCGAAGCTTGCTGTACAAGAAATCGAACGGCAACCAAACCAGCACGAAGCCAATCGCCGCGCCGAGCAGCGCGCCCTGAAACGTACCGCCGCGTAGCGGCACGCTGACCAGGCCGAGCAGCGCGCCGCCGAGCGTGATCGCATCCGGCAAATACATGTGCTCGAGATCGATGAACGCGGCAGCGAGCAGCCCCAGAACGAGCGCAAGGTCCAGCGCAAATAGCAGCACCACGTGCCACCACGCGGTTTCGTCCGGCAGCTCGAAGATGATCACGCGCACGATGGCCCAGGCGACGAGGCCGCCCAGCGCTTCGATCAAGGGGTAACGCGGCGAGATGCGGGTCTTGCAACATCGCGCACGGCCTCGCAGCAGCAACCAGCCGAACACTGGGAGGTTGTCGTAGATGCGGATCGCTTTGCCGCAGCCGGGACAACGCGAGGGCGGATGCGACAAACTTTCGCCCCGCGGCAGGCGGTAAATGACCACGTTCAGGAAGCTGCCGAAGGCCAAACCAAGGGCGACCGCAATCACCGTGACGAAGGGGCCGGGAAGATCTCCTAACGTGAGCACGAGCGCTCGGTTCTAGCACGCAGCGCGTCTCAACGGCGAAACCGCGGAAATGGCTATTTTAGGCCAAGATCCGCGCGGATCGCGACGACCATCTCGCAATGGAAGATCAAATCCGCTTCGCTCTTTACTTCGGACTGTTGATTGATGCCGTAGGGCCAGAAGTGCTGCGTGTCCGCGTGTAGCTCGGTGTAGAGCGGTTTGCTGAGCGTTGCGTTGATGGCGTTCAACTGGGCGGCGGCACGCTCACCAGTGAACAAGCCGTTGGAAACGAAGCTGCCCCAGTTGGAGGCTTGTCCGACCCCGACGGTGTGCGCGATCTCGTGCATCGCGCTGCGGTAGTCCATGTACGTGGTGTTGGAGCCGAAGCGAATCGAGCCGTTGATGTTGCCGTCCGCGGTTTCGACCGAGGGCACGTAGCTCACGTTCAGGCTCTTGGTGATGCTCGTGTAGCAATCGTAGTAAGTGATTGCCTTGTCCATCGCGGTCTTGATCTTGTCGTACGCCGTCTGCTCGGTTGCGGTCGGCGAGGCGGATTTGGCGAGCGTGTAGGTGATGTGCCCGGCACCTGGGCAGGTCATGCCGCCCGTGCCGGCGCTGGCGCTCATGCCGCTGCTGCCGCCGCTGGGGCGCGAGCCGCCCGCGCCCATCCCGCTCGTTCCTCCACCGGCGCTCATTCCGCCGACGGCGTGCCCGCCGCTCGACATGCCTCCGCCGCTCGCGAGTCCAGCAGAGCCGCCGCTCGCCGTTCCGCCTTTGCCGGACAGGCCAGCAGAACCACCCGGGCCGACGCCAGCACCTTCGTACACCTGGCCCGAGCCGCCACTTGCAACGGCGCCGCCCGCGCGTCCGCCCGTGCCGCCCGCACTTTCACCCGCGGAGCCCTCGACGTCCGCCGTTGGTCCGTCCGTGGCGCTGGAGCACGCGGCGGCCGTTAGGTGCAGCACACTGGCGAGGGAGAAGAGCGGGCGGAGCCTCATTGCTGATTCACGGTGCTTTCTTGGCGTGGATGCCGAGCTTGATCAACACGTCGTCTTTGATCAGATCGTCAGGCATACCAGGGTAAACGATCGAAAAATCTTTGCGATTGATGCCAAATTCGGCGTCGACCGAGACCTGATCGGCCTCGATTTTGATCTTGGCGGGGAAGGTGATGCCCTTGGTCACGCCGTGCAACTCGAGATTACCACTGACGGTGTGGGTTGCGCCGTTCTCGCCGCCTGCCTTGATCGCCGTGGAAGTGAACTTGGCCTTCGGAAATTTCTCGGCATCGAAGAAGTCCGGCGTCTTCAAATGCCCCGCGAGCTTTGCTGGCTCGATCGCGAGCGAAGCGATATCAATCTCGGCGTTTACGTTGCTCTTAGTGGCGTCCCCGCCGACGACGTTGACGGTGCCTCGGAACGATTTGAACGAGCCGTCGTGCTTGGCGCTGACTTTCGCGCCGACGAAGGCCACGGTCGAGCCGTCATTGCTGAAGGCGTAGCTGACCGCGCCGGCTGCCGGAGCTGCCGCGGTCACGGCTTCCGCGGCGCTGGTGACGGTCGCTTGAGTCTTGCCCTTGGCAGGGTCGTTGTTGCAAGCCCAAGCCAGGCTGCACAGAGTGAGAGTGAAGAGCGAACGCGCGACGAACGTCGTTGATGTTGTCATGGGCGCCTATCCTAGCCCGGCGAGCGTGGCGCCAGTCTAGCAGCGGTGTGCAACATGGCTGTGGCGGTTTGCCCGCCTGACGGCGATTCGCCGAAAAAATAGCCAGACTTCAGAACGCACCGAGCAGCACCCCCAGGCCCGCGGCAAACGACGGTTGATCCAAGGTCACCACGGTTTCGTCCGCCAGCCGAACCCGCGCCGCGTCGAAGGCGGCGAGCCCGCCCAGCTCCAGATACACACCGACCGTGCGTGCGAAGTAGTACGCCCCGCCCAGCGACACTGAGATTCCGCCCGTGTCGTGCTGGAGATCTTGTGCGGAATAGCCCGGATGCGCGGCGCCGCTCGCGCCATAGTGCAAGTAGTTGACGCCCGCGCGTGCGCTCAATTCCCACGCACGGTGCAGCTGAACGCGTGCGCCAAGCTGTAAGAATAACGTGCGGCGAGAAATTCGAGCTGACCCCGAGTGACGCTCGAAATCCAGACCGGTGAGTGAGCCTTCCGCTCCGAGCGCCACAAAACCCCACCTCGGGCCGACGGCGAGTGCGGCGTGTGCATTGACCTGCGGTACCCCCTGCAGGTTCTGGACGAAGGTCGGACCAAGCGCGAGCTCGAGCAATGGGACAACCCGCGGACTCGGCGTCACCCGAGGCTGCTCTGGCGGTGGAGGTTCGACGGGCGGAGGCGTAACCGGTGGCGATGGTGGCTTCGGTGCTGGCGCTTTCTGTGCGGGGGAGGGCAAGAGGCGCGCAGCACGCAATGCCTCGACTGCGCGGACTGCGATCACTTCTGCAGTCACCTCCGGTCCGTCGAGATCGACGCTCTCGACGAGCGCCGTTTGCGCACCAGCCGCGAACACGCGCACGACGATCGCTCCGTCTTTGACATCCAAACTCAGGCGATCGGTGCTCGTTTCAGCTGCTGCGCTCGTGTCTTCGGGTCCGTGCACCTGCACTTCGAGGCCCACGGCTGAAAGCTCGCCGCGGATCAGCACGAGAGCGCGCGTCATGCGCGCATCCGACGTGTTCGTGCTCACGCTGACTAGCGCCGGTTGATCGCCGCCGAGCGCGGGTACGCTGAATACAAGTGGTGCGAGCAGTGTCGCGGTTGCGCACCAAAAGCGCCGAGCACCGCCCATCAATCGGTTATTCCGGCTGCAGTATCAGCTGTGCGGACTTCGCGTACGCGCCGCGCGGATAGCGGTCCAGGTATGTACGCGCCGTGCTCGTGGCTTCGTTCTTCTGCCCAGATTTGGAGAGTAACAAAAGCCGCCGTCCGAGCGCCTCGCTCGCGTAGGCGCCGCTGGGCGACTCCGCCAAGTAGCGAGCGAGCCAGCGCATGGCTTCTCCGGTTTCACCCTGCTCTTCGTAGCCGCGGCCGAGAAAGAACGCTGCGCCTTGATTCTGCGCGTCAGCCGGGTAGCGCGTGCGCAGACTCTGCCAAGCGCGCATCGACAGCCCGCGCCGCCCGGTGTAGCGCGCGGCCAACGCGAGCACCTTCAGGTCGCTTGCCGACGCGGTGTCGAGCAAGTGTTCACCGCGCGCGTCAGCGTCGCGCATGATGGCCGAGAATTGTCCGGCGTTGAGCAGCGCATTCCAATCCGCCGCTTCCAGGGTGTGGGCGATCGCGCCGCTCGGCTTCGCCGCACGGTTTCCGTTCTGGCTTGCGGGCGCGAGGGCCGCGACGGCAGACGGCGACGCCGGTTGAGTGGGGAGAGCGGCGCGCGCGGGCTCGGGCGCTGCATCACGCGTGACGGGCAAGCGCAGGGTTTCGCCGCCGCGGACTTGGCGCGGGTTGCCGTCGCCCAGCACGCGCACTTCACCGCTTTGCATGACCAGCGTGAGACCATCCGCGCGCGCGTGCCATTCGAGGTCGAACTCGGTACCGACCACTTGCACCTCGTACGGACCCGCTAGGAAGCGGTAGTTCGTGTCGGGTTCGTGGTGGACCGCCACGTGGAGCCGACCGTCAATCAAACGCGCGAGCGCGGCGCGTTTGCCGAGTAGGTCGACACTGAGGGTGGTGTGCGGGCTGGCGGTGATGCGGCTGCCATCCGAGAAGGCCAAGTCAGCTGGTGTTTCGCCAGCGTTCAGGTTGTTGCCCTCGGCCGCGAGGCCGTGCGCCTCGTAGCGCAGCATGGTCCAGGCCTGCCAGGCGGGGGCGCCGACCGCGATACCCAGCGCAAATACGCCGAATGCCAGCGCCCAGCGCACGCGCGAACTGCGTGCGGGTACGCGCAGCGTGCGGTGAGCGTATTGCAGCGCGTGCCAAGCCCGACGTTTGTCGGATGGTTCGCGCTCGAGCGCATGCTCGTTGGCCAAAGCCCGAAAGACTTCAGCCAGCTGTTGCTCGGTGGGTTGCGCGCGTTTACCCGACATTGGTGGGCCCCGAACGCGCGACCAGGTAGTCGGCAAGCAAAGCGTTGCGACGTACTCGCTTCAAGATGTGCTCATTGGCGCGCCGCACACGGCGCTTGGCGGTGGACTCGGACACGCCGAGGGCAGCGGCAATGTCCGCGACCGGCATGTTCTCGAGCGAGTGCAGCACGAAGGCCGCTCGCTCATCCGGGCTCAGCTCTTCGACGATCCGGCCGAGTTGCAACAGAGCCGCCTTGGCCTTGGGATCGTCCGGCGACGCTTCACGCTCGGCCTCCCGCGGCCAACCGATCAGCGTGTGCAGCAGCGCTCGACGGCGGCGCGCGCGCAGTTCACGGCGCGCTACGTTCATGGTGATGGAGACGAGGTAGCTGCGCACCGCGGACGCCTGCCGAATGCGTTGCGCGTTGGCGAAAAAGATCACGAACACATCACCGGCGAGGTCGGCCACCTCTGCTCGCGGTCCGAGTGTCTTCGAAAGCAGACCGTGCACCAGGCGGTGGTACTCGTCGAATGCGCGGCGCTGCCAATCACCTTCGTTGTTGGTGATTGCCAGATGGAGGTCTTCTTCGCGCTGCGCTGATTGACCAGCGGGCTTCGAAGACGGGTAACGCGCCACGGGCAGAGCATACATCATCTATTTGACTTCGTGTTACCTTGTACCATCGTTTAGTGACTCTCGATCGCGCAGCAAGGGAAATGTGCCCTCATATCGCATCTGTCTCGTTTAGCTCGTTTAGCTCGTCTCGCATTAGAGCTCGTCGGCTCGGCTTCCTCGCGTTCTTTTCGCTGGGGTCGCCGCTGTCGTTGCTAGGGGCGTGCAACACCACGCCGCTAGACGTCGTGTACGCGATCGATGTGGCACCTATAGCTGATGCCGGAGCCGACGCTGGCGGTGCAACTGATCCAGTAGGCGGTGGCGGATCTTCGAGCGGCGGCTCGGGCGGCATGCCTGCCGTCGATCCCTGCTTGGTGGTCGGACCGGGGCGCTACACGCTGCGTTCGCAGGCGAACCTTCTCTGTCTGGGACAAGGCGCGCCCACCTCAGTCTTCGGAAACCCAGGTTTTCTGCTGGATTTCAATACCGATTGCCTGGCCGCCGCGCGCACGTGGGAGCTCGCGGCAACCACCATTCCTAACGTGTTCTCACTTCGGAACGGTTCGCCTCCCGGCTTCGTAATGGATGTGAAGCAGGCCCAAATTGCCGACACCACGCCAGTCATCACGTTCGGCGAAAACGGCTACGACAATCAACGCTTCGAGGTGCGTGCGCGTAACGCTTTCACGTCCGAGCTACGCCCGCAGCACCATCCACAGAGCTGCGTCGCCCGCGCGGGGACGAGCGCACAGATCAAGACCTGTGATCCGAACGACTCCTCACAGGCGTGGCAGCTTCAACGCAGCGACTGCCAGTAGCCGCTGATATTACTTTCAGCACTTTCAGCTTTGCTGCGAGATTTCCGGGGGTTGCCCTGGATTCGCGGATGGGCGCGATCTTTTTTGACCCGCGCCGCGGGCCTCGGCGCTCAGCTATCAGTACACCTGCATTTGCCCGCTCAGAATGAGCAAGCTCATCAAGTACATCAACCCTTCGTAATAGCGATTGTCACCCGTCGGGATGGGTTGGTCCCAAACTGCTTGCGCGAGCGCGCGACGATAAACGTTGTTGGTATTCGCCGAGACGGCGAGCGTGCCGTTGACCGAGATCAGCGCTTGCGCCGGGTTCGTGAGCATTGGGGTGCCATCGGTATCGAAGGTGCCGCCATAGGTTTGGCCGTTCGCGAGGAACTCGCCGAAGAACTTGGCAACGTCATCCGCAAGGTCAGCTTGGTCCGGAGTTGCGGTGTTCCAGAGCGCGTCGAGCGCGAGGTTGAGCTGAGTGCGGTACGCCTGTTGAGTGAAGCCGGCCGAACCGTCCACTCGCGTTCCGTCGAAGTAGCTGCGCATCGGCCACAAGCCGGTGTAGCGATCTGCAGCCTTCACGAGCAACGTGCGTGAAGCCTTCCCCACGGAATTCCAGAACGGCATGCCCGTGGCTTTTTCCCAATACCAGTAGGCCGCAGGCATTTGTAAAGAGGAGCGAGTCGTGTAGCCCGCATCGGCGAGCGCCGGATCCTCGCGGATCAAGTAGTCGTGGGGGCTGAATGCGCTGCCGATCCCGGCCACGATGCCGCCGTTTTCGGCTTCCTTGTTCTTGAGCACGTCGAGCAAGGCGAGCGCGTCGCTTTGGTAGGGCATGTCGGGCGAGGTGTTGGCCCAGCGCGCGTTGGCGAGCATCAAAGCGAGGGCGAACAGCTGCATGCCGTAGACGTCGTAGCAGGGCGTGACCGTGTCTTCACCGCACAGTGACAGGAAGTAGCCTGCTGCCGGACCGTCGGGTACGAACAGCTTCTTTTCGCCGGTCTTCTGATCTCCGTACTTGGTGTAAAGCCAGAGTTCGTCGAAATCTTTCTTTTGATTGAGCTCGACGGCGATCAGCAGACCAAGTCCCAAGCCCTCGGCGCGCGTATCATTGTGCAGGATGTCTTTGATCGTCGAGCGTCCCAGCCCTGCCTGATCCTCGAAGAAGATTTTCTGCGCATCAGTGCCATGGAACAGCTGCTGGTAGGCAGTGGTGATCTTTTTCGAGATGTCGTCATCCGACTTGTTCAGCAGATCCTTGCCGAAAACATTGAGATACTTCTGTGGACCCGCGACGGGGCGCAGGGCACTGGGCGTTTCGCTGCTCGTTTCGCTGCCGCTTCCCAGCGAGTCGAGCGTGCTGCTATTGCAGCTGCTCAGCGCACAGACGAGTGCCGCGCCCAGCAGCACGGATCGCAGCGCGCGCCTCGGCATCAAAGACCCACGTAGCTGCGTACGCGCGAGGCGAGCACGCTGTCTGGGTGAAGCCGCAAGAACGCTTCCGCGCGCTTGCGCGCTGCTTCAGTTTGTCCGCTCTTGGCGAGCGCGCCGATGCGCAGCACTTCAGCTTCGATCTTCAACCGACCGCGTGGGAAGTCGTGCGCGTAGCTGTCGAGCGCGGCGAGCGCGCCCGCCGGGTCGGAGTGACCAAGCGCAGTGCGCGCCGTATCGAGCGCGGCGAGCTCCGCGGTGAGCGGCGGTGCCGACGTAGGCTTACTTTCGGCGCGAGGAGCCGCGTTCCGCGCGACAGTCGACGGAGCAGGCTCAGTCGACTCGACTCGCGGAGTTTCGGTCGGCGCGATCTCGGCCGATGCCACTTTCGCCTGTGCTGTTTCCGCCGCGGGGGCCGCAGCTGGAACGGCTTGAACGGCGACTGGCGCGCGTGCGACGGGCGCACTGCTCGCGTTGTGATCGAGGTAACGCCAAACCGGTATGCCCACCGCACCGACCACCAACACGCCGATCGCAACCTTGGCGAGCGCGGCCTTCATCAGTGAGTCACCGGCTGCAGTGGTGGCGGGCGCGATCGAAGGGGCCACCGCCGTCAAGCCGAGCGCGAGCATGGTTTTGGCGCGTGTCGAACCGCTGGCAGCGTACGAACGGCCAGCGTCGAGCAGAGCTCGTTCGAGCTCGCTTTCCGGCGTTTCGAGCAGTCTCGTGGGCTCGCTCATGACCCCACCTCGGCGTGCGTGGAGCCCGACAGTGCCCTTACTCGGTCGCGAAAGTCCGCTCGCGCACGCCGGAGCCGCGAGGCCACGGTGCCTTGAGGGATGCGCAATGCGGCTGCAATCTCGGTCATACTCAGTTCCTCGAGCTCGTACAGAACGAACACGGTGCGAAGCTCGACGGTCATCTGTTCCAACACTTCATCCAGGAGTTCGCGGGCGCGTTTTTGATCGAGCGCTTGCTCGGGTTGCAGCGGCGCCTGGATGCGCAGCTGAGCGTCCGAATCATGCACCTCACGGCGGCGAGCCAAGGTGCGCCGCGCATGCGCGGCCATTCTCAGTGCAGTCTGCAAGAGGAAGCTTTTTTCGGCGTCCGGGCGCACGTCATCCAACCGATTGGAGACGGCGATGAACGTGCGCTGCACGTCATCATCCAGCTCAGCCTCGGGGGTGCCGGCGTTGCGCAAGACGCGCGCGACGAAGTCGAGGTAACGGTCCACCATCGCCCGCAGGCGCGTGTCGCGATCACTCGGCTGAGTCACGAGATTCAAGGTAGCGGCCGGACCTGGCACAGGCAACCGAAGCGCCGTTGGATGAGCAATAACGACCATTTCTCGAACAAGAGCCGCGAACCGAAGGAAGGCACGCAGCCCTCTATTCCCGCAAACTCGTGAACCGATCACGGTGTTCTGACGGAACGAGAATTTGCCAGAAATAACGAGGGTCTAGCTCAGGTGTATTGGGATGGGCTCTTAGAAGCGGTAGCCCAACCCGAGGCGCAGGAGCGGCGAGACCACGGGCGTCTTCGTCACCACGTGTTCGGGCGAATCCGTGTAGTACTGATGCCGGACCAGCGGGACGGTCAACGCCAGAGCGCTCTCGAAGACGACTCCCTGGCCGAGCAGCACGCCCATCTGCAGGTCGACGCCGGCGCTCCACCACGCGCGATCGACGGTCTCGGGCTGGCTGACGCCGCGACCCGTGAGCTCCAAGAAGCCGACGGTGGCCAGGGCGCAGGGCGCAAACTCCCAGCCGCCGCCGTGATGTCGATACGGACAGGCGTCCAACGCCAGTGCGCCGAAGCGTGTGCTGTGATCGTCAGGCGCAGTCAACAGCCCAGTGCCAGCGTACATCAGCGACATTTGCACGCCACTACTCGTGTTCACGTTGGTTCGCCGAAGCAGCATGGCGGACAACGCGCCGCCAGTGGCGAAGCCTGCAGTTTCCACGACGGTCCCGAGCACGCTCAAACCGAGCTCCAACTCGAGGCGCGCGCTCGCAGCAGGAGTTGCTGGCGGCGGCGGTGGTGGTGGTGGTGGCACGACGACCGGTGTCTTGGCTACGGGCGTGGCCGGTGGCGGCGGCTTTGGCGGCGGGGGAGTCACTTCCGGCGGTTGCGGCGCATGTGCTTCCGGATCGAACGAAAGCGCAACCGTGAAGGCGAGCGCTTGGGTCACCTCTTTGCACGTCTCGCCTTCTACACTGCGCGCCGAAGTTTCACTTTGGTTGACGACTTCGCGCATCTCGCCGTGAAAGCCGTGGTCCGTGCGTGTTACTCGGACATTCACGTCGACGCGCGGCTCGTTGCCCTGAGCCTTGCGCACGCGGTCTGTCCGAGCGCGCACCGAGTCGTAAAAGACGTCTTGATTCGGGCAACTCGCGGGAGCCTCGTAGTTGATGCGAATGGGTACGGCATCCGTAGAAAGCGCGGCGAGCGCATGGAGAACCGCTGGCAGTGCGAGGAGCACCCGCGGAGACTGACACGACGGCGCTCGTTCGCTCAAGCCGGATGACGCTCGGCTCTGGGAGGCAGCCTCCGAGTGAGCTATTTCTGTCGCTCGGCCATGAACTCAGGGAGCACGCCAAACGTCGAATCCGAGCCGCTCATGCGCGCTGACGCTCAGCTCGGGATCTACCGTGACGGCCTGTTCTTGGTCGTCCTTGATGGCGCGACTTTGCCGATGCGCTGTGTGCTGTGCAATGCGCCTGCGCGGAAGCGCGTCGTTCGCGAGCTGCAGTGGCATCCACCGGTGTACTACTTGCTGGCCGTCTTCGGCCCACCCCTGTACCTGATCGCTTACTTCTTCGTGCTGAGGCGCGCGCGGGTAGAACTTCCACTGTGTGCGCGCCATGCGTGGCGACAGCGGACTGGGTCCCTGCTCTGCATGCTCGCTTGGCTAGCGTTCGCGGTGGCGTTCATCGGGTGCACTCTGGCAAACGTCGAGTCTCAGCCGCCCTATATCCTATCCATGCTCGGTGTCTTCGCGAGTCTGACCGCCGCACTCTGGCTACAGCGCGTGGTAGCTACACATCGCATCGCCGACCAGCGCGTTTGGCTGCGCGTGGGCCGCCCCTTCTTGGACTCATTTTAGTTTTTGGGGTTGATGGTCACGCGCTACGGCGTGCATCGTCACAGCCTTCGGCGTCGCGTTTTGCCCATGAGCCGAGAACGGCTTGCCGCGATGGCCTGGTTCGTCTACGTGAAAGTCGATGCGCTATCTAGTTGCCCGCGTGGGTTGGTTGGTCGGTGTGCTCTGCCTCGCGCTAGCAACGATCGTGGCTTGTGGGTCGAGCGTGCCGGCACCTGCCGCGCCGACCGCGCACGAGAAAAAGCTCAATCTCGCCTCCACGAAGTGGCTGCCGTTCACTGGCCCAGAGGGCGAGCCACGCGTCGCGTTGACGTTGACCGAAAACGCACTCGAGCGTGCCGGCTACAAGTCCACGACAACCTTCCTCCCGGATGGACAGCTCACCCCCAAGCTCCAGCACGGCGAGTACGACGGCTCGGCGGCGCTGTGGAAGGACAAGGACCGCGAACAGTACCTGCTTTACTCCAAGGCTTATCTGGAGAATCGCTTGGTGCTGCTTGCGCGCAAGGGGAGTGACGTATCCGCTCAGTCGCTCAAGGACTTGAAGGGCAAGACCGTCGCACTGGTCGAAGGTTACTCGTACGGAGACGGCGTGACGGCCGCCACTGAAACTCGATTCGTGCGCGGAGCGAGCGCACACGACAACTTGCAGGCCTTGCTCGCTGGCAAGGTCGACTACGCGCTGATCGAGGAGCTCGTGGTCGAGTACCTGTTCGAGTCGCACCCCAAAGACGCTACGGCGCGGCTCGAAGCTGGCAAAGTGCCGCTCGTCACCCGCACCCTGCATTTTGCGGTCCGCAAAGACCTTCCCGATGCGCAGCAGATCATCGATCGTTTCAACGACGCGATCGCCAGCATGGTCGGCGACGGAAGTTACAACAAGGCACTGCAGCTCACCTGGATCCGCGCGGACGTCGACGGAGACGGGCAGGACGAGCTGATCCCGCAGGGGAACCATCTCGGCTCCGCACCCCCAGCGCACAGTTACGCCTTGTTCAGCCCCGCGACGGTCGCGGCCGCAACTGCCACCGTGACCCCCGCCCCAGCGAACGCGGCCGCGGCGAGCGGCTCGCGCTTGGAGCCGAAGCCCACGCGCTTCTACATCGGCGGCCAGTACTACGACACCTGGCAGGAAGTGCCGGAAAAGCTGCGTGGCGAGCCAGAGCCGAATTACGTCGCTGGCGGCAAGACGCCGCTGCTGACCGTCGAGTGGTAAGCCGTTCACGCGCATCAGCCGAGCAAAACCGGCTTTGCCGTGCTAAAAGCCGGCCCCCTCAATGCGCGCTTCCTATCGTTGGCTGAAAGAGCTTCTCCCTGGTCTGACCGCTTCGCCCGACGAGGTCGCGCGGCGGTTTGGAGCCGCCGGCCTGGCCGTCGACGGCGTGCGGGCGTTTGGTGCGGGGCTGGAAGCGATTTTGGTCGTACGTGTGCTCGCGAAAGAGCCGCATCCCAAGCGGGCTTCGCTGAATTTGGTGACCGTCGACCGCGGTGGCGTCGAGCAGCGCGTGGTGTGTGGAGCGAGCAACGTGCCCGCTCCGGGCGGCCTGGTCGTGCTGGCGCCGCTCGGTGCCACCCTGCCGGGTATGGATGGCCCGCTCACCCCGCGTGAAATCGGCGGTGTGCTGAGCGAGGGCATGTTGTGCAGCGAGACCGAGCTCGGCTTGGCCGAGAGCGCCGAGGGCATTCTGATCCTGCCCGAAGGCGCCGCAGCACCCGGCGCGCGCTTCGTCGACGCGTTTCCCGCGGCGCAAGACACCATCTACGAATTGGACGTCACTCCGAATCGTCCTGACGCGCTCGGTCACGTCGGCTTGGCGCGCGAGCTCGCGGCGCTGATCGGTCTTCCCTTCACGCCGCCTGCCGCGGGTACTCCGGCGCGCAACGCGACCGAGTCACTCGACGCGCTGATCGCGATCGAGAATCGCGATACCGAGCGCTGCCCGCACTACGCCGCTGGCGCGGTGTTGGACGTGACGATCGCACCATCGCCACTGTGGCTGCAGTGGCGCTTGCACAGCCTCGGCGTGCGGCCCATCTCCAACGTCGTCGACATCACGAACTTGCTGCTACTGGAGTTTGGCCAACCGCTGCACGCATTCGATTTGGATCACGTCCGCGGCGGCAAAGTCATCGTTCGCCGTGCGACCGCGGGCGAACCGTTCGCGACGCTCGATGGCGTCGCGCGCAAGCTCGATGCAGACGATTTGGTGATCGCCGACGCCGAGGGCCCGAGCGCATTGGCCGGTGTGATGGGCGGTCAGGTGAGCGAAATTCGTGACACCACGCGGCGCGTGTTGGTCGAGAGCGCGTACTTCGTGCCGCGCGGCGTGCGACGAACGGCGCGCCGCTACGGGTTGCACACCGAGGCCAGCCACCGCTTCGAACGCGGGGTGGACTACGCTCAAGTGGCGCACGTACTGGAGCGAGCCAAGACCTTGCTCAGCGAACTTGCTTCGGGTGCTGTCGTGGCGGGCGCGATCCACGCGCGTGGCGCCGAGCCCGAGCTGCCGGAGATTCGGCTGCGTTCGGCGCGCTTGGATGCCCTGCTCGGGGTATCCGTGCCGTTCACCGAAGCGCGCGCCATCATCGAACGCCTAGGCTTTCCGGTGTTGGAGGTCAGCGGCAGCGGTGCTGACGCCGTGCTGCGGACGCGCGCGGTGTCGTTTCGTCCGGACGTCACCCGCGAAGTCGACTTGATCGAAGAGGTGTGCCGCGTGCGCGGTCTCGATGCGATCCCCACGCGTCTGCCAGCGGTCATCCCGCAGCCGCCGCGCGCGACCGGCAAGCTCGAGCGCGAGGTCGGAGCAGCGGCGGTCTCCCTCGGTTTGTCGGAAGCCGTGACGTACGCGTTCGTGTCCGACGCCGACCTGGAAAAAGTGCACGCGCCGAAGCCGAGCGTTCGGCTCAGCAATCCTCTGAGCGAAGAGCGCAACGTGATGCGCACGAGCTTGCTCCCGGGCTTGCTCGAGGCGTTGCGGCGCGCGCGTCGTCGCGGTGAAACGCGCGCGCGCCTGTTCACGTTGGGCAGCTGCTTCGGCGCGCTGGTGAGTGAAACGGCAAGCGGCACGCGGCCGCGCCTCGAGGCTGACATCGGCAATTTGCCGCGCGAAGAGCTGCGCTTTGCGGCGGTGCTCGCCGGCACTCGTCACGAGTACCTGAGTCTCAAGCCGGAAGAAGTCGATGTCTACGACGCCAAGGGTCTGGCGCTGGAGTTGGTCGAACGCGTGACGGGCAAGCAAGCGACCGTGCGTCTTGCGACGAGCAAGCCTCCGCACTTGCACCCGCGCGGCGCGAGCGAGATCTGGGTGGGGGAGGTACTGATTGGTCAGCTCGGCCCGCTCCACCCGGACGTGGTCGACGCGCTCGATCTCGGACACACCGCGCAAGTAGTCGAACTGGATTTGGAAGCGGTTCAACACTTGGGTCATGGAGTTCCGCAATTTCGCGCGATCCCGCGCTTGCCGGCCGTCACGCGCGATCTGTCTCTGGTCGTCGCCGACGCGGTGGGCGCAGGTAAGGTCGGTGAGATTTTGGAGCAGGCGGGCGGAGCGCTGTGCGAGTCGATCGAACTGCTCGGATTGTTCCGCGGTGGCTCGCTGCCAGACGGCCAAAAATCCCTCACTTTCAGGGTCACGTGTCGGGATCCGAAGGCCCGCAGCTTGGCCGAAGAGGCCCGCACCTTGACCGACAAAGAAGTGGATGAGGTTCAAGCGCGCATGTTGAAGGCGGCCCAAACGGAGTTCGGCGCGACCCTGCGAGGCTAAGAATGCCCGCGCTGCGTACGCTCGTTCGAGCCGTCGTCGGCTTCGCGCTTCTCGGCGTGGCGGCGGGCTGCCAGCGCAAGGCTCCCGGTCCAGAAGAGTGCGCGCGCTTCGCGGAAGTCGTGGTTGGCGTTCACCGCTACATCACGCCGGTGATGGCCGAGCAGATCGAAGCCCAAACCCGCGAGTGCTTGACCCAGCCGTACGATCGCGAGCTGCTCGATTGCGTGGTTTTGACCCGGCAGGCGCGTCCTTGCCTGGTGGCTTTTCGCGCGCGTAAGGCGAAAACGAACGTTGGCATCGACCAGGAGCCGCCGCAGTGAACCAGCCGCCGCCGTATGGGCAACGCCCGAACCCGTTCGAGCCCCCTCCCGCCGGCAGCTATGGCATGCCGGCACCGGCGCACTCGGCGTCTCCACCGGCCTCGTCGGAAGCAGTCGCAGCGATTGTCTGCGGCGTGCTCGCTTGGAGCTGTTTTCCCCTGGGTTTCGTCGCAATCTGGCTCGGTGCGCGTGCGCGTCGAGCCGCGCGCGAGAACCCCGAGCGGGTGGGCGGCGATCAGCTGGCATTGGCCGGCATGATCATCGGTGGCATCTTCGGCGTGCTGTGGCTGCTGTTCTGGTTGGCCTACGCCGCATTCTTCGCGTTCGCGATCGGCTCCGGCATGTTTCACAAGTGACGCCGATGGCTGGGCTGAGCGACTGTCAGGAAAGCAATCCTTGATGCGCACTCGAGCACTCTTGTCGTGGAGCAGCGGGAAAGACAGCGCGTGGGCGCTGCACGTCCTTCGTCAACAAAGCGACGTCGAGATCGTCGGCTTGCTCACCACGGTGAATGAATCCGCCGATCGCGTCGCGATGCACGCGGTGCGCGCCGAGCTCTTGCGCTTGCAAGCAGCCGCGACCGGCTTGCCGCTACACGTGGTGGGGATTCCCTCACCCTGCTCGAACGAACGATACGAGGCGGTCATGGGCGCATTCGTCGAGCGCGCGCGCACCGAAGGCATCAACGCCATCGCATTCGGCGATCTGTTCTTGGAAGATATTCGTCAGTATCGCGTTCAAAAGCTGGTCGGGACTGGCATCGAGCCGCTCTTCCCGATTTGGGGAATTCCCACGGATCACCTCGCGCGCACGATGATTGCCGGTGGATTGCGCGCTCGACTCACCTGCGTCGATCCCAAGCAATTGGGGAAAGATTTCGTGGCGCGTGAGTTCGATCACGCGCTGCTCTCGGACCTCCCGCCGAACGTCGATCCGTGCGGCGAGCGCGGCGAATTTCATTCGTTCGCCTACGCGGGGCCGATGTTCAGCGCGCCGCTCGCGGTCAAGAGCGGCGAGCTCGTCGAGCGCGACGGCTTCGTGTTCGCCGACTTGTTGCCAGCGTAGCCGCAGAGCCTACGCGCATACTTCAGCGCAGCCGTGTCCCTTTGCGCCGCGCTGTCCCGTCTCGCCCCGACGAATGGCGACACCGTAGGCGCGTTGCGCCGCCGCATTGTTACGCGTTGTTTTCGCGGCGTCACACGCTGATCGCTTTCACGCCTGATCGGGCACACTCCGATCGAGGCATGAGAAAACACAAATACGCTTTAATTCTGGCTGCGATGGGCTGGAGCCCAACGCTCGGGTGTACACCGCACGACACGAACTCCTCTTCGAGTAGCAGTTCCTCCGCTGGTGCTACAGCCGGTGGTGCCGGCGGTTCGAGCGATGCGGGCGAAGCGAACGACGCGAACGCGAACGACGCGGGAGCTGCCGGCGCTCCGGCGACGGTTGGTACGGTCGGTGGTGCGAGCTCGAGCGAGCCCTCAACGGTGGGCGATACGGAAGAAAACGCCGCGACAAACAGCACGGGGGGAAATACTTCGTCCGGTGGAACCTCCGGCAACTCGTTGCCCATCGCTGAGGTAGGCAGTTCTTCGAACGGTGATGCAGGTAACTCCGGCACTGGCGGAGAAGCAGGAGCCGGCGGGGCCCGCACCGACAGCGGCCCCAGTAGCGCGACGGGCGGAACGTCGGGTACGTCGGGCGCGTCGGGCACATCCAGCAACCAGCCGAGCCCCCTGCAGGGGTACACGCTCTACGCCTATGCAGACACCTCCGGCACCAATAGTCATTCTGAGTTGATCGACATGAACGGCAATGTCGTCCACACCTGGAACGTGGGCGGGATCCCAGTAAAAATGCTGCCAGGTGGAGACTTGATCGGCGCAACGGGGATCTTTCCCGGCGACTACGACTTGGTCAAATTGAGCCAGCTTTCTTGGACGGGAGAAGAGCGTTGGGCATACCAAAACTTTGCCCCGATGACAGACACCAGCTTTGCCGCGCGACAGCACCACGACTTTCAACGCGAAGGAAACCCCGTCGGCTACTGGGCGCCGGGACAAGACTTCGTCGACGAAGGTTCGACCGTCGTGCTCGCCCATTCATTCCGGAGTGCACCCGAAATCCGCGCAGACGGTCTCGACGATGACGTCATTTACGAAGTCGATCACGCGGGCAATTTGAAAGGTACGGTTTGGCGCGCGGCCGATCACGTCTCGGAGTTTGGCTTCGACGAAGCGGCGCTCGCCGACATTAGCACTCGCAGTCCGGGCACCGCTCTGGAGTGGCTGCACTGCAACAGCGCCTCGCTGGTCGGTCCGAATCACTGGTTCGATGAGGGACACACCGAGTTCGCGCCGAACAACATCATCCTTTCGAGTCGCAACGCGAACTTCGTCGCGATCATCGAGCGCGAGAGCGGCAAAATCGTGTGGCGTGTCGGTCCCGACTTCGCAGGTCACCCAGAAGAAAAGCTCGGGCAATTCTCCGGTCAGCACAACCCGCACCTGATCCCCAAAGGGCTCCCGGGCGCCGGCAACATGATCGTGTTCGACAATGGAGGAGTGTCCGGATTTGGCGGAGCGAACAACAGCTACCGCTATTCACGCGGTTGGTCGCGAGTCCTCGAGTTCAACCCCGTGACGCTGGATGTCGTTTGGCAGTACGGTAGTGCGTCGGGTCCCGACAACTTTTACAGTTCGCTGATCAGCAATGAGCAACGCCTGCCCAACGGCAATACGGTGATCACCATCGGCGTGCAGGGGCGCGTGATTGAGGTGGCGCCGGACAAAGAAGTCGTGTGGCAATACAACTACACGCCTGGCGCTGACCGCGGTAATGCCTGGCTTTATCGTTCATACCGCATCCCGCCAGAATGGCTGCCGGACGGCGTGAACGCCGCCCACGGCAACTACCCACTCTGGCGTGATCTGTATCCGACGCAGTAGTCAGCTCTCGAACGTGAGGTCCTCGCCGGCGACGCGCACTCGAATGCTCGCGCCGTCGGCGAACTTTCCGGAGAGCAGCGCGTGAGCCAACGGATCCTGCAAATTGCGCAGAATGCTGCGCTTGACGGGGCGGGCGCCGAGTGCCGGTTCATAGCCGCGGTCGACCAAGAAATCCTTCGCCGCATCGTCGAGTTCGAGGGTCAGTTTTCGGTCACCCAGCAGGCGTTCCAGATGTTTGAGCTGAATATCGACGACTTGTCGCAGATGTTGCTTGGTCAGCGGGCGAAAGATCAGTGTTTCGTCGATGCGGTTCAGGAATTCGGGGCGGAAGAACTCCTTCAGACGTTCGAGCAGCACGTCGCGCAGGGCGTCGCGTCCGGCCTCGCTTTCGAACAGCTTGGGATCGCTTTCCAAGATGCGATCGGAACCGATGTTGCTGGTCATGATCACGACGGTGTTCGAGAAATCCGCGAGTCGACCGCGACCGTCGGTGAGTCGGCCATCATCCAGAACCTGAAGCAGCAGATTGAAGACGTCTTGGTGAGCCTTCTCGACCTCGTCGAACAGCAGCACCGAGTAGGGTCTCCGGCGCACTGCTTCGGTCAAGAAGCCGCCCTGTTCGCTGTCGGCGTAGCCGGGGGGCGCGCCGATCAAGCGCTGCGCCATGTGCCGCTCCATGAATTCGCTCATGTCGAGCCGAGTGAGTGCCTGATCGTCGTCGAAGAGAAAGCGAGCCAGCGCCTTGGCTAGTTCGGTTTTGCCGACACCACTCGGACCCAAAAACAAGAACGACCCAATGGGTTTACCTGGATCGCGCAGGCCGACCCGTCCGCGGCGCACGGCGCGCGCGACCGCCGCCACTGCGTCGTCTTGGCCGACCACGCGTTGCGCCAAACGCTCTTCCATTTTGAGCAACTTGTCGGCTTCGCCCTCCAGCATCTTCGCCACCGGGATGCCGGTCCACACCGCGAGGGTGGTAGCGACCTCGCGTTCGCCGAGGATGCGCGGCGGCGGCTCGGTGCTGCTCTTTGCCGATTCCTCGGCTTTGGCGAGGCGTGCCTCGAGTTCGGGCAGGACCGCGTGTTCGAGCTCACCGACACGCGCAAAATTCTTTTCCGACAAAGCCCGTTGATGCTCGTTGCGCGCGGCTTCTAGTTCGGCGCGCAGTGTACGGACTGCGCCCACGACGCCGCGGCGTGACTCCATCTCGGCGCGCACGCGGCCGGTCTTTTCTTCCAGGCTCGGCAACTCGTCGAGTAGTTTTTGGCGGGCGCCGCGGCTCTCGGCGTCGTCACTGCGCTCTAGGGTTTTGATTTGTGCTTGAACCAGCTCCAGTCGACGAAGTAGCGCATCCGCCTCGGCGGACACACCGTCGACCTCGACTCGCTTGGCGGCGGACGCTTCGTCCAGCAGATCGAGTGCACTGTCCGGCAGACAGCGTTCGGGCACGTAACGCTTGGCGAGCTGCACCGCGAGACGGATCGCGCCTTCGCTGATCTCGACACCGTGGTGTCGCTCGTAACGCCCCGCGGCCCCGCGCACGATCTCGGTGGCCTCGTCCAGCGTCGGCTCGGCGATCGGCAACTGTGTGAACAGGCGGAGCACCTGCGCGTCACGCTCTTCGAGCCGCTTCAGACCCTCCGGAGTGGTGGTAGCCAAGACGCGCAACTCGGAGCGGATCAGTGCAGGCTTCAGCACCTCACCGATGGCGCTGCCGCTGGGACCTTGCCCGAACAATTGCTCGATGTTGCGCAGCACCAAAATGACCGGATTTTGCGCGACTTCGCTGAGCAGCTTCTTCACGCGCTCTTCGACTTCACCGCGCAGGCGCGCGCCGCTGACCAGGGCTCCGCTATCGATTTCCTGCAACTTGGTGGAAACCAAACTGGTCGGAACATCGCCCGCGGCGATGCGCTGCGACAGCGCGCGCACGACTGCTCCTTTGCCAACGCCAGCTTCTCCGACCAATAGCGGATGACTCTTTTGGCTGCGCTCCAGAATCGTGAGCAAACGGCGCACCTCGGCCACGCGCAGCAGGACCGGTTCGTTCGGATCGGCCAGCAAGGGACGAGTGAATGATCCTGGGACGGCGTTGACCGAACGCGCGGCTTGCGGCAGTGAGCGCAGAGCCGCCATGTGCGGCCGGAGCGAACCCGGCAGCACGCCGAAAGCGCTCAGGATTTCGCCCGCTGCGCCGCGAATCTCTTGCGATAGCGCGTTCACGACCTGCTCGACCATCACCTTGTCGGACTTCTCACGATCGGCCTCGCGTTGGGCGCGCTCGAGCAAGTCCAACATCGACGCCGAGAGGTAAGCGGGCTCAGCAGAGCGCGGCAAGTTACCGAGCGCGCGTTCGAGGGCCGCTTCGAACTCCAGCAAGTTACTGACGCCACGTTCGAACACGGCTCGCACGCCCAAATCCCGGTTGAGCGCCCGCACCAGCAAGTGGAGCGGCTGAACCTCGGCGTGTTTCCGTTCGTCGGCCAGGGATTGCGCTGCAGCAACCAACACTTTGGCGTCCGGTGCATAGCGTTCGAGCGACAGCGTGGTCGGCTCAGATGCGGAGATCGCTGGGGTGGGCATCGCTCCGGAGTGTACACGGGTCGCGTTTTCGAGCGCAGCACGCTATAAGCGAGGAGGGATATGAAAGGCTTTTCGGAGTGGAGGGCTGAGTGACGGACGAAGCGCCCGTCTCGCTCGACAGCGCGCGCTTGCAAATCGCGCGGCTCGTGCTGGATGATTTCGGCGATCTCAAGCGCGCAATGCTCACCGCTGCGCGCGTGAGCGCGACGACGCTGAGCGTCACGCGCGTCGGCATCTGGTCGCTTTCGGAAGATCGAGCCACGCTCCGTCGCGTCGCCCTGCACGATCTGCGCAGACCCGACCAGCACGCGGCGGAAGATTTGGAGCTGCCGCTTTCGGAGTGGCCCAGTTACCGAGCGGCGATGTCATCGCGGCGCGTTGTTGCCACGGATGACGCGCTGACCGATCCGCGGACATCTCAACTCGCGGAGGGGTATCTGATCCCTCACGGCGTCACGTCCATGATGGATGCGCCCCTGTTCCTCAGGGGTGAGGTTTGGGGCGTTGTGTGCCACGAGCACACGGGTGAAGCCAGAACCTGGTCCGATCGCGAAGTCGGGTTTTCCGTCTCTGTCGCGGACATGTTGAGCACCATGCTCGAACAAGCAATGCGTCTGGCGATCGAAGCTCGCTTGCGCAAAACCGAGGCCGAACTAGCGCAATTGCGCCGGGCCGAGGCGGTCGTGCGCACTGCCGCGGCCATCGGCCATGACATCAACACGTTGCTCCAAGCAATTTCCGGCCGCGCGGAGCTCGCGGCGCACCAAGCTCAAAACGGCCAATCGGAGACGCTCGCGGAAATCGTGGGTGATTGCCAGCGCGCTGCACGAATCGTGGGACAACTCCGCGAACTCGACGCGCCTACGCAAGCGGTGGGTTTCGAGTCGGATCTCTCGTTCGTGATTGCGGACATCCGCGCGACGCTCGACGCCTTGCTCGCGCCGACCCACCTGCTCGAGATCGATTTGGCGCCCGAGGCGAGCGTCCCAGTGGGTCGCGCCGATCTCGAGCGCATCGTGTTGAACTTGGTCGTCAACGCCAAGGAAGCGATGCCCTCTGGCGGAACCGTCACCGTCATCACTCGTCGCACGGAAACGCACCTGTCGCTCGAAGTTCGCGATCACGGCAGTGGCGTTCCCGCCGAACAAGCCGAACAGATCTTCGAGCCTTACTTCACGACCAAGAATGGCCGAAATTCAGGGCTCGGCTTGTTTGCGGTTGCGACGATTGCTCGGCGCACGGGCGGCGTGATTGCGCTCGACAGCGTGCCCCACGAGGAAACAACCGTGACGATTACTTGGCCTTCGTGAAGGTGCGGCAGGCTTCGAGGATGCGGTGGGGGGATCACAACACGTTGCGTGCGCGCATATCCTTCACTGTCTTCCAAGCGTAGCTGGCCAGTGACACCAAGAACAGCGGCTGCGCGATGAACGTAAACGCGCCCATCGGGTACGGCCCGGGCTGCCACACGTAAACGAGGCTGACTAACGAGGCAATGCTCACTGCCATCGCCTCCCATCTGAGCTCATTCATGATCGGCCTCGGCGAAGGTGGGGAGTTTGGTCAAGTCGGTGTAGCGCGCTGAGCCCGGCGTACGATCGGCGCGGGTGGGGTGCGCGCGGCCGTGGCAATTGAGACAGCTCATGTTGGAGGATTCGAGGCGTGTCAGCACGTCATGGTGCATGTGCACGCGCTCGAACGCGGTCTTGCCCTGATGGCACTTCAGGCATTGGTGATTGTCGAAGCGCGTTCGCGCCGTGAGCGGCTCGCTGTACGTGCGCGAGGTATAACGCGCCAAATGCCGATAGCCTTCGAGCTTGGCCGCCAGATCGCCGCTGAAGCCGTAGTCGCTGTGACAGGCGTAACATTGGCCGGTCGGGATGTAGCCGTTCTTGAAGTGGCGAGCAGCGAGCGTATCCGAGTTCGGATCGTGCAGGTCGTTCGCCATTGGCCGCATCACGTGGCATTGGCTACAGGCTTGCACCTCGTGAATACCCACGAACGTGTGATAGTTGGCGACCGCGATCGTGGCTGCGGGCAAAACCGCGAGCACGACCAGCGCGCTCAGCTTCCAGAACGCGGTCGCGGGCAGCGTGGTGATGCCGAGTGGAACCGCCGGTTGCTCGTGCAGCCGAGAGAATCGACGCCGCGCAATGAACCAAGCGCCCGCGATCGTGAGCAGGCACGTGAGCGAACCGAGCACGCGAACGATGGTGAGCCAATTCATGCTCGAGCGAGCTCCATGCGCACTGCCGTCACTTTGTACTCCGGCTCCTTGGACACCGGGTCGACATGGTCAGCGACTACGCGGTTGATCAACAGTTTGACGTCGTAGAATGCAGCGAACAGCGTCCCTGGACGACAGCGATCGCTTACTTTCGCGATTCCCTCGACGCTGCCGTAGCGGCTGATCAGGCGCAGCTGGGCCCCGTCGGCGACGTGGGCGCGGTCGGCATCGGCGGGCGAAATTTCGATGTGTGCAGGGCCGGCGCCGTCGCGGAGCTCCGGAATGCGCATGGTCATGGTGCCGGTGTGCCACTGTTCCACGACTCGGCCCGTCGTGAGCTGCAGTGGAAACTCAGCGTTCGGCATCTCTGGAGAGCGAACGTAGGGGCGCGTGGCAATGACTGCTTTGGCGTCGGGAAAGCCATAAAACTCGATCCCGCGACCCGGCTCCACCAACGGATCCGAACCCTCGACGTAGCGCCGGACCGTGCCCGGATGGTCCGGGGTCGGGCAAGGCCACTGCAGGCCGTGAAGCGCTTTCAGCCGTGGGTAGGTGATGCCGGCAAAGTTGTACTTCGAGTGCGCAGAAACCTGACGCCACTCGTCCCAAACGGTTTCGGGAGTACGCGCAGAGATGAGCTTGCCGTGGCCCAAGCGGTCGGCAAGGTCGACTAAGATCGCGAGGTCGCTCCGGCATTGGCCTGGCGGCTCGAGCAACCGAGGAGTGTACTGGTAGCGTCGCTCGCCCTGACCCGTAACGCCCTCCTTCTCGATCCAAAGCGCCGCAGGCAGCAGAACATCCGCTGCTTGTGCAGTTTCCGAGTCGGCGAAAATCTCGGCAACGGCGAGGAAAGCCTTGCCCATGTTGGCGACTTGCACGCCAGAGTTGGGCAGGCTTTGTGCGGGATTGGTGCACATGATCAACGCCGCGCGCACTTTGCCGTCGCCCATGGCCTGAAACAGATCGACCGCGGGCAGCCCCGGCTTCGGGCTGATCGTGCCGGGCGGCACTCCCCAGATCTGCTCCATTTCCTCACGATGCTTGGGATTGGCGACGACCCGACCGTTGGGTAGCGCGTGAGACAGCGCTCCGGTGTCGCGCACGCCGCCGCAGGCGTTCGGCTGACCGGTGACCGAGAAGGGCGTCGCGCCGGGGCGACCGAATTGACCCGTGAGCAGATGGAGCGCACTCACCATCGCATTCAGTGCGGTGCCCTGCGTGCGTTGATTCAAGCCCATGGTCCACAGTGACATCGTGGCTTTGGCTTTGGCGAAACGGTGGGCGGTGCGTCGGATGTCGATCGCGGGGACACCCAGCTCCTGGCTGACTTGTTCTGGCACGAAGTTCGCGTCGAGAAAGGCCTTGAACGCTTCGAACGCGATCGTCGCGTCGCCGTCCGTAAAACGCACGTGGCGATCGACGAACTCGCGATCGACGAGGCCATCGGCGCAGATCACTTGCGCCATGCTATTCAGCAAAAGCAGATCGGTGCCGGGGATGGGAGCTAGGTGAATGTCTGCGTGATCTGCGGTGTCGGTTCGCCGCGGGTCCACGCAAATGATCGTGGTCTCCGGATGGAGGCGCTTCCGGCGCATCATTCGCTCGTGTAACGGCGGATGGCAGTGAAAGGGGTTGGCGCCGATCACGAACAAGCAGTCCGCGTGATCGATGTCTTCGTAACTGCCGGGAGGCTCGTCTTTGCCGAACGTTTGAGTGTATCCCGTAGCTGCCGACGCCATGCACAGCCGTGGATTGCCATCCACGTTGTTGGTGCGGATCCCGGCTTTGAACAATTTGTTCGCCGTGTAGCTCTCTTCGGTGAACAGCTGCCCCGAGCCGTAGAACGCGACGCTGTCGGGACCCGAAGCGGAGATCGCTTCCTGGAATTTGCTCGCGATGAGCGCCATCGCCTCCTCCCAGGTCGCGGGAGTGAGCGGCGAGCCTTTGCCCCCGCGGCGAATCATCGGGGTCGTGAGGCGCCCTTCCACGTAGGGCAATGCGCGGAGCATTGAGCCCTTGACGCAAATGACTCCGGCGTTGTGCGCGAGCTCGTCACCGCGCACGTCGGTGACCCGACCGGCGCGCATGCCCACTTGAATACCGCAGCCAGTGCCGCAAAACCGGCACACGGCTTTGGTCCACGAATCCGCGTTGCCCTTGGGCAAGATGGCCTCGAGTGCGCCCCAAGTCGCCACGCCGAGCGCGTTTGCGGCTGCGACGCCTGCCAGCAGCCGCAGCAAGTCACGGCGATCGATGCTCGGTTCCTCCTCGCTCTGCATACCGCTGATCTAGCGGCTTCGGCCCGTGCAGGGCAAATGCCGTTGCACGGGCCGGCGACCGTCGATTCGATTCAGGGTTCGGCGTGGGGGCGGGCGGCCTCGAGGACCGCGCGGGGCAGACGTACCTCGAAGGTACTGCCGAGGCCGGCCCCGGGGCTGCGGGCGGACACTCGCCCGCCGTGCAGCTCGGTGACGCTCTTTACGTACGTCAGACCCAGGCCAGAACGGACTTCGGAGCGAGCTGCGGGTTGGGGGACTCCGGGGAGTTGATCCCACACCCGCGCGATGTCTTCAGCGGCAAGGCCAACTCCGTTGTCCTGCACCTGAACGACGAGTTCGCGGCCGTCTTTGAAACCTTTGATGGATATCACTCCACCAGGCGTCGTGTATCGCGCCGCATTGATCAATAAATTTACGACGACCTGGCTGAGACGCATCGGGTCAGCATCCACATCGAAGTTTGCCCACGGGATATCCAAGCGAAGCTCGTGGTTCTTGAGTTGAAAGAGCGAGGTCGTCGTTTCTATGGCAGAGGCG
>Ga0164309_10000301_pt1 | contig 28895 bp, 11 predicted proteins | sample Whisoiple_247_MG_FD_109984 | JGI IMG/M metagenome (GOLD analysis project Ga0164309, IMG submission 109984) | Soil microbial communities amended with fresh organic matter from upstate New York, USA - Whitman soil sample_247_MG | ecosystem: Environmental > Terrestrial > Soil > Unclassified >...
CGCTCGCGGCGGTCATCCGGACAAGGACTGCCAACGCTGGGCACCGGTCGCCCGCCGCCTCGGTTGGCTGGTGTGCCCCACCGGTCCCGCGACGTACAACGACGGCCGCGCTTGGGATAACAACTGGCCCTCTGCGCACACCGCGACCATGGCTGCGATTCAGGTGCTGCGTAAGAAGTACGGTCGCCGCGTGCAACTCTACGGCAACACCTTGATCGGCTTCAGCGAGGGCGCGTACGCCGCCATGAACGTCGGCGTGCGCGAGCCACACGTGTTCAATCGCTGGCTGATTTTGGCCGCTACCGACCACTATTGGGGCGGCCCCGGAATCGAAGCGCTGCAAACCGCAAAAGAGCGCGTTCGCCGCGTGTTTCTCATCACCGGCGAGCACGACGGCGTAATCGACGGCACTCACCAAGTCGAAGACTGGCTCGGCCGCGCGGGCGTCGACACGCGCGTGGTTACCCCCGGTGACATGGGCCACGAACTCGCGCTGGACCGCAAGCCCGAGCTCTACCATCAAGCCCTCGCCTGGTTGGACCGCGGGGATAAGAACAAGAAGAGCCGGAAGAGCAAGACTGAGCACGGCGAGCGCGTCGCAGGTAAAGAGTGACGCGCGGCGCCTGCGGCGCGCGGTGGGAGACTCTCGTTTTCGCACACCCCTTCGGGTGTCACGAAGCGCGTCGCTCGGACGGTGGCGCTGGGCCGCCCGCGCTCGAGCCCACGGAAAGCATGCGCGTGTTCGGTCAGTTCTCGTAGGCCTCCATCTCGTTCGAGGATCGTGATCTGGTCTTCCAAGACTTCTCGCTCGTTTTGGTTCCGGGCATTCGGCTGAACCGCTTCCCGCGCGCCCGGCGCGAGCGTGCTGCGCCTTCAGCGCGCACCAAAGTTTGTGGGCAGCGTCGTGTTGCTCCGCTCAACGCTGACGTGGGAGCGCGTCGTGGGGAAGTAGACGGAACCCGCTTGACCGCGCGTCCGTGGAATGAGTTAGTGCCGCCAAGATGCAGCGAAAGAAGCGCCTAACCAAACGCGAACAAAAAGCTCAGTCGCCGGGCCCCAGCGGCCACCAGCATCAGCACATTCACTGCATCGCCTGCGGTCGGCACCTGGATCCCGCGGAGTTCAGCGCCAACCCGCCGACGGCTAAGCAATTGATCTGCGAGCACCAGTCGCGCTTCCCGGCGTGTGTGGATTGCGACGTGCTGGCGCGGACGCTGATTGCGGAGCATGACCGGACTGGAAAGCCCGTCCAGCAAGCTGCCGCGTGGCACTGAGTCGCTAAGCGCGATCCTCTCAAGCGCCGCAGCAGCTCCCGCGTAGCGGGAGGCGTCAACAGCCGCCCGCCCGCGTAGCGTTGAGCAGAGTAACGCGACGCTGCTCACAAATTCGGGTGCGCGCCGAAGGCGCTGCACGCTCGCGCCGGGCGCGCGGGAAGCAGTACAGCCGCATGCCCGGAAATACGTCGAGGTCAGCCGACTTTGGCAGGATCAGATCACGATCCTCGAACGAGATGGAGACCTACAAAGAGCTGACCGAACAACAGGCGCGTGCCTTCCCTCAGCTTCAGCGCGGGCGGCCCAGCGCCACCGTCAGAGCGACGCGCTCCGTGACACCCGAAGGGGTGTGCGAAAACGAGAGTCTCCCACCGCGCGCCGAAGGCGCCGCGCGTCAGTCTACAGCTCAGCCAGCAATTGCTTGGCCGCAGCGTGCTCCGCGTTCTCGGACAAAGCTTTAGCAAGCAGCAGTTTGGCTTTGCGTGAATCACCCAACTTTCGAGCGAGCACTGCCAAGTAGTAGTTGGCGTCGGCTTTGGCGTCGGGAGGCGCCCCGTCCGTGCTTCCGGCCGCTGCGGGCTTCATGATCGAAACCGCGCGGAACGCCTTCTGTGCGATCTCGTCCTCGTCGATCTCCACCGCCAACTGACCAAGCCGCATCGCAAGTTCACCGTTCTTCGGGTCGAGCTCGAAGGCCTTGCCGAGCGCTGACAGCGCGTCGGTGAGGTAGCCCTCATCGAGGTGGATCTGCGCCATCGTGGAGAAGATGCCGCCGAGGGTCTTCGTGCGGCGCCCCTTGTTGGCTTCGGCGACCGAGTTCAGCAGTGCCAGCGCTTCGTCGGCTCGGCGCGCAGCGGCGTAAGCGCGCGCGAGCAACATCACGACTTCGACGCTATCGGGGTTCACGTGGCGAGCCGATTCCAGCACCTCCACGGCTGCCACCGGGTCGCCCTCGGGTGCCAGCAGCAACGTGCCGACGCGAAGCAGCCCGTTCATGCGCAGCGTGGGATCGGGCTCGTTGCTGGCATCCTCGAGCAGCAAATCCGCAAGCTCACGGCGAGCTCCTAGCGCGTCGTAGACAGCCACCAAGCGCTGGCGTAATTCCGGATGCAAATGGTTCTCGCCCAACGCGCGTTCGAGCGCGGAGCGAGAATCTGCCAGCCGCCCTGCGAGCTCGCATGCTTCACTGTAGCGCAGCGCGGTTTCGATCAGCGAGTCGCCCTGCTCGACATCGACCAAGCGCGAAAGCGTGTCGATTGCGCCTTCCAGATTGCCGGTTCGAGCCTCGAGTGACGCCAAGCGGCGCAGCGCGCTCAAATCGTCGGGATTGGAGCGCACGAATTCAGCCAAGCGCGCGCGTGCGCCGGACAAATCGCCGGCTTCTTCGAAAACCGCGACCAAGCGCAACGTCAGCCGCGCTTCGTCGCTCGGCTCTGCCCGGAGGATCGCGCGCTCGATGGCTTCAATCAGCTCCGAGACGACACCGCGATCCTTCGTGTACGCGAGCTCGAACGCGGCGACGGCTTCGTTGTCTCGGCCGAGATCGCCGAGCACGGTAGCGCGCTTGCGTTGCAGCTCGACGCTGTCTGGATCGCGCCGCAACAGGTCGTCGAGCACGCCCAGCGCGGCTTCCGGGTTCTGTGCTGCGCGATGGGCTTCCATCAGCCGTTCGAGCAGTTCGCGTTCGTCGGGTTGGTCGCGCAGGGCACGACTGAGCAGCTCGGCGACGCGGCCGAATTCCAGACGATCCGTGAAGCGGACCACCAACAGATCGCGCAGCGCGGAGTCGCGCGGGTTGGCCTCGAAGCCCATTGCCAGCGCGCGCTCGGCGCCTTCCGGATCGCCCAGCTCCTCGCGCATCGCGGACAAGCGACGCGCGAGCGCTGCTGCGGCTTCGCCCTGTGTGGTTCGCAGCAAGCCTTCGAGCGCGTCCGAAATCGTGAGGGCGTCACCGGTGGCCTCCGACAAGCGCAGGACCGTTTGCAGCAGCTCCTGCTGAGACGGATCCCATTCCAGCGCCGATCGGCAAACGTCGAGCGCCTCCGGAAGGCGCCCTTCTCGCTCCAGATTGCCGGCCAATCGCAGTGACAGCTGCACGATCGCCGAAACGTCACGAGCGTCCTTGGCCTGGTCGATCTGGCTTGCCAAGAGTGACGAAAGCTCGCCGCTTCGCCCTTCTCGCTCCAATAGTTCGGAGAGCACGCGCGCCGCGTCGCGTTGCGACGGGTCATCACTGATGATCTCCTGCAGCAGCGTGATCACCTCTCCCGCGCGCGACGGTTGACCGAGCAACGCGTTGACCTGCTCGATGCGCAGAGCGGACCGCTCCGCAGCATCCTCGACCACGGGCGTGATGCGCGAAACCAGCTGCACCAAGCGCACGGAATCACCGAGTTTGCGAGTCAGATCGAGCGCTGGCATCCAGATCGAACGATCCGCCGGATCCGGCGCGAGCAGCAGATCGTAGAGATCGGCTGCTCGACGCCACAGCTCGGGTGTCTGTGCAAATCGTTCCGCGACCGATAGCCGCACGCTGCGCGCCTCGTCGGCCGGGAGGTGCTCTGCGGCTTGCGCACGATACTCGAGCGCCTCCACTTCGCGCCCAGATGCTTCCACGAGCTTCGCCAATTCGAGGCGGACCCAGGCGGCGTCGGCCGGAGCCTCGTTGCTCGTATCCAGCTCGAGGCCAGCTTTGAGTAAGCGCTCGCTCAATTCCGCGTCGCCCAGGCGCACCGCCACCGCGACGCCCTCACGCACGCGCGTGAGCGTCGCGTCGGGGGCGGCAATCTGGCCAGCGAGGGCATTGGCCAGAGCGCGGTCGTCACCCGTTGCCCGCGCAATGCGTTCGAGCAGAGTTGCGACGCGCGCGGGATCCAAGCTGCCCGCCGATTCCGACAGCAAATGCCGTGCGCGCTCGAAGTCCGGCGCGATGTCGAGCGCACGCTCCAAGAGCTCCAGGCCTTGTGCGCTCCCTGACGGGTCCGCCAAACGCACCTGCGCCAAGCGATAGAACAAGTCTCCATCTGCGGAGCCTTTGGCGGATTGCAGCTGAGCGGCCACTCGTCGCTCGAGCACTTGCGACTCGCGCCCCGCATCACCGAGGCAATCGTAGACGCGCCCCAGCGCCGCCCAAGCCGTGTCGTCGAATGACGGCGCGGCGTCCAAGCTCGCTTCGAGCGCACGCGCGCGCTTGGCGAGGCCATCCTTGACGCGCGCCAAATCGCCCAGGCCGCCCGCATGGAGCATCACCAGATCTGCCAGCGCGCGGGCGGCTTCCGGTGGCGGCAAATCCCGACCGAGTCGCGTCTCGAGCGCGCGAGCCAGCAAATCATGGCGATTTTGGCTGCGCAGCGCGCTTTCCAAGGCCGTCGCGTCCGTCGGACTTTCGAGCGCTGCCTCGAAGGCGGATTCGATGAACTCGCCGGCGCGGATTGCGTCACCGCGCTGGGCCGAGATCTCGCTGAGCGCGATCAGTGCCTCCGCCTTGCTCGGTCCTTCGCGAGAGTCGTCTCGTCCCAAGACCAAGAGCAGCGATCGGTACATGCGCTCGGCGCGGTCCAACTGGCCGTGTTCGAGGGCCATGCGCGCCAAGAGTTGCATGATCCCGGGATGCGCCGGGTCGATCTTGGACGCTGCATCGAGCTCCTGCAGCGCGTCCTGTTCGCGCTTCGCCCCGAGCAGCGCGCGGGCCATGAGGAAGTGGGCGAGCGCGCGATCCTTCGGTCGGCGTGCGCCGTAGCGCTCGATTTGCGCCGCCAAGACTTGCGTCGCTTCTTCGTAGCGTTGCGCCAGAAACAGCGCGTTCGCGAGCTGCAAGCGTTGCTTCTGGTCGTCCGGCTCGAGCTCGATGGCGCGGGCCAGGAGCGGCACCGCTGAAGCTGGATCCGAACGCTGTTCGAGGTGGAGCGCGGCAGCCTCGCGCAACAGCGCGAGCGTCGCCTTGCGATCCGTGGCCCGCTCGGCTTCTTCGGCGAGCAGCGCGGCCAAGGCGCCGTAGTCTTCCGACTCGCGATATAGCGTGGCTAGCCGCGCGCGCAACGCGGGTGCGTTGACCGCGATCGGAACCGCCCGCTCCAAGCTCGCGCGAGCCTTGTCTGGCGCGTTGATCGACAGGTACGCCGAGGCGAGCTCGAGCGCCCGATCCGTGAGCATTTCCGGCGAGGACTGCGCGCACAACGCTTCGAGCACCTCTGCCGCGAGCGAGTACTGCTTCTGACCCAGGTAGATACGCGACAACGCTTCGAGCGAATCCTCACCGCCGAGCGCCGCACCGGCGCGGTGGCAAGTGATGGCGCGCTCGAGGTCTTTCAGGCGTTCCTCGGCGAGTTGACCTGCGCGCGCCCAGAGTGCCGCTGCGCCGGAGTTGTCGCCAGCCGCGGCCCGAGCCGTGGCTTGGCGTTCCCAGAGCGTCACGATCTCGGCGTGCTCACCGCGCTCCTCCAAGAGCAGCGACAGCCGCGTCACGAGTGAGCGAGCCACCTCGTCGCCTGGCTCTTCCGAAAGCAGTGCTTGGAACAGTTCGATGGCGCGAGAGCTGTCGTCCAAGCGATCGGAGCACAAGCAGGCCGCATCGCGGCGCAATTCGCGACGGCGCGTGTTCTCGAAAGGCAGCTCGGACGCAGAAAGCAGGCGCGTCACGACCTCGCCATACAGACCCGCTTCAGTCAGGCGTTCGGAGAGCTCGCTCACGGCCCAATTCGCCGCGCGCGCTTCCGCGCTATCCGCAGCACTGCCCGCCTTCTGCCAGGCCTTGACGGCGAGCTCCAACAATCGCTCGCAAACCTTACGTCCGAGTTCGCGATCGGCGTGGTTTGCTCCCGCGACTTCGATGGCCTTTTGCCAATCTTCCGCGGCCACGAATGACTCGAGCGAGGCGATCATGTCGCCGGTGCGAGTTTGGTGGAGCAGACCGAGTTCGCTGTACAAGCGACGTTCGCGGTCTGGATTGCTCTCCACCGACACTTCTTCAGAGAGCAATTCCGCTAGCTCGTCGAAGCGCAATTCGGCCGCGAGCAGCGAGGACAAGGCCTCGAACGTCTCCAGATCGCGTCCGTCGTGGGTTTGAACCAAACGCCAAGCCACGATCGCCTGAGCGCGATCGCCCTTAATTTGCTCGTGGATGACCGCGGTGCGCACGCGATCGGCGCGCGCGGCGGCCGGATCCTTGCTTTGACGCGCGCGGAGCGCGAGGGCCGCTACGAGCTCGTCCCAGCGCTCGGCGCGCTCGAGCGCCCGGCACAAGCCATCGAGCGAGGTTTGATCGTGCGGTGAAAGCGCTAGGCGCGCCTGAAAATTGCGCACGGAGCGATTGGCGTCACCCAGTACCGTCAACGACAGTTCGGCTGCCTCGCCCAATACGAGCAGCTGCTCCGCTTCGCCGGTTTCGAGCCCTGCCCGTTGTTCGAGCACTTGGGTGAGCTCCAAGAGTTCCTGCGCATTGCGCAGCAATTCACTCAGCTCGCGCGCCGCGTGGAGCGCCGTGCTCGGTGCTTCGGGAGCGAGCCCGAGCACGCGCCGATACAGTTCCATCGCGCGGCTCGGGTCGTTCAACTCGACGCGGCACACGTCGCCCGCTTCGGCGAGCAGCGCGGCGCGCAGCGCGGAATCCGTCTCCTGCTCGGCCACGCTGACCAGCGTGTCGGCGCGCCGTCCTTGTCCGCCGACTTCTCGAGCCAACTGCGCGAAGCGCTCTCGGCGCGACTCGAGTTTGGGCTCGAGCACCACCAACGTGAGCAGGGTCTCGAACGCGCCTGCAGGATTCGACAGCTCTTCCAAGCTGAGCTTGACCACCTCTTCGAGCAAGACGATGCGCTTCGCGCGCGGTGCGCTCTGAGCGAGGACCTCGAGCATGCGCACGACATCGACCGTGCTCGACGTGGCGCGGTAGTGGGCCTCGAGCGCTCGCGCTGCGCTCTCGCGCGCCGACTCGCCGCTTTCCAGCGTCGCTTCCGCCGACGCGGGCAGCGCAACGATGCGTTCCAGCAAAGCCACGGCATCGCGCACGTCCGCCTCGCGCCCAAGCATCTTCTCGGCCCAGCCGAGGGCCGGTAGTGGTTCGTTCAGATCGAGCCAGAGCGCCGCGATCCGCCCCATGGTTTCCCCGGGATCGGAGCTCTTGTTCGCATTCAAGCGCAGGCTCAAGAGATCGATCAGCGGCCGGCGATGGCCATGCCGCTCGTACAAACGCTCCAGCGAAGACTCGACGCGCGCGTCCCCAGGGCTGAGCGCATTGAGCTTTTCGAAGTAAGCGATCGCGCGCTCGGGGTCGCTCGCGAAGTCACGGGCAGCCATCGCCGCCTCGCGCAGGATATCGATGCGCTCGCCTTTGCCGAGCTGCGTGCCCAAACGCCGATCATAGAGCGCGAACAAATCCGACCAGCGGCCGGCCGCGTTGAACGACAACTTCAGGCGGTCGAATGCCCATTCAGCCGCCGGACAAAGCGCGGTCACGCGCTCGAGAAGGTGCACCACACGCTCGGAGTCGTCGAACCACTCTTCGTGGAATTCGACCACCTTGCGACCCAGCGAATCGGCGATCTCGGCCGGCAGATCGCGCTCGATGGCGCGCGTGTAGGCCTCGGCGACCGGACCGGGCTGGTCCAGGCGGCGCGCCATCTGTTCGGCAAACTCCCAGAGCTGTTCCTCACCCGGCGCGGCTTCTGCGCCACGTAGAGCGAGCCGGAGGGCCTCATCTGGCACGTCCGCCTTGGTCTCCAACAGCTGCATCAACCAGCGGCTGCGCGCCGCCGCCAATTCCGGAGCGTCCGCGGAGACGGCCAGCAGCGCTTCGATCACGTCCGCCCGCGCGGCAGGGTCTTCGGAGCCCTCCGCCACTCGCTCCAAGATTGCGGCGGCTTGCGCGCGCGATTCCGGCACTGACAGCGCGTGATGAACGACCCGCAGCGCCTCGGCGTCGCTGGGATTTGCGGCCAAGATCGGCTCGACCAGAGCGAGCGCTTCTTTGGCACGTGAGAGCGAACCAATCATCAGACCAGCCCTCCGTAGCTCGACCGCACTGCGCGCCTCGGGCTCCACACGCTTGGCCAAGCTGTCGAGCGATTCGAGGGCCCCCTTGGCGTCGCCCGCAGCGGCCTGGAGACGCGCGAGCTCCGAAAGGGCGTCAGTGCGTTCCGGATCACGTTCCAACACCTCTCGATAGAGTTTGCGTGCAGATTTCGGACTTTCGAACAGCGTTTCTTCGGCATGGGCCCACTCGATCAAAACGCCCGCCGGATCGGAGGCGTGTTCCAGGCGATGACGGAACAACCAACGGTAGTCGTCGACGCGCTTCGGCGTCCGCTCCGCGTGACTCAAGAATGCAGCGAATGCCTCGGCGTCAGCCGTACCCTCGCCGCCCGCTGCCGAGAGCAAATTGCGAAATGCTTCGGCCGCGCTGTCTGCGCGTTGGGGATCCTTGGCCAGCGCGCGCGCCTTGGCCAATTGCGCCTGGCGAGCGCGCCCCGGCTGCAATCCGCGCGCCAGCGCGGCATCGACCAGCGCCACGAACACGTTGCCGTTCCCGCCGTGCACGGCGCGCTCCTCGAGGCCCAAGAGCAAAGAGACCAGTTCTCGCTCCTCGCCAACGCGCAGCAGGACTTCGAAGGCACTCTGCACGGCCTCGAAATCACCCGCGCGCGCGGCCAGCTCGACCAACCGCTCCGCGGCTTCACGGTTGTCCGGATCGACGTCCAACACGCGCGCATAGAGCCGCTGCGCGCGGGCTCCCTGGTCCGCGTGGCTCTCGGCGAGGCGTCCGCCCTCGAGCCAAATGCGCGCCGCCTCCTTGGGCTCCTCGAGCTGCCAAGCCATCGCATTCCCGAGCCGCTCCAGCAGATTGGCGCGCACTTCGGGATCGCTCGTGTGAGCGAGCCGTCGTTCGAGCACGGATCGCACGGTCTTGCCGTCGTTCAGCTCGCGCGCAAGCTGCTCGATGGTCTCCGAAACGTCGTCCGAAAGGTCGCTGCTTTGCACGAGCTCTCGGTAGTGCTCGAGAGCGCGAGCGCTCTCCTTGCGCGAGGTCGCGACCTCGGCCAAACGCAGCAAGGTCAGATTACGTCGATCCGGATCGAGCTGCGGCAAGATGCGCGACAGCTCTTCGTACACCGCGGCGGTGTCTTGGGCCTCGGTGAGAGCGTCCACCAACGATTGATGCAGCACCAGATCGCGCGGCTCCTCGGCCACGGCGCGGCGCCAGATGGCAATCGCAGCCGCCGGATCGCCGAGTTCTCGGCGGTACAAGAGCGCGAGGCGCTGAAGCAGCTCACGCCGTCGCACGGGATCGGTCTCTCGGTCCAAGAGCGACGAATACAGCGCGAGGCGCTCTGCCGGAGCCCCTTGCTCGGTCAGCATTTCGTCGATGCGTTGCATCAGTTCACGCGACGAGGGATCGCGAGCCAAGGCTCGTCGGTAGATCTCGATCGCGTGCGGGATATCGCCCGCATTGGCCAGCGCATCGCCCGTCGCAGTCGCCAACGCGAGCAACGCCGGAGTATCGAGCGCTCGGTCTGCGAGCGCTCCGCGCAAGAGCTCCGCACTCCGAGCGCTGTCGCCAGAAACCGCCGCCAATCGTCGCACTTTGGCCAGGCGCTCGCCGATTTGCGACGTGGCGTGGTCCACGGCGAGACCGAGCGCGCGCCCCGCTGACTCGAGCGCTTTCGATGCATCCTTGAGCACGGTCTCGCTGAGCCAGCTGGCTTCGTCGAGCGCGTTGCAACGCACCTGCGGATCGGCGCTCAGTTCGGCTCGTGTCTCGAGCACGCGCACGAGTCCGGGGCCCGGCTCTTCGTGGCGATACAAGGGCTCGAGCACGTCCGCGGCGGCCAGGCGCGCGTCGCCCGCCGTGAGCAGCTTCTCGATCGCACCCCGCGCTGCGCGATCAGTTGGCTCGAGCGCAAGTGCGGCCTTGAGCGCGCGTAGCGCGCCTGCTGGGTCGCCAAGCCGTGCCAAACGCATTTGGCCGAGCTTGACCAATAGCGAGACTCGCTCGTCACCCGTCAAGAGGTCCGCTTCGCGCTCGAGCACAGTCGATAGCTCGGCGTAGCGCTGAGTCTGCTCGAGCAACGGCACGATGCGCTCGTTGATCTCGTGCGAGGGCCCGCACATTGCTGCCAAACGCTGCCATGCAGCCAAGATTGATTCCGGATCGCGACTGCGCGCAGCGCGCAACTCAGCTGCCTGAAACGCGAGCTTCTGAGCTTGCGCTGCGTCCGTGCTGCGCTCGGCGCGCACGAACAACACGTCCGAGAGACCTTCGTCGTCCGACGCCTCACCGTACAGCGCCTCCAGCCGACGCAAGGCCTCTTCCGTCCAAGGCGAGCCGATCAGCGCGCGCCAGGCCACGATTGCGCGCGTCGAATCGCCCCCTTCCCCGTCGCACAACCGCGCCAAGCGCCGCGCGGCGGCCTGCCGCGGTTCGGGCGTTGTTTCCAGCGAAACCACGCGCTCGAGGGCTGCGACGAGCTGCTTTCTTTCTGCGGCCTCGGCATACAGATCAGAGAGTTGCTTGGCCGCCTCGAGCACGGCGGCGTCGTCGCTACCGGCCTCGATCACTTGCTGAAACGCAGCCTGCGCGCGCTTCAGATCGCCGATCTTGAGGTACACGTGACCCACGTCCACGCCGACGCGCGCGCGTACGCTGAGCACGCGGCTGGTCTGTAGTGCGCGCGCCAAGAGTCGCGCCGCTTGCTCGGGTTGGTTCAAGCTCAAGCTCAGGCCAACGAAGCGACGCCGCAGCTCGTCATCACCAGGATCCCCTGCAACTACCGGCGCGAGGAGCTCGAGCGCGCCCGCGGGGTCGTGCAACGCATCTTGGCGCAAGATACCGAGCCGGCGCTGTACCTCGACGCGGCGCGGACCACGCACCTGCTTGAGCTCGACGCCGAGCATCGCCACGGCGCGCTCGATTCGACCGGTCTTTTCGTAGGCGTCGGACAAAATCGCGGCCGCACGCAGCGAAACCGATCGATTTTCCAGCAGTGCCTCGGCGGATCGCAGCGCCATCGCGTGCGTCGGCTCGCTTTCCAGCAGGCCTTCGACGTGACCGAGCGCGCGCGTCGGATCTTTCAGCTCGGACAAGCACAAGTCGACCAGCCACTCGCGCAGCAACGTCGCTTCCTCGGCTGCCGGCGGCGGCTCGCGGCGCAGCGCTTGCTCCAACAGGTCGACGACGTCCTTGTGGCGACCACGCGCAATCAAACGTTGCACGACGACGGAGCGCACGTCTTCCCGACTCGGATCCAGCCGCAGCACGCGCTGCCCGATTTCGATCGTCGCTTCGTCGTTTGCGGGCGCGGCTTTGACCAACTCCGAGGCCTCGTGCAAGAGACCCGCGCGACGCATCGGCTCGGGCTCTCGCGCGCTGGCTTCCACGTACAATTCGGCTAATTTCGTAGCTTTCCCGGCATTGCGCAGCAGTCGTTCCTGAAGCGCGAGCAGCTCGGGATTGCCCGGTGCGGCGATCGCGGCACGCTCGCAGTGCGCAATCGCGGCGTCGGTGTCACCGAGCGTATCGGCAAAGAACTCGGCCGCGCGCAAATACACGAACAACTGCTGCTCGGGCTGCAGCAGCTTGACGCGCTTCTCCGAGAGCGTTTGCTCGTAGGCGAAGGCAAGCTCTGCGACTTTGTCATGCTGCAAGGCAGCGGCGTGCAGCCGTTGCCAAGGCTCGACGGGTTGTTCGCCCTTCGCGACCGCAGTCACCAGCATGTCCAGCACTTCTGCTGGGTTGTCGAGTCGTTGTTCGAGCGCCTCGGCGACCTCCCACAGCTTCAACGCAAGCACGCTGACGGGTCGACGACGGCCTTCCTGGGTCGGAGGGATCGTTGACATTGCTTCGAACCCCAAACGCTACCAGACCTCACCCGCACTTGCGCGCCCCGTAATCTTGCGGCCGTTTGCCTACATTGGCGTCAATTTGTGAGAATGCTTCAACTCGGCCGGCTGCTCTCGTTGCCAGCCGGACTCGCCGAATCGCGCGTGAAGAAGGCGATGATGCGCTGATTCACCACCTCGGGCAGATCGTGGTGAAGCCAATGCCCGGCGTTTGCAAAACGTTCCACCCGAACGTCCGGTACGTGGCGCGCGAGCTGGGGCAGCAGTACCTGCCCCGAGAGCGACAAGTCCTGATCTCCCCAAAGCACCAGGGTGCTTTGATTCACGACCCACGGGGAATGCTCGGGGGCGCGCAACGCCGCGCGGTAGTAACTCAAGCCCGCGCGCGCGACGCCGGGCAGGCGCATGGCTGCGAGGTAGCGATCCACGTCGTCCTCGGAAAATGCACCCACACGCACGGTCATTCCGCGCATCGCGAACGACATTGGAGCTCGTCGACACACGAGCCATTCGGGGAACCAGGGCAACTGGAACATGAACGCGTACCAGGACCGATGCAGCTGATCGAAGTGGCGCAGAGCCCAGCCAAACTGCGCTGGATGAGGCGCGTTGATGACGATCAATCGCTCGACGAGTGTCGGGAAATCGGAGGCCAAGCAATAGGCGACGGGGCCACCCCAATCGTGACCGATGACGTGCAGGTTCGGAATGTCGAGGGCGCGAATCAGACCGGCCAGGTCTGCGGCCAAGAGCGGCAAGCGATAATCGAGCACGTTGGGCAAGCGGTCCGATTGTCCGTAGCCCGGGAGGTCCGGTGCAATCGCGCGAAAGCCAGCCGCCGCGAGCGCATGCATCTGTCGTCGCCAATCCGCCCAATACGCCGGGAAGCCGTGCAGCAGGAGCACGGGCGGGCCGGAGCCGAGCTCCGCGACGTGCAACGTGAGCCTCCCGACATCCACGCGCCGATGCTCGATGCTCACGACCCCGAGCTCCGACGTCGCTCGGCGAAGCGTCGCAGACCAGCCAGTAGGCGCGGACCGAGTTCGGGCGTGAGCCGCTTCATCGCGTACAGGGCCCAGGCTTCGGGTGTGACGGGCAAAACCGCAGGATTGTCACGCACGGCTCGCAGCACGGCGCGGGCCACGCGCTCGGGCGAGTAATTGCGCTTTTCGTAGAAGCGTTGGACTGTCGCGCGCTCACTCTCTGGATAGGCATCACCGCGCATGCGCATGTTGGCGATGATCGGCGTATTGATGAATCCCGGGCACACCACTGATACGCCTACGCCGAGCGGCGCGAGCTCGGCGCGCAGCCCCTCCGAGAGACCGATCACCGCGAACTTCGTGGTGCCGTACGCGGTCATCGCTTCTGAATTGTAGTAGCCCGCCGCAGAAGCCATGTTGATGATTTGACCGCGCCCCTGGGCCGCCATTTTCGGCCCAAAAAAGTGACAGCCGTGGATCACGCCCCACAGATTGACGTTCAAGATCCATTGCCAATCGTCCAGGCTCGTCGCGAGCAAACCGCCGGCCAAGCCAACCCCCGCGTTGTTCACGAGCACGTCTGGTACCCCGACGCGGCACACGGTTTCGCAGAAGCTTGCCATGTCGGCGCGTGAGCCGACGTCGACGGTAGCGACAAGCACCTGGGCGGCCCCCGCTGCCTGCAGCTCGGCCGAAAGCTGCGGCAAGCGTTCGCTCGAAACATCGCACACGAACAGCTCGGCCCGAGCCCGTGCAAACTCCAAAGCGATCGCGCGACCGATGCCGCTCGCCGCGCCAGTTACTACCACCCGCCGTCCGTCGAATTCTCGCAACGTTTGCAATTCGTCCTCCAGCTTCAGGCAGTGAGCCTTCTAAAGCCCGGCGCGCTCATCGTCAGGCAAGCAGCGCGATCGACCACCCCGAGTTCGCCAAATTCTGCACGGCATTTTCTGTCCAACGCTCGCCCCGAGTCGCCGCCGAGTAGCTCAGCGTATCGCTGTCGCGCACACAAGGCCAAGTAGCCCATGTCGACCGCCGCGAGACCCGGCGCAGCGCGCTCGAACGCGTTCAACGCGCGTCCGCGGTCCCCCTGCGCGGCCGCCAAGCAGCCTGCGAGGTAGTGCCCCATGGGCGCGGCGTAAGCGGGACTGTCGCCCTGCACGCGCTTGACCGCGAGCGCAGCGTGCCGCGCCACGGCGCGATCCGTTTCACCCTCATCGAGCGCGGCGATCGCGCTCAACGCTCGCTCGAACTCGGAGAATACGCGCATCAAATGCACGCGCAAAAATTGCGACGAAGCCAGGGCGCGCCATTGTGCTTCCACGAACGCATGCGCACGCCTCCCCTGCCCCCGATAGCGGTGGACCGATTGCGTCGCGATCAGCCGTCCCCAATGACCTGCGGTGAAGCGGCCTGGCTCGCAGGATCGAAAGCTGGAATCGTCACTGGCCACGCGAACGCCGGTGTCCACGTCATTCGCCGCCAGCGCCGTGATGCACGCCGGATAGATCCAATGCATCAATGCATAGCGATCCGAGCGCTCCACGGCCTCACGCATCAGGGCGGGCATGCGCGCGGCCGCAGATGGTAGGTCGCCGCACAGAATCAATGAATTTTGCGACCAAGCTTGGGCATTGGTCAGCTCCCAAGTCACCGCGCGGCAACGCTCGCGCAAGAGCAACTCGGCTTCGTCCAGCGTGCGCTGCGCGGCTCGCCACTCACCGGAAAAGGCGTGCACCAAACCGCCGGCGATCTTGGCCAGCGCGCTGCCGTGCGGGTCTTGGCTGCGCAACGCGAGCGCCTCGGCCGTTCGCACTAGGCGCTCGATGCGCTCGCGCGAACCGGCGCCAGTCGCGGCAGCGTTCCCGGCCTCGAACGCGAGCGCACGACAGATGCGGATCGGCTCGCCAACGTCCAACGCGAGCTGCAGCTGTTGTGCGCCGAAATCCGCGCCGCGCACCACGTCGACCATGGCCAGCCCCGCCGTCGCGGAAAACGCGACATCGACGCGCGTCAGATCGCCCGCGGCACAATCAGCCGCAGCCGTCTGCGTGAAGCCGAGGCCCCGCAGCCGCAGCCGTGCGCGATGATACAACAGTGAGCCGAACGCGGCGCTCGTCGACTCCGGGTACGCCATGCCCACGCGAGCGAGCACCACGCGCAGTTCGGCGAGCCCGTCCAGATCGCGCCCCCCCTTCAGGTAGTGCTCGGCTGCGCGACGCGACAGCTCGACCGCACGCTCACTGGGCGCGACCGACGCTGCTTCGTGATAGACGTCTGCGGCTTCCGCGCTGCGGCCGGCGTTTACCAGCGCGTCAGCCACGCGGGTGAGCAGATCGTGACGTGGGCGTTCGACGCCGATCTCGAGCGCCAGCCGATACAAGCGCACGGCACGCATGAACGCGAGACCGTCTTCGGCTGTTCGAGCCGCGGCCAGCAAGTGCAACCGCGCGTGCTCCAAATCGCCAGCGGCGAGGAAATGCTCGACCAATGCTTCGGGATCGGCCGTGCCGCTCGCCGCGAGCGCGTGCGCCAACGCGCGATGAATGTCGCGCCGACTCTGGGGGCTCAGGGTCGCGGCGACGCTATCGCTCACCCGCGCGTGGTACGCCTCCACGAACTCTTCGTCGGTGCGAAATGTGCGCACCAGCCGCGCCCCGCGCAGCCGCGCGCGCAGCGCATCATTCCTCGGCACCGCGGCGGTTTGCTCGGCCACTCGATACGGGATCGGACCGTTCGCGATCGCTAGTACTTGGAGCAGCACACTGGCTTCGCTCGGCAGATCCGCAACGCGATTCTGAATCACCTGCTCCAGCGAAACGCCCAGCGATCGCTCATTGCCCGGGTCGTTCCAATTCTGCCGATCGCGCTGCCACGCCGCGAGCTCGCAGACGAAGATCGGGATCCCCTGAGATTCGAGGGCGATCGCGCGCGCCAGCGGTGAAATTTCGCGATTTGGCTGTGCCAACGACAGCTGCGCGAGTTCGACGGCTTCTTCAGCCGACAACTGCTCGACGGAGAGCTCGCGCACGTCAACGCCGGTGCCGAGCCGTTTCAGGATCGCCGTGAACTCGTTCAACACCGGGCTGGTCGCGCGAACTTCTTCGCGAAAGCCGCAGACGAGCAACAGTGGTGGCGCGTTCGGCGGACGCAGCAGCTCCTCGAGCAACCCCACACTGTCGATGTCGCTCCACTGCAGGTCATCGATGTGAACGATCAGGCGATTGTGCTTCGCCAACGCCGATAGCAGCGCCTTCAACGCGCTGAACGCGCGCTTACGAATCTCACTCGGTTCGGCGATCTCGTGCTCGGGCAGCGCCAGGCTAGCCAACTGAGGCACCGCGCGCAGCACCGGGAAAACGCGGGCCAAATAGTGCAATCCGGGAGGCAAGGCGTCGGCGATCTCGGCGGAAGCGTGGCGCGTCAAATACCGGCTCAGCTCATCGACGATGCCATCGGTGCCCTTGAACGGGAGAGCTTCACGTTCGAAGCACCGACCCGCGAGCACGATCGTATTCGGCTCTTGGAAAGCGGCGTTCGAAAACTGCTGAGCCAACACGGTCTTGCCCATCCCCGAGCGCCCGGCCATCAGCAGCACGACTGGAGTCCCTCGCGTGCTCGCCGCCAAAGCATCCGCAAGTTGCTCGAGCTGTCGCTTTCGCCCAACGAACGGTCGCAACGAATGGCCGCCGAGAAGCACCGGCCGCGCCGCTCGTTGCAGGCCACTCTCCCGCTGGTTCAAGCGCGCCACGATCTCTTCCACGCGCGGACGGCGTTTGGGATCGAGTTGCAACAGGTCCAAGCACAACGACTCGAGATCCGCGGGCACGTCGTCAGCCAGCGCGCTCGGTCGCAACACACGCGAGTCCTGCTTTCCGAACAGAATCTCGTGCGGGCTCCCCTCGAACGGCAGGTGGTCGGTAAGTGCCTCGTAGAGCATGACGCCCACCGAATACCAATCCGAAGCCACACTCGCCGGTTGGCCGCGCGCTTGCTCCGGCGACATGTACGCTGGCGTCCCCATGATCGGTTCGTCCGATCGCGGGCGCGAGTCCCGGCCGCTCAGGTCTTCGACGACGCCGAAGTCCAGCAGGACGACGCGCCCATCGTCCGCGATCTGCACGTTCGAGGGTTTGATATCGCGGTGCAGCTTGCCAGCCGAGTGAATCGCGAGCACCCCCTGCGCCAGCTGCTGCAATGAAGCGCGCAGCCGCGCCAGGTCGCACGCGCGACCGGGACGCACCCAGCGCATGAAATCCACGCCGTCCACGAGCTCCATGGTGAAGAACCAATGGCCACCGTCGGCGACCATCTCGTAGAGCTGCACGACATTAGGGTGCGAAATGTCAGCCAGCGCGCGGAACTCGTTCTTGAAACGCAGCAGCGCGGAAGGCTCGATGTGAGTCATCGTCTTCAGCGCCACGGACAGTGACGACTCACGGTCGCGCGCGCGGTACACGACGCCCATGCCCCCGTCACCGAGCCGCCCTTCGAGCACGAAGCGGCCGTTGCCTCGGAACTCTGTCGCTGCGCGATTCGCGGGCAAATTCAGCCTTTCCGTCGCGCGCTAGCGTAGCCCGAGCGCTCGCCCGGTCGCAAGCGCTCAGCGCGGGCGAACTCGCGGCTTGTGCGGACGGGCCGAGCGACTCGTGCGTCCGGAATCACGCGCGCCGCGTCCCGGAGCGAGCGGCGTCGACACGCCGTAGTCCGGGGGCACCAAATGCTGCGGACCGCGACCGATCAGATCCGCGCGACCGGCTTTGCGCAACGCTTCACGCGCGAGCGGATGGTGTTGTGCGTCCCACCAAAAAATCAGCGCTTTCATCATGCGCTTTTCGCGCAGATCCGTGGCCGTATAGACCGGCTCGTTCGTCAGCGGATCGACGCCCGTGTAATACATGGCCGTCGCGATCGCCATCGGCGTCGGAATGAAGTCCTGGATCTGCCGCGGGCGCAGGTTCTTTTGCTTCAAATACAGCGCCAAATCCACGGTATCGGCGAGCGTGGAGCCCGGGTGACCGGTGATGAAGTACGGCACCAGGTACTGCTCTTTGCCGGCAGCGTCACTGGCCTGGCAGAAGGCTTGCGCAAAGCGCTCGTACACCTCGATGCCCGGCTTCTTCATCTTCTTCAGCACCTCCGGGTTGGAGTGCTCGGGAGCGACCGAGACTTGGCCACCGGTGTGATGCTGAGCGAGCTCCGCGATGAACTCCGGACTGCGCTCCGCCAAGTCGTAGCGAACGCCGGAGGCGATGAACACGCGCTTCACTCCCTTTTCCGCGCGCACTTTGCGCAGCAGATCGATCAACGGGTCGTGATCGGTCTTCAGATTCTCACAAATTCCCGGGTGCACACAGGATAGCCGGCGACAAGCGCTCTCGGTGCGCTCGTCCTTACAGGTCATCTTGTACATATTGGCGGTGGGACCGCCCACGTCCGAAATCGTGCCGCTGAAGCCGGCCATGCGCGACAATTGCCGCACTTCACGCAGCACGCTCTCCGCAGAGCGGCTCTGAATGATGCGGCCTTCATGCTCGGTGATGCTGCAAAAGGTACAGCCGCCAAAGCAGCCGCGCATGGTCACGATCGACTCTTTCACCGTGTCGTACGCGGGGATGCGTTGCCCCGCGTAGTCGGGGTGTGGACGACGCGTGAACGGCAAGTCGTACAAGCCGTCCATCTCTTTTTCGTCCAAGGGCAACGCGGGCGGATTGAAATACACCGCTTGCTTGCCGTGCACTTGCAGGATCGGCCGGCCATTGTGCGCGTTGGTTTCGTATTGGAACGAGCGCGACATGTTCGCGAACGCTTGCTTGTCCGTGCTCACCTCTTCGTACGAAGGCAAAATCACGGCCTTGCCGTCGCGCACGAAGCGCGTCGCGTCGTCCGCGATCGGCTGCCACTCTTCGGGATTCTTTTTGACGTGCGCCGTGCCGCGCACGTCGGTCAGCGCAGACACCGGCTCACCCGCAGCGAGCCGCCGCGCGATTTCCCACGCCGCGCGCTCCCCCATACCGAACACGAGCAAATCGGCCTTGGCATCCAGCAAGATCGAACGCCGCACCGATTCCGACCAATAGTCGTAGTGCGCGATGCGCCGCAGCGACGCCTCGATGCCTCCCAGCACGATCGGCAAGCCCGGAAACGCCTGACGACACAAGTTCGAATACACGATGCTGGCGCGATTGGGCCGCGCCTCGGTGCGTCCATCCGGCGAATACTGATCCTCACCGCGCATCTTCTTCTGCGCGGTCAGCTTGTTCAGCATCGAGTCGAGATTGCCGGCAGTGACGCCCACGAACAGCTTGGGCCGCCCCATGCGCGCAATGTCGTCCGGCTTTTGCCAATCCGGCTGCGCAATCAGCCCGACCTTGTAACCGCGCCCCTCCAAAAACCGCGCAATCAGCACCGGACCAAACGCCGGATGATCCACATAGGCGTCGCCCGTGATGATCAAAATATCGAGCTGCTCGATGCCCCGCTCGACCAAATCCGCCCGCGTGGTCGGCAAGAACGCCGCATTCGGCCCGCGCTTCGAAGCACGCGAAGGCACACGGAGTTCAACCAAAGACATCCCCCCTTCTAGCACGCACCCCGCCCAACGCCGCCCTCTGGGTCACTTCTGACCTCACCCCGGGTGCGGTCACTTTTGACCTCACCCCGGGTGCGGCCCGAGATTTGGGTTGATGGTCACGCGCCACAACGCGGACGTCCCAGCCTTCGGCGTCGCGGACGAGCGAGAGGGAGAGAGGGACTAACCGCAGAGCCGCAGAGGCCGCAGAGGCCCCATCAATCCCCAGCGAAACCAAGACGCCTCGAGAAACACCGTGAGATTTTGGGTTTTCCGGAGCGAGTCGCTAGTTCACGATTCTACGACGAGCGCCGCCGCCTTGCGCGAACCCCCAAATCTCCCTCAGGTCTCTGTGGCCTCTGCGGCTCGGCGGTTCAAATCAGGGAGCGTGGCTGGGCTGCCCGCGCCTTAGCTACGCGCGCTGTCGCGCACCTGTGCGAACGCGCCGCGACGGGAACGGCGCGCTCTTTGAGGTGCGATGCTGGATTGGGAGCGCCCACTCTCGAGCGGGCGAAGATGGGTGCGGTTAGTCGGCGGTGCCGAAGACTTCGCGGAGGCGGGCCATGTCGGGATCGAGGACGTAGCCGCCGAGGCCGATGCGCAATGAGATCGTGATCTCGTCGCCCCAGGGCCACCACAGACCGTAGCCGAGCAAGCGGCCCGAGTTGTCACCCGTGAACACGCGCTGGTCGGTGCGTACGCCGCCCGTGGCTTCCGCCACTTCTTTCAGTGCGGCTGGTGCGTTGACGATCGTCTTCGAACCCCACTCATTAGGCAAGAAGCGGAGCACCACGGCTCGCGCTTCCGCTTCCAGCTCGACGTTGAACGACGAGGCCACACACGAAAAGCGGCTGTCCCAACTCCACCCGCCCTTGATCCAGGCTTTCTTCAGTTGTTCGAACACCGCGAATAACGCGGCAGACGAACCAGCACGAGCAGCGTCCATGCCCCAAAACATAGCCGAGAACGGCCTCGATCGTCAGGTTTTGAGAAAGTGTCTCGAATCGAAGCAGTTTTTGTGGGCGTGGCCGCTACACCCACATCGGTCGTCGTTGCGAGACGGCAGCGCGGCCTGGGTCCGGCACGCTTACCAACCGAGGTCGGTCTTGAGCGCGGCGATCAGTTTGTCGGCCATCTTCTGATGAGTTTTCAGGGTCGGGTGGTAGTCGCAACCAAAGCCGTCCGCGTTCCCGTCCTGAGTTCCGAACTCGAGCAAGGTCAGGTTCTTGTCGCCCGCGCTCGCGCGCGCGGCGATCACCGCTTTCAGATATCCCGCGGCTTTGTTGTAGTTGTCGTCGCTCAACATCGAGCCGACCGCGAGGAAGAACCGCGCCGACGGATAGTGACCACGCAAGTCCGTGACGAACTTCACGTACGCGGTTTGAAAATCCGCGCCGGGATCACCCATGGAAAAATCGTTGGTTCCCAAGTTGATGACGACCGCCTCGGGCACGAATTTGCTGAAGTCCCAGCTGCTCGTCGCGCGCTCGGGCAGCGTGCGCAAATAGCGAACGGGCATCTGGTCCGTGGTGGACCCTTCGTAGTTGTGCAGCATGCCGATCCCCGACCAGGCCTCCGTATAGAGTTCAGCGTCCACGGCACGCGCGGCGATGGCTTCGTAGCTGAGGTACTGATTTTCGGTGGCAGCCGTGAACTGGCAGGGAAGCGTGCCTTCGTTGCCGTAGCCCGCGGAGATCGAATCGCCGATCACTTCGAGGCGGTGCTTCGCGAGATTTGCCGGCAAATAGGCGCTATCCGGCAGATCGAAGCCGTTGAGGGTCGTCTCGTTGAAAGACGCTTCCGTGCGTCGGTAAAGCAGCAGCTCGTGTATGCCCGAGCTGAGGCCTGTGCCGAGCATGTACTTCTTCGTTCCGGCCTGCAGCGTGAGCACGGTGTGTTTGTTGTCGAGCACCACCTCGAACACGTTGTTCCCGTTGTCACTGAGCGTCACGCCAACGGCGGCGCCGGTGAAGCGCAGCGAGACCGCAGTGCCCGGCCAGGCGAACACCGGCGCTTCCGGCTTGGTTAGGTCGAAGCGACCGATGAGGTGCGGCCCCAAAGGACCTGGGTTCGACGGACCCGAACCGCCGCTCGGTTGCCCACCGCGGCCCAGCTGGCCGGCGGTGCCGCCAGTGTTGCTCGACGTCCCACCATTGGCGCTGCCGCCAGCCACCGCACTGCCGCCCATGCCCATGCCCGCGCTGCCAGCGCTTCCCGCACTGTCGCCGGGGTGACCCGCGACCGACGAGCCGCCGCCGCCATTGCTTGCTCCACCACCGCCCGCACCGGCGCCGGCGGTGTGGACCGGGCCCATGGTGTCCCCCGAGCAAGCGGTGAGCACCGCTCCCCACAACGCCAGCGATAGCAACTCGATCGCAAAACCCTCACGCATCGTCGATGATCCTCACTACTTGGAGACGTTCGAGTCACGGTTGTGCAGGCACCATGTGACAGCGGCTGGCCATACGGCCGACGAAATCTTAAACTTCCGTGTCATTTTCTCTTGTTGAGCTCGCGCTTCCTTGTGCTATGTACCGCGCGCCGTCACGGGGCGGTAGTTAAGTTGGTTATAACGCCGGCCTGTCACGCCGGAGGCCGCGGGTTCGAGTCCCGTCCGCCCCGCTAAAAAAATTACGAAGCAACGCACGCTGCGTTGACCTGCCCACGAGGCAGTTGAAGGAAGCGCAGCGAACTCGAGCGCTTCCTTTTGATTCTCGATGCGAGCAGCAGCCGCTCGCATCGAGACGTTCGCTCGTCCCAATTTTCCACACTGGGCACGCGCAAAGAAACAGCGCGAGACGTCGCTCGTATTGCTGTTCGTAACGCTCTGTTCGCACTGATGGACCTACTGACAAGAGCATTTCCAGTGCTATTGATCCGGTCAGCGGAAGAGACGATCGCTGACTCATCGGCCCCCACCAGAGCCACCTTGTCTCGTACCGGTCCCCTCCCTCAGTCACGCTGTTTCCAGCCTTCAGAAAAGGATTTTGTCTTGAGAACTTTGCACAGTTTCGCGTTGGTTTGTGTGTTCGGTACCGCAGTCGCAGCTGTTCTTGCGGGTTGCAGCAGCACAGATACTACGCCGAGCGGCGGCGCGGGCTCGCCAGGCGCCGGTGGCAGCGGTGCTTCTACCGGAGGCACGTCGTCGGGAGGCTCGGCTCCGACTGCGGGCGACCCGGCCAAAGGCGCTCTGGTTTGGGCCAACAAAGACATCGCCTGCGCGAGCTGCCACGCCGAGACGGCGGCCGGCCAATACGGTCCGAACATCACCATGTCGAAGACCGCGGGCATCGGCAATTGGACCTTCGCGCAGTTCAAGTCTGCCGTGCGCGACGGACTGGACATGGACGGCAAGACGATGTTGTGCACGTCGATGACCCGCTTCCCCAAGACCATGATCGACGACCAGGCCATGGCGGACCTGTACGCCTACATCGGCACAAAGCCGATCTCGGACGTCCACGAACAAGGCATCTTCTGCCCCTGAGCGATCGTCCCGAACGCGCGACGGAGCGGGGCCGAGCCGAATGCGCTCGGCCCTCCTCGCGCTAGACTTCGCTTTTCACGAAGGTGATCTCCGAACCCGCTCCGCCCGAGCCGCTTCGATCGAGTGACTCTGAAGCGCACGCGCTTCGCCACGCGGCACGCACGCGCGTGGTCGGCGCGCTCGTCGTCTTCGTCTCGAGCATTGCCTTCTCGACCAAAGCGATTTTGGTCAAACTCGCCTATCGCCACGGCGTCGATTCGGTGAGCCTGCTCGCGCTGCGGTTCGGCTTTTCTGCGCCGTTCTTTGCGTACGGCGCGTTTGGCGCGCAGCTGCGTGGTCAGCCAGCGAAATCGCTCAGCCGCCGTGACGTACTGACTCTGATCGCGCTCGGCGTGCTCGGGTATTACCTCGCCAGTTTGAGCGACTTCATCGGGCTGCGTTACATCTCCGCAGGTCTCGAACGGCTGATCTTGTTCGTGTATCCGACGCTCGTCGTGATGATCGAGGCGGGGTTGTTCAAGATTCGCCTGGAGCGCCGCCAAGCCTTGGCCTTGCTCGTTACCTACGCAGGCATCTTCTTGGCATTCCGCGGTGAGCTCGGCAGCCTCGGCTCGGATGTGCCGCGCGGCGCGGCCTGGGTGTTCGGCAGCGCGCTCACCTACGCCATCTATCTGATCGGCGCTGGGCGGATGGTGCCGAAGCTTGGCTCACAGCGCTTCACCGCGCTTGCCCTGCTCGCCGCAACCGCCGCTGTGCTGTTGCACGCGTGCTTGACTGGGGCAAAGCTCGTCGGTCTGCCACCCGAGGCCTACGTGATCGGGCTCGTGATGGCGCTGGTCGCGACCGTGCTGCCTGCTTTCTTGCTTGCGCGTGGTATCGCGCTGCTCGGCTCCGGGCCCGCCGCCATCGTCAGCACGGTCGGCCCGGTTTCGACCATCGTGCTCGCTTATTTGGTCCTCCAAGAAGCGATTTCGGCCACTGAATTCCTGGGCACGGCGCTCGTCGTCAGCGGCGCGACGCTCGTGGCTTCCGGAGGCAAACGGGCTCCTCGCCGTGCCTCGACCTGAGCTTCCCCCTTGCCGATCTCGGCAAACGCAGCTACGAACGCCTTGCCACTGGGCGGGTAACTCAGTTGGTAGAGTGTCGCCTTTACACGGCGAATGTCATCGGTTCAAGCCCGGTCCCGCCTACCAAACAGAACCGCTGTTCGCACACGCAAACCCGAGTGATGACGGCAAATCGCAGCCCCAACGACTTAGTGATCGCTGACTTCGCCGAGGCGTGGTTAGCCAAATTTCCCCGGATCGAAGAGCGCGGGCTCGGCCCTCGTTTGTTGGCCGCGCTCGCCGGAATGTCCGGCGGTCCCAACGTCGTGGACGATTTGGACGACGTCGAGGTGATCGCCGCCGCATTGCTCGAGCTCGTGGCGATGCTCAAGGCCTCGCCAGGCGGCCTAGCCATGCACTTCCCCACGCTGTTCGGCAGCGCGCTGAAAGGCAAGGCCGGTCTCTCGTAAGCGTGTCCGCTCTCGCGAGCCCCCTCGCGCGCTTGCTTCACTTGGCGTACGGGTCGGAGTCGTCGATCGGGCGCGCCGGTGCCGGTGCCTCTCGGTGAGTGAGTGGCGCCACGGGGCCAACCGGCGGCGCGGCAGCCGCGGGAGTTGCGGCATCGGTTGAACGCTTGCTCGCGCCTTTCGCCAGCGCTGCGGCAGGCGGAACGCCGGGCTTGACCGGGTTCGACTTGTCGACTGGCAAGGCAATCAACAAATCGAGGTCTTGATCGAGTCGAATCATGCGTGCCTCGGTGATCCGGCCGACGCAACGAAGCTCGAGTCGATGAAGCGATGCGTCTTTGGGGACCTGGCCGAGGAACGGGTTGGTATCGAGCTTGGCACCGTCGAGCAGAATCTCGGTATCAGACGGCGAAGCGGCGATCTTCAGGGTGATGAGCTTGGGCTGCGCCGCCGAGGGACGCGTCTCGGCGCTTGCGGCTGCCGCGACCACGTTAGGAAGAGCCGCCGGCGCCGCTGGCGCAGCGCCATTCGAGCTGTTTAGCCAGCGCCCACCAACGCCCGCCAGCGCCGCAACCGCGACCAGTGCCGCAACCCATTTGCCTTTACTCGCTGGTGTGGGCGGCAGCACATAGGTCGACGCGTTACCGGTGAGCGTCGCGCCGCCCAGCCCGCCGAGCACGGCGGGGGCCACTGGGATCATTTGCCCGCCGAACGAAGGATGATCGTCACCCAGGTTCGCTTGCTTCATCCGCTGATCCACCAAGCGCCGGACCTCCGAGCGCTCCTCGGCGTACAAACCGTCCAGCACTCCGCGCAGTTGTTCGGCGGAGAATTCCAGATTGTTGGCTCGGATGTACGCGCGCAGCGCATCGCGCATTTCGAGCGCTGATGCATAGCGGTCTTCGACCTGCTTGGCCGCAGCCCGCGTGCAGATCTGCAGCAGCTCGACGGGCACGCCCATCGCTTGCTTCATCAGCTCCGGATCGATCCCCGCCATGCGCGCCTGCACGATCTCTTGTTGCGTGCGGTCCTGCGACAAGCGGCGATAGGCTAGGAGCTCCCAGAGCAACACACCGACCGCAAACACATCCGAGCGCTGATCGGCTCCGCCCAGGATTTGCTCGGGAGCCGCGTAGCCCAGCTTGCCTTTGAACATGCCCGCCTCGGTCTCGTGGCTGACTCCGGTGGCCTTTGCGACGCCAAAGTCCAGCACTTTGGCCGTTCCGTCGAAGGTGACGAAAATGTTGTTCGGGCTGATGTCGCGATGCACGAGCGACAGCGGCGTGCCGTCGGGATCCTTGAAGTCGTGCATGTAGATCAGCGCTTCGAGCACTTGGCAAATCAGCTCGAGGCGCGCGGCAAGCGACAGTGGCGCATCGAGGGTTCTCTTCATCAGGCGCCCGAGCGTCTGCCCCTCTAGGTACTCCATGCAGATGAAGTAGCGACCACCGTCCTCGCCCACCTCCAACGTCTGCACGATGTTCGGATGGTTCATGCGCGCGGCCAGCCGGGCCTCGGCGAGGAACATGTTGAGCGAGCTCTGATTTTCACGCAGCTCGTCCCGCATGACCTTGAGCACCACCAGCTTGTTGAAGCCGGCGAGCCCCGACGAAACCGCCACGAACACCCGCGCCATACCGCCCTGGCCGAGTTCCAGCAACAATCGGTAGCGGCCGAGCCGAACCACCGGTGCCTGTGCGTTTGGGGAAACTGAACTCAAGGACTGACCTCCGCGTAGCTAAACCCCGCCGCCCTAAGCTGGGCGGTGCCCGAAGTGCTGCAATCTGCAGCACGTGGGCATTGTTGCGTTTTCGTGATCGACGCCCGGCGCTCAGCAGCGCCACCGATCCGCGCGCCGTGCCCCGCGCACGTCGCCAGCAATGAGTGAGGATTGGACATCACGCCGAACCGAAACAGTAACCCATCGCTCGCCAACTGGCGCGCCCCGTGAATGGCGACGTTGTGGGGCCCGATGCCGCAAAACGCCGGCGGTTCTCGTCTTCCGCACTTGAACGCGCTTCTCCCCACAACTGTCCACATCGGAAAAGCCCCGCTTCTTGAAGCAATGGAGAGGAACATCACCGTGTTCTCGGGTGGGCTTATGCCGTCACTGAAAGCCTAGAACCGGTCCCACACTCAAAATATTTTTCGTCGCGCGCGCGGGCTCCGCTCAAAATTTTCGCTCGTCCCCAACAAAGCCGCGCCAAACGAGCCCCCAGCGCGCTTCACAAATAACCCTTGGGTGTGATACTCCTGCGCGCGGCACCCTGCTGGCGTCAACCCCCCCGCGACGTAGGCGGGGTGCCACTAGTCAACGCTGACGCTCATTGTCTCGAGCGTCAGCGTCAGCGCTTTAGCTGGTGCGGCTCAGCTCAGACCGGGTTGCTCGCCGGGCGCCTCACCGGGCGGCACGGGACGCGACGCCGCGGATGCCGGCGCGTCCTCTTCGATCAGCTCGCCGTTGCGATACTCGATCAGAGAGCGGCGGGGGCCGAACAAGGTGTCCGCATCCGTGAAGACCATCGCTTCGCGCAGCACGTCATCCATGTGCTCGACCAAGACCACGCGCAGGGTCTTGAGCACGCGGCGCGGGATCTCGCGCAAGTCCTTGCGGTTCTCCTTGGGCACCAAGACGGTCGTGATGCCGTTGCGGTGAGCGGCCAAGATCTTCTCCTTCAAGCCGCCGATTGGCATCACGCGACCGCGCAGGGTGATCTCACCCGTCATCGCGACTTCATTGCGCACCGGCACGCGCGTGAGCGCACTGGCGATGCTGGTGGCCATGGTCACACCGGCACTCGGCCCGTCTTTGCGCACGAAGTCCGGGAAGTGCACGTGCACGTCGACCTTTTGATAAAAATCCGGGTCGAGCTTGAGGATGGTGCTGCGCGAGCGGATGTAGCTCATCGCCGCCTGAGCGCTCTCCTCCATGCCCTTTTCGAGCAAGCCGGTGATCACGAGCTTGCCCTTGCCGGCAACGACGCTCACTTCGCAATCGAGGATATCGCCGCCATGATCGGACACGCTCAGACCGTGCGTGAGGCCGATGGCGTCGAGCTCCTCTTTCTTGCCGAGTCGAAACTTGGGCACGCCCAGGTACGTCGGCACGTCGGCGCCGCGGATCTCGAGCTTTTGATCCTTGCCCTCTTTGACGACCTTGAGCGCTACCTTGCGACACACCGCGGCCAACTCGCGCTCGAGTGAGCGCACGCCGGCTTCACGCGTGTAGTGATGAATCACGGTGCGCACCGCGTTTTCGGTGAACTCGACCGGCACGTCGTCCAGGCCGCATTCCTTCTTTTGACGCGGGATCAGGTACTTTTGCGCGATGTTCAGCTTCTCGAACTCGGTGTAGCTCGTGAGCTGGATGATCTCCATGCGGTCCTGAAGCGGGATTGGGATGCCGCTCAAGGTGTTGGCCGTGGTGATGAACATCACGTCCGACAAATCGTAATCGAGATCGAGGTAGTGATCGTTGAAGGTCTTGTTCTGCTCGGGGTCCAACACCTCGAGCAGTGCAGCGGCCGGATCACCGCGGAAATCCGTGCTCATCTTGTCGATCTCGTCGAGCAAGAACACGGGGTTGTTCGAACCCACCTTCTTCAGGTTCTGGATGATCTTACCGGGCAGCGCGCCGATGTACGTGCGGCGATGACCGCGGATCTCAGCCTCGTCACGCACGCCACCGAGCGACAGGCGCACGAATTTTCGCCCCGTGGCACGGGCGATGCTGCGCGCGATGCTGGTCTTACCGACGCCTGGCGGCCCCACGAAGCACAGGATCGGACCTTTCAGGCTCTTCGTCAGCGCCTGCACCGCTAGGTACTCGACGATGCGATCCTTCGGCTTCTTCAGGCCGTAGTGGTCCTCGTCCAAGACCTTCTCGGCTTCGGTAATGTCGAAGCGCTCCTCGGTCTTGTCCGACCAAGGAAGCGTCAGAATCCAATCCACATAGTTGCGCACGACCGTCGCTTCCGCGCTGGTCGGGTGCATCATCTTCAGCTTCTTGAGCTCTTTCTTGACCTTGCCCTGCGCTTCTTCGCTGAGCTTCTTGGTCTTGAGCTTTTCCTCGATCTCTTGGATCTCGCTCTTGAACTCATCGCGCTCGCCACCGCCCAGCTCCTTCTGGATGGCCTGCATTTGCTCGTTGAGGTAGTACTCCTTCTGCGTCTTCTCCATCTGCTTCTTGACGCGGGAGCGGATCTTCTTTTCGACCTGCAGGATCTCGATCTCGGCC
>Ga0164309_10000302_pt1 | contig 28759 bp, 26 predicted proteins | sample Whisoiple_247_MG_FD_109984 | JGI IMG/M metagenome (GOLD analysis project Ga0164309, IMG submission 109984) | Soil microbial communities amended with fresh organic matter from upstate New York, USA - Whitman soil sample_247_MG | ecosystem: Environmental > Terrestrial > Soil > Unclassified >...
CCAAGGCATCGTACTCGACCCGCGCCAAATCGGTCCCGGGGCGCTCGATCTGTCTGGCGCGCTCAGCGTGATCACCGCGGGTGAATCTCCGGCGTTGCGCACACCGACCGAACACAGTTGGCTCACGCTCTCGAGCTCGTACGCGCACCCGGATCCGGACTGGCTCTTGACCGCGTTCGTCGAGCTGCGCGACGACGCAGATCAGATCGCCGACGGCTTCGACCCGGCGCGGCTCACGCTGTCCGCGGATCCCGCGTTGATTCACGAGGGGCTCTCCCGCGTCGCACCCGGCTTCTACCGCTTCGTGCTGAGCGCGCCGGCCAACACTGCCGGTGAAGATCTACGCATCGCGGTCAATTTCGATCAGCGCGTGATCGCGGCAAAGACTCTGCGTATTGCCGTCGATCGTTGGGTGGCGAATGACGGCGTGTCGGCGCGCGGTGGCTGTAGCGTCGGGAGATCCAGCGCGGGGGCAGAGTGGCTGAGTGCGCTGGTTTTGGCTTTCCTTTGGGCGTTGCGTCACATGCGCGCAAAATACGCGGTGCAAGACTGAGCTTCGAACGGATCTTGATCGGGATCGAAAGGGTGAGCGAGATCGACGCCGCCCATGTTGATGCCGATCGCGAGCACGGCGCGCACGCCCGTCAAGTTGACCACGCGGCCCTCGGATGAACGGCCGCGCTCTTGAAACGGCACGTCCACGCGCGCCATTTCTCGTCCCTGATCGTCGACGCTGACTAATCGCCACTTGAAGCTGACCGGCGCTTCCCACTCGCTTTCGAAACCGAGCGAAACCCCGATCGGCACTTCGTCCAAATCGACCCAGATCAGCTCGATGCCCGTGGGGTCGATCGGCCGCGATGCGCGCACTCGGCGGGGCAGCGAGGAAAACTTGATCACCCAGTCGTAACGCGGGCGAGCGAACGCGCCGGCCCACTCGAGAAACGGCGGATGAGTGCCGTCATCGCGATCCCCCAAAAAAGCACGAGAAACCGCGTAGTCACCGAGCAGCGAGGCGGTCTTTGCGGTGTCTTCATCCACGCTGTGACGAATGACGTCGAACACGTCGGGCTCGTTGTCCCACTCGAACGCGCCGCCCTGGGTGCTGCTCGCCGCGGCCGACAGCAGCGAGCTGACGAGCGCGCCGGGCACTTGCGACGAGCGCGCGGTTTCCAAATAGTCGAACAACAGCGTAGCCGCGGAGCTCGAGTCACTCGAACGCGCAACGAGCGCTCGCTCCGGGTGCGCTTGAGCGTCGTCGACCGCTTGCACGTCGAGCGAGCCGACGCGTCCCGTGAGCCACCACAGCTCGTTCGCGAAGGCACGCTGCAGCGCGGGTGTCTCACCAGGATCGAGACGTCGGGCGATGGCTTCGCCCACGCACAAAGTCGCGCTGCGTTCGAGCGAGAGCGCGTCGTCGCTCGCGCCCGCGATGCAAAATGCGGCTGCGCGATCCAGCGCGCTCAGCCTGAGTGCGTCGTGCTCCGCCGTGAGCTCACGCGGGTCGTCGTTCAGGTACCAGTCGAGCGCGTCGCTGCCGCCGTGCCCGTCGTCCGACAACGGGGCCGGTAGCTTCAGCACATCGACGAGGCGCTCGTAGGCGAGTTCGAATGCCTGCAGCGCCGCCAGCGCTTGGGCCCCCGAGCCGTTCTCGCGCGCGTGAACACAAACGGGCCGAGTCGCCGAACACGCAGCGTGACTGCTGTGCGGACGTTCATGCTGCGCCGCGAACGGCGCCCCCTTTGGCAGCAGCGGATCGATCTCGACCGGCGGGCGGATCGTATGCGGCCCTCCACCGAACAACAGCGGCGGATCTCGACGAATTCGATTATCGGCCCGTGCGCTCTCTGTAGCGAGCAGTGCGCTCACTGCCCACCAACCGAAAGCGAGGCCGATCCTGGTCCTGCTGCGCATTGCCCCGGCGACTCTACCCCGGAACGCGCCAGCGAGGACGCGAAGCACGAGCGAGTAGATCCCCGGATTGGCAGGGGAATTGACAGAATTTACCCAAGCGACCCTATACTTGGCGCAATGCCTCTGGCTCCTGTGCCGGCGGTGAGCCACCCATGAGCCTCAACTTCGATCCGTCGTACGCTCTGGAGTTCGATTTCGGCCGCGGTCAAATCCGCATGGCCAACGCCAGTGAGCGGGTGATCATCCCATGTGACGCGCTGCTCGCCTTGTGTCAGGGCGCAAGCGAAGAGGCGGTGCGCGATTTCGGTCGCCGGCTGGGAACCGAAGCCGGAAGGGTGATGAACGACCGCTTGGGTGAAGCCTGGCAAGCCTCGCTCGAGACGGTGCTCGAGCATTTGGGCGGCGAGCTGGCGCTGATGGGCCTCGGTTCGCTCGGCCTCGAGCGCTGGGGGCAAGCGTTGGTGCTTTCGTTCAGCCATTGTCCGCTCGGTGCCGCTGGCGATCTGCTGCTCGGTTCGGTGCTCGAAGGCGCGATGCAACGCAGCTTCGGCCGCGACACGGTGGCCATCAAACTGATGCGCGATGACGAGAAAGTGCGCTTTCTGATCGCCGGCTACGCAGGGGCACGCAAGGCAGGGAATTGGCTGGCTGAAGGCGTGCCTTGGGGTGACGTCCTCAGCCGCTTGGCTACGCGAGGTGCGTCGTGAACCAAGAGGTCACTAAGCTTCAGGAGTTATTGGCGCGGGTAAAGCGCAACGCGGCGCTGCCCCGCACCCTGGTTTCGGGGCTAGCACCCGAGCCGTCGGCTTCGGCGTACGAGCCGCCAACGGCGGCTTTTTCCGCGCCCGCATACATTCCTCCAGCCAGCGAAATCACCGCCGACGAGGTGTTCTTCGATTCCGAAGCGCCGCCGCCTGCGTCGGTGCCGACCGCAATCCCGCCTGCACCTGTCGCTCAGGCGGCGATCGATGCCTCGGTCGACGAGCTGTTGCTCGAGGATCCGTTTCCGTCGGTTCCACCTGGCCCGTCCTACAACGACGTGTTGGAAGATCCGTTGCCGGCGGCGGCAGCTGGCGCACAGCTCGACCATGAGGAAGACGTCTCGGGCGTCATGTCGATCTCGGAGTTCTCCGACGAGCAACCCGAAGAGTTGTTGGAAGACGACATCGTCGAGATGACCGCGACCGAAGCGGCCGCGCTGCCGATGGTGACCAACCCACTCGACGAACTCAGCTTCGAAGACGTTGGTTTGGACGACAAGCAAGCCGCGGCCCCGAGTGAAGAAGAGCCGCCCGCGTCTTCCTCCCGCAGCAAAGTCGCCGGCACGCTGGACGAGGCCTTGGCCCGCGCGGCCGAGCAAATCGACCTGGAAGAAGACCGCGAGGTCCCGCTCAAAACTCCGCCGCCCGAGTCTGGGCCGCAGGCCGCCGTGGCCATGCCGCAGGGCATGCATGCGCCGCTCGCGCCCGACATCGAAGAACTACTCGAAGCCGACATTTTGCCGAGCGCGGGCGTGCGCGCTGCCGTGCCCACGGCCGAACAAGTCGGACAAACGGTCGACTTGGACGAGGCGCGCGGTCCTTCGCTCGAACTCGACCACGCCGAAACCTCGAGCGTCGAAGAGTTGGAGGAGGCGGTCGCGAGCGAAGAGCTCGAAGTCACGCTGCCCGGTCGCGAGTTCGGTGGCGCTTACCAAGCCGATCTGATGCCCCCGCCCGAAGCGCGGCAGGACCTCGATGCACATCGGCAGCGCGCCGAGGAGGCAATCGCTCCGCCACCCGAATCGCTCGCTCAATACCCGTCGGCAGTCGAGGCCCAACCGAGTGGATTTGCGCCGGTGAGCGCGCCCTCGAGCGTGACCACCGACTCCTACAGCGAGAGCGTCTCGACCGTCACCGTCGACGCTCCCGCGAACGCCGAGTTCGCGCCCGAGCTGCTCGCGCGCCCCGACATCGGCCCGAGCCCCGTCGCCAAATTCATTCGCACCGAAGTGCCACGCCCCAAGACGTTCTTGGAGATGCTCGACAGTTCGCTTTCGCTCGGCAGTGATTGACGAGTTCTACGGAAAACGAGCTCGCGCCCGACTTGTCAGCGGGGCGCGAGCGGCCACACTTGTCTGAAGAAGCCGCCCCTAAGCTCTGATCGAGTCTGTTATTTTGGATAGCGGGCGCGGCGCGCTCAGATCGTCATGAAGCTCGCAAGTCGTCGACACGAACGCGATGGATCGCTGATGGTGGTCAGCCGCGATGGGCGACGAGTCGCTTCCGCGAGCCACATCGCGCCGCATCTGCAAGCCGCTTTGGATGATTGGGAGCGCGTCGAACCCGAGCTCCGCCGTCGCTTCGAGGCGCTCGACAGCGGTTTGCTCCCCGGTGAGTCGATCGCCGACGTCGAACTAACGGCGCCGCTCCCGCGCGCGTATGAATGGATCGACGGCTCGGCGTTCATCAATCACATCCTGCTCGTGCGCAAAGCGCGCGGCGTTCAACCGCCGCAGACGCTGTACACCGAGCCGCTGGTGTATCAAGGCGCGTCCGGCTGCCTGCTCGGTCCGAACGCCGACTTCAGCCTCGGCGAAGAGCGCTTCGGCTTGGATTTCGAGGCTGAGCTGTGCGCCGTGCTGGGTGATACCCCGCGCGGCACGAGCGCCGCGAACGCGGCACCGCACGTGCGACTCTTGATGCTCGCCAACGACTGGACCTTTCGCAACCTGGTCTCGCCCGAGCTCGCCAAAGGTTTCGGCTTCTTCGTGTCGAAACCTGCGACCGCGTTCTCACCCTTCGTCGTGACGCCGGACGAGCTGGGCGACGCGTACCGCGATGGGCGCGTGCATTTGAAGCTGGAGACGCGACTCAATGGTCGACTGCTCGGCGACCCCGACGCGGGAGAAATGCACTTTTCGTTCTTCGACTTGCTCGCGCACGTCACGCAAACGCGTGCGCTGACCGCAGGCACGATTTTGGGAAGCGGCACCGTGTCGAACGCCGATCCCGCGCGCGGCGTCTCTTGCTTGGCAGAGCGCCGCGCGCAAGAAATGATCGCTCACGGTAACGCGACGACGCCGTACTTGCGCGTCGGTGATCGCGTCGAGATCGCCATGTTCGACGGCTCCGGCAAAAACGTCTTCGGCTCGATCGCCGAACGCGTGACGCCTTGAGCGCTCGTCTTTTGCGCGGCGGTTGCCGCTGATACACTGCTCGCCATGAGGCTATTTACGTTTTGGCGGAGCTCGTCGGCGTATCGCGTCCGCATCGCTCTCGCGGTGAAGGGGCTCGCTTACGAACCGGCGTTCGTCCACCTCACGCGTGAGGGGGGCGGGCAACACGCGGCAGATTTTCGGGACAAGAACCCGCTCGGCCAAATCCCCGTCCTGGAAATTCCGGGCGTCGACGGTGAAGCGCCCGCGTACCTCAGTCAGTCACTAGCGATCATCGAATACCTCGAGGAGCGCTTCCCCTCGCCGCCATTGCTGCCCAAAGCTCTGCTGGCTCGCGCGCGCGTGCGGGAATTGGCGGAGCTGATGAATTCCGGGATTCAACCGTTTCAGAATTTGAGCACCACCAACTTTCTGAGTGAAGTGGCGCCAGAGCTCGACAAACAGCGCTGGTTCGACAAATTCATCGCCGGTGGCCTGAAGGTCGTCGAAGGTCGCGCGCAGAAGCTGGCCGGCCGCTTCTTGGTCGGCGATGAACTCTCGATCGCCGACGTGCTACTCGTGCCGCAACTTTACGCAGCGCGTCGTCTCAGTCTCTCGCTCGAGACCTTCCCCACGTTGCTGCGAGTCGAGGCTGAATGTCTGAAGCTCGACGGATTTGCCTCAGCGCACCCAGACCGACAAGGCGACCGCGAGTAAGCACTCGGGCGCGAGGGCGACGAAACGACGCGATCCTCGGCCACTGGCGCAGCCCGAAATTGGGGCGTACTTTGAAGGGCATGGCAGAGCTCGAATCGCTCGGGATTCTCGGCCTGGAAGGCGTGCACTACTACGTGCGCGACCTGGAACGCAGCACGCGTTTCTACGTCGACCGCATGGACTTCGCGGAAATCGCAGAGAGCGGGGAAGCGCTCACCGAAGGCGGTCATCAACGCTCGCGCGCATTCCGCGCGGGTGACTACGTGGTGGTTTGTTCGACCCCCGTCGGCGAGGGCGGCCGCGCGGATCGCTTTCTGAAAAAGCACCCCGACGGTGTGGGCACGCTGGCCTTTCGCGTCGCTGACGCCCAGCGCGCTTTCACCCTGCTGGACGGCCGCGGCGCGACGCCCATCAACGACATCGAGCTGCACCGCGACGAAGGCGGCACGTTGAAGACCTTCTCGATCACGACGCCCTTCGGCGACACCACGTTTCGGTTCGTCGAACGCCGCGGTTATCGCGGATTTTTCCCGGGCTTCAGCGAGGTGCCACGGGCGCGCGCCGGTCAAAACCTGTGCACGATCGTGGGCGTCGATCACATCACCTCCAACTTTCAGACCATGTCTCCGGCGTTGCTCTGGATGGAGCACGTGCTCGGCTTCGAGCGTTATTGGGACGTGGAGTTCCACACCCGCGATGTCGGCCGCGTGAAACTGCGAGACGGCTCCGGCCTGCGCTCGGTCGTGATGTGGGATCGAAGCTCGGGCTTGAAGTTCGCCAACAATGAGCCCTATCGCCCCAATTTCAAAGGCTCACAGATCAATCTCTTCAACGAAGACCACCGCGGAGACGGCGTACAGCACATCGCACTCGCGGTGCGTGACGTGATCGGCGCGGTGCGGGCCTTGCGCGCGCGTGGCGTCGAGTTCATGCGCACGCCGCCCACCTACTACGACGCCTTGCCCGAGCGGTTGCGCGCGCTTTCGGTCGACACCATCGACGAAGACATCGCCACGTTGCGTGAGCTCGAGCTGTTGGTCGATGGTCACGGGCAGAACTCGTATTTGCTACAAATCTTCCTCAAGGACTCGGCTGGCATGTACGGCGCTCGTGAAGCAGGGCCATTTTTCTACGAGCTCATTCAGCGCAAGGGTGACAGCGGCTTCGGCGCCGGGAACTTCCGCGCCTTGTTCGAAAGCATCGAGCGCGAGCAGAACGCCGCGCTGCGCGATAGCCAAAAGGCCGACGAAAGGCGCGCTTAGTGCTGGAACGTCGCAGCTACGGCGATCTGCCGGCAAAAGCGCACACGGCGCTGTATGCCAGCACCGGCGAGCTGCGCTACGAAGAGTGCATCACGCGCGCCGGTTTCGATGGCCCGTACAGCATCGTGTACCACGAGCGCCGTCCGCATGAAGCAGAGCCGAGCGACGTGGCGCACGGCTGGGAATTGCTCAGCGCGAAAGCACAACGCGCGTTGAAGCGGCACCACTTTCGCAGTTTCGAGACGCGTCGCGGAGGGGCCGCGTTGGATGCCCGCGTCGCACTGCTCGAGAACGAGGACTTGGTGATCTCGGTGCTTGCGCCCGACGCAGAGGATCCGAGCTACTTCGTCGACGCTGACGGCGATCAGCTACTCTTCATCCGTGAAGGCGGCGGTCTGCTCAAAACACAGTTCGGTGATTTGCGCTTTCGTGAGAACGACTACGTTCATTTGCCGCGTGGCTTACTGCATCGCTTTTTGCCCGACCTCTCACGTGCCCAAGCGTGGCTGCTCATCGAAAGCACCGGCGGTGCCATCGGGATTCCACGTCAATATCGCAATGAAATCGGACAGTTGCGCATGGGTGCGCCGTACGGCCACCGCGACTTTCGTGGGCCGGAATTCAGCGGGCCGAGCGATGAAGGCATTCGCCAATTGGTCGTGAAGCGCGGCGGCGCATTCTTCGGCTTTCGCTATGCGCACTCGCCGCTCGATCTCGTCGGCTGGGACGGCACGTATTATCCCGTCGCGTTCTCGATTTTGGATTTTCAGGCAAAAGTGGGGCGCGTGCATCTGCCGCCCACCGAGCACGCGACCTTCGCGATGCCGGGTGCCTTGGTGTGTAGCTTCGTGCCGCGGCCACTCGACTACGACCCGCAAGCAATCGCCTGCCCCTATCCCCATTCATCCGTCGATATCGACGAAGTGATCTACTACGTGCGCGGCAACTTCACTTCCCGCAAGGGCATCAGCCCCGGCAGCATCTCGCTGCATCCAGCGGGTATACCGCACGGCCCGCATCCAGGCGCATATGAAGCGAGCCTCGGCGGCGGACGAACGGAAGAGCTCGCGGTCATGCTCGATTGCGCGCGCCCGCTGCGCGTGACCAGCGCCGCGCTGGCCATCGACGAGCCTGGCTACCATCACAGTTTCGTCGACTCAGGCAGCCATTCGACCGGCTGATCGCGCAGCCACGTGCGCTGACGCCGCGCAAAAACCCGCGTCGCGCGATAGATTGACAGCTCGAGTTCAGCGAGATCGATAGGCGCACCGCTTTGCAGCGCGAGCGCGACCTGCTTGTAGCCGACGGCGGCGAAAGGCCGCGTCTCGAGATAGCCGCGCTCCGCGAGCTGCCGCGCTTCCTCGACCCAGCCCGCCGCGAGCATCCCGTGCACGCGCTCGCGAATGCGTGAGTCGAGCTCGTCTTTTTCGCGCCGCACCCCGAGCAAACGCGCGGCGTGGCGCGCTGCCTTGAAGCCGTGCCGAGCTTGCCACTCGCTCATGCGCACGCCGGTGAGCTCGTAAACCTCGAGCGCGCGGCTGACGCGCACGAAGTCGTTGGGCGCGAGTCGCTGCGCGGCCTCTGGATCGACGCGCGCCAGCTCTTCGTGCAATCCGGCGCGTCCGACCTCGGCAACGCGGGCGTGGTGCCGCGCGCGCAGCTCTTCGTTCGCAGGCGGCGCGGGCACCAACCCGTGCAAGAGCGCGCGCACCCACAAAAACGTGCCTCCGCACACGATCGGCCGTTTTCCACGCGCGCGAATCTCGGCGATGGCCAGCTCTGCGAGCTCGGCAAAGCGCGCCGCGTCCATCGGCTCGCTCGGTTCAATCACGTCGATCAGGTGATGTCGTGCTCGCGCCCGCTCTTCGCGGCTCGGCTTGCCGGTGCCGATCTCGAAGTGCCGATACACTTGCACGCTGTCCGCGCTCACGATCTCGCCGTCGTATTTTTCGCACAGCTGGATCGCGAGCGACGTCTTGCCCGAAGCAGTGGGACCAACCACAACCCAGAGACGGTCGTCGGAATGCGGATCGAAGAGCATGCTGTTAGCGGCGGCCGACTTTGCGCTCGAGCTCGGCCCAACTCAAAAAAGTGACGACGGGTCGCCCATGCGGGCAATGTCCGGCAAAGTCCGCTTCATCCAAAGCGTCGAGCAGGGCCTTGACTTCGCTCGGAGCGAGCGGGTCGCCCGCGCGGATCGAGCCGTGGCAGGCCATGGTCGCCAGCGCGAGATCCACTGCATCCGAGAAGCCACGCCCGCCTTTGCGGGACACTTCGGCCAGCAGATCACGCAATAATCGCTCGGCGCTCGCGCGCTGCAAGAGCTTCGGCACGGCGTGAATGCTGATGCTTTCAGGGCCACGCACGCGCACGTCGAGCCCGACTTCCGCCATCTCCTTGCTCCGCTGTTCGACCAGCTCCGCCTCTGCTGGCAATACGTCGAGCGTGACGGGGAATAGTAACGACTGCGAAGGTACGGCGCGCCCTTGGTATTGCTTGCGCAAGCGCGAAAATGTGACGCGTTCGGCAGCGGCGTGTTGATCGAGCAAATAGATCCCCTCGCGACTTTCGCACAAGAGGTAGGTTTGTCGGAGCTGCGCCACGAACGTCAGACTCGACCAAACGATTTCTGGCTGTGGGCGGGCCTCGAGCGCGGATGAATCGCGTATCGCCATCGCCGGAGGATCGAGCGCAAGCAAGAGTTCGGCGGCCGAACCATTGCTTTCGACGAGCGGAGTCAACGGGGCCAGCGGACTCGACGATGCTTGCGGCGTTTGCGCTGAGAATCGCGCTTGCAACAATGGTTCGCCCGCTCTTGGGTGTGCCGGCGCAGACCAGGCGCGTTCACCCGCTGGCGCTGCGGGGCCCGCTTTCGGAGCCGTGAGCGGCGCGATCATGGACGAATCCGGGCGCGGTTTCGCCCAGGCATTGCGGTTCGGCGTGGGCAGTGAAAACGCGCCGGCCAGCGCGCGTGAAAGCGTGCCGTACACCGCGTCGGCCATTGCGCGCTGATCGGCGAAGCGAACCTCCGCTTTTTGAGGATGCACGTTCACGTCCAAGAGCTCCGGCGGCAAATCCAAGTACACGACGCCGCGCGGATACCGCCCGCGTTCGAGCACGCTGCCATACGCTTGTGCGATCGTCACCGCCAGGGCGCGATCGCGCACCGAACGTCCATTCACGAACAAGCGCAAGCCACCGGCGCCGCTGCGCGCGTGCTCGGGGCGCGACAAGTAGGCCTCGATCCGAAGTGGACCGCGCGTGCCCTCGCAAGGCGTCAAATCCTCACCGTCGCAGACCTGCGCGACTCGCTCAGCGCGGCCGCTCGCGCGCAAGAACTCGCGCACCTGTCGGCCATCGCGCGCCAGCGTGAACGTCACTTCCGGTCGCGTCAGCGCCGCTGCTTCTACGACCTCGGTGACGTGCCCGGATTCGGTGCCCGTAGAACGCAGGAATTTGCGGCGCGCCGGGATGTTGAAGAACAATTCCCGGACTTCCACGCGCGTTCCGACGGCCATGCCCGCTTCGCGCAATACCGGTTCCGCGACGCCTTCGATGAATACTTCGACGCCAGCATCGCAATGGGCCGGCCGAGAGCGCAGAGTGAAGCGGCTGACCGCGGCGATGCTGGGCAGGGCTTCGCCGCGAAAACCGTAGCTCGCGAGGTGATCGAGATCGCTGATTTCGCGGAGTTTGCTGGTCGCGTGGCGTTCCACGCTCAGGCGCGCGTTCTCCGCGCTCATGCCCACGCCGTCGTCACTGACGCTCAAGCGCGTGACGCCGCCGCCCTCGATCTCGACGTCGACGCGCTGTGCACCTGCGTCCAGTGCATTTTCGATCAGCTCTTTGACCGCGCTGGCTGGGCGCTCCACCACTTCACCGGCCGCGATTTGGCTGGCCAATGCCGGGGGTAAAACGACGATTCGAGCTTCCAAGGGGTGCCGCGGCCCAGCATTGCACCGGCTCAAGCCATGCTCAATCCATTCGTCGATGCTGAAAGGTGCAGGTCACCTCGGCAGTCTGGCCCAGGCTGGCACAGCATCATGATCGCCAGTGCGGGGCCGCGTCTGGCTGCGGGCGACGCGGCCCACGGATTCATTGGGCATTCGCTGGGACGCGACACGGCATGAACGTTGCTCCAAAAGGGGGGAGAGGTAATCGAATGAAACATTTCGGGGCGCGGCGGGTGGTGGTGGGCGGTATCTGCGGGGTGATGCTGGCGCTGCAGGCGGGGTGCGTGAGCAACACCGGTGACGATTCGGAGGGCGCTCCGAGCAGTCCGATTCATCCGAGCGGCAGTGCCGCTCCGAATTCAGGAGCTAGCAACGGGAACAACGCCTCGATCAACAACCCGTCGCAGCCGTCCAGTGGCAGCTCCGGAGCACCCACACCCGGAGGCAATCTTGCCGTCGACGCGGACGAGGCAACGACCCAGACAGAAGACGCGCCGACGACGAACAGCTTCGTGATCACGGCGCACGATCCGCGCTCCACCTTCGCCGCGGACGTCGATACCGCAAGCTACGATCTCTTTCGTCGCGACATCAACCTCGGCATCCTGCCCGCGGCAGCCAGCGTGCGCTTGGAAGAGTACGTCAACGACTTCAAATACGCGTATCCGCCGCCCGCAGAAGACTCGCAGGTTCCGTTCTCCATTTCACTCGCGGCCTCGCCCGGGCTGTATGGCCGAGGCACGCAGCTGCTCCGCGTCGGCATCCGCGGCAAGGACGCAAAACCCGCTGAAAAACTGCCGACGAATCTCGTATTCTTGGTCGACACGTCAGGCAGCATGCAAAGCGCCGACAAGCTACCCTTGGTGCAGCGCGTGCTGTTCGACACGCTGGACGTGCTCCAGCCGACCGATACGATTTCGATCGTCACCTACGCGGGCTTTACCAGCGTCGCGCTCACGCCCACGCCCGTCAGCGAGCGAGCAAAGATCAGCGCGGTCATCGAGAGTTTTACTGCAGGTGGCAGCACGGCCGGGGCGGCCGGCCTCGATCTCGCTTACCAACAGGCACAAGCGGGCTTCTTGGAAGGAGGCCTCAATCACGTGCTCTTGTGTACGGACGGCGACTTCAACGTGGGCCCTTCCTCGACTCCGGCGCTCGTGCAGGCCATCGAGCAAAAGCGCAAATCAGGCATCACTTTGACCGTGCTCGGCTTCGGTCAATCCCTGAATGACTCGATGATGGAGGCCGTGAGCAACAAGGGTAACGGGGTTTATGGCGTCATTTCTTCGGCCGAACAGGCTGACAGCTACGTCAAAGAACGCATGCTCTCGACGATGACGTTCATCGCCAAGGACATGAAGATCCAGGTGGAATTCAACCCGGAGCGCGTCTACGCCTATCGCTTGCTCGGTTACGAAGACCGCGCCATCGCCGATAGTGACTTCCGCAACGACGTGATAGACGCGGGTGAAGTGGGCGCGGGTCACCGCGTGACCGCTCTCTACGAACTTGCATTGACCAGCAGCGCGTTGCCAACGCTCAGCGAAGCACCCGCGGTGGAAGACGGCGCAATTTCCAGTGAACCTCTCGAAGTCGACGCCGGTGCGTTGGCCCTCGTGAAGGTGCGCTACAAGGACCGCGATGCGGCCGAAACGGACTCCGCCCACGAAGTGTCGCAGGCGTTGCTGCCGGACCAGTTCATTACCGCCGCTATCGACGCGGACGACGATTTCGCGTGGGCAATGGCCGTCGCGTCATTGTCCGAAATATTGAAGGGCAGTCCCTATGCCGTGAAATCGAGCTTGCCGGCCATCGAGCAAATCGTGAAACGCCCGAGCTTCACCGCGGACCCCGATCGTGCGGAGTTCGTGCAGCTGTTCCAGAAGGCGTCTTCGCTGCTCGCGCCCTGAGCGCTGGCGTTCACCGGATCCGGCGCGCGGTTGCTTCATCGCGCGCTGGAAAAACAAGACTACTCGCACGGCTCGGCGAGGCTACGATAAGCGCCCGATACCGGTTCTGGACGTGCGCGTCGTGCGCCGAGAGTCCGAGTCAGAGCAGCCCAGCGCGCAGCGCGGCTTCGGCCAACCCACCACCGCTCGTGTGGTTCGCTTTCAAGATGTCCGTCGCGGCGGCTTTCACGGCATTGGGCGCTTGAGCCATCGCAAACGAGCGGCCGGCGCGGCGGAGCATGGGAATGTCGTTCAGCCAATCGCCGACGGCGACCACTTCAGCGGCGGTTACGCCGTGGTGCTGCGCGACCCAATCAATTGCAGTGCCCTTGTCGACGCCTGACGCGCGCACGACCAAGCCCCACGTCCCGGAGTAACCTGGGCGATGGACCTCGAAGGTCACACACTGCAAGTGCCGATCGTTGGCCTTGATGAACTGTTCGGCGCTGCGGATTTGATCCGGGGTGCCGAGGGCAACCAGCGCTGCGACGCTCGCGCCGGGCTCACGCCAAGCGTCGAAGTCCGTCAAACGGTCGACTTCCTGCGTGTGCTCCGTCCACGTGCTCACGTAGTCGAGGTACTGAGCGCCGCGTTGGTCGTGAAACAAGCGGTCGCCAGAGAACGCGAATGCAGCCGGGCGGATGCGGTCCAGCGCTTCGAACAAGAGCTCGGTGGCGACGTCCGAGAGCGGCGTGCTGTGCAGCTCCAGGTGGTTCGTCGAATCGACGATGTGGCTGCCATCGATGCAGGCCACGGGACCCAAGATGCGCATCGCCTCGGCGATCTCGCGGGTCCCAGAATACATACGGCCAGTGCACAACGTGACGGGCACGCCGCGCGCAATCAGCGCGGCGATCGCCTCAGCATCACTCGGGTGCACATCACCGTCAGCGCCCAGCAGCGTCCCGTCAATATCGGTGACGAAGACCTTGGCCACGCTTCCCATGGACGGACAGAACTGGCGAGGGGAGCGCGCCTTACGAGCGCGCGACCCCTCGAAGCTCAGTTCGAGAGATTCGCCGGAACGGTGCCAGCCGGATACACGGAGACGCGCTTCTTGGTGCGCGAATCGTGCTCGTAGGTCACCGTGCCGTCGACCAAGGAGTAGAGCGTGAAGTCACGACCTACGCCGACGTTGCGGCCCGGGTTGATGGTCTGCCCGACCTGACGAACCAAGATGCCGCCGGCGCGAACTTCTTCACCACCGTAGACTTTGACGCCACGGTACTGAGCGTTCGAACCACGACCATTGCGCGTAGAGCCGCCGCCTTTTTTATGTGCCATTACGCGCTCACTCCAGTGAGACCCGTGATCTTCACGGCCGTGTAATTCTGACGATGCCCCGCCTTCTTGCGCGAGCGCTTGCGCTTGCGAAACTTGAAGACGATCAGCTTCGGACCGCGGAGCTGGCGCACGATCTCGCCCTCCACCGCAGCGCCCGCGACGAGCGGCTTGCCGAACTGCGGCGAATCGCCGGAGACCATGAGGACCTGGTCGAATTTGATCTTGGTGCCGGGATCGCCCTTGAGGAGCTCAACCTGAACGGTTTCGCCCTCAGCGACTCGGTACTGCTTGCCGCCAGTGCGGATAACTGCGTAGGCCATGGGAATGGGGCGCGGAACCTAATGCATAGGTGGCAGCCAGGCAAGCACTCAACCGCAGTTCTCTCATTATTAATGCTGAACCGGTGAACAGGGAAGGAATTTCCCGAGGAAAACACCGGTTTTGGGGAGCGGTCCCCCGCGCTCTCAGCCTCGGTAGCTCCGTGCACCCCCTTGAGGAGGGAACGGCGGTGGCGGCGGGGAACCTGTCGACGGTGCTGCTGGCGCGTCCGAACACGCACCCAGGTGAGGTGTCGTCATGCACCGTGCTCGGCTGTGCCCAGATCGGGCGCTGGCGCTGGCCGAGGCTCGAAGGCAGCTCTGACCCAGCGGGCGGCAGAGCACGATGAGGGTGAATGCGCCGAGCAGGGCGCCGAGTGGGACATGCATGCAGTTCATCGTCTCAATAGGCAGAGCGCGTAGTGCTTGCGAGTTCGCAAGGAGCTAGCCGTGAGGAGATTGGCGCCGACGGTTACGACACCAATCAGGATGACGAACAGGCCCAGCGCGAACGGCATCCAGCCAAACCCGCGACTCGGCGTTCCGGGGACGAGCGGAACTTTGCCGAGTAACAGTACGACGGCGGAGTTGTTTTTCGTCGTTCGGGGTCATGCCGCACTTGTCGGTGCGGTGGGCGGGTCAGATGCGTCCGATGATGGCGTTGTTCGAAAGATGGGCGGCATTCGTCCTGTTGCCGGGTGAGCGCGAACAGGGCCCTGCGACGGCGACCCGATGCTGAGTCACTAAATCTCGCCCAACGTGCGTTCCGAAAAATCGTCAGCCCAGGAACGACTTTTGGGCAACTCGGCTGTGGTCCGACCGACAGGGCAACAACAAGGAGAATCCAATGAATCCGCAGCGTACATGGGAAGCTGCCCTCGAAGAGGCGCAACTGTTGCTCGAACGACAAAATCGCGACTTCAACGCAGCGATGTCCGTTGCTCAGCGAGTAGGCCTCGAGTCGATCGAGCTCGACGAGCGCGCTCTGCGGGAGTTGGCGGAGTGCACCGCGAACGGTGGGCGCTTTCCAGCTACGCAGCGGAGCAATTGGTTTTCCGGTTCACGATGTTGAAGTCAAACGACCATTTAGATTGGAGCTAATCATGTCAGTCAACGCAATCTCAAACTCCGGCGCAGTGGATCTCTATTCCAATACGTCGAGCCTCACCCCCGACGGCCTGTTGATCTATTGTCAGTCGGCGCTCGGCAGTCTGGACTCCGATGTTAAGTCCCTCTTGGACGAGCAAACTCTCAATCTTGCTCGCAAGTCGGCGATCTCGAATTGCGAGAACGTGATGAAGAAGTACGCCGACGTTCCCAACAACCGAGCCGAGTGGGAAGAGTACGACAAAGCTTTTCATGACTCGATTGCGAGCTTGCCTCCCGGCGATCCCGTTCGGGATCAGCTGCAAGCAAAGTGGGACCAAGCTTGGCCCAAGCAGGGAGCCTTCACGAAGGAAGAATGGTCCGGATTCACGGGGGAGATTCACTCCATCTTGGACAACGTGAACGGCAACGCAGAGATCAACATGATTCAACTGCAGTCACTCATGTCGCAGCGTCAAACGGCGGTAAACCTGTCTACCAATTTGATGCAGAAATTCGACGAGGGCACGAAAGCCATCGTCAACAACATGGGGCGATAGCGCCATGTCCACCTCGCACCTGCGAAGTCCGTTTGCGCGCGGTATCGACCCGGCGGAGCTCGTGTATTGCAAAGGCTTCGAGCTACACGCCGACGGTCGATATGCGGACGCAGCGGCAGTGTTCCGCGTAATGCTGCAAATCGCGCCTACGGACGAGCGCGGGTGGCTCGCTCTCGGCGATTGTCACGAGAAGATAGGCCAAAAGCGGGTTGCATTCGAAATCTACGGTGCAGGTGGCGTGGCGGCACAACCGGCTCCGCGCTGCCTCATCGCGCGATTCCGCATTCTCTATGACACTGGGCGCTTCGCAGAAGCTGATGCTGCCTTCAGTGACGTTGAGCAGTTGGCTGGGCACGATGAGCGATTCTCCAAAATCGTGTCCGATGAAAGGAAAGCACGACCATGACCATCTCTTCCGGCGCAACCCGCTCAACCGACCTCGTCTCTATCGTCTCGCTGACTTCAAACTCAGCCGGCCCGGTATCGCCAGTACGAGATCCCTCTTTGCTTCCGATCCCCCAACTGGCTGTGGGGGACCCACTCGCCAACCTCCTCGCGCTGGAAACTGCGAGTCGTAGCATCGGGCTGAAAAACGCAATCAAGGAAATCGGCCACATCCGGACGCAAAATGCCGACGAATGGCGCAAACAAAAAGCCGCGCTCGAAAGAGCGATGCATTCTCACAAAAAAGGCGGCTTCTGGCACAAGCTGGGCAAGGTCTGTGGAACGATCGCCAAGGTCGCTGCGGTGGTCGCGTCGATCGCCGTCGCTGTCTGCTCGGGTGGCACCGGTGCACCGCTCGTGCTCGCCGTCGCAGCGGCATGTCTCTCGACGGCGGCGTTCGCTCAAAGCGAGGCACACATACTGGAGAAGCTGGGCGTAGACGAGAAGGTTGCTACCTGGGCCGAAGTGGGAATGTCGATCGGCGCCGTCGCCCTTACCGGTGGAGCTTCACTATGCTCGAGTGGTGCTGCACTGACTGCCGTGGAGCACGGCGTCCAAGTCGGCGGCGAAGTCGTTGCGATCGGTGGTGGCGCCGCTGCTGTTGGGCAAGGCGTCTCGATGTACGAGGCGGGGCAGGCCAATGGAGCCGAAGCTGACGCGTATGCTGATATTGCGAAGTCCAAGCTCGTCGACAGCCACCTAGATCAGCTGCTCCTCACCATTCTCGATGAATTGGAACAAAACGAGAAGTCGTTCCGGCGGACAGTTTCGAGCGTGAGAAGCACGACCGATACCGCCGGTGCAACGTTGCTCTTGGCAGCAGGGAGAGTCTAATGTCGAACAACATATCCGGGGGAATGCTCGCGAGTCCGCTAGAGCCCGCGCGCGAGCACGAACAAGATTTAGGCAACGCGGGCGCGAGCAGCTTCCACACACCCGTTTTCAGTGGAGACGATGCCGTGACACAAGCGTCTATCCTCTTGGTGCAGGCGTTCCGCAACGAAAGAAGCGAGGCGAGAAAAGCTGCCGACTTCGCCGAACAATCTCGCGTTCGTGAGGGCGAGGCGCGCGTTCATGAACTGCACCAAAAGGCGGACGAAGTGCGGAAGGCCGGCTTAGTGAAGGGGCTCGCGACTGCTGTTGCGGGTGTTTCGACGATCGCTGGTGGCGCTTTCGCACTCTCGAAGACGAGTGATAGCACCGCTCAAAAATTCATGACTCTTGGCTCAGGTTCTGGAAAGGTGTTCGAAGGCGCGGGCGGCATAGTCGGAAGCCGCTATGACGGTAACGCAACCGATCGCGAAGCGAATGCAGCCGCGCATGAGTCGCTCGGCGAAGCTGCACGTGCGGCTCGAGACGAAGCAACGAATCAGGCGAACGACGCAAAGCAGTCAGCCGAAAAGCTGACTGAGGCGCTCAAAGAGATTACCGCCGCCCGCAACGCCACTGTCCAGGCGGCTATCATTCGCGCCTAAAGCAACTATCTCGCTGAACGGCGCAGTTGTGCGTGCATGTGATCCGCCCTCCGTACCCACATCGAACACCGGGCCGAGCTGCGTCCCCTGGTAGATCTCGCCCCGGGACCCGCGTATGCTCGAAGGTCAGATGAGTCGTCGGATTTCCGCGCTCGGGGCTTGGACGCTATGCGCCGTGTTGGGCATCTTCGTGCTCTCGGCGCAGCCTGCCGAGGCCGCGCCGAAGGCTAAGCCGAAGCCGGCCGCGCAGAGCAAACCCCCAAAAAATCAGAAGAAGCCGCCGCCGAAGCCGGAAGCGACCGAAGACGCGGACGCGAAAGCAGCGGATGACGACAAGACAGACGCCAAGTCGGACAAGGGCGAGCCGAGCGGCGTGAAGGCTGCGGGAACCAGCGGGGGCAAGGGTGGGGCTAACGCTTCTTCGGCGACGGCCGTCAAAGAGACGAAGGAATCGAAAGAGGGCGTGAAGACCTACAAGTTCGGCACGATTGAAGTCGAGGGTCGCTTGAAGTCACCGCAGATCATCTATTTCTTACGTCGCGTGCGAGCCGAGTTCGATGCTGGGGCCTTGGGACATCGCTCGTTCATGCGTGAGCTGTCCGACACTCGCAACAATCCGGCTCTGCGATGAGTACGCCGCAGCAGCTCCCGATCGTGCTTCGAACCGCTGCCGTGTGGGGCACCACGGTGCTCGCGGTGCGCAATTTGAATACTGGCCAATCGCTGCAGCTGAGCGACGGTGAAGGCAACTTCGTCGCCAAGCCGGATGGTTCGCAGGTTTCGGATTTTCCGGTGCGCGCGGTCGGCACCGGCTGGGAGCTCGACGCGCGGGGCGCGACTGGTGGCGAGCTGTTGTTGCGCGGGCGGCGCGAGAATCCGGCGGACCTCGGTCGCTCGGGCGCGCCGATCCCGATCGTTGCTGGCGACTATGGGCTGATCCAGTACGGCAATTTTTCGGTCTTTTTCCAGTTCACGCACGACGCGCCGGTCATCAAGCGACGGCGCGGTCCGGACTGGGCGTTGTTGCTCTCGTTCATCTTCGCGATGGTCGCCGTAGGCGGCGGCTTGGCGTTGATCTGGGCAATCACGACGCCGCAGGGCATTCCCAAGCCGCTCGAATTGACGAGTCAGCAAGAGCTGCAACTTCAGTTCAATCTGAAGGAAGAAGACACGCCGCCTCCTCCGCAGACCGCGGGTAAGGAAGAGGACAAGGGCCAAGGCATCAAAGATCCGGGCGCCAAGGACAAGAAAGAACAAGGCGGCGGCAAGAAGATTCAGGGCACCGAGGGCAAGCTCGGTCGCAACGGAAAAGAGACGACCACCAAGCAGACGGGCGACATCCGCTCCGGCTTGGGCGGCATGTCCGAAGCGCTGTCGAGTGACGTCGGCGACGAAGTGAAGAGAACGCTCGGCACGATCAGCTCGGTCGCCGACGCGCTGGGTGGTTTGCGTTCAGACCAGATCGTGCTCGGTTCGGGCAGCGGTACGGGCTTGAAGGGTGGGGGCAAAGGCGGCGGTGGTGATGCCCCGGGTGGCGTGCCCTTCGGCTCAGGGACGCTGGATACCGGTTGGGGACCCGGCAAAGGCGGCGGTTATGGCTCCGGTTCGGGCGGCCCGGGTGGGCGCGGCTTGGGTGGCAACGGCAAAGGCGGTCCCGGCGGCGGCGATGGTAGCGGCACCGGCAACGGCACCGGTGATGGCAGCGGTGAGCACAAGGTTGCGGGCAAGGGCGCGGCGGCGGCGGGACAAGGGCTCTCCGCCGAGCAGATCCGGCGCGTGGTGATGTCGCGCATGGGCGCATTCCAAGCTTGCTACGAGATCGCGTCGGCACACGATCCGACGCTCAAGGGCAGTGTAGGTGTCGCGTTCAGCGTGAGCCCGGGTGGCTCGGTGTCCAGCGCGAGCATCACCGGTTCGTCGTTGAACAATCCGCGCGTCGAAGGCTGCATCTTGCGCCAGTTCAATCGCTTGCAGTTCCCGACGGCCGACAAAGCGACGGGCGCGAGTTTCCCGTTCGCGTTCCGACCCAGCAAAAAGTAAAGTCGGCGCCGTGCGTGGCACGGCCTTGGCATAGTCCAACGTTCTCGCAGAACGAGTCCTCAAATGATGCGAAAAATTGGGCAATCCATCGGAGTTGGGGCGGGGGCGAAGCGCCCCGCGGCGCGGGCTTCGAGCCCCCAGTGGCTGTCGGTGTTTGTCGTCTTGGGTTGTGCGTGGCTCGCCGTTGGTTGCGGCTCGCAAGAGCAATCACGCAACCTCGATCCCGAACAGGTGGGCCTCACGCCCGACGTGCCGCCCATCTTCGAAGATGACGAGACGCAGTTGTTCGAGGTCAAGCGCGGCCTGCAATTTCCGATTCTCCAGCCCAGCGCCGCCGAGGCGGATGCGTTGAATCGAGAAGTAGTCGAGCCCTACGGTCGAAAGCCGTGGGTGACGAACCAAGACGTCAAGGTGCAGCTGACGTGGACGATCAGCAATCTCGATGACGAACAGCACGTGGTCGAGATGTTGGTCGACCCGTGGAACGAGTTTGGTCGCTACTACCCGGGAATGAATTTGACCGACGCCGAGAACGAGGAGTTCAAGCCGAACTTTTCCGGCATCGACCGCTACTACGTACTCGAAGGCAAGAGCGCAGGCGCGTCATCGCGACGTCACGGAACGTGCACGTTCGACGACATGAACGAGATGGCGATCGATTTTGCGACCGTGCAAAACATGATCAAGTTCCCGCCGCCCCCGCCCAACGGTGCGCAAGTCGATCCGGACATGATGGTCGATCCGCTGCCGATTTACGCCAACCACGCGTTCAACTTCATCAATCACTCCTACAACGACCCGCTGGTGGCTCCCTACATTCCCGCGGTGATCGCCGGGCTCACTGGCGTCGACTTCGGCTTCCGCACCACGGAAAAGGCCACCATCGCCCTCGACATTCAAATCGAGGTGGTGGACCTGGGACAGGGGCGCGTGCAAGAAGCGGGCAGCAAAGATCCATTGCTGGAAAAGACCACCGAGGTCGTCACCGTTGGCAGTCCCGTGCCGGCGGCCATGGTTCCCGCGACGATGTAGCGCGCGCCTGTTCGTCCGCGGCGGCTCGTGCTAGGCAGGGGCCCGCCATGAGCCGCATTTATCGTACGCTTCCGCCTGTAGGCACTCGTCTCGGGATCGCATTCTCTGGTGGTTTGGACACGCGCTGTGCCGTCGCTTGGTTGAGCGAAATGGGCATGAAGGTGTTCGCTTACACCGCTGACTTGGCCCAGCCGGACGAGAGTGATCCGGCCACGATCCCGCCCGTCGCTCGCGAGCACGGCGCGGTCGAAGCACGCTTGGTGGATTGCCGCGAAGCGATGGCGCGTGAAGGCGTGGTCGCGATTCAATGCGGCGCGTTCCACTTGTCGAGCGGCGGCAAGAAGTACTTCAACACCACGCCGCTGGGGCGTGCGGTGACGACCACTGCGATCATCCGCGCCATGCGTGAGGATGACGTGCACGTGTTCGGTGACGGCAGCACCCACAAGGGTAACGACATCCAGCGCTTCTATCGCTACGGCATTTTGACCAACCCGAACTTGAAGATCTATAAGCCGTGGTTGGATCAAAAATTCGTGGATGCCTTCGGTGGTCGCACCGAAATGAGCGAGTACCTGAAGAGGATCGGCCGCCCGTACACGATGAGCACGGAAAAGGCGTACAGCACCGACGCCAACGTGCTCGGCGCCACGCACGAGGCCAAAGACCTCGAGCACCTGAACAAGGGCATGCACATCGTGCAGCCGATCATGGGCGTGGCCCATTGGAAGCCGGAAGTGACGATCGACGCGGAAGACGTCACGGTCGATTTCGAAGCCGGTTTTCCGGTGGCGATCAACGGCAAGCGCTTCACGACCTTGATCGACTTGGTGCTCGAGGCGAACCGCGTCGGTGGTCGTCACGGCCTGGGTATGAGCGACCAGATCGAGAACCGTGTGATCGACGCGAAGAGCCGTGGCATCTACGAGGCGCCGGGCATGGCGCTCTTGCACATCGTGTACGAGCGCTTGCTCTCGGCCGTACACAACGAAAATACGCTCGATTTGTACTTCACGCTCGGCCGCCGTTTGGGTCGCGTGCTGTACGAGGGCAAGTGGTTCGACCCCGAAGCGATGATGCTCAAGGACGGCCTCACGCGCTGGATCGCGCCGAGCGTCACGGGCAGCGTCACGGTGCAGCTGCGCCGCGGTGACGATTACTCGATCTTGGAGACCAAGGCCGAGTACATGGCTTACGCTCCGGAGAAGCTCTCGATGGAGCGCGTGGAAGATCCGGCGTTCTCGCCTGCGGATCGCATTGGTGCGCTGGAGATGCAAAACCTGTCGATTACGGACAACCGTAATTTCCTGATCCACCACTTGGACAGCGTGGCGCGGCTCGGCAGCGTGGCCAATCCGCTGCCTGAACTGCTCGGCAAGACAGAGAAATAACGGTCGCCGATGGGCGAGCGGGCGGTCAGCGCGTTCGGCATGCTGGTAATGATGGGCCTGGCGTTCGCGCTCTGCCCACGCGAACGCCGGCGCCTGGTGAAGCTGCGCACGGTCGGCAGCGGACTCCTGCTGCTGATCGTGTTCGCGTTGATCGTGCTGCGCACGCCGGCGAACCGCTTGTTCTTGCTCGGCAACGACGCGGTCGATCGCTTGCTCGCGTTCAGTCGCGACGGCGCAAGCTTCGTCTTCGGCCGCTTGACGACCGACCCCGCGTCCTTCGGCTTCATCCTGGCGTTTCAGGTGTTGCCCACGATCCTATTCTTTTCCGCGCTGATGTCGTTGCTCTATCACCTGAGGGTGATGCCCTTGATCATCGAGGGCCTGGGGCGCTTGTTGATGCGCGTGCTCGGCACGAGCGGCGCGGAGAGCTTCTCCACCGTGGCCGACATCTTCGTCGGACAAACCGAAGCCCCTCTGGCGATCAAGCCGTATTTGGCCAAGATGTCCGCCTCTGAGCTCAATGCCTGCATGGTCGCGGGCTTTGCCACCACTGCCGGCGGCGTGCTCGCGGCGTACGTCGCGATGCTCAGCCACGCGGTGCCGGGCATCGCCGGTCATTTGATCGCGTGCAGCGTGATGAGCGCGCCGGCGTCGTTGGTGATCGCCAAACTGATGCTGCCCGAAGAAGCTGGCCGCGACTACCAGCACGAAGCCAGCGTCAACATTCCGCAGGCGAGCGAGAATGTGCTCGATGCGATCACGCAGGGCACGGGTGACGGCATTCGGCTCGCCGTCAACGTGGGCGGCATGTTGGTCGTCTTCTTGGCGATGACGGCCATGCTCAACGCCGCGCTCGGCTACGTGGGCAGCGCGCTGTTCGGGCGCAGCGTCAGTTTGGAGCTGATTTTCGGCTGGGTGTTTGCGCCACTCGCGTGGGTGATGGGGATCCCGAACGCGGACGTGCTCAAGGTCGGCCAACTCCTCGGCCAAAAGACGGTGCTGAACGAGTTCGTCGCCTATACGCACATGGCCGAGATGCTGGCCAAGGACCCGCACTGGCTGAGCGAACGCGGCCGCCTGATCACGGCGTACGCGCTGTGCGGGTTCGCCAATTTCGGCAGCATCGGCATTCAAATCGGCGGCTACTCCGGGCTTGCCCCCGAGCGTCGCGCCGATATCTCGCGGCTCGCGTTCAAAGCGATGCTCGGCGGTCTGCTCGCGACTTGTTTGGTGGCCTGCGTCGCCGGCGTGATGCTCTAGCGGCACGCATCGGTATCGCGACGAAACGAGGCGCAAATGCGTCGCGTGGCGCGCTGCGGCTGGCGATTCTTTGCGTCATATTGTAGGCGATGCAGCTCGTCGTCGCTCCGCCGATTTTGCCGATGCTCGCCAAGCGCGTCGATGCGCTGCCAACCGCGGGCGACTGGATCTTCGAGCCGAAATGGGACGGCTTTCGCACCTTGGTGTTTCGCGATCGCGACGAAGTGTTGCTCCAGAGTCGCGACCAGAAGTCGCTCAATCGCTATTTCCCGGAGCTGATCGCGCCCATTCAGGCGCAGCTACCCGAACGCTGTGTGTTGGACGGCGAGATCGTGGTGGCGCGCGGCGGTGCGCTGGACTTCGACGCACTGCAATTGCGCGTGCACCCCGCGGCTTCCCGCGTGAAGCTGCTCGCCACGCAAACGCCCGCGTCGCTCGTGTGCTTCGATCTCTTGTGTGACGGGGAGCGTGATTTGCGCGACGAGCATTTCGAACGCCGGCGCGCGCGCTTGGAAGCGATCCTCGACCAAGCCGAGTCCCCGCTGGTACTCACCCCCAGCACCAGCAGCCGCGAAATAGCGGCCGATTGGTTCGAGCGCTTCGAGGGAGCCGGTTTCGACGGTGTCATGGCGAAATCGCCCAACGGCAGGTACGAGCCGAACAAGCGCGTGATGCTCAAGGTCAAACACGATCGCGACTGCGACTGCGTGGTCGCCGGTTTTCGCTGGCACAAAGATAGCGAGCGCGAGGCGATCGGCTCACTGCTGCTCGGCTTGTACGACGACGTAGGTGCGCTGCAACACGTGGGCGTCTGCGCGAGCTTCACCGCCGCCAAGCGTCGCGAACTCGTGAAGTTCCTCGAGCCTTATCGCAAAGACGCGCTCTCCGGTCACCCCTGGCGCAGTTGGGCCGAGCAACAACCGAGTGAAGGCGGGCGCATGCCCGGCGGCAAAAGCCGCTGGAGCCAAGGCAAAGATCTGTCGTGGGAGCCGCTGCGTCCCGAACTCGTGCTCGAAGTCGCCTACGATCACATGCAAAGCGGCCGCTTCCGCCACACCGCGCAGTTCCGCCGCTTTCGCCCCGACAAGCCTGCCAAAGACTGCACGTACGCCCAATTGGAAGTCGTCCCAGCGCAGGAGTTGGCCGAAATCTTCGGCAAATAGCCGGCGCCCGCGCCGCGCTCGCTGTTTGGAATCGCCGCCAGCGGCGCGGCGCGCGACGCGCCGAGACGCTCCCGGCCATCACGGCAAACACGTGCGCTTCGAGGTGCGTTGGATTGGGAGCGCCCACTCTCGATCAACCCAACCGGGTGGTCAGTGACCTCACTCCGAGTGCGGGGTGTTTTTGCGGCGGGCTTTGGGTTTTGCGCTGCGTGTCGGATCGTCGTCGGGGTCGGGCGTGGATTGCGCGGGGCGCATACCTTCGGGGACGTTGCGGAGGTTGACGCGGATGCGGGTCCACGTGGAGGAGCGGCCGCGCATGGAGTCGGTGAGTATGTCGTCGACGGCGAGCAGGGCGGCGACCTCGGGATGGGCTTTTTTCCAGCGTTCGAGGCCGGCCAGGGCGGCGTCGCGATCGGGCGAGTTGGCGATGACGAGCAGCGGCGCTTTGCTGCGCGGGCTTTTTTTGGCACGTGTTGGGGCCACGCGCGGGGCTTCGCCGGCCATTTTCTTGAAGTGCGGGGGCCAGGGTGCGTCGGCGAGCCCCGCGGCTTCGTCGCGCGCGGCGAGTTCGAGCAAGGACGCGAGTGAACCGGGGACGCGATCCATGTCGGCGTGCGGATCGCCCTGCGCGGCATAGCGCGCAGGCACGGTCAGCACCGTGAAGTCCGCTGGATCGCAGTCCGGGACTTCGGACCAGGTGAGCGGCGTCGAGACGCGCGCGTCGGGCAGTGGGCGCACCGAGTATGCGGAGGCGGTGGTGCGATCTTTGGCGTTTTGGTTGTAGTCGAGGAACACGCCGTGGCGCTCCTCTTTCCACCACTTGGAGCTCGCGAGGGTCGGTACGCGGCGTTCGACTTCACGCGCGAGGGCGAGCGCGGCGCGGCGCACTTCGGTGAAAGACCAACGCGGTTCGATGCGCACGTTGACGTGCATGCCGCGAGAGCCGCTGGTCTTTGGGTAGCCTTCGAGTTGATGCTCGGAGAGCAGTGCGCGCACTTCGAGCGCGACGCGACGGACGTCGGCCCACGAAACGCCAGGGCCGGGATCGAGATCGACGCGCAACTCATCGGGGTGATCGAGATCGCTGCGTCGCACCGCGTGGGGGTGCAGCTCGATGCAACCGAGATTGACGATCCAGGCGAGCGCGGCCGCGTCGTTGATCACGAGCTCGTCCGCGGTACGACCCGAAGGGAAGCTGAGCAGCGTCGAGCTCAACCATTCGGGCCGCTTTTCGGGCGCGCGCTTTTGGTAGAAGGGCGGAGCCTCTGCGCCGTTGACGTAGCGCTTCAACACGATCGGGCGCTCGCGCACGCCGAGCAACGCGCCTTCTGCCACGCTCAGGTAATAGCGTACGATGTCGAGCTTGGTCAGGCGTACTTGTTTCGAAAAGTACGGCTTGCCCGGGTGGGTGATGGTCACCGTGTGACCCGCAACCGAGATTTGTTCGATCTCTTCGCTCACTGGACCTCGGATTGACTTACTGCATTTTCACGCCTGAGTGACGACCACGCAAACCGTCGCGCTTTTGCGGCGTGGCACAATGCCCACTTGCGGTCGAAATGGCGCAGCTTGCGAGCGCCGAAGGGCGTTTTATGCGGGCGCGATGGCCCTCCTCCGCACGGCACTCCTCATGCATTGCACCGAGCTCGAGTACCGAGTGGAGGTTCAGGGTCCAAATGATCGATCAAGACTTACAAGTAAAGACCCTTCAGTGGCTCACGTTCGTCGCCTGCGTGTCCGCCTTGAACGCGGGTTGCGACGACGACAGTGAGGACACGAGGGCGTGTGGGGGTGCCGTCGCGGAGGACAGCGAGGAAGGCGCCGTGCAAAGCGCCGTGGTCATGAACTCTTAGCGATTGGGCGGCGCTACGGCCGCGGGCGCGGTGGTCGCGCCAGGCTTTGCGACCGGCGCGGGATGCGCCAGCGCATAACGGATGATGCGTTTGAACGCTTTGAGCGGCTGCGCGCCAGACAAGTAGTACCCGTTGATCACGAACGCGGGCGTGCCGCGGATCCCGGCGTCTTCGGCCAAGGCCTTGTCCTTCTCCAGCAGTTTGTCGAAGCGGCCGTCGTTTTGAGCGGCGCTCAGGCGCGCTGGATCCAACTGCAAGGCGGTCGCCTGCTTCGACAAAGTCTCGTCGGTCAGGGGCGTGTCGCTGCCGAACAAAAGATCGTGCATCTTCCAGAAACCGCCGTCGCCCTTTTGTGCGCGGGCCTCACGAGCGACGATCGCGGCGGGGCGCGCGTATTGATGGAACGACAGCGGGTAGTCGTGCCAGACGAAACGCAGCTTGTTCGGATACTCTTTCTCGAGCTCGCGCAGCGTCTTCTCCACTCGCTGGCAGAACGGGCACTGAAAGTCGGCAAACTCGTGAATGAGGATCGGCGCGTTCAGCGGTCCGCGGCTGGGATTGTCGGCGCTCGGCGCGGGCATCTCCTTGCGCTCCGGAGCGTCTGGCTCTTGCGCGTGTTTCAGGATCTCGTCGTAGACCGCGGCCCGCGGCGTGCCCGCGGCGACCAGCGCGTTCGCGACCTTGAGCTGCGCCTCCACGACCGTGACGAAGTTTTCGAGCGGTTGCGCGCCGGAAAGGCGCAGGCCATTGATGAAAAAGTGCGGCGTGCCGGCGGCTTTGAAGTCCGTCGCGAGATCGCTGTCGGCGTCGATTTCGGCTGCGTGGGTGTTGTTGGTGATCGCGTTTTTGAGCCGTCTTTCGTCGAGTTTGAGCTCTTTGCCCAACGCGAGCAGATCGCTCTCTTCCAACTTGCCCTCGAACAGGCGGCGATTGGCCTCCAAAAAGCCCGCCTCTCCCTTTTGCGCGCGCGCCTCGAGCGCGAAATTCGCTGCCGGCAACGCGCGCGGGTGAAACGGCAAGGGGTTTTGACGCAACACGACGCGCACGTCCTTCGGATAGCGCGCCATGAGTTCGTTCATCGTGGCTTCGGCGCGCCGGCAATACGGGCATTGATAGTCGAAGAACTCGACGATCGTGACCAGCGCATCACTCGGGCCGATGCTCGGGGCGCCCTTGACCGGGATCTTCCAGATCGCGAGATCTTCCGGCTCTTCCTCGGGCTCCGGCTTGGGCGTCGGGGCGACGTAGTTGGCGGCGACGCGCGTCTTGTAGACGTCCGCGGCGGGTGTGCCTTTGCGCGTGAGCTCTGCCGCAGCCGCGAGCTCGGCGTCGATGATACTGACGAAGGATTCGATGGGTTGTGCGCCGCTCAAGGTCTTGCCGTTGATGCGAAACGCCGGCGTGCCGTTGGCGCCAACTTTGTCGGCCAGCGCGAGATCGCGCTCGATTTTGTCGTTCGTTTCCGGCAATTCCGCGCGGCGCAGCACCAGCGCGGGGTCTAGGCCCACGCGCGCCACCCAGGAATTGAGCGACTCGTCACTCAGCTTCAGCTGTTCCTCGAATGCCAGGTCCAAGAACGCGAAGAAGGCAGAAGAGCCGCCTTGGCGCAGCACGGCGTCGGCCACTTTGGCAGCGGGCCGCGCGTGTTCGTGGAAGGGTAGCGGACAGTGCTTGAACACGACGCGCAGCTGGCTCGGTCCGTATTTGGCCTGCAAGGTTTTGATCGTCGGTTGCACGCGCGAACAAAACGGGCATTGCAAGTCTGAAAATTCGACGATCGTCACCGGCGCGGTCGCGGCGCCCCACACCGGATCGTCAGCGCCGATCGGCAATGGCTCGGAGCTCGGTTGTGCGCCGCCCAGGGACGTGGCGAGCTGCGTCGTGCCCGACGTCGCCGCGGGGACGCTCGGACCGGTGACGGGC
>Ga0164309_10000304_pt1 | contig 28604 bp, 17 predicted proteins | sample Whisoiple_247_MG_FD_109984 | JGI IMG/M metagenome (GOLD analysis project Ga0164309, IMG submission 109984) | Soil microbial communities amended with fresh organic matter from upstate New York, USA - Whitman soil sample_247_MG | ecosystem: Environmental > Terrestrial > Soil > Unclassified >...
CCGGTTTCCGAGCTCGATTGCCAGCCTCCGCCCAGTGACGAACTGGTACGTTTGCGCGAATGGTTCGCGCTCGGTGATCCAATGCCGAAGGACGACACATCGTCCATGAGTGAACCCATTCCCATGGCCACCACGCGCGAGAACCTGGTGCGCATCGCCGCTTGGATTGCGGCTGGCGCCACCTGCGACGCTCCGCATTAGCTCATTACTCGTCGCCACCGCGTCGATCGGGAGTCCGTGAGCGGCCAACGGGGGGACACGGTGGGTGCTGCGAGCCGGAGTAGGGGCGGCTGGCTCTGCCACCATGGTTGACGAATCTATATGATGGGGCTAATTTATGGCTCTTCGGGGGGTAGGTGCGAGTGGCAACACAGTTGACAATCCAAGGCCAGGCCGTTCGCTGGACCGAGCGACTCGGGCAGGGGGCGACTAGCCTGGTTTGGCTTGGTGAGTGGGCCGGCGGCCAGTGCGTGCTCAAGCTGGGGCGGGGCCCAGCCGAAGCACACCGCTTCGCGGACGAAGCGGAGCGGCTGCTGTTTGCGGCCGCTCCGGAGTTCCCCGCGTTGCTCGCCTTGGGGCTTGCCGGACCGGCGCTGGGAACGGAACTTGGACAGCGCGTCGAAGCGGGCACGCCCTATTTGGTGTTGTCGTCGGCACCGGGTGTCAGTTTGGCGCAGCTGCTGAGCGAGCCAGGGCTCGAAGCTTCCAGGCGTGAGGCGCTTTCGCTGATCGTGGCGCGCGATCTGGGTGCGGCGCTTTCGGCGCTTCACGGTTCGGGTGCGGCTCACGGGGACGTGAAGCCAGCGAACATCATCGTCGCGGCGGATCACGCGCGCTTGGTCGACTTCGGGTTGAGCGGCGCGGCCGAGCAAGTCGAGCCGTCGGGTGGCACGGCGCACTACTTGGCGCCCGAAGTGTTTGCCGCGCATTCGGATGGTGACGCGCGCGCTCGTGACTTGTGGGCTTTGGGCGTGACGCTGCTCGAGATCCTACAGCCTGAATCAGCTGCGCAAAACGTACGCGAGCTGGATGTGCGGGTAGAGGGAGCGCTGGCCGCGGTGGTTCGGGCGCTGCTCGCGCGCGCGCCCGGCGCTCGGCCCTCCGCGAGTTGGGTGCTGCGCCGCGCTCTCTCCAACACGAATGACGAAGCGCGCGACGGAAACGCGCTGCTGCGCCGGCGAGCGCACGTGCGCCGGGCCTACCTCTCGACCCGCAAAAACGAGATCTTCGCCGCCGCGCGCGGCAACGCGCTCGTGGACTTGCAGGGGCACGCGCTGGATTGGGTCTCGGAGTGTCGCTCGCTCGCTCAGGGGATTCACAAGCTGCGCGGCCGTTCGCTCGACGACGCGGGGGCACCGGCGATTGCGCCGTTGGACGAGCTGTCGCGCGCGCGCTTCCTGGTTGCTTTGGTCGGCCCCGCAGCGGCGGCTTGGCCCGCGCTGCGCGATGTGCGCGAAGAGCAGCTGCTGTCGCGTTTGCTGGAACTCGCCGATCTGCGCGAACCGGAGAGCTTCACGCTCGCGGCCATCGAACACGGCGCGGCCTCGGGGCTGACGCGCGGCCCGCGCAGCCAGAGCCCGGTCGACATCGCGCTGGCACTGGGCAACGCATTGCCCGACCCCGCGTGGCTCGACAGTGGTGAATCGCTAGTCACCCTCGAGGGGGGGCCGTTGAGCCTGGCGCTGGCGCTGGCCCGCGCGTTCCGTCTGCGCGGGGAGCTCGGTCGGGCACTGGCATTCTTGAGCGGATTTTCCCAGCTCGAGGCCAAGGTGGCGAGCGCGGAGCTGTGCCGTCGCGCTCGTGACAGCGCTTCGGCCAGTGCGCTCTTGGCTGGGCTCGATCCAAGCTCGCTCGATCGCGAGCAACACGAGCGCGTCGCGGCCATTCGCGCGCGCATCGCGCTCGACAGCGGCGACTTGGCCGAAGCGAGCAAGCTGCTCGAACCGTTTTCACGCGGCAGCTACAGTCTCGAAGTCCGCGCCTTGCTCGAGCTGAGCCTGGGACACACCACGGCCGCGCTCGACGCCGCGCAGCGCGCGCGCCTGCAAGCCACGGGTGATGAGGAGCGCGCTCGCGCCGAAGGCGTGCTTGGCTTGCTTGCGCACGCGCGCGGCGAGTCAGAGGCCGCGCGGCAAGCGTTTCGTGCGGCGAGCGACTTGGCCGCGCGCACTGGCGCGCTGTTGGAAGAAGCGACGTACCTGACCGGTCTTGCCGCCGCCGCGACGAACCTCGGTGAATTGGGGGAAGCACTCTCGGCGTCTCGCCGCGCGCTGCTCTTGTTCGAGGCTCTCGGTCGCACGGGCGACGCGGCACGCGCGTCGCTATCGGCCGCGGTCGTGTACGCCAGCGCGGGTGCACAACACGATGCACGCGCGGCCGCGCTCGAAACCGTGCAGCGCGCCAAAGCGTCCGGCGATCAGCGCTGTCGTGGCTATGCACATTTGGTCCTATCGGACAGCGTCGAACGCGCTGACGAGGCGGTCGAACACGCGTCACGCGCGCTCTCGCTGCTCGCCGCCGAGGACGATGCGCTGTGCGCCGCCGCGCGTTTGTGGGCGCGCGGCTCGTTGGTCGATGTCGTGGCCTTCGACGCCAGTGCGCGGCGCGAGGGTGCGGCCGAAGATGCGCGCCTGGAGTGGTGGGCGGCGCGTGCGCGACACGAGCTCATGGCGAGCGAACCGGCGCGTCCCGAAGTGGCGATCGCGGAGCTGAATGCGCTGAGCTCGGCGCGCGCGTCACTCTCCGTGCGCGGCCGCGCCTTGCACGCAGGCGCGGTCTTGGCCGCTCGAGTCGGCGATACGGATAGTGCACGCCGACTGAGCGCAGCCGCCAGCGATGCCGCGCGCGAATTTCTGCGCCGCACCCCCAGTGAGTTGCAAACCGCGGTGCGCGCGCTCGATTGGGTGCGCGCACTCGACGTCGGTGTCGAATCCGCCATCGTGCCCGAGCAGATCGCGGACATCGAGGCGCTGGTGCGCAGCTTGAGCCAGCGCGATCGGCTGCGTCCGCTGCTCCGCCAAGTCGTTGACGCATTGGTGCTGTGGACCGGTGTCGAACGCGGCCTCCTTTTGCTGCGTGCGCCGGGTGGCAAGTTGAAGCCGCGCGCTGCGCGCAACTTGCGGCGCGTCGACCTCGGCCCCGAGCAGGTCGAATTGAGCCAGTCGCTGGCGCGGCGCGCGCTCGACCAGGGGGAGCCAGTGGTCGCGGTCGACGCGGCTGGAGATTTGCCGGAGCTGCACGCCAGCGTGCATGCCTTGAAGTTGCGCAGCGTGCTGGCCGTGCCGCTGATCGCGCGCGGCGAAGCGCTGGGCGTGGTTTACCTCGACGATCGCGTGCGTCGCGGCGCGTTCGGTTCGCGCGAGTTGTCGTGGGTGCGCCTCGTGGGGACACTGGCCGCCGTCGCAATTCTGGACGCGCGCAGTCAGTTGCTGCTGCGGCGCGCGGCGCGCCGGGCGGAGCGCGCTGAAGCGAAATTGACGCAAGAATTGGCGCATCGCGAGGCGGAATTGGACGTCGCCGAGCGAGAACTCGCGCGCTCGCGCGATGCGCGCGAAACGCGCTTCTCGTACAACTCGATCATCGGGCAGAGTGAGCCGGTCCGCGGGCTCTTGCGCTTGGTCGACCGAGTGACCAGCGCGGAAGTTCCAGTGTTGATCTTGGGTGAATCCGGCAGCGGTAAGGAGCTGGTTGCCCGCGCCATTCACGAGAACGGATCGCGTGCGAAGCAGCCATTCGTCGGCGAGAATTGCGGCGCCATCCCCGAGGGCCTGCTCGAAGCCACGCTCTTCGGTCACGTGCGCGGTGCGTTCACTGGTGCGACGCGGCCGCGTGCTGGTCTGTTCGAGGTTGCCGATCATGGCACGTTCTTCTTGGATGAGATCGCCGAGATGAGCCTGAACATGCAGACCAAGCTGCTGCGTGTGCTACAAAACGGTGAAGTACACCCAGTGGGTGCCGATGCGCCGCGCTTCGTGGACGTCCGCGTGATCGGCGCGACGCACCGCGATTTGGAAGCGCTGGTTTTGGCCGGGAAATTCCGGGAAGATCTGTACTACCGCCTGAACGTGGTGAGCGTGCGCGTGCCGCCGCTGCGCGAGCGCGTGGGCGACGTGCCGATCCTGGTGCGGCACTTCGTGGCGCGCTATGCGCCGAAACGCAAAGTGACGATCGCCAAGGCCGCGATGGACGCGCTCTCCGCGTATCGTTGGCCGGGCAATATTCGCCAGCTCGAAAACGAGGTCCGCCGCGCGTTGGTGCTCGCCGATGACGTGGTCACCCCGGACATCCTCTCGCCCGACGTGGTTGCGCGCGAAGGCGGTGAAGCGCCGCAGGTCGACGCGCTCAACTTGCGCGGGCGAGTCGATGCGCTCGAGTCCGAGTTGGTGAAGAGCGCACTCAAACGCACGCAAGGCAATCAGACGCGCGCCGCGGAGTTGCTCGGTTTGTCACGCTTCGGATTGCAGAAGATGATCAAACGCTTGCAGATCGGTGCTGATTGAACTGCTCGTCGGAGCACCCTAGAGGCGGCGGACGAGCGCCGCTATTGCCCAGCGGCGCGGCAATCCCGGCCGGTTGAGCCTTGCGGATGGATGTTGGATACTCCGTCTCGGAGGATTCATGCCGCCGATCGAATTCAACTCACGCGAGGTGCTCGAACAAATTGAGCGCGGCCCGGCGCAAAAGGTCAAGGTCGCCATTACCGACATCGACGGCGTCTTGCGAGGCAAGTACATCCATCGAGAAAAGTTCTTGTCCGCGGCGGAAAGTGGGTTTGGATTTTGCAACGTGGTGTTCGGTTGGGACTCCAGCGACGTCTGTTACGACAACGTGCGCTACACGGGTTGGCACTCGGGTTATCCGGACGCGCTTGCTCGGTTGGATCTCCGCACCTACCGCCACGTGCCTTGGGACCACGGGGTGCCGTTCTTCCTTGGCGAGTTCGTGGAGGCTGACGGCCAAACGCCGCTCGGCATTTGTCCGCGACAGCTGTTGAAAAAGGTCGTGCGTCGCGCTCACGACATGGGCTTCGTCGACGCATTCGGGATGGAGTTCGAGTGGTTCAACTTCAAGGAGACGCCGCAATCGTTGCTCGAGAAGGGCTACATGCGTCCCCAGCCGCTGACTCCCGGAATGTTCGGCTATTCGTTGCTGCGGGCGAGCCACAATCAGCCCTTCATGAATGCGCTCATGGACGAGCTTTTGGCATTTCGTGTGCCCATCGAAGGGCTTCACACGGAAACCGGACCCGGTGTGATCGAGGCGGCCATCCTCTATAGCGACGCGCTCGAGGCGGGCGATCGCGCCGTATTGTTCAAGGCCTCGGCCAAGGAGATCGGCGCGCGCTTCGGCATCATGCCGAGCTTCATGGCGAAGTGGAACGAAAAGCTCCCGGGCTGCAGCGGTCACATCCATCAGTCGCTGCGTGACAAGAATGGCGACAACGTGTTTTACGACGCGGGCGATCCGCACAAGATGAGCGCGCTCTTTCGTCATTACGTTGCTGGACAGATACAGCTCCTGCCCGAGCTGTTGCCGTTCTTCGCGCCTACGGTGAACAGCTACAAACGACTGGTCGAGGGCGCATGGGCGCCCACGCGATCGAACTGGGGCATCGACAACCGCACCACGGCTCTACGCGTGATCCCCGGCAGTGCGAAGTCGACGCGGCTGGAAACGCGCGTCTCGGGTTCGGACGTCAATCCATACCTCGCGCTTGCCGCGGCGCTCGGCAGCGGACTGTACGGCATCGAACACAAACTCGAGCTTACGGCCCCGGTCATCGGGAGCGGGTACGCCGACCAGCAGGCGCCGAAGCTGCCCTCGAACCTTCACGAGGCCGCCACACGGCTGAGCAACTCACAGGCGGCGCGCGAGATCTTCGGCGAGGAATTCTTGGAGCACTACGCCGCGACCCGGCAATGGGAGTGGCGTCAAAGTCAGGCGGCGGTTACGTCTTGGGAAATGGAGCGCTACTTCGAAATCATCTAGACTTTGCCTCGGTTTGGGAGGAGTTAACTCTCGATGTCCGTGGTTCAGTTCAACTTCCCGACCGTCATCAAGTATGGACCTGGCGCAGTCAGCCTGCTGCCCGCAGCGCTGCGCGAGCACGGCGTTGTGCGTCCTCTAATCGTCACCGATAAGGGCATCATGCAGCTGCCACCGGTGACGGGGCCCGCGCAGTTGATGCGTGAGGCGGGCCTCAGCGTCGAGGTTTTTGGTGGCGTTTGGGGCAACCCCACGGTTTCACAGGCGGTGGCCGGCGGCGCGGCGTACCGGGCACACCGCGCGGATGGCATCGTCGCGATCGGCGGTGGTGCCGCACTCGACGTCGCCAAGTGCGTCGCCGTGCTCGCGCACCATCCCGGTGAGCTTCTCGCGTATGAGGCGTTTCTGCCGCAGCCTTTGCCGATCGATGGCTTAGTCCCTCCCATTTTCACGGTGCCGACCACGGCGGGCACCGGGAGCGAGGTCGGCCGCAGCGCGGTCGTTTCCGACGACCATACCCATCAGAAGAAGATCATCTTTTCGCCAAAGCTGTTGGCCAAACGCGTCTTCCTCGATCCTGAGCTCACGCTTTCGCTGCCCGCTAAAGTGACCGCTGCGACCGGTATGGATGCGCTCACTCACTGTGTTGAGAGCTACCTGCACACCATGTTTCATCCGATGTGCGACGGGATTGCGCTCGAGGGGCTGCGCCTCGTTGCGCGCTCCTTGCCGACGGCTGTCGCCTTCGCGAAGCGGCTCGAGGCCGGCGACAGCAGCGTGCTCACCGACCCGGCTCACGTTACGGCTCGCGGTGAGATGCTGTGCGCGGCCATGATGGGTGCTGTCGCGTTCCAGAAAGACTTGGGAGTCGTGCACTCGTGCGCGCATTCGCTGTCGACCGTTGCCGATCTGCACCATGGCCTCGCGAACGGGATCATGATCGTTGCTGGCATGCGCTTCAACAAGCCGGTGAGCGAGCAGAAGATGATGACGATGGCGCTGACCGTCGGGGCGAGCGAGGCCACCGCTGACGGCTTCATCGCCTGGCTGGATCGCTTCCGCGCGGAGGTTGGCATTCCGCGCTCACTGCGTGACGTAGGGGTCAGTGAGGCGCAAGTTCCGGAGCTCGTGAAGAATGCGCTCGCGGATGCGTGCCACACGTTCAATCCGCGGCAGCCAGTGACCGCGCACGATTTCGAGCAGTTGTTCGGAGAGGCACTCGTGTGAGCCCACTGCGCCTCGGCGTCTCGGCGTGTTTTTTTCACGCCGATCCATTGCGTGCCGTTTTCAAGGGCAAGACTTTGCTGTACGCCGAGGAGTCGCTGCTGCGTTGGCTCATGACGGAGGGGGTCATCCCGACGCTCTTGCCGCGCGCATTCGGTGGCGTCTCCGTCGACGATCTCATCGATGGGATTGACGGCCTCGTTCTTGCCGGCGGATCGGACATGTCCCCGCTCAACTACGAAGAACAACCCCTGCAGCCTGATTGGGCTGGCGACGCGGCGCGCGACCTGTACGAGCTAGAGCTAGCGCGGGCCTGCGTGCGTCGCAACAAGCCGATTTTGGGCGTGTGCCGTGGGCTTCAGGTGTTGAACGTTTGCTTCGGGGGTTCGCTTTATCAAGACATTGAGACCATGCACCCGCAGGGCCTGGTGCACCGCAATTGGGAAGTCTACGACCAGCTTTTCCACGAGGTCACGCTCACGCCGGACGGCTTTCTTGCGGGCATCTATGGCGGCCCGAGCACCGCGCGCGTCACGAGCGTGCACCATCAGGGCATCAAGCGTCTGGGGGAGGACCTGCTCGTCGAAGCAGTTTCGACGAGCGACGCGATTGTGGAAGCGATTCGTCTGCGCGGCGACGCGTTCGTCTTGGGAGTGCAATGGCACCCGGAGTTCCAAGACCCAGCAGACTCGAGCCTTTTGTCTTCGCGCCCGCTCTTGCAAGGCTTCTTGAGCGAGGTGCGTCGCCGCCGCGCGACACCGTAACCTCTCGTCATCGAAGGATCGCACCATGTTGAAGATCGTTAACCCCGCTACCAAGCAGCTGATCGCCGAGTTGCCAGAGGACACCGCAGAGACCATCACGGCAAAAGTTGCAGCGGCGCGTGCGGCGCAACCCGGCTGGTGGAGCACGCCGTTCGAGGTACGAAAAAACGCGATCAGCAAGTGGAAGGCGCTCGTCGCAGAGAACAAGGACCGCTTGGCTCGGACGCTCACGGCCGAGATGGGCAAGCCGCTGCAGCAGGCGCTCAATGAACTGAACGCCTTGGCTGGTCGCGTCGACTTCTTTCTCGACAACGCTGGTCGCGTGCTGGAGGACGAAATCGTCGGATCGGGCAATACCGAGGAGCGCGTCGCGTGGGAACCGCTCGGAGTGGTCGCCAATATTTCCGCTTGGAATTACCCCTACTTCGTCGGGTCCAACGTGTTCGTGCCTGCGCTGCTTACTGGCAACGCGGTCGTCTACAAGCCCTCGGAGCTTACCACGCAGACCGGTCTCGCGCTCGCCGAGCTCATGTACCAGGCGGGCGTCCCGCGTGACGTATTCCCAGTCGTCGTCGGTGGCGGTTCTGCGGGCGCTGCGTTGCTCGCACAACCGATCGACGCCGTGTTTTTCACGGGCAGCTACGGCACGGGCAAACGCATCGCCGAGATGACCGCGGGGCGTATGATCAAGGTGCAGCTCGAACTCGGCGGTAAGGACCCGGCCTATGTCTGCGACGACGTGGATGTCGAAGCGGCCGCAGCGTCGCTGGCAGACGGCGCAATGTACAACGCCGGCCAAAGTTGCTGCTCCGTCGAACGCGTTTACGTGCACGAACGGATCGCGCGTCCGTTCATCGACGCATTCGTCAAGACCGTGCGCGAGTTCGTCGTGGGTGACCCTTTGGAACTGAACACGTACATTGGACCGCTCGCGCGCGAACAGCAACTCGGCGTCCTCGACGAACAAGTTGCCGACGCGCGTGCCAAGGGTGCCCAGGTGCTCGTGGGAGGACAGCGCGATGCTGCGCGCAACGGCTGGTTCCAGCCGACTGTGCTCACTGACGTCACTTCCGAGATGGCGGTCATGCGGGACGAGAGCTTCGGCCCCATCATTGGCATTCAGGTCGTCGCCTCCGACGACGACGCAGTGCGCTTGATGAACGACACCGAGTATGGCTTGACAGCCGGCGTCTACAGCAAGAGTCGCGAGCGAGCACAGCGCGTCCTCCGCGAGGTCAATGCTGGAACGGTGTACTGGAACTGCTGTGATCGAGTATCGCCTCCGCTGCCGTGGACCGGGCGCAAACACTCGGGCATCGGCTCAACGCTGTCGACCCACGGCATTCGCACCTTCCTGCAGCCGAAGGCCTGGCACTTACGCAGCCCCAGCTGAGGAGCCGAGCAACTCGCCGATTCGGGCTGTCCAAGCCCGGGACGTCGATCAGCGGCAGTCGGTCGAAGTCGCAAAGTGAGCTCAATCGCCCGCCGACGGCGGCCGCCGTCGGTGTTGCTGGCGTTGCCGGGCGATTCCGTTCGGTTTCGCCGCGTCGGCTAGATCCTGGCACGCCGTGTTCCGCCCATGGTAGACGCTCGGGTTCGTATGCAATCCCGCTCAGACGCAAAGCCGGTCCTCAAATGGGCCGGCGGCAAGCGCCAGCTTCTGGAGCACATCTTGCCCGTCATCGAGCGCTGCTTCCCCGAGTGCATCGCGAAGTACTACGAGCCGTTTGCCGGTGGGGCGGCGGTATTCTTCGCGCTCGCCTCGCGGAACAAATTCGAGCACGCTCGACTGAGCGATATGAACGCGGATTTGATTCGCGTGTACTCGGCGCTCCGAGACGACGCCGAGGCGGTGATCGCCGAGCTCGAGAAGCTCGCGGCGCTCGAGCTGAGCAAGGAGACCTACTACTTGGTGCGCGAGAAAGTGCGCGCCAAGCGACCTGGCAAGGATGCCGCGCGCGCTGCACGGCTGATCTATTTGAACCGAACCGGCTACAACGGCCTCTATCGCGTGAATAGCGCCGGCGAGTTCAACGTGCCCTACGGCAGCTACAAGAATCCGCGCATTTTGGACCAGCCGCGTTTACTCGCGGCCGCCCAGGCGCTGCAGGGCGTGGAGCTCTTGGTCGAGGATTTCGAAGAGGCGTGCAAGAAGGCCAAGCGCGGCGATTTCGTGTATTTCGATCCGCCGTACGTGCCGGTCTCCAAAACCGCGAATTTTGCCGCCTATCATTCGGTTGCGTTCACTTCTGCGGAGCATGCGCGCTTGGCGGAGACCTTTGCGGGCTTGCGAAAACGCGGCGTCAGCGCACTGCTTTCGAACTCCGACACGCCAGAAACTCGCGAGCTTTACCGAGAATTCGATACGCGCACGGTGCAGGCCACGCGCGCCATCAACTCGAATGCGAGCCGTCGTGGGAGCGTGCCCGAGTTGCTCGTGCACAACGAACCTTATAAAAAAACAAAGGCGCGGACCCGTTAGGATCCACGCCTCCGTGCGAGTTGTCAGCGCTCAGAACGGCGCGCAGACCTCGCCAACGCCTGGCACGGTGATGCACGCTTCGGGCTTATTGCTCGACAGCTTGACTCGACCACCGGCAAGCGTCGTGCAGCTGCTGCCGGTCGGGCAGTACTGACCCGACACGGTGCCCGCCAAACCGCTGTTGCCGATTTTGACGTCGACTGCGCCTTGGAACGTGCCGTAGTTGAAGTCGGGCACGGTCACCTTGGTCTGACAGCTCTTCACCTTCTGGCACGACTTCGGCACGTCGCAGGTATTCGCGATGCTGCAGGTCGCGGCGACGCTGCAGGATTTGGCCACCGTACACGTCGACGCGACGTTGCAGCTCTTGGCCGTCTTTCCACAATCGCAGCTACCGCCCCAGAGCACCGAGACGCACGAAGCACACGAGGTGATCACGTTGTAGCCGCACACCGCGCCGTCAGTCACGGCGTGCGTGCCGCAGATCGTGGCGTCTTGAATTGCTCGGGTACCGCATTGAGCCGCGTCGTTCACGATCGTGGTGCCGCACAGGCTGGCGTCTTTTACGGTGTTGTAGCCGCAGACCGTGCCGTTCGCGACGGTCTGCGAGCCGCACACCGCAGCGTCGGTCACCGTTTCGTAGCCGCATACCGCGGCGTCGGTGACCCACTGCAGTTGCTCCTTGCCACCCACGATGGGAATCGTGACCTTGGCGTTGCCTTCGAGATCGACGCCAGACTTGGTGATGCTGCCCGACATCGCAATCAGTGAGATGGGCGTTTCGAACTTGCCGTTCACGAGCATGCCCGCTTGGTCGATGCGCGCGTGAGCATCCGCCGACAGATCGATGCCGTTCACCGCAAAGCGACCATCGAGCGTGACGTACCACTCCTTGGGTTTACCGTTGAAGAATGCGGCTGTCGCCAAGTCGCCCTTGAGCGCGATGTACGGCGAGATGCTCGTCGAGGCGGTGCCGGTCACGGTGAGTCCGTCCTTGTCGGCGTTCAAGGTGGCTTTGGCCATCGCCAAGTCGTTCAGGTCGAGTCCAGTCCATTGCCCGAGCTTGCTAGCATCGAGCGACAGATCGCCTTCGGCTGCGAAGTAGGTGTCGCTGAGCTGGGTGCTAGCGTGACCAGCGGCCTTTAGCTGTTGAGTGTTTTTGAGGGCTACCGCGTCGGGCATCCAACCATTGCCGGCCTTCACCGTTCCGCTGTAGTCGGCTGAGCCGCTCGTGCCCACGATTCGTCCGACGACCGTGCTCTGTGCGATCGGCACTTCGAAGGCCAGAATGCCGGCTTCGATGCTCACGTCTAGTTCCGAATTGGATCCGAACTGAAAGCCATTGGCTGGGTTTTCGAAGAAGGTCTTGCCCGTGTCTTTGGGGTCGAGGTCGACCACGGTGTTGCCGCCGATGGCGAGCGGCAATTTCAAGTCGTTCAGGTTGACCTTGCCGCCGATCCACAGGTGCCCGTCGAAGCTTGCGGCATCGGCATTGATGCCCCAAGTATTTTCGGGCGTGAACGGCAGATGCCCGCCGATCGAGAAGCCGAGGCTCGCGTCGTCTACCGGACCCATCAGACCGCCCAGCGAAGCGCGCATGAAGAACGACGGGTCTGATGGATCGAGCGCCATGGTGATGCTCTGGCCGTTACCCGCCGTCACCGTCATGTCGCCGACCTTGGCCTCGAACCCCGTGGAAAAGGTGAAGTACAGATACTTGCGCTCGTCCTCGAGCGGGGCGTTCACGTTGCTGAGCTGCTTGCCGAGGTCGTAGCCGATCGCCGAGTAAACTGGGTCGCTGACGCTCACGCCTTGCATGAAGCCGAGGTTGGGGAAGGGCAAGCGTACCGAGCCGTCGACGCTCTGTAGGCCGCTGCCTTTGCCTGCATCGTACTTGAGGGTGAGCTTTGCTTCGGCCAAGGTCACGTGGGCGTTGCCAGGGACATCGACGGTGACCGTGCCGGAGAGCGCAAATCCGTCTTCGAGCTCGCTGACGTTGCTGGCCAGGGTGCGCAGGGTGACGGGCGCCGCACCGTTGGGATCCAGCACGAACACCGCGAAGCCGTTGGCGCTCACGGTCCCGTCGTCTCGAGTCGGCTCGCCGTTGGTCTTGGTGTCGCCGGTCTTGGTGTCGCCGGTCTTGGTGTCGCCGGTCTTGGTGTCACCGTTGGTCTTGGTGTCGCTGTTGGTCTTGGTGTCGCTGTTGGTCTTGGTGTCGCTGTTGGTCTTGGTGTCGCTGTTGGTCTTGGTGTCGCTGTTGGTCTTGGTGTCGCTGTTGGTCTTGGTGTCGCTGTTGGTCTTGTCTTTTCCGCTGCTGCTCGCTTGCGCCGCGCGCTGCTCAGCCGAACAACCATTGCCGTCAACCGGGACACCCGCGGGGGTGTTGGGGCACAAGTCCTGATCCGCCGACAAACCGTCTTTGTCCTTGTCACCGCTGGGCTCGGTTGCGGCCGTGGGGTCCGCAATCCCGGGCTGCCCGTCGTTGCTATTCGATTGACCTGCGCTGCCGCAGCCGGAGACGAACGCAACCAACAGAGCCAACGACGTATGTAGGTATGAGCGGGCCATGGACTTGTCCTTCCAGAAAGATCTGGTTTGAAGAGCGCGGCGACCGTGACCGAGGGATTGCCTCGGTCGACTTCGCATCGCGCGGTGTTGGTTGCTGCTAGAGCAACCCGCGTGCCACGGAGCTTCACCGCAGGAACTGGCTAAAATTACGCTTGTTCGTCGAAACGAGCCCAAGCGAGGGCGACGTCGTGCAAGATCTTGCACGGCTCCTTTGCAGGTCCGTGCGAGGCCGTGCAAAGCGTTGCACGGCCTTGCTTTCGCGTTCCGGCTCCGAGATAACTGGGAGTGATGGCCGAGCAGCCGAGTGTCCTGATCGCGACTGCGGATGACGAGAGTGCTTCCGCGCTACAAGCCTTGCTGTTCGAAGGCGGTGCACGAGGCCGTCGGGTCAAGACCAAGGCTGAGGCGCTGCTCGCTCTCGACCAGGGGTCGCACGATGTGCTGATTGTCGACGCGGCGTTGATCGACCTCCCGTCCGCGGATCTATCTCGCCCGCTGCTCGAACGCGACCAAGAGCTTCCGCTGATCGTACTGGTCGACGGCGCGCGACCGGGGGACGGCGCGGCCGCAGTGCGCGCCGGCGCAGCCGACTTCTTGCGCAAACCGGTAGAGCGCGACGAAGTCGCGTACGTGCTGGGTAAGGCGCTGAAGAGCGCGCAGCCGAGCGGGGAAGAGCCACCGCGCTCGCGTGTCTTCACGCCCACCGTCGAGTTGATTGGGCGCTCGGAGCCGATGCAGGAGCTTCAGCGCACCTTGCGTCGCGCGGCTGACGGTATCGCAACCGTGCTCGTGCGTGGCGAAAGCGGTACCGGCAAAGAGCTGGTGGCGCGCTTGGTCCACGAGTATTCGCCGCGGCGCGCCGGCCCGTACGTCAAAGTGCACTGCGCGGCCCTGCCCGATCAGCTGCTGGAAAGTGAGCTGTTCGGTTATGAGCGCGGCGCTTTCACTGGTGCCACTGCGCGCAAGCCTGGCCGAGTCGAGCTCGCCGAGGGGGGCACGCTGTTTCTCGACGAGATTGGCGACATTAGCCCGGCAACGCAGGTCAAGTTGCTGCGCGTCCTGCAAGAACGTCGCTACGAGCGGCTCGGCGGCACGGAAACCTTGTCTGCTGACGTGCGCTTCGTCACCGCCACGCATCGTGATCTCGAAGCGCTGGTGCGCGAGGGCAAATTTCGCGAAGACCTGTTCTATCGTTTGAATGTGGTGGCGCTGTGGGTGCCACCCCTGCGTGCGCGCCGCGTCGACATCGAAACCCTGGCGCTTCACTTTTGTTCGAGCGTCGCCGCGGCGAATGGGCGGCGCGCGCCCGCCTTCGACGCGGACGCGTTGTCCCTGCTCACCGCCGAGGCCTGGCCAGGCAACGTCCGCCAATTGCAAAACGTGGTCGAGCGACTCGTCGTGCTCGGCTCAGGGCCGCGCATCGGCGCCGCTGACGTCATCCGGGAATTGCGCCAAAAACCGGGCGCGCTCGCCTTCGCCGAAGCCTCGGGCTTTGCACCCAAAGTCGACCTCGATCAAACCGCGCTGGAGCTGGAACAAGCCCTGCGCAAAGCCGAACGCCGCGCCATCGAACGTGCCATGTCCAGCGCCAAAGGCGACAAAAACCTAGCCGCCCGCCTCCTAGGCATCAGCCGCCGCAGCCTCTACTACAAACTAGAAGAACACGGCCTTTGAACGACAGAGAGCGAAGCGAGAGGGGATTGACCGCCGAGCCGCAGAGGCCGCAGAGATCAGAGGGAGAGGGAGTTGGGGCCCCGCAGCGCGCCGCATTGATGCCGAGGAAGCCCCAACTTCGACGTCGCAAGAGACGACCCTCCGCGCTCATTGTGGTTCCATTCATCGTCGTGAACGAGGACGAACCCTGTCGGCAAGCGCGAAGCCCAAATCTTCCTCTGCTCTCTGCGGCCTCTGCGGCTCGGCGGTTCAAATTCAGGGAGCCGAACAGGGCACACAAAATGCGGGAAGGGCCGTGATCCGTCGCAGTTAAGTGTTCGTCGGACTGCGACGGGAACAGCGCGCCCTGTGAGGTGCGATGCCGGAGCGCGAGCGCCCCCTCTTGTAACTCTTTGGGGTGATTATTCGGCGGCGGCGCGTTGGGCGCGTTTGCCGAGGAGGTCGAGGGCGGCGATGCGGTAGGCTTCGGCGTAGGTGGGGAAATTGAAGATGGCGTCGATGAACGTGTGGTACGTCATGCCGCCGAGGATCGCCAGTTGGCCGATGTGCACCAGATCGGCGGCGGTCTCGCCGGCGGCGTGCGCGCCCAGGATTACGCCCGTTTCTGGGTGCGCGATGAGCTTGAGCATGCCGTCTTCGGCGGCCGAAATTTGGCCGCGCGCGACTTCTTTGAAATTGGCGCGGCCGACCAAGGCGCTGCCGTGTCGCTCACTGGCTTCGGCTTCGGTCAGGCCCACGCTGGCGAGCTCGGGGATGGTGTAGATGCCGGCGGGGGTCGCTTCGCGGGCGGCGCCCACTTCGGCGCCGAATGCGTGGCACACCGCGCGTCGGCCTTGATCCATAGACGTCGAGGCCAGTGCGGGGGGACCTACCACGTCGCCGACGGCGTAAATGTGTCGAGCGGCGGTGCGCCCGTGTTCATCGACTGCGATCAGGCCGCGCGGTGTGAGGCCGATGCCTGCGACGTCTACGGCGAGGCCTTGAACCTGAGCAATGCGGCCGAGCGCGCAGAATAGCTTCTCGCTGCGCACGAGTTCGCCGTCGTCGAGTCTCGTTTCGACCATCGACAGGCCGTCCCAGGCGACGCTGCTCAGCTTGCGCCCTCCGAGGTACTGACCGCCGAACAGCTGCAGTTGGCGCGTGAAGTGAGCGCCGATCTCCGGATCGAGAAAGGCGAGGGGGCGCGGGGAGCGATCGATGATCGTGACTTTGGAGCCGAGCGCCGCGAAGATGGAGGCATATTCGCAAGCGATCACGCCCGACCCCAGTACCGTCAGTGACTCGGGTAGGTACGAAACAGAGAGGATTGAGTCGCTGTCCAAGATGTGTTCGTGATCGATCGGCACATCGTCCGGCGTGCGCGGCGAGGAGCCCGTTGCGATCACGAAGAATGGCGCCGTGACACGGCGCTTTGCGCCGGAAATGTCGCTAATTTCGAGCTCGTTCGGCGACAGAAAGCGGGCCACGCCTTGGGCTTGCTCGATGCCGTTGCGGGTGAGCTGGGCGCCCATGTAACTCTCGTGTGACGCGATGACCTCTTCTTTGCGCGTCATCAAGCTTTCGATTTGGGTGTGCTCCGGCATCTTCACGTCCAGCACTTGTGAGGTGAGACGTCGGAACTTGCCGAGCGCGAGCGCGGTCTCGCGTAAGGTCTTGCTCGGAATGGTGCCGAAGCGAACGCACGCGCCGCCGATCGCTCGAGAGCGTTCGATCAAGAGCACCTTGCGCCCGAGCTTTGCACCTTGAATGGCTGCCTTTTGACCGGCGGGACCTCCGCCGACGACGACCAGATCGAACGAATCTGTCACGACATGACCCCGATCGTGTCTTTGATCACGCTCGTGCGCTTGATGATCTTGTCCAGCACGTCAGGATAGATTTCGAGCGCTGCCAGCGCCGGATGTCCGAGCACTGCGTCACTGCTGAGCGTGCCGCCTTCGAGCGCCAAGTGAGCGAAGCGATCTGCGAGCGAAACGATGCGCACCGGGACGCTTTCTTGCTCGGGTTGCAACGAGTGGTGCTTGGCGAGCGCGGTGACGACCGTTTCTGGCAATGTCCAGGCCTTTGCGAGCGCAGAACCCGCGGCTTCGTGCAGCTCGGTGACCAGGGCGAGCACGCTCTCGCGCTCGGCGACCGCCTTGGCGTCTCGCGATAAGGTGATCATGGCTTGCAGCAAGACAGGGCGGCCCACGTCGTGAAGCAAGCCGCACAAGAATGCGTCTTCGACGTTGTTGCGCGTTTGGCGGGCGATCTCTTGCGCGAAGAGCGCGGTGCCGATCGAATGGCTGAATACGTCGTCGAGCTCTTTTTCGTAGCCTTTGGCTTTGAACACGCCGGTGCGGCAGGCAATGATCAACGCGATCTCACGGATCTTGACCGCGCCGACGCGCGCAACGGCTTGCTGCAGGCTGACGATTTGTGCGCGCGGGCTGTATACCGGTGAGTTGACGATGCGCAGCACGTGCGCGGACAGGGCGGCGTCGCGCTTGAGCATGTCGGCGATGGTGCGCGTATCGACGTCTTCCTTCGCGGCGGCCGAAGTGATCTCCATGGCGACACCCGGCAAGAGCGGTAGCTCTAAGTCGCCCGCGTTCAATTTCGATTCGAGCTCGCTACGAATTGCAGCGGGCACCCCGCTGCTCGGCGTACGGCTTGGTGCGACTTCGATTTCGCTGTGCATTGGCGGTCCCAAAGACGGCGGTCGGCGCTCTTGCCGACCCCTGAGCGGAGACCAACGGCCACCGAGAACAGCCTCTGAAGGGCCGCGTAAATGCGAGTAATTACAGCGGTTTATTGACGAGCAAAGAAGGCCGGATCGTTGCTGAAATGCACGATGCGATGATTCGCCGTGTCGGCGACGAGGTAGCCGTCCGATACGGCGGCGATCGCTCGGGGCAAGCTCAGCTCGGTCTCCGCGCCGCTCGCGGGGTCACCCGCGTGCCCGTTGCCGAACAACGTGACGACGTTGTTGTCTGCTTCCAGCACCAGCGCGCGGACGCGGTTGTTGCCTGTGTCCGTGAACACGAGGCCATCCCGAGTCAGGATCAAGCCGTCAGCAGCACGGAGCGCGGCTTGTGCGGCAGGGCCACTGCGGTCTCCGTAGATCTGCCGTTCATTCACGAGCACCGTTCGATCGCCATTGGGCGCAACTTGGATGAGCGCGCCGAGGTACGTCGCGAGGTAGTAGATCGTACCGTCCGTGTCGACCGCGACGGCAGTTGGCCCATTGGCGCTCGTGACCGCAGTGCTCACCGCGCCCGTCGCAGGATCGATGCAACGGATTACGTCGTTGCGAAGATCCGCTACGTAGATCAAACCGCTCGGGGCGATGCTCAAACCCCGCTGCAGCCTAAAACGGGCGTTGGCCCGGTCTGGATCATCGTTGTAGTGCTCTGCGTGCTCGCGGCCGGCGTAGTTCTCGGCGTGGCCGTCGGGCCCGATGCGGACGATGCGGCTGCAGCCGGTGTCCGAGACGTAGACATTGCTGTTTGCGTCGACCGCGATCCCGGTCGGCGTGTCGAGCTTGATCCCGTTATTTCCGGACTTGGCGATCAGCGTCGAGACGTGGCCATCGGCCGAGATCTTGCGCACCGAATTGTTGCCCGTGTCGCAGACATAGATCTCGCCCTCGGCGCCGACCGCGATGCCCGACGGATTGTCGAATTGGGCGCGCGACACCGGGCCATCCGCGTGGCCGCGTTTGCCGCCCGCGAGCACCCGTGAACGAGCTGGGATGCCGAGCTCGTAGGTTGGCGTTGACGGCCGTTGCGCGCGCGCCTCGGGAAAAAGGCCTGCGCGGCACAAGATGTTTTCGGTGACTTGCTGTACGGGCACGCTGAGTACGCCTTCGTCCGAAAGCCCCTTGGCCCAGCCGATCGTTCCAGCAGAAAAGACGAAGCTGGACGGGGTCGGGTAAAATACCGTCGCGTTGTGCGGCGAGACGTAGCCAAACTCGTGCAAGGCGGGGGATGACGAAACCACTTCCAGGCCGGACGGCGAAGAGCCATTGTCCGACACTGCATCCCACTCGTAGCCCACGATGTTGCCGAGCGATTCGCCGGCTTTCACCCCCGTGCCTTCGTAAATCCAGTGATCGGGCGCGCTGACGATGAAGGGAAAGCCCTGCAGATGTCCCCAGCCCGACCAGAGCAGGCCGAGCATGCCGTTTTCAGGCCGTGCGTGCGGTGCGCGTTGGAAGTCCGCGGTGCAATCCTCGGCGTCGTGCCGTGGATCGAGCGAGGCGGACTTGTAGCAAGTCATGGTACGCCTCGGGATCCCTGCGCCGGACGGCTCGAGGCGAATCCGGCGGAACGCGGTATTCCCGGTAAAAAACGCCATCGATAGGCCAAGATCACGCGCCGCTTCGAGCGCGTTCCGTTCGGCCAATGACCAGTATTCGTCATGCCCAGCGGTCATGTACAGCTGACGGCCTTCCAGCACTTCTGGACTGCTGTCGATGTCGACGTTGGTGACGTAGGCGACATCGTAGCCCTGCTGTTCCAGCCAGCGGACCATCGAGTGTTCGACCAATGCGCCTTCGTCCAAATCCACCGTGTAAGGGCGATCGAAGCTGACCTGATAGCCGCGGTCCCCGCTGAACGGTTTGGGAGCGGGCAGTTGGTTGACGTACAGACTGACCCCGCCCCAGGTGTTGTAGGCCTGCCAACGCGTGACGTTAGCTTGCATGAGAAGCGGTGCCTTTCGTCCGGATTCGCGAATCACGAAGGGAACGTGGCTCTCGAATCCGTCATCCGTAGTGAGCTTGAGCAGGTAGTAGCCGCTCTGCCACGTAGCATCCACGGTGAGCTCGAACGCGGTTGCCCACGCGCACTCGATCAAGCCCGTCACGGAGCTGATGCTCGGTTCGGGTTGGGGGGCGACGCGGACCGGATCACCCGAGCTGACCAAGCGGCCGCCGAGTCCCTGGTAATATCCGATGCGGTACAGATCCCAGCGTACCTCTCGAGAACGGCTGACATTCACAGCAACGGCGATCATTTCGCCGACGCTCGCCGAGGTGGTCGAAGCGTAACCCTCGACTTGTCGATCGTAGGCTGGGCGCTGCAAGCTGAAATCGCGCGTACCAGGCAAGCGATTTTCGATGCGGATCGGCGTTTCGATCAGCTTGGGCGGGACGATCTGATGGGTGCCGACCGCGGGCGCCTCGATTGGCGGAGCGCTGCAAGCCGGCTCCCATAGGACAGCGCCTGTCGCTAAAGATTTCAGTACTAAGCGCCGCGGAACGCGCGGCTTTCCCCCGTCTCCCGTGTCTGAAACCATGACGCTTGCCGTAGGCTTAGCCGACAGGGCTCGTCTGTCCAGCAACAATCCGAACGAATGCTGCAACAGACGCACGCGCTTCGCGTAGCAAAAGGCCACTCGCGGATCATCGTGGTTGCTGAACCAGGTTTGGTGCTGCTCGCGTAGCAAAAAGCTACGCGAAAGATTCAGGTCTGAGCGTCAGATTCCAGTTCGTGGAACAGCGGTGAAAGTTCTCGACGCGCGCGCAGCGGCGTACAAAAGCGCGTTGCGCGTTCGAGCAAGAGCGCTTCCAAGTCGTCCGCTCGCGGACCTAGCTCGCTGACGATCTTGCGCCGATCGCCCTCTTCGCGCTCAAGTTCTTCTTCGTTCTTGGCCAGCACGGAGCGCAGTTCTCGGATCTGAAATTCGAGATCTTCGACCTCGCCGCGCCGAGCTGCCACGCGCGCCTCTGCCTCCGCGAGTCGCTGCTTCGCCGAAAGCCAATAGTCCACGATATCTGCGCATTCGCGATACGCCACGGACAGTTCGCGATACGGCTCGACGAACGCCGATCGCCCCTCCCACCGGATCACCTCGAGCACCTTGCGTTGCAGCTCGCGGGCGGGGCGATCCAGATCGATCGTGAGCGCGGCTGCGCCGGCCAGCGCGGCTTTGGTTTCGTCACGAGCCTTGCTGGCATCCACACCGAGCGCGTCCACGGCGTGCCCCAGGCGTTGCCGGATCTCCCGGCCGCGCGCCTCAATCGCTTCGATGGCGCGCTGTTCGGTCACGGCTTTGGCTCGTAGCTCGCTGATCTGGCGCACCAGCTCCTTGACCTCCGCCAGTAGATGGTTGAGCTGGCTCGGTCGCTCACCCGGGAAGGCGATGTCCAGCATTTGCTCGAACAGGGAGGTGCGTTTCACCCAGCGATCGATCGCAACCGGAGGCAGTGTCCGAGCAGGTCCTCTCGATTCGAGTTCGTCGCCGAACGCGTCGGACGGGATGCGAAGGCCAATGGCACCCGCAATGTGCATCAGATCGGCATGGACGCGGTGCGCATCGACCGGACGATCTTTGGCGTCCTTGGCGAGGCACTCCATTACCAAACGCTCCAATTCTACCGGAATCGAAGGGTCGTGCTTCTTGGGCGAAGCCGGCGCTTCCTTCAAATGCTTGATGAAGTAAGTGGTGACATCACTGGCGTCGAACGGGAACCTGCCGGTGATCATCTCGTAGATAATCACTCCCAAGGAATACAAGTCCGCCGCTGGCCCTGCCTCGGTCGACGTGATGCGCTCTGGCGCCATGTACTGCGGCGTACCGAACACTTCACCCGCGCCCGTCAGGCGCGAGTCCTGCATCGAGCGGGCGATGCCGAAGTCGAGCAATTTGACTTGCTCCGCGCCGTTGGGCAGGCGCGCCAAGAAGACGTTCTCCGGCTTCAGATCGCGATGAATCACCTCTAGGTCGTGAGCGCGAGCCAAGGCGCGCGCGATCTGAATCATGATCGGCAATCCTCGATCGAGCGGTACCTTGCCGTGCTCGAGGACGTCGGCCAAGGTTTCGCCGCGGAGCAGCTCCATTACCAGGAAGACCTGACCCTCCGGGGTTTCGCCCTGGTCGAAGATCTCGATGATGTTGGGATGAGCAAGCTTCTGCGCGGCTTTGGCCTCGCGCCGAAATCGCTCGCGGATGACGTCGTTGCGTGTGTACTGCGCGTGCATGACCTTGACCGCGCACGGGCGGTCGACGAGCCGATGTCGCGCGGCGTACACCGTGGCCATACCGCCTTGGCCCAAGACTTCCTCGATCTGATAGCGCCCCGCCACCGTGACGCCGATCAGTGGGTCTTGGATCGCCGCCAGCGCCCCGCCACACAAGAAGCACCCGGCAGCATCGTCAGGGTACTTCAGCCTGCACTGCGGACACGACTTCATGACAAGCCCTCATCATCCTCTCTGGATCGTGCGCCGAAAAGCCATTCCGGCTCGCGCTGCGAAACCATGCCAAAACGGCCAGGTTTCTTCGATCACAGACGGTTACAGACGGTCGCAGTCGATCGCTTGTGGTAGAACCCGCGCTTCCAGTGTGAGCGCGAGGTCCCCTCGCGACCCCCGATGCCGGCAGAGCGACGACAGCCCCTGAAGATCGAGGTTCCCGACCAAAAGCAGGAAACGCTGCGCTTTGGCCGGGTTGGTCTGATCGTGACTGCGGGCTTCTTGATCGGCATCATTTGGCCGCGGATTGCAGGTTTCAAGCTCGTTCCGAGCGTTCCCAGTCAGCCGGCCGAGAGCAGCAGCGCTGACCTGACCGGCGCGCCAGGTGAGGCAAAAGGGCCTGCTCCCGCTGCGGCGCCCGCGCCCGAGCCCGAGGCTCCTGCAGCAGCACCCCCATCGCTGGATCGGCTTCAAGTCAGCGAACCGCAGTTCTTGGCCTGCAAGGACAACGGCAAGAAGCACAAGGACGAGTGTGATCACGTCGAGTTCGATCGCTTGGCGCGTCCTCACATTCAGGCGCTGGCTGCGTGTACGGGTGCCGACAAATTGGTCGGCGTGCTCTCTTTGGGCTTCGATCTCGACTTCACGTCGCAGGCCGTGAAAAATGTGAAGAGCGGCAAGAGCACGAGCTTCAGTGAGTCCGAAACTGAGACGCTGATCGAGTGCGAAAAGAAAGAGTTTTCGAACGTGTCGCTTGTGGGCATCGCCCACAAGCACGAGGCTTATTCAATCTTCTACAAGGTTGAGTTCCCCAAGGCTGTCACTGAAAAGGGTGAACCTCCTCCGGCAGCTGGGGATGCCGCGTCCGCGGACGTCACTGAAGCGTCGGGGCATGCCACGGTGGCTTGGGACGTTGCGCTCGTGCGCTCGTCGGCCAGCCGCGATGGCGCGGTGGTGGCTCGCGTGCTGCAGGGCACACGGGTTTCCGTAACGGGCCGTCGCGGCGACTGGTACCGGATCAAGTACGACGTCAAAGGCAGCGTCGGCTGGGTGTACCGCACGGCCATCGGCATGTAGCCGCGCAAAAGCCTCGGAAATTGCCGTAGTGAGTGGCGAGACCCGGCAGGCTGCGATAGATCGAACAGGTGGCGTCCAAAAAGCCGGCCGAAGACCAGAGCGCAGCGGAAGGAGCGCTCGCCGCTCCGCCTCCGGCTTCGACGACCCCCGATGTCGCCCTGATCCATGGCGTGACGCCCGACGGTGAAGGGCTGAAAATCTTGCGTGCGCGCGGCGACCGCTTGGAGCTCGGCGCGGTGCGCCCGTTGCGCGAAGGCGCGCCGATCAACGGTGAAGTCGTGACGCTGCGCCCCCGCGCCAACTTCCCCGCGCTGTGCGACGTCGAAACGCATTTCAAGCCGGCGGAAGCAGTGGGCGATCGGCAAGAGCCGGCGCCAGCGCCGGCGGGCGTCGTGCAGCGCACGGGTCCAGCGCAGGTCGCGACAGACGAGTACCGTCGCAACTGGGACGCGATCTGGAATCGCAGCGAAGCCAAGTCGAAGCTGACGAACTGAAGCCCTTGCCTGATCGCTAGAGGGCGTCGCTCAGCGCGCGGACTTTGCTCTGCGCGATCACGAACGTCGCGTCGATACCGCTGACGCGCATGTAAAAGACACTCATCGAGCGCCAAGAATCGCCCGCGCCAAAGGTCAGGGTCTGTGCGTCGCCACGCCGCGGAACCAGACGGATGCTGAAAGAAGGCGTGGAGAAGCCTTCGCCGGGCAGCGCGGGTCCAGCGTGGAGCGCCGCCTCGGCACGGAGATCACCGAGCGCGTCGAGCAGTTCCGGTACACGATCTTGGGGAAAGCTTCCCGATTTGGCGACTAGTGAGCGTTCGCCCTGGCGCGTGAGCTGAAGCGTCCGCCCGTGCCCATCCAGCGTGATGCTACTGAATGCGTCGCTGCTCGTGGGAAATAGCGAGCGATTGAGCAGCGACAGCTGGCAGGTGTCGCGCACCGAGCGAGCCAGGACGAACACGGGGCCATCGTCAGCCAAGGTTGCGAACACGCCGAGTGACGTCTCGTCGCCAAAGCGCAGAGCGCGCTGGACCTCACTGCCCTCGCTGTTCTTGAACGCAAAGTGTACGCGCAACGACGAACGCTGCAGCCCGAAGGAACCGTCGTCCCGATCGGCCACGAAGCGTTCAGCGGTGAGTGCGCCTAGCGCTTGAATCAGATCCGAACTCAGCGCGCCGTCGGGATCGAAGCCTTTGGGCTCGTCGAGGCGCAGCCCGTCATCCACTCGGCGGAGCACCGTCTTGCTCTGCTTGTTCAGGATTTCGGCGGAAATGAAGCTCGAAAAGCCGAACTCGGTCAGCTTGCGCGCATACAGCAGCGTGGAATCGATGGCGAAGCCGCGTGATAGCTCGCGCGGTATGCGCAAGACCACACGGTCCTGCTCGCGATACACGAGCAGACTGCCGTTCGGGTCGGGTTTGCCGATGCGCACGACTTGCTGCACCACGTCGGACTCTCGCGCGGCGGACGAGCGCAACGTGACCGAGCTCTGGGCAGGGTCGAGCCCAAAGCCACTCAATTGGCTGGCGTCGAAGGGCACACGCTCGCCCTCGGCTTCGAGCAGTTCGCTGATGCGCTGATTGCCTGCTTCGAGTTCGACTTGCGTTTCTGTGTTGGTGTGCAGCAAGAAACCGCTGCCCTTGCGCACCAAAGAGAACTTGCTCTTGCCCCCTGAGATCTCGAGCTCCTCGACCTCGTCCGCGTGCAAAGAGAATGCGCGACCGTCGATGAAGTCACTCGGCGCGAGCGCGAGCGTGGCTTCCAGTTCGCGTGGCGCGCAGGCGCGTTGGACATCGGGCGCGCGGCGGACGACGACTAACGATGAGTCATCGCCCGGGCAGCTGCCGCCCACGTCGAAACGAACGCTGCTCTTCGTATCTTTGAGTTCGATATCGACCTGGAAGCGGCTCGGGCCGAGCGCGCCCTCTGCTTCGGATTCCGAGAGGAACTTGCTGGCGGTCAGGCGACTCAGCTGGAAGAACAAGGCCTTCAGCGTTTCGCGGTTGGCCAAGATCTTCTGTGGGGCCGCCGCAATCAGGAAGTTCGTGCCGGAGCTACGGTCCAACTCGATATTCCCCTTCGGTCCTTTGATTGCGACCTGCGTCACGTCCGCTTCGTTTACGGCCACCAAGCTATGCAGCCGAAAATTGTCGAGCTCGGTGCTCAAATCGTCGACAGTCGCCTTGGCGACGACCAGCCAGCGGGGAGCCTCGTGGTCGACGGTCACTTGCACGTAGCGCGCGCCCTCGGGCGTCGGAGCTTTGCCTCCGAGCGTGAGTTGGTAGGACTGCTTCTGGGCTTGCAGCGAGACGCGCAGCACGGGCTTGTCCAACCCGAGTGCGGCTGGCGTCGGACCCTGATCGATCGGACGCAGAGCGCGAGCGCTTCCCAGCGCGGACAGGAATTTCTCGACTGTCGCTGGGTCCGCGTTCTCCTTCACCGGTTCGACCAGTTTGAACTGGGCGGAGCCATTCACGCTGCGGTCACGCTCGAGGATCAGTTTTTGGCCTTTTTCTTCGAGCTCTAGGCGGGCGACGTCTTCGCTGCGAAGCGCGGGGAAGAGATTCTGTTCGCGACCCGCGCTGTCAGCGGTGCTGGTGACGTCGCCGGTCACAACCAAAAAGATGGTCGAGGCGCACGCCAGCGCGACGAGCCCCGCGCTCAACCACATGCCCGGGGTGATTCTCACGCCGCCTCGTCTTTTCGCCACTGCTTCTCGATCGAGCGCCGGCGAATCAACACGAAGGCGCCGAGCGCTGCTGCGCAACCGGGCATATAGATCAGCACATAACGCAGCACCTCGGCGAGCGTGCCCTCGCTCAGCGATAAGCCGACTTCGCGTTCGGTCTTCTCTGGCACGCTGACCAGAGTCGGGCGCGAAGAGAGCCAGCTGAGTGCGTTCTCCGAAAACAGGCGATCGCCGTACAAGGACGAGTCGTTGTAGTTCCGTCCCCAAAGCAGGTTGGCGGCGCCGGCAATCACGACGCGAGGACCATACTTGGCGTTCGAGTTGGGGAGCTTGGGTAGCTCTGCTGCGACGGCCAGCGTGAACGCACTGCGCGTCGCGCGCTGGAGCGGGTCGTCCTTCTGATTCGGATCGAGCAGGGAACCGAGATCGCGCACGGAGAGCGCCTTGTCGCTCGAGGTGAGCAGCGCTTTTGCCGGCGAATTGCTGGAAATTCTCAGACTTTGTGCACCACTGACCAGCACGCGCGAGTCGATTTTCACACCCTCTCGCTCGAGCCCGCGCGTGACCTCGTGCGGCTGAGGCGTTGCAAAGAAGACCTCGCCCGCACCGCGCGGCAAGCGCAGCGCAGCGTCCGTCTCCAAGATGAAGTCTTGCCCGAATTCCACGCCGATCAACTTCGCGACCGCCTCGAGCCCGCTGTGCTGCACACGCTTGTCTTCACCCAAAACCGGGGCGACGAGCAGATACGCACTGCCTCCGCCGCGTACGAAAGTGACCACGCGCGCCGCAGATGCATCATCAACTGAGACACTCGGGCCAGCGACGACGAGCACGGTGCAGTCTGCGAGCGGTGCCGTGGGCTGCGTCAGATCCACCCCCAGCACTTCGAAGTTGCTCTTCTCCAAGCGGTGGCGCACCTCGGCGAGCCCTTCGGGGCCCACATCGTCGACCGACAACTCACGGTGCCCCGTAGCAAAACAGGCCTTGGCTTTGCTGCTGCCGAGCACGTTGGCGATACCCTCGGTCAACGCTTGTTCCAAGCGCGGCTGTGCTTTTCCCGATTGGTCGTCGTAATGCACGAGCTCGTCACCGGTAATGAACCAGTGACGCTCGCCGCGGCTGACCACCAAGCTTGCGTCGGTGACGACGCGGCCGTCCTCCGCGCGCCCGGTGAGCAAGCCCAATTCTTTCTGAAGTACCTGAAATTCTGCCGGATTCTGGTCCGGATCCACGAACCTGGTGGTCAGCTTGCTGGTCTCTGCTCGGTATTGGACCAGCATTTGACGCACGCTCACGCTGAGCGGGTCGGCGCGACCGAGCAACACCGTGATCGAGAGCGGCTGATCGAGCGCGTGCAGCGTTTTCAACGTCGCGGGCGAAAGCGTATAGAGTCGATCCGCCGTGAGGTCCCAGCGCTTGTACCAGCGCGCGACGAGCACGTTGAGGTTGACGGCCAAGAGCGCCGCGCCGAGCACGCCCAACGCCGCAAAAGCACGAAACGAGCGCGACACGCCGCCGCGCGAGTCGACCTTTTCGGATTTGCGGGGCGCGCTCATCCCCACCGCCAAGAGTCGACCACGCGAGTGGTCATGAATAGGCCGAGTGCCACGACCGTGCCGTCGAACACGACGCGGCGCAAATCCAGGATCCCTTTCGAGAAGTCCTCCATCTGCCCCATCATCGATACGTGGGCGCACAGATCTCGGAACAGACCAGGGTCGAAGATGTATTCGCCGACGCCCAGGATGAACAGGCCGAACTCGAGGAAGATGGTCAAGAGCAGCGCGACCAATTGGCTCTTGGTCATGGCGCTCATCAGCGTGCCGAGACTCAAATAGGCAGCACCGATGCCGAGCAACCCGAGGTAGCTCGAGCCCACTACCCCCCAATCCACCACCCCGGTTTTGCGCAAGATCACCACGTAAAGCAGGGTAGGTGCCCAGATCAGCGCATAGGTCGAGAGCAGCGCCACGTACTTCCCGAGCACCACGCTGCTCGGCGTCACCGGCGTCGTGAGCAAGGCTTCGATGGTGCCGCTGCGACGCTCTTCGGCGAACGCGCGCATGGTGAGCGCGGGGCACACCAGGAGCAACGTCATCAGCAAGAAGATCGACTCTTGTCCGAAGTACGCCTGCAGCGGTCCAGTGTCGACCGAGACGTCGGGCATACTCGCGAAGTGTGTGACGATCGAATAGAAGATGGCACCCTGCAGCAGCAGGAAGACCGTCAGTAGCACCCACGCCAGGGGCGTGACCCAGAGGCTAAGCAACTCGCGGCGGTAGATCGCCAAAAAGCCGTTCATGGTTCGCTCGGCGAAGCGTTGGCATCGGCTTCCGCCCGTTCGTGAGCAGTGAGCTCACTGAAGACTTGCTCGAGTGACGCCTGCTCGGGGATTACCGCATGAATACCGACGCCTGCTTCGGTCAGCGCCCGCACCAGCGCTTCGATCGCAGCTTCCGGGTCGGTTTCCTGGTTCAGGACGATGTGTAGAGTTCGACGAGACGGATCGTCGGCTTCCTTGCCGACTTCTCGCAAAACTAGCCCAGAAAAGGCGCCAATTGCGGCTTCCGCCGCTGCGTTCGGATCGCGCACGCGCACGCTCAGCTTGCGTGAGTGCTGACGCGCGCGCAGCGCTTCGATGCTACCCTCGGCAACCAAACGACCGCGGTCGATCACGATCGCGCGTTCGCACGTAGCTTCCACCTCGGACAGGATATGGGTCGAGAGCAAGATCGTGCGTTCGCCTGCCAAGTCTTTGATTAGCGTTCGCACTTCGCGGATCTGATTGGGATCGAGACCCGCGGTGGGTTCGTCCAGAATCAAGAGCGGCGGATCGCTGACCAAGGCATCCGCCAATGCGACGCGCTGGCGGTAGCCTTTGGATAAATGTCCGATCACGGTGCCGGCCATGTGCGCCACGCCCGCGCGCTCCATCGCGCTGGCGATGGCGGCTCGCTGCTTGGCGCG
>Ga0164309_10000306_pt1 | contig 28414 bp, 18 predicted proteins | sample Whisoiple_247_MG_FD_109984 | JGI IMG/M metagenome (GOLD analysis project Ga0164309, IMG submission 109984) | Soil microbial communities amended with fresh organic matter from upstate New York, USA - Whitman soil sample_247_MG | ecosystem: Environmental > Terrestrial > Soil > Unclassified >...
ACCGACGACGTGGCGCAAACGGCAGCCGGCCGCAAAAGCCCGCTGCCAACGGCCGACGCGACCGGCGCGCAGCTCGGCTCACGCTACATCGACTTCTTGATCCCGGGGCTCATCGGCTTGAATTTGATGGGCTCCTCGCTGTGGAGCATCGGCTACAACCTGGTCGTGCAGCGCAAACGCAAGCTGCTCCGGCGCTACGCCGTGACGCCAATGAACAGGACTCACCTCCTGCTCTCCTACATGATCAGCCGGCTCGCCTTCTTGGTCGTCGAAGTGATCGTCCTCACGCTGTTCGGCATCGTGCTGTTCGGCACGCGGGTGCAGGGCAGTTACCTCGACCTTTTGCTGCTGTCGGTGCTCGGTGGCGCATCGTTCGCAGGCGTCAGCTTGCTCATTGGCGCTCGGCTCGAAAACGCCGAGGTCGCGAGCGGTTGGATGAACGTGGTGCAGCTGCCGATGTGGGTCCTGTCGGGCTGCTTTTTCTCCTACGAACGCTTCCCCGAGTGGGCGCACCCGCTGATCGAGGCGCTGCCGCTGACCGCACTCGTGAATGGGCTCCGGGCCATCTACAACGACGGCGCTGGCCTCTGGGCTCTCGGTCCCCAAACGCTGGTGCTCGCGATCTGGGGCATCGTCCCGTTTGCGGTCGCGCTCCGCACCTTCAAGTGGCAGTGAGCGGCGGCTTCGAGTCGCAGCGAGCGCTCAGGGCTGGGTGATGGCGAGGTCGACCCAGTCGACCAAGGGGCTGTCCTGCTCGCGCGCCTTGCCCACGGTGCTCGGCCTGGTCGCCTTGAGGTAGACGTTCTCACCCTGCCGGACCGGGACCGAAAACGGCACCGCTGCCTGGCCGGAGCGGACGGTCGCGCGGTAGAGCACGCGCTCGGTATGATCCAGGATGGTGCAGACGACCCCGCCCCGGCCGCCGTCCGCGTCGTCGATACCGCAGGCGCCGCGCAAGAGACCGCTCGCGCTTGGTGAGAGCTGGATCAAAGAGCGCGCGCGAGTGCCGAGTCCTCGCTCGTAGCGCTGCCCCGCGACCGACAGCCTGCGCTTGTTCGCGCAGCGGTCGACTCGGAGCTCACCATGGTCCTGCCCGTAGCGCAGCACGGTGCCGGCGGAGCAGCTGAACGGGGGCGCCGCCACGTCCTCGTGGAGCGACCAGCGGCCAGCCTGAGCCAGGCGGGTCGTGTGGAGCTTTTTGTACTTCAGATACTCCCTCGTGCCCGGCTCACGCGACACGACGTAGCGCAGGTGTGTCGGAAAGGGCACGTCCTGGGCTTGCAGGATCGGCAGCTGAAAGTAGTGCCCCGGATCGTTGTGGAGCATGCCGTGGCGTTCGGCGGTGAACCAGCCGTTGACGCCCACGAACTGCTCGCCGTCGAACCAACGGCTACGCCGCGCCGGTCCAGGTATGCCGCCGCGCACGTCCGAGCCGAGCGGCACCTTTGCCGAGAGCTCTGCCAGCCCCGCGAGCTCCCGATTCATGCCGCCAACGCGCACGAGGCACAGCCCGAGTAGCGCCGCGGTCACAAGACCGCTGACGCGAGGGACCCAGCGCGCCAGAGGGCCCGAGAGCGTGGAGCTGAAGGCGGCCGGGGCGAAGGCGTGCAGGAAGAAGACGAAGCGCTGGCCCACGTAGGCCGTGTTCATCAAAAAGCCCGGGATGGTGAAGAAGCCGAGCCCGGACAGGGCGAGCGGGAGCAAGCGATCGACCTTGCCCGACGGCGCGGGACGCAGCGTCGCGCCCAAGGTAACAACGCAGAAGAGCCCCGCCGCGGCGCTCCAGAAGGACGCGAACGGATCGAGCTCCGCACCGAACAGCAGGAGAAAGCGGTCCGGTCCGGGCGGCTCGTGGGGCCTGAGACCTCCGCCCCCGTCGCGCCCGAGGTACCAGACCATGCTCACGACAAAGGCGACTGCGAGCGCGCTCGTTCGGCGAAAGAAGCCGCGCTTGGGGTGGCACAAGGTCAAAACCCCAGCGCACACGGCCACGAGCGCAAAGGTGATGGCATGAGTGAAGAACAGCAGAACGAGCAAGACTGAAAGGACGAGCGCCCGTCGCAGAAAGCCGCCGCTCGGCGCGCGCGCCCAAGCCTCGAAGCAAAGGAAGGCGAGCGGCAGCGAGGCGCCGAACGAGATGAAACCCCAGACGAACGGGTAACCAAACGCGAGCGCAAAGCCAAAGAACGCAAACGCGGCCTCGGCCCCGATGGCGCGCAGCCAGCGCAGGAGCGCGTACGGCGTGAGGAGCGCCGTGGCGAAGAGCAAGGCTTTGGTGGCAAAGAGGCCCCCCCCGAGCTTCCCGAGGACAGCCCCGAGGAGATAAGTGACGAGATACGGCGTCAGCAGCTGCAGATCGTAGAAGCCGGAAACGCCGTGTACGGGGTGGTGATAGTTGGCTAGGACGTCGAACAGATGCGCGTGGCCGGGCAGGTCCACGCCCGGCGGGTAGCGGAATCCCCACACGATCAGCGTCGACAGCACGACGCAGGTGACGACCAGGCTCTTGGTCCAAGCACTGAGACGCAAGAAGGCGCGAGCGTCGCGGACGACGATGCTGGCCAGCCAGGCTCGAAGTGTCGCCATCCGGCTACTCCTTGATCGCGAGGTCGACCCAGTCGATGTGCGCGCCGTTGACCCGCTGCGCACTGCCGCTCTCGTAGTCGGCCATCAGAGCCTTCAAGTACACGATCTCCCCGGCACGGACGGGGACGTCGAACGTCACCGCCTTGGCCCCGATCTGGACCGTGCCGGAGAAGAGCACGTTTTCGCGATGATCGAGCACCGAGCACACGGCCGGGCGATCGGCACTCGCCTGGACGTCGAAGCCGCAGCCGCCGGTGAGCCGCCCAGTCGCCTTCGGCCGCAACTGGATGAGCGAGTGAGCGTGCGTGCCCAACCCGTGCCGGTAGCGCTGTCCCCCGATGGAGAGCTCCCGCTGCGTGACGCTGCGATCTTCGCGGAGCTGGCCCCAGCCCTGGCCGTAGCGGACGACTGTGCCCGCCGGCACGTCGAAGGGAGCGGCGGTCGGGTCACGATAGAGGAGCCAGCGATCCGCCTCGGCCACCAACTTCAGCTCGTCCTTCTTGCGCCCGCCCGTCCGCAGCTTCGGTCCGCGCGTCACCACGTAGCCGTAGGTGGTGAAGAACGGGACCTCGGCGCTGCGTACGATGGGTAACTGGAAGAAGCGCGTGTGGTCGTCGACCATGCCGTGGCCCTCGGCCGTGAGCCAGGCAAACGAGTTGACGAATTGGTCCGATCCGAACCAGTCGCTGTCGTCTTCACCCTGGGGCACGCGGCTCACGACGTCGCTGCCGGGAGGCAGCTTGCTGCTGAGCCCGGCGAGGCCTGCAAGCTCACGATTCACGCCCACCACCCGCACCAAACACGTGACCAAAAAGGCCACGGTGACGGCCCCACTGGCGATAGGTACCCAGCGCCGCCTACGCCCTTCGACCGCAGAGCTGAAGGCAGCCGGCGCGAAGGCGTGCGCCAAAAAGACGAAGCGATGGCCTACGAACGCGGTGCCCATCATGAAGTTGGGCAGCGAAAAGAAGCCGATGAAGGACACGGCGGCGGGCAGCCAGCGCTCGATCGGACCGGTCGGCACCGGACGCGTCGCGATGACCATGATGACCAGGGTGATGAGGCCCGCGATCCCCGCCCAATACGCCTCGAAGATGTGAAACTCACCGCCGAACAGGATGGAGAAGCGTGTGATTCCAGGCGCCTCGTGCGGGGGCGCGTTCCTGCTCGCCCCGCGCGCGAAGAACCAGCCGACGCTCACCAGAAATGGGAGGAGCAAGGCAAACGAGCGTCGCCAGAAGGCCGTGCGCACTCGAACCAAAGTCGAGAGTCCGAGGGCCACCGCAACGGCGAGGAAGGTGACCGCATGGGTGAAGAACAAAAGAACGAGCAGGCCTCCGAGCGTGACGACACGCCGCACGGCCGAGCCAGTGGGCGCCAAGGACCACGCCTCCATGCACAAGAAGGCCACGGGCATCGCCGCGCTAAACGAGATGAAGCCCCAGATGTACGAGTAGCCGAACGCTAGGACGAAGCCCCAGAAGGCGAACGCGGTCTCGCCGCCGACGGCACGCAGCCAGCGCAAAAGCGTGTATGGCGTGCCGAGAGCAATCAGGAACAGGAGCGCCTTGGTGGCCGGGATGGCACCGATGACCATCGCGAGCAGCGTGCCCACCACGTAGGTCAGGAGATACGGGGTGAAGAGCTGGAAGTCGTAGAACGCTCCGGCGCCCACCTCGGGGTCGTGGAAATTCGCGAGCAGGCCGAACAGGTGCGCGTGCTGCGGCAGGTCCAGGCCCGGCTGGTAGCGGAAGCCCCAGACGATGACCGTCGACAGCACGAGGCAGGCGCCCAGAAGCAGACGCGGCACCAGGGGGACCCCTTGGAAGGCGCGCCACGGCCGGAGGAAGAGCACCTCGACCGTTGATTTCCAAGCTGCTTGCGGCACGGTTTCGGGCGGGGTCTAGACCAAGCCCGCTCTGAATCCAAACCCCCGCCCGCGGTTCAGGGGCTTTGACCTGGCAAAAGGACACGGATGGACACAGGCTGGCCACCACTTTTGGTGCGCAAGACCGCGCGAAAGTTCGGCGACAGGTCGCGCCGCCCGGGCCCACCGAGGAGCAAGGCACAGGGGCGCAGGTCGGGACGCCGCTCGAGCAGGTGAACCAGCGCATCCAGAGCATCGCCTTGAGGCAAGCGCCTGCCATACGGCGGGTTACAGATGAGCGCCGCCCCCTCGGGCACGCTGGCCTCCACACGCAGGAGGTCACCGAGCTCGAACCGACAAGCGTCCAGGACTCCCGCCTGCCCGGCGTTGACCTCCGCGCTCTCGAGCGCCACACGGTCGCGATCGCTGAGGACGACGCGAAGCCCTGGAGCGAGCGCACGTGCCGAGCTCTCACCCTGCAAGCGGTCTTTGTGTCGGCCAAAGGCGGCCTCGTCGTGGGTGGGCCAGTTCTCACAGGAAAACTGGCGCGCTTCCCCGGCCAGGCGTCCCTCTGCGATGTGCAGAGCTTCGATGCCCAAAGTCCCAGCTCCACAGAACGGATCCCAGATCACACGGGGCGGCGCGCCCGCCGCTCGAGCCGGGCTGCTCGGTCCCAGCACCTGCAGAGCCACCGCAGCAGCGAGCGTTTCGCGCACCGACGCCTGCGCCACCTGGGTCCGGTAGCCACGGCGGTGCATGCGATGGCCGCCCGCATCGATGCTCACCTGAGCGGTGTCACCTGTCAGACGCACGAACACGACCGTGGCGCCTTCTTCACCCGCCCCCGAGCCCACGCCGAACCGCGACAAGAGCACGTTCTCCACGCGTTCGATCACCGCTCCCGAATGCCAGAGCTTGGAGCGATGACTGACGACCCGCACCTCGGCCAAGCTGCCGCGCCCGAGGTAGGCCGAGAAGGGTAAGCGCGCGATCTCCTGCTCCAGGGTGGCGAAGTCCCGAGCGACGAACGCCTTCAGCCGCACGCGCACACCCTCGGACAGCCGGCAGCCGAGGCACACGGTCCACAGCTCCGGAGTGGACAGGCGGACCAAGATCCCGCCTTCCGACAAGCTCGGTGGGGTGACGCCCGGCAAGAGGGCGCGGACCTCGGCGGACAGGAGCGGCTCGAGCCCGAGAGCCGTCTGCACGAAGGTCAGATGCGTGGTTTGGCTCATGCTTCTTTCGGACCCTGAACGGCGGTAGAGGTGAGCCATGGCCACGGCCCCTGAGTTTTCCTACTCGCCACTCTTGCCCACCGTCGGACAAAGCGCGCCCTATCGCAAGCTCAGTTCGGACTACGTGTCCCGCTTCGAGGCGCTCGGGCAGCCATTCCTCAAGGTCGAGCCCGAAGGGCTCACTCTCCTCGCCCGCGAGGCGATGATCGAAATCGCTCACTTCCTCCGGCCGGGCCACCTGGCCCAGCTCCGCAGCATCCTGGACGATCCGGAGGCTTCTCCGAACGACCGCTTCGTGGCCCTGGACCTCTTGAAGAATGCCAGCATCTCGGCCGGAGGCATCTTGCCAATGTGTCAGGACACCGGCACCGCCATCATCCTCGGCAAGAAGGGGGAACGGGTCTTCACGGGCGCGGACGACGAGCGGGCGCTCAGCCTGGGCGTGTTCGAGACGTACCAAAAGGCGAACTTGCGCTACTCGCAGCTGGCTCCGCTGACCACGTTCGAGGAGGTGAACACGAAGAACAACCTCCCCGCGCAGGTCGAGATCTTTTCGACTCCCGGCGACGCCTACAAGTTCCTGTTCATGGCCAAGGGCGGCGGCTCGGCCAACAAGAGCTACCTCTATCAGGAGACCAAGGCGCTGCTCAGCCCGGAACGGCTCATGTCGTTCTTGGAAGAGAAGATGAAGAGCCTGGGTACGGCCGCCTGCCCGCCCTACCACCTGGCCGTGGTCATCGGCGGGACGAGCGCCGAATACACGCTCAAGACCGCCAAGCTCGCCTCGGCGCGCTACCTGGACGACCTGCCCACCGCGGGCACGGCGCTCGGCCACGCGTTTCGCGACGTCGAGCTCGAAGGCAAGATCCTGGAGCTGTCGCGCAAGATTGGCATCGGCGCGCAGTTCGGCGGCAAGTACTTCTGTCACGACGTGCGCGTGATCCGCCTGCCACGCCACGGCGCCTCCTGCCCCGTCGGTATTGCCGTCTCCTGCTCTGCGGATCGCCAAGCAGTCGGCAAGATCACGAGTGAGGGCATTTTCCTGGAGCAATTGGAGCACGACCCAGCTCACTACCTGCCGACGCCAGGCGCTGAGGATTTGGGCGGGGACGTCGTGAAAATCGACCTGAACCGCCCCATCCGGGACGTTTTGGGTGACCTCACCCGCTATCCCATCAAGACGCGCCTGTCCTTGAGCGGCACACTCGTCGTCGCCCGCGACATCGCGCACGCGAAGATCAAGGCGCTGCTCGACCAGGGCCAGCCCATGCCGGAGTACCTGCGCAATCACCCCGTCTACTACGCGGGCCCTGCGAAGACGCCCGCGGGTTTGCCGTCGGGCTCCTTCGGTCCGACCACGGCGGGGCGCATGGACTCGTACGTCGATCAGTTCCAAGCCGCCGGCGGCAGTTTGATCATGCTGGCCAAGGGTAACCGCAGCGGCACCGTTACGGCCGCGTGCAAGAAGTACGGCGGGTTCTATCTCGGCTCCGTCGGCGGGCCGGCAGCGCGGCTAGCGCAGGACTGCATCAAGCACGTCGAGGTGCTCGAGTTCCCCGAGCTCGGCATGGAGGCCGTGTGGCGGATCCAGGTCGTCGACTTTCCGGCGTTCATCATCGTCGATGACAAAGGCAACGACTTCTTCTCGTCGCTCGGGCCTGGCCACTTGCCGCTGGCCCCCTGATGAAAGCGGGTCGCTCGCCCTCCCCCGAGCGCTGAATTGACACCCCGCTCCCTACGTCTCCTCCTAAAAGGTTGGGGACGAGCTTTCAGTCCCCCAACGAGCCAAAGGGACATCGAGCTCTTGTCACAGACCCGCCTCGCGCAAGGTGAATTTGACCCGCACAGCGAGCGCATGGTGCACCTCGCGCTGGGCCAAAACCGGATCCTGGAACAAATTGCGACGGGAGTGCCGCTGGGCGAGACCCTCGACACCCTGCTCCGTTTCCTCGAAGAGGACAGCCCCGAGATGTGGTGCTCGATCCTCCTGCTCGATGAGGACGGAATGCACCTGCGGCATGCCGCCGCCCCCAGTCTCCCGCCCCAGTATTGGAGCGCCATCGATGGCTCCGCGATCGGACCCAAAGCCGGCTCGTGCGGCACGGCAGCCTATCGGCAAGAGCCCGTCGTGGTCTCGGACATCGAAACCGATCCGCTCTGGGAGGACTACCGAGAGCTGGCGCGCCCACACGGACTGCGCGCCTGCTGGTCGACCCCGATTAAGAACGCCAAGGGACAGGTGCTCGGCACGTTCGCCATGTACTTCCGCAGGGCCGCTTCGCCGGAGCCGCTGCACCGGCGCTTGATCGAGGTTGCCCTGCATGTCGCGGCCATCGCCATCGGCAAGGACCGCAGGGAAAACGAGCTACGAAGGCTGACGAGTGCCCTGACCGAACGCGTGAAGGAGCTGAGCGTAAGGCGCCAAGTGGCGCAGGAGCTCCTCGTCGATCGGCCGATCGGGCAAAAGCTGTTCGACGCGCTCGTGCGCATTTTGCCATCGGGCTGGCAGCATCCCGACCTCTGCCAAGCCCGGATCGCGTATGGACCCTGGGAAGCCAAGAGCCCCGCCTTCTCGGACTCGCCTTACAAGCTCGAGCAAACGTTCTCGACCGGCCAGCACGTCGGGACGATCACCATCGTCTACCCCGAGGACGTGTCCGCCCGCAGCCAGCGGCATCCGACGGTCGATTTTTTCCTAGCGGAGGAGCGACAGCTCATCGCATCGCTGGCCGAAACGATCACCATCTACCTGAACCGAGCGCACGCTGAAGCAGCACTCGAAGAGAGCGAAGAGCGTTACCGTTTGCTCAATCTCGCGACGAACGACGCGGTGTGGGACTGGGACTTACGCGCAAATTCACTGTGGTGGAACGACGGCGTAGAGCACTTGTTCGGCTATCCAAAGAAGGACGTCCCAGCCGATCTCTCGTGGTGGACGGAGCGCGTGCACCCGGAGGATCGACAGCGCGTCGATAGCAGCTTGCACGCTGCGGCGGAGGAGCCAACCAGGAGCACCTGGTTCGAGGAGTATCGTTTCCTCAGGCACGATGGCACGTACGCCTACGTTCAAGATCGCGGCCACGTCATGCGGGATTCCGAGGGCGCGGCGATCCGCATGATCGGCATGATGGAGGACATCACCGAGCGCAAGAGCGCCGAAGCGAAGATCCGCGAGCTCGCCTTTCAAGAGCCGGTGACACGGCTACCGAACCGTGCGGCGCTCAAGGAGCACATTGCAGAAGCGATGGGGGATGCCGGTCGGCGAGGCCAGCCGCTCGCGCTCATCCTGCTCAATCTCAACTGTTTTCGCGACGTCAACGACTGCCTCGGGCACCGCAACGGCGACGACTTCCTGCGCTGTGTGGCCGAACGCCTCACCGCGACCATGGGCACGCACGGCACGGTCGCCTCGCTCGGCGGGGACGAATTCGGCATCCTTTTGCCCCGCATCGACGGCCGAGCGCAGGTCGAGACCATCGTCCGCGAGATCCACGAGACTCTCGCCTCGCCGATTCCCGTCTACCAGATCCCGATTCAGGTCGATGCCACTCTGGGCGTCGCGCTCTACCCCGATCACGCCATCACGGGCGAGATCCTGTGGCAGCATGCGGATATTGCCCTCCGCACCGCGAAGGAGAAATTCGAGACGCACGTCTTCTACAACGCCCGCATCGATCACTATGATCCAGCGCGGCTGATGTTGCTCGGCGAGCTCCGCACTGCCATCGAAGAGGGGCAGCTCTTGCTGCACTATCAGCCAAAAATCGACCTACTTTCGGGCCGGACCGTCGGCGTCGAGGCGCTCGTCCGCTGGCAGCATCCGACGCGTGGCCTGCTCTACCCGGATTCCTTCCTCCCGCTCGCGGAGCGCTCGGGCCTCATCAACCCACTGACGACGGCCGTGCTCGACGCCGCGCTCGAGCAGGGCGTCGCATTCTTGAACGAAGGCTTGGCCCTCGACTTGGCGGTCAACCTCTCCGCACGCAACCTGCACGAGACCGGCTTTTCACGCCGGCTGCTCGACGTGGTCCGACGGAGCGGCTTTCCGCTCACCCGTCTCACCCTGGAGATCACGGAAACGGCCATCATGGCCGATCCGGTGCGCGCCAAGACCGTACTGACGGAGCTCCACCGAGCTGGCATTCACCTGTCGATGGACGACTTCGGTATCGGCCAGTCGTCGCTCTCCTATTTGAAAGAGCTGCCCCTGACCAAGATGAAGATCGACAAATCGTTCGTCATGGACTTCACCCGCCCGCGCAACGTGGCGGTCGTCCGCTCCGCGATCGATCTCGCCCGGAACATGGGCCTTCAGGCCACGGCCGAGGGCGTGGAGGGCGAGGCCACGTATTTGGCGCTCCGCGACCTCGGCTGTGAGCTCGGCCAGGGATACTTCTTCAGCAAGCCGCAGGCCGTGGGCGGGCTCACCCAGTGGCTCGGCGATTCACCCTGGGGCCTCGCCGGCGGGACCGGCCGCGCGGCCGCGGCGAGCGCCTGAAGAGCAGGCGAGCATTGAAGGATTGAAGGGCGCGGGTGCAAGATGAGGCGTGCCCTCCTTGCGCCTGCTTGCGAAAGGCCGGCTCCTCACCTGGCTGGGGGGCGCCGGCTCGGCCGTGCTCTCCTGGTCGTGCGATGCGACCACGCCGAGCGTCGATCTCGGGGTGGGCGCGATGGGGACAGGCGCCGCCACGACGGATGATGGGGTGTCCGCCGGCGGCGGCGGGGGCGGCGGGTTCGGGGCCAGCGGGTCGGGCGGTTTCGAGACGCCCGCGTGCGCTCCGCCCGACTACGGGACCGAGTTGGGCGCCGCGGTCCTCCTGGATCCGGGACACCCGATCTACGACGGCTTTTATACGTGGATCGTCGAAGACGACGAGCTGGCGCTGCGGGACGGTGGAGCGCTGTTCGACAGCGCGGCCGCTGGTCAGGACGACGACTCCGGGGACGGCGCCTTCGCCATCGAGCAGCTCCGGGCCTGGGGCGTCGGCCACCCAGACAGCTTGGAAGCGAACGTAGCGAGTGTCTTCGCGGCGCCGCGTGTGGCGTGGCCCCACCCGTGGCCCATCCGCTTCGACCACGTGGGCGCCGACGTCGGCTCCCGCTTGCTGCGCCTGCAGCTCACAGAGGACGCGTGGATCGCCAAGCTAGCGACCCACGGAGAGATCTTTCAGGTCTACGACCTGACCGGCCAAACGATCGCGCTCGATGCCGCTCGGGAGACCCCAGAACGAATCGCGGTGCTTTACTTCATCGACCTCGGTGAGGCCGGAGGCGGGATCTGCGGGAGCTCCGACCAGGTGCTCGAGGGCCTCGGCTACCGCCAATTCTTGCTGGGAAATCGCGACTTCATCCTGAGTTACGAAATCGGCACCGAGCGCATTCTCACGGACCTGATGTGGGACATCAGCGCCCTCAGTCAGTACCTCGAGCTGTTCCGGGCCTGCCCCTCGCCCAGCCTCGTGCCGTTCGACGGCAACGTCGTCTGCAACTGGGGCTACCACACCGATCCGTACCTCGACGCGCTCGCCACCCCGAGCGAGCCCTATCGGCCGACGCCAACTCACGTCGCCGATCTGATCGATACGCTCGAAGCCTCTCTCTTCGACACCAACCCATTGGTGGTCGATGAGTGAGCCGGCCCGCGCGCCGGGACGAATGCAAATGCAGGTGCGAGTGAAGGACGAGGCCCCGTGCGCGCAATGGACGGGTGATGACCACGCCCGCCTTGCTTGCTCGGCCGCTGCCTGCTCGGAGGTGCCTCGTCGGCCTCGTGTCGCTGATTTCCTTGGTGGAATGCGGCTGCGCGGTCGATCTGGCCCCGCAACCGGTCTTGCCCGTGGAGCCAGCGACCAAGACGTTTCCGGCCCGACCCCTGGATGCAGGCTTGCTGTCGGTTTCCGCCGACGGCGCCTTCGCGCTGGCCTCCGATAGCCTGGGCGGCGCCGTCTACGTCATTGACCTCTCCGCCAATGGACTGACGAGCCGCCAGGTGACCCTCGGGGGAGACGAGCCTGGTCGCGCCGCCCTCAGTCCGACGCACGCGTACGTGACGGCGCCGCGAACCGGAGCGGTGGTCAAGGTCGACCTCGCGGCGGGAAGTGTCGTCGATCGCTTCAGCCCGTGCGCCGCACCAGAGGGCGTCGCCATCGAAGGCGAGAGCCTTCACGTGGCGTGCCGCGGCGGCGAGCTCGTGACGGTGAGCCTCGAGCACGGAGAGGTGGAGCGCTCGCTCGTGCTCGAAGAGGATCTGCGCGACGTCGTCGTCGTGCCGTCGGGCCTGGTGGTGAGCACATTCACCAAGGCTGCGCTCCTTTGGCTCGATGCCGAGGGCGAGATGATCGAGCGGACCACTCCACCCGTGGCCGCGGGCAACGAAGCGGCCGTGGCCTGGCGCACCCTGCTCGCCCCCGATGGTCGTGTGCTGGTCGCGCATCAGGTCGACAGCGACCAGGACCTGAGCGGCGGCTACTCGGGGGGACAGTGCGGTTCGATCGCAACGCCAACGGTCACGGGCTTCGTGCCGCCGGGCGTCGATCTCCCGATCTTTGCCGTCGAACCCGGCGTCGAACCCAGCGATGGGGCGCGGGTGGCGACTCAGGCGACCCTAGCGGGCGGCGCCGGCACGTTCGATCTCACCGCGGTCGGCGAAGAACTGGTTGTCGTCTTTCCAGGCAACGAGTTCCGCCGTCGCTTCCAAGACGGCAGAACCACCGAAGCGGTGGGCCTCGAGCCTGACGCCGGTTCGAGCCAGCAGGTACCGCTCTTTTCGATCCAGCGCTTCGCCCTGGTCACCGACCAAACGGAGTGTGAGCTCGCGCCAAACAGCGAGGACGATTCAGCTGCGCCGGTCGCCATCACGACGGCTGCCGCTGGACCACTAGCTGGGCGAGCGCTCGTATTGACTCTCTCCCCGGCGACGGTCCGCGTCCTGGACTCGGATCTCGTCGTGCGCCTGCACGACGAAGACCGGGTCAGCACGGGCCTCGAGCTCTTTCAAATGACGGTGGGCTCGGGCGTCTCGTGCGCCTCCTGCCACCCGGGCGGCCGGGCTGACGCGAGAACCTGGCAACTGGCGCGTGGCCCTCGCCGCACCCAGCCCCTGGAGGGCGGCGTGAGCCAGCTCGGCGCGTTCCACTGGGACGCCGAGTTCCAAGACTTCTCCTCGCTCCTGGACGACGTCATGACCGTCCGCATGGGCTTGAACGAAGTGCTGAGCGCCGACCGCAAGGCGGCCCTGCTCACGTTCGTGGACGGCATCCCGGGGCCCACCAAGCCAGCTGACCGCAGCGTCGAGGCCGCCCTGCGCGGGCAAGCCCTGTTCGAGAGCGAGGAGACGGAGTGCGCGACGTGCCACAGCGGTCCTGCACTGACCAACAATTCGGTGGCAGACGTCGGCACGGGCGGTGCGTTCGTCACCCCCTCCCTCGTCGGCGTGGGCTACCGCGCACCGCTCTTCCACGACGGCTGCGCGTCCGATCTGCTCGGCCGCTTCGGAGCGTGCGGGGGTGGGGATGCCCACGGCAAGACGTCGCAGCTAGCGGACGCCGAGATCTCCGATCTCATCGCGTACATGCAGACGCTCTGATCAAGGCGCCCGCGGCAGCTTTCGGGACGGACTCGAGGTGTATCGGGATTTTGCCCCGCTCATTTGGCGAGCTGGCAGCGGCTGCTCCCCAACCCTGATAGAAGGGCGCGATGGCGCTCCCTCCTTCCCGCGTGCGCACGCGCTGGGTCCAATGGTTGAAGGTGCTGGGCATTGCGCTCGCCGGCCTGATCGTGTGCCTGGGCCTGGTCTTCGGCTGGTTCTTGCTGACGACCCCGGCGCCCCCGCCCATCCCGCGCACGACGGCAGAGGACGACACGCTCCCGGCGCGCGCCATCGACGGCTTTCGCTTCCACCTGGAGACCCATGGCGATCCGAAAAGCCCCGTCGTCATCGTACTGCACGGTGGCCCAGGTAACGACTATCGCTATCTCCTGCCACTCGCCGCGCTCGCGCCGGACTACTTCGTGGTCTTTTACGACCAGCGTGGCGCCGGCTTGTCGCCACGCGTGCCGGAAACGGATCTCACGCTCGAGCGCTTCGTGGCCGACCTCGATGCCATTGGGCGCACGTTTTCACCGACCGCGCCCGTGCGGCTGATCGGGCATTCCTGGGGCGGCATGCTGGCCACGGCCTATCTTGCGCGTCATCCGGAGCGGGTGTCGCATGCCGTCCTGGCCGAGCCCGGGTTCTTGACGCCGGAGCTCGGCGACCGCTTCGTCGGGACGCTGAACTCACGAACGGAGTTCAGTATGGAGTCGCTCGCGGTTCTGCTCCGGGCCGCTGCGTCGGCGGCCAAGCTACCGGGGCCCAACGTGGACCTGGACGCCCGACTCGACCAGTTCGGCAGACAGCTGAGCGGCCACAACGGTCCGGGCAATCCGGTCCTCGGCTATTTCTGTGACCACGATCTGCGCAAAGCGTACCTCCCTTCGTGGCGCCCCGGGGTGCGCGCGATGACGACGATGCTCGGTTCCGCCACCGGCGAGGATGGTAAAGTCACGCTCAACCTCGCCCGCGGCGTCGAACGCTTCCCGCGCGAGGTCCTGTTCATCGCTGGATCCTGCAACGAGATCATCGGGCCCGAGGTGCAGGAGCAGCACCGGCGCTTGTTCCCGCAGGCGCGACTCGCGGTAATCCAGAGGGCCGGTCACACCATGTTCGGCGAACGCCCCGAGGAGTCCCTGCGACTCATTCGGCAGTATTTCGCGCAAGCTCAGTAGGGTCGCTCCGTCCGCGCTCCCGGCGGTAGCGCGCCGGCGGCAGCGAGTACATGCGCTTGAACGCGCGATTGAACGCCGATTCCGATTCGTAGCCGACGCCGAGTGCAATCTCGGCCACGCTCCGATTCGTGGAAGTGAGCGCCCGCGCCCCGAGCCGGAGGCGCCACGCCGTCAAATAGGCCATCGGCGATTCTCCCAGGAAGTGGCGGAAACGCTCGGCCAGGATCGTCCGGGAAACCGAGCTCTCCCGGGCCAGGTCCGCCAGCGTCCACGCACGCGCCGGGTCCTTCAAGATCAAGGCAAGCGCCTTGCCAACGCACGGGTCGCGCAAGCTCGCGAACCAGCCTTTTTCTCCGATCGGCAGGTCGCGGGCGAAGCGGCGCAGCGTCTCGGCGAAGAGCACCTCCGACAGCTTGGCCAGCATGGCCATGGTGCCCGTTTCCTTGCTGGTCGCTTGCCCGACCGCGAACTTGAGCGAGTTCTCGAGCCAGACGCCGGTTTCGTCACCGTGAATGCTGACCTTCACCAGATCCGGCAGCCCCTGCAGGAAGCTCTGAGAAAGCTCGCGGTCGCAGGCCAAGAATCCGCAGATGAAACAGGCGCGGGCGCCGCCACCGCCGAGGCGCAAGACCTCGAGCCCGCGCGCCAGCATGTCCGGCACCGCCACGTCGGCGTCGACCCGAGGGGCGCGCAGGCCGCTGCCGAGCAGGTGCTCCCGACCGTGGGGAAAGCACACGACGTCGCCCGGCCGGAGCTGAACCGGCTCCTGGTCGGCGAGCTTCACCAGGGCGCTACCGTCCCACAGCAAATGAAAGATGATGACGTGCCGATCTTCCTGCGCGAGCCAAGGCGCCAGCTTCTTGGATTCCGGCGAGACCAAGCACCACGGCTCGGACATCTCCGCGTTGAAGTAGATCGCCGAATCGAGCTTCACGACTCGCAAGAGTTCCGCCAGCGCATCCATCCGGTCCCGGCCGAACCTTACCACCGCGCAGCCGGTCGGTCTGCAAAGGCTTTCGGACTGTGGGGCAACCGATCGACCGCGGGCCGGGATTTCGGCCAAGGCAAGCGGCCTCTAGGGCAAGCGCCGAGCGGCCAGAAAGCGCAGTGTGGAGGTCGACAGGGCACCACAACTCAGCCCTCGATGGGAGAACCTCAATGCAACCAATCCTCACCCCCGAAATGCACGCCATGAAGGCCAAGCTCAAGACCACTTGGATGGCCGGGAACTACGACTATTTCTCACGTTTCATGGAGTCTTCGGCTGTCGACTTTCTGGAGCGCATTCAGGTGAAAAAGGCGAGCACGCTGCTCGACGTCGCCTGCGGCTCGGGACAAGTGGCCCTGCTCGCTGCACGACACGGGGCCCGCGTGGTGGGTGTCGATATCGCCGACAACGCCATCCAGGCGGCGCGGGGACGGACCCAATCGGAAGGGCTCGATGCGCGCTTCGACGTCGGTGATGCCGAGGCACTCCCGTACGCCGATGCCAGCTTCCAGTACGTGGTCAGCCTCTACGGCGCCATGTTCGCCCCGCAGCCCGAGCTCGTGGCGAGCGAGCTCGTTCGCGTCTGTCGCTCGGGCGGCACGATCGCCATGGGCAACTGGACCCCGGAGGGCTTCATCGGCCAGATGTTCAAGACGTTCGCGCGCTTCATTGCGCCCCCCGGCATGCCGGCACCGACCTTGTGGGGGACCGAAGGCATCGTTCGGCAGCGCTTCACGCGCGGCCTGTCCGAGCTCGAGCTGCGCCGCGTGAACTACCGCTTCGACTATCCGTTCGGGCCCGAGCGCGTGGTTGACTTCTTCCGGGAGAACTATGGCCCCACGACCCAGGCCTTCCTCGCCTTGTCGGAGGCCGACCGCGACGCGCTGCGCGCAGCCTTGATCGAGCTCTGGAGCAGTCACAATCGGGCGACCTCGCCCGATCGGACTACGGTCGACGCGGAGTACCTCATGGTCGTCGGCACGGCCGTCTGAGCGGATAATTCCCGGGTCGTGGCGCTTGAAGCGCTGCCACGCGTGTCACAAGAGGGCACGCGTGGCTCATCTTTTTTCGCCACGATCCGGCGCGCGGAGCGGCGGCATCGGCAGGGTACTTCCGCCCACGCCCTGCTAAGGTGACGTCGTCATGGCGCTCGTCTTCCGTCGTCCCTCCTCCGCGCGCATTGTCGCCCTTTCCTTCTCACTTGCGCCGCTCGCGTTGACGCTCGGCGCCGTGGTGTCGTGCTCGACGAACGGAGGAGGAGGCGGGGGCGTCGGCGGCACAACGTCGGGCGTCGGCGGCGGGACTCCGGGCACCGGCGGCTCGACTCCCAGCACGGGCGGCGCAGCGCCGGGGGCTGGCGGCGCGACCCCTGGAACTGGTGGCTCGACTCCAGGCACCGGCGGCGCGACTCCCGGCACGGGCGGCGGCAGCGGCACGGGCGGAACCGGGACGGGCGGCGCTCCGCCGGCGTGCGATGCCAGCGCTGCGCCGCCGATCGATGGACTGGGCTACGAGAAAATCGTCGAGACCGACGACCTGAATGCGGTGGTCTACGCAGCTCAGGCGCCGGGCGCCGACGATTGGTACATCGTCGATGCGATGGGCTACGTGCGCGTCTTCTCGGGCGGCAACCTCCTCCCCACGCCATTCCTCGACGTATCGAGCGAGGTCCAAGATTCCGGCTTCCAGGGTTCGGTGCCCTCGGGTGGTGCGGCGAACTACGACGAACGTGGCCTGCTCAGCATCGCGTTTCCGCCCGACTATCAGACCAGCGGTAAGTTCTACGTGACGCTCATCCCCACCACACTGGCCAGTGACAACACGGACCACGACCTGGTGCTCGAGTACACCCGCTCGGCGGCGGATCCGCTGGTTGCCGACGCGAACTCGCGTAAGCCCATCATGGACCTGGTACCTGGCAACACCGGCGGCGGCACGCCGGTCTACAGCGAAGGCACGGACTTCAACTACTCCAAGATGCACAACGCCAGCACGGTGGCCTTCGGTCCGGACGGCATGCTCTACGTGGGCCTCGGCGATGGCGGCGGCGAGTGCAATTCCGCGCGCCCCGGTGCTCCGCAGGACCTGACCGTTCCCTACGGCAAGATCCTCCGCCTCGACCCGAGCCAGCCTGCGCCCTACGCGGCCGCCGACAATCCGCTCGTCGGTGCCGATGAAGACAAGCGCATCTGGCACTGGGGCGTGCGCAATCCCTGTCGCTTCTCCTTCGATGCGCCGACCGGTGATCTGTACATCGGCGAGGTCGGGCAGTGGCAGCACGACTCCCTGCACTTCGCGCCCGGCGGATCCGTCGGCCTGAATTTCGGCTGGCCCGCCTTCGAAGGCACCCAAGAGAACCCGTCGGGCCAGTGCAACAGCTCGGTCGACCTGCGCGCCGGCGACACCCGCACCGCGCCGATCTTCGACCTGGCCCATGGCGCCGAGGGCGGAGTCTCCAACCTGGTCATCGCCATCATCGGTGGCCGGGTCTACCGCGGCAGCGCCATCCCAGAACTCTACGGGGCCTACCTGTTCGCCGAGTTCTACCCGAACCGCCCCGTGCGGGCGCTCTATCAGTGCGGCAGCACGACCTCCGAGATCACCCAGATCGACAAGATCTGCGATCCGAACACCCCGGACGTCCCCTGCTTCGTGCCCGTCGGTGATGCCCCGGAGCTGCGCCAGGTGGGCGCCATCGTGCTCGGCAACGACGGTGAGCTCTACCTGCCGGCCAACGGCAATGCCCTCTTGAAGATCGTTCCGGCGCCGTGATCGACAGCGAACTCTCTCCCCCTCGCAAGCCACTCGGCCTTGCCTCACTCGGCGCCGGGATCTCGATCCTCCTCACCACCTTCGCTTGTGGCAGCACCCCGCCCGGCCAAGACGGAAGCGGCGGGATGCCTGCAGCGGGGGGCACTGCCTCGGGAGGCGCCAGCGGCGGCAGTGCTGGCTCGGGTAGCGGCGCTGGCACCGGGGGCACTCCGAGTACCGGGGGCGTTCCGACGGGCGGGAGCGGCGGCGACGGCACTGGTGGCTCGGGGACAGGCGGCGACGACGGCTCCGGTTGGACGGGCTGCGACGAGTTCGAGCTGCCAGCCGACTGCACGATCCCCGACGGCGCCGTCTTGCCGGGTGAACTACGCTGCACGGGCCTCTACTCGGACTGGGAAGCCAAGATCCTGCGCTGCGGCGTGACTGCCTACGCCCCGGCCTACCAGCTGTGGGCGGATGGCTCCAGCAAGGAGCGCTACGTCTGGCTCCCCCCAGGCGCGACCATCGACGTGAGCGACCCCGACGAGTTCGACTACCCCGTCGGCACACGGTTCTGGAAGGAATTCCACGTTGGCCCCGAGGGCAATCAGAAGCTCGGCGAGACGCGCTTCCTCTACCGCGCCGACGTCGGCTGGCTCTACACGTCGTACGTGTGGAGCGAGGATGGGACCACCGCCATTCAAGAGAACGAGGGCGTGCCCGATCTCTTCGGCACCGGTCATTCGGTCCCGAGCCGCGAGCAGTGCAAGACCTGCCACCTCGGCCGAGACAACTTCATCCTCGGCTGGGATTTCATCATGCTAAGCGATGGTGCCGAGGGTGTGACGGCCGAGAGCCTCGCCGCCGACGGTTGGCTGAGTGGGCTCGACCCGGCCCATCTCGACCTGACCATCCCCGGCGACGAAGTCGAGCAAGCAGCGCTCAGCTACTTGCACGCGAACTGCGGCGTCAGCTGCCACAACATGACGCCCGATGCGACGGGGAACCCGAGCGGACTCTACCTGCGCCTGAACGTCGACGACCTCGGGAGCGTGCTCGACACCACGGCGGCCACGGCCATCAACCAATCGCCGGGACCAAACGCCATGTTCGGCGATCTGCCCGATCAGCCCACCGACCCGTACTTCGATTTCCGTCCGCTCGATCCGGAGCGCAGCCTCGCACTGGCGCGCATGAAGTTCCGCGGCTCCGACACGGCGATGCCGCCGCTCGGCACTCACATGGCCGATCCCGACGGAGTCGCGGTCGTGCAGGCTTGGATCGAGTCGATGACCGAAGAGCGCGGCTATCCTGCGCCGGCCCCGTGAGCTGACTCATCAACGAAGCGCGCTTCGGGCACAGAACCGCAGGGGAGATCTTTCTCCTCACTAGGTCCGGTGTGGCTGCAAGCAGCGGGTCCCACGCGGCACGACCCGGGCCAAGGACCCGCGAGCGGTCGGCCTCGATTCCGATCTCACGGTTCACAGGTGGGCCGCACGGCGTCCCCATCGGCACCCGGGCAGCGCGAAATTCACAAGAGTTCCGATGAAACGCACTCGCGCTGGCCGAACGCGGAAACATCTGAACCAACCGAGCGACCTCGGTGATCAATCGAGTGACCACTCACGGGGGACCGATTTGACCGCAGTGATTGCGACGTGAGCGGAGCGAGACAGCCGTAGGCCGTTTCAGTAGCGCGGTGACCGAATGTGTGGTTCCTTCATGCTGCGGGAAAGGGGGCCTATCCCGACCCGAGGCGCGGAGGAGAACTAGAATGAAAAAAGCATCTTGGATTGTGTGTGGTTTGTTGGTGGCGGCTAGCCTCTCGGCTGGCGCTTGCAGCAGTACCCCTGCGGACGATGGAACCGGCGGCAGCAGCAGCGGCGGCACCCACAGCGGTGGCACCAGCAGCGGCGGCACCCACAGCGGTGGCACCAGCAGCGGCGGCACCCACAGCGGCGGCACCAGCAGTGGTGGTGGCGGCGGCTTGGGCGGCGGTGGCGGCCTCGGCGGAGGTGGCATGGGCGGCGCCTGATCGCAGGTCTGCAAAAGCAGCAGAGCAGGGTGCTGGAGATGCTTCAGCACCCTGTGCTGCATTTGGCGGCAGAGAACGTGCCACCGCGTTGGGTTGACTCAGCGCTGGGTTGGCTCAGCGCCGCGCTGGCGCACCCATGACGCGGCTCAGAAAGCGCCGCGCAGCTGCAAGCCGCCGGGACGAACACCGACCTGGAGCCTCTGGAGCGGTCCGACGCGCAGGGACGGCTGAGCCGAGGCCGACTCCTTCGGACCGTCCGCACCCGGCAGCGTGAACCAAAGCACACCGGCCGTTGCCAGACCGACGCCGGTGATCACCATGCCGACCGTCGCCATGTTGCCGGCGTCCCACGCTTGCTGCTGGTAGTCTGTCTTCTCGCTCGCGGTGCAGCTCGTGGCGGTACAGGCGTTGGCCTTGCCCCCGGCATCGATCGACTGCACTCCGAACACGGTCCAGATGACGCCGCCGACGACCGCCACTCCGCCAGCGACGAGAGCCGGCCACTTGCGCGCGATGAGGCTCCGGCCCTGCGGTTCCTCCGCGGCTGCCGGCGGCGGCTCTTCGGCCGGCGCGCTCTCACTGCTGGACGCTCCACTGAAGGCTAGGGCAAGCTCCTTGGTCTCGCCTTCGGCGAGCTCGGCCGTGCCGCTGACTTCTTCTTGTCCGCGGCGGACTTTGACCTCGACGGCCCCCGGATTCACCTGCAAATTCTTGCCGACGAAGGTCCCCGGCACTTCCTGCCCGGCGACCACCAGCACGACCTCGGATGGCTGGGCACCCGTCACGTTCACCTTGAGACGCGGAATGCGCGGCTGCAGCGCCGCCCGCTCCTGACCGGCAGCTGCGCGAGCGTCCTCCTGCGCTTTCGCGTCGCCCTCGGGATCGACCGGCGCGCGCTCGGCAGCGAGATAGCGTTCACTGGCCTGCACGAGCAGGCCCGACTTCTCGAGCGCGCGGGCCGACCATAGGCCGAGCGGGGCCGTTCGCATGACCGAGAACGCCTCGTCGAGCTTCTGCCGGGCCGTGGCATAGTCGCCGGCTTGATAAGCCTCCACGCCTTCGGTGCCGAGGTCACGGAGCGCAGCCCGCGTGGCTTCATCGACGCCCCACGCCGGACTGACCGCGAGCAGCAGGACGAGAACCATTCGGGCAAACCTGTTCAGCTGGATACGGCGCATGACGGAACCCTCTTCGGCGCGACTTTGGCATAACGGGCGAAGCTGCAAAAGCCCGCGCACTCGCCGCCCCGGCGGGTTCGTGCGACAGTGCCGGGAGCGCTGGCAGCCTATGTTCCGAATTCGCGCCCTGGCAGGACTCCTGCTCGTCGCCTGCGGTCCGACCCCAGTTCCGACACGCCCCCAGGCCGACCGCGCCGCCAGCGCCGCGCCCCCGGAGCACACCAAGCCCCCGCTCCCCACGCCCGCGAGCGCGAGCGCGAGCGCGACCCCGGCGCCAGCGGACGGTGCCAGGCCGGCCGCCGCCGCTGCTCTTCCCGTGGATGCAGCCTTCCTCGGTGCGCCCCTGCCACCGGCGGCAAGCGGCCGCTACCGGACCTGGAGCGAAGCCCTGCGCATCGACGTTGGGCAGAGCTATCTGACCGAGCTCGACCGCCTACCCTCCGGTCACCTGGTCACGCTGAGTCAGGCCGAGGGCAAGGTGCGCGTGTACGAGCGCGGCAGCAAACGCTTGCTCGCACACCATGACGTCCGCGGCTTCCAGGAATTCGAGCCCTCCTCGCTGCTGGCTTTTCCCACCGCGCCCGATCGCTTCGTCGTGGGAAACTCCGCCGGGCTCGCGGTCTACGACGCAGCGAGCGGGGAGCTCGTCCAAGAGGTCGATACGCGCGCGGTGTGGAAGCTGCGTTGGTCGGACGATGGCCGCATCCTCATGGCGCTCGGGGCCGGTCGCCCTGACGATCCTTCCAGCTTATTTTTCTTCGCCCGCACGGGTGACGGCGCCCTCACGTTGGTCCAAAAGCGCGATTTTCCGTTCCGGATCGATGCGTGGGCGCTCAGCCGAGACGCGCGCCTGCTCGCCGTGGTCCGCTACCCGGCGGGCTTCGATATGCTCGATCTCGAGCGCCAGCGCGTGGTCTATGCGGGAGAGGCCCCACGCTACGCGGGGGACGTCACCTTCTCCCCGGATGGCCTGTTCGTGGCGGTCGCGGGCGACGGCCTGCTGGTGGTCGATCTCGCCGACACGAGGCGGCGCGCGTTCTACTCTTACGTGAAGAACAACATCGGCCACGTGCGCTTCTCGCCCAGCGGCGACGCAGTGATCACCAGCTCGTACGACGGGAAGATCCGCATCTTCGCTCCGGCAGAGGGCCCGTCCGGTGAGCTCCAGCTGGCCCTCTTGCGCGAGCTGTCCCACGCCGGGAGCGCCAACGTCTACGATTTCGTGCTGTCCGCCGACGGCAGTGATCTCGCCTCGGTCTCGGGGGATCGGACACTGCGCGTGTTCGCGGACAGGGCGAAGAAGGCAGCGAGCGCAGAGGGCGCCGAGCACACCTTCCACGATCTCGACACGTGGAAGAAGCTGCGGCCCCCGAGCACGGCGCCGGTCGAGGCCTCGCAGCCTCGCGCTTCGTCCCCCTCCCGCATCGTGCCGGGGCGGTACGCCTGCAAGATCACCACCATCTACAAACTGCGCGACTGCACCGTGTCCTTGGACGAGCTCGGTCGCACCCGGCTCGAGTTCGCGGCCGACAACCTACTGCACCTGGGCGGCATCCTGTGGGACGACGGTCCGGCAATACGCTTCGAAGGCAAGCTGCTCTCGCCGTCCAGCGTCATCAACTGCGCTGGCTGCGAAGAGCAGCCGCTCCACGCCGTCTTCCGCGGAGCGCACGGACGCTACGAGGGCCTATTGACCTTTCGCAACTATCACGACCCCCTCGTGCCCTTGCCGATTCCTCCGCTCGACGTGCGCATCGAGGAAGCCAACGACCGCTACCCCGTGGTGCTCCAGTACTTAGGGCCTCTCCCCAAGGAATGATGCCCGCCGCCTCGACGTAAGACGCGCGGGCTTTTCGTCCCGCCCTGCTAGCACTGCCTCACCATGTGGCCTTTGGCTTCCTTCGTCGCCCGCTCCGCCTGGGAAACCCTGCGGCGCTTTCCCGGACCCCTGCTCGCCGGTGCCGTGTCCGGTGCCCTCTTGATCCAGGCCCAGCACGAGAACTTCCGCGGCGAGGAGCCGTTCCGATTCATCCTGGCGGCCAGCTTGGGCTTGCCGCTCGGCACGGCACTCACGCTCTTCGCGGAGCGGCCGCCTGCCTGGCTCGCGCGCGTCCAGGCTCGTCGTGCCCTCGCCTTCGTACTGACGCTCGTGCTCGTCTCGGCCTATGCCGCGGCACTGAACGCGCTGCAGGGCCACGGTGATGGCTACGTGCTGCGTTTCGCGCAGCTGTCGGTGGCCGCCCATTTGGCGGTCGCGTTCGCCCCGTTCCTATCGACGCCCACCGACCGCGTCGCGCGGACGCAGGGCGTTTGGCAGCTGGGACGCCACCTGTTCCTGCGCCTGCCTTTAGCGGCCCTGTACGCCTTGGTCGTGTTCGCGGGCTTGGCACTGGCGCTCGGCGCCGTCGTGCAGCTCTTCGACGTGGACGTCGATTCGGATCGCTATTTCGAGCTGTGGATCGTGTGCACGTTCGTCTTGCAGACGTGGATCTTCTTGGCCGGGATCCCGCGCGACTTCGCCGCTCTCGAGCAGGACCCGCGTTACCCGCGCGGGCTGCGCATCTTCGCCCAGTTCGTCCTCTTGCCGCTGCTCGGGCTCTATTTGGTCATCCTCTACGCCTATGGCGTGAAGATCCTGCTCGGCGGCAGCCTGCCGAGTGGCTGGGTGGGCTGGCTCGTGTCCGCCGCTGGGGCGTTCGGCATGCTCTCCCTCTTGCTGCTCTTCCCGGCGCGCCACGGTCCGGCCGGCCGCTTCGTGCGCCGCGTCGAGACGGGCTTCCACTTGGCCATCTTGCCCCTGCTCGGCCTGCTCTTCGTTTCCCTCTTCGTTCGCATCGACGCCTATGGCTTCACCGAGCGCCGCTATTTCTTGGCCGTGCTCGGCCTGTGGTTGGCACTAGCCTCCGTCTATCGCCTGAAATGGGGACGCCGCACCCTCACCTGGATCCCCGTCTCGCTCTGCTTGGTCGCGGCGGTGACGTCCTTCGGCCCCTGGGGAGCGCTGTCCGTGGCACGTGAAAGCCAGTCCGCACGCCTGACGGCACTTCTGCAGAAGACCGGCACCTTGCAGGGTCCAGCGCCGGGATCCGTGTCGCTCGTGGACCGAAGCGAGATGAGCCGCATCCTGGACTATCTGGTCGAGACCCACGGCAAAGCGACGCTCGCGCGCTGGCCGGGTCCGAACGGCGCGAGCGAAGCTCCCGCCGCGTTCCTCGCGGGGCGTGGCCTCGACTACGTCGACCGTTACGGCGGCGGCGCGAGCACAATCTCCTTTCATGCGCGCGAGCAGGGCCTGGTCGAGGTCAAAAACTACGACTTTCTCCTGCCACTCAATGTCTACCAGGGGGCCGAACCGAGCCCCGATTCGTCCCGTTTCGACGTCCGGTTGACGCCGAGCGGCACGGCGCTCGAGGTGCTCGACCGCGGCCAGCTCCGCGGGACCGTCTCCTTCTCCTCCGCTCTCGCCGAGCTCGAAAAGGCGCCGACCAGCCACAAAGAAGCGGAGGATCCGCTCATCGTGTCGGCGCAGTCGGGCGGGCTGCGCCTCCAGCTCTTCATCACCGTCTTGCACGCGGAACGGCGCAGCGGCGAGTGGGCCATCCAGAGCGCGACCGGCGACCTACTCATCGCCGAATGACCGAATTAGGATGACAGTCGATTCTGGTGTGATTCGACTGGTGGGATGAGTATTTTTTTCTTGGACCGATTCTACGGACGAATGGATCGCACCGTTGCCGTACTCGGATCGAGACAGCGGCGCGTCCAGCGCTGATCGATCGATTGACAAGTCAGCCGGAAAAGCGTCGGATGCGCGCAAATCCGGAGGCAAGTAGCGTGATGAAGAAAGTTTCATGGACTCTGTGCGGTGCGCTGGTCGTAGTCGGTCTCGGCTCTGGCGCTTGTGGATCGAGCAACACGCCGGCCGGCACGGGCGGCACGCCCGCCACGGGTGGCTCGACGGGCGGCACACCGAGCACCGGCGGCACGCTGGCAACGGGTGGCACACCGAGCACCGGCGGCACGCTGGCAACGGGTGGCTCGACGGGCGGCACCAACCTGGGCGGCCTGGGCGGTGAGGGCGGCGATGCCCCGAGCACGGGCGGCGTCGGAACGGGTGGCACGGCTCCAGTCGCCCCGGCCTGCGACGAGATCCCGAGCCTCGAACAGGGCGATACCGCACTCTTCGCTGTCGTCGTCGGTGATGCCACCGAGGATTGCCTGCCGCTCCCCGCGGCGAACACCTGCGAAGGTCAGCCGTTCCGCTCGGGTGACTCGCCGGAGATCGACTGGAACGCCGGTCCGACCGGCACATTGAGCTACGCAGTCGTGCTCAAGGACATCAGCATCCTCTCCACCGTCGATCCCGAGAACTACGAGATCTACGCCCATGGCTACCACTGGGCCGCGTGGGACATCCCGGCCGCGACGACCGCCCTTCCGGCAAACCTCGGCGCCGGCCACGAGATCCCGGGCATCAACAACGCCCGGCAGTGGGCCACCTTCGAGTACTCGTACTTCGGCCCTTGCCCGAACTTCAGTCCCGACACGCCGGAGGCGGAGCTGGTGACGGACAGCTACTCGTTCGTCGTGTATGCACTGCCGACGGCACCGCCAGCACTCGTGCCCCCGGCCGTGACCTCGGAGCTCGGCGCCGTGCGCGCGATGGACGACTATTTCAAGTCGATCGCCATCGCTGCCACGGAGTTCCGCGTGACCTCGAACGCTCAATCGACTGAGTTCGATCCGGGCGGGCTCGGCACCACGGTCCCGCCCTGCTCGGCAGCAGGCGAGGATCCCCCAGACTGCGTCAACATCACGCCGTAATCCGGCGCTCCGCATTCAGTCAGGCCGAAGGGGCCGAGCGCACTCTAACGAGCAGGCGCCCGGCCCTTCGCCTTTTCGCTACGCCGTGGCTTTTTTCGCTGCCCTTTCGGGCGCGTGCTCGTGCGATGGACAAGGCCATCACCACTAGCTAAGCCGCTTCTAGCGAAAGCGCCCACTCGGACGCCACGCGGGAGTCATCAGGGATGAAGAAGTTTTCTTGGATCATCGTGGGGACCTTGGTGGTTTCTGTCTTCGCTTGGGGCGGCTGCACCTCGGGCGGAGGTCTCGTCACGTCCGACCATCCTCCCCCACCGAGCGGCGGCGCGTCCTCGGGAGGCGCAGCGAGCGGCGGCGCACCTTCAGGCGGCACCTCCGCGGGCGGTACGGGCGGTACGGGCGGGACGGCGTCCGGCGGCGCCGGTGACCTGGGCGGTGACACCGGGAGCGGCGGCGAACCGGGGACCGGCGGTGCGTCCACTGGCGGCACGTCCGCCGGCGGCACCGGCGGCGCCTCGACCGGCGGCGCCTCGGCGGGCGGCACCGGCGGCAGCGCCTAAGCGGCGCGCCTCACGGCTCCGGCAGGTCGAAGCGGGCGACGAAGGCGTCGCTATCGCCGAGATTCGGGCGTTGAAGGCCGCTGTACGTTTGACCGACGACGAAGACGTGCCCGCCCTCGTCCGCGACGATGCCGGCAGGATAGTCGTTTTCCTCACCGCCGAACGTAAGCCAAGGCGGTGCAAGCAGCTGCTCGGAGTAGGTCAAGAGGACGGCATCCGTCTGCGCGGCGGCCACCTCGCTCGGCCCGGTTTGCTGGGCCAGCACCTGGAGGTTTTCTCCATCGAGCGCCAGACCCACGCCCTCGATGGGTAACTCGCTCTCGAGCTGCGCGAGGCCCAGCTCCACGCCGACGTGGTCGAACTCACGAACGAAGACGTCGCTGTCCCCGTTGCCATTGCCAGCCAGGTTTCCGGCCGTCCCACCAGTCACATAGCCCGCTTGGGGTCCCACCACGGCCGCCGTAGCCCAATCGTCCTCTGCAGTACCAAACTGGTCGAGCCAGAGGTCCTGGCCGTCCTCGCCAAGGGCCCAAACGAAGGCATCGCGACCTCCGTGGCTCGAGCCACCGAGAGCCCCGGCGGTCGATCCTACGACCCGTACCGATCCATCCGGCGCGATGGCTACCGCGCTCGGCAGGTCATCCTCCGTTGTTCCGATCTGTCGACCCCAAACGAAGCTCCCGGCGCGGTCGAATTTGTGAACGAACGCGTCCCAACCGCCCTCATGGTTCGAGTCCAACGACTCGCTGGTTCGCCCTGCGACGAAGATGGCCCCCGACGCGTCGAGCGCCAGAGATGTCGCATGGTTGTTGGCGCTCGGCGTGACCATCAGATCCCACAGCTTGTTGCCTTCCGCGTCGAACTCGAGCAGGTGCGTGCCGAGAGTCTCGGTGGACCAGTCCTCTTGGTCGACCGAGAGCACGACGACCCGGCCGCCCGGGCCCACCGCTACGCGGTGCGCATGATCGGGGCTGTTTGCTCCGAAATGCCGTTCCCACAGCACTCGGCCTTGCGCATCGAATCGTCGCAGAAAGGAGGTGGGTGTGGCGACCAGCAGAGCAACGAGATGGCCCACCACGTAGACGCCGCCGTCCGGGGCCATGGCGACATCCTCGGCGCCGTCCGACCCAATCGACCCAAACTGCCGGTACTCGCTCCCCGCTGCGCACACGGTGTCCGCCACCGGGGTGCCCGCTGCCACCTTGATCTCATCCCAGTCGCAGAGCGTGTGAGGTGTGCAGACCGTGCCGCCCTCATCGCTGAACGTGCCGTCAGGACAAGACGAGTTGGTGCTCGACGCGCCACCCAGGTCGGTTTCGCCAGAGGTCGCTCCTCCGAGCCCCGCCCCTCCGAGCGACGTTCCCTCAGGGGACGTTGTCTCGGGCAACGTTGCCTCGGGCGACGTTCGAGGCGGGGTGCCACCCGACGCGGACGACGGCGTGACCTCCACTCGGCTGCCCCCGAGACCACCTCCGCCGGGATCATCGATCTCCGCAGGTTCGGCGTGACACGCCGAGAGCAGGCCTAGGACGAGAAATGGGACAGAGGTGCCCGCGAGGGCGGCTTGAGTTCTCATGTCTCCCCATTCGGACTCAACCTGGGAGCGTTGCGTGAAAAGGTGGGCGGC